>Ga0214472_10000058_pt1 | contig 157467 bp, 155 predicted proteins | sample RVTome_6_FD_207662 | JGI IMG/M metagenome (GOLD analysis project Ga0214472, IMG submission 207662) | Soil microbial communities from uranium-contaminated site in the Upper Colorado River Basin, Wyoming, United States - RVT140D175 | ecosystem: Environmental > Terrestrial > Soil > Contaminated... | reverse complement strand
GCCGGTAAGCTGCAATGCCAACAACCAGTGCATCAGCGGCATTTGCGACGTCCCTCCGGGGACCTGTCGCGAGTGCATCGACACGCTGCGGCGAACGTCGGCCCAGGGCCCGTCACAGGACCCGGCGGATCAGTGTGAAGAGAAGGGCGGCATCTGGTACGCCACGGACACGGGGCGGCCGCGGCCCGACGCTTCCACGACGTGTGCGTTCGACGGGATGCACTGCCCGCTGTACAGCAGCGGCATCGCCCCGCAGGGCACGTATCTCGAGCCTTCGATCGGCCCGATCAGCGATTCGTGCATTCCGGTGGTGGACAGCGACGGCGTCGGCGGACCGGACACGTTGCTGGCCGCAGTGATCGACGACTACACGTTGCACGAGGGGTCGGGGCTCTACGCGGTCGAGGCCGTCCGCTGGGTGGGCGGCGCACAGCGCCACTTCCTGGAGTTCTATGACGGCGACGGCGTGTTTATCGACGACAGCCTGCCGGAGACGGTGTTCAGCGCGAACATCGCGATCCGGACGATCATCTTCGATCCCGCGATCATCGTGCCGGCCAGCGGCTTCGTACGGATGCGGAACGCCAGCCAGTTCACACCGAACGGCTCGATGTTCTGGGTGTCGACCGACGGCGTCGACGTGGGGTCGAACGACCCCTCGATCCTCTGCATCAACGATGAGATCGTGGGCGTGGGCACGGGCGGCCCGTGCACCGATCCGCTGGCCAACACCGCCGCGGCGAGCTCGGGCGTCATGGCGTTCGAGCTTGTCGCCCGTCCGGTCGCCGAAGAGGACGAGCCGCGCGGCGCCTGCTGCGACCCGGTCGCCGGCACGTGCCTGGAAGACGTGCTGTCCTGGGTCTGCAAGACGGGGACCTGCGACGGCGGCGCTAACGACGGCGAGCCCTGCTTCCGGTCTGAGGACTGCGGCGTGGGGTTCTTCTGCCAGACGGGCGTGTTCTTCGGGATCGGGCAGGCGTGTGCGTTCTGCTCGGTCGACTCGGGGAACCCGTTTGCGCCGTGCCCCGGGGGCGACGGCGACTGCACGGACGGCGGGACGTGCATCGAGCAGTGTGAGGCGGGGGCGTGCTGCCTTGCCGACGGGACCTGCCTACCGGGTCTCGACACTGGCGCGTGCACGGGCATGAGCGGCACCTTCCTGGGGTTCGGGACGGACTGCGACCCGAACTGCTGCGAGCAGCCGGTGATGACCGGGGCGGACGACTGCCAGGACGCCGTCGTCCACGTCGTGACGGTGCCGACATTCAACGTGTGCGTGGGCGGCACGAACGACGGGAACTTCTGCGCGACGGTGGGCGAGTGCCCGGGCGGCATTGCCTGTACGCGGCGGAAGGTGATCACGATCACCGGCGACAACTCGGCTGCGTCGGCGCCGGACGAGTGTTTCGGCGCGGCCGAAGACACCAATGATGATCCGGGCTGGTGGGAAGCGTTCTCGATCGACTCCTGCGCGTTTGTGCGGATCGATCACTGCTGCACCGACCCGATACACGAGCCGGCATACCGGATCATGCTGAACGAGTGCAACCCGTGCGGCCCGGCGATCTTCTCGAGGCCAAACCCGCACGACCCGCTGACTCAGGAGCCTGACCAGCGCGGCGCGCCATATTGCGACAAGGACAACCTGTGGAGCTGGTTCGGGCCGCTGGAGGCGGGGACCTACTGGTTCCCGGTGTACTCGGCGGTTTCGGGGCACCTGGGACCGTATCAGGTCCACTTCACGGTGGACGCGTGTCCGGAGGCGGCTTGTTGCACCGGCACGACCTGCACGCCCGGGATCAACATTCTCGACTGCGAGGATCCCTCCGGGCTCAACGGCATCTACCTCGGTCCGCCCAACAAGTCGCCGGCGGTGACGAACTGCATCCCGAACAACGCGAACATCTGCCCGACGGGCTTCCCGAACTGCTGCGAGGTGGGCGGGCTCACGCCGGGCACCGGATGCGGCACGTGCCAGACGGGCTCGTGCTGCGCACCGGCCGCGACGGGTCCGGGCACCTGTGACGACCAGGCGGGCGTGTTGCTGATGCTGCAAAGCGACTGCAACTCCGCGGGCGGCACGTTCACCGGCGGCGTCCGCTGCAAGGGTGGTACGTGCTCGAACAACCCGGCCCGGTCGTGCGACGAGGCCGCGAACTGCACGTTCGAAGTGGCGTGCAACGGCGACGCGCGGCAGATCGCGCAGCCCTCGCCGTGCCCGCTGTGCGAGATCGCGGGCGTGAACAACTGTCACGACATGACTCCGATCTCGGTGCAGTTCGACATTTCGGAGTTCACGCTGGCCGAGCTGACGGTTGCGGATGAGTTCATTCCGTTCAGCAACAACATAAGCCGGCTGTGCACGTCGGGTCTGTACGTCAGCACGGTGGCGGACGCCGACGACCCGGCGACGGGTTGCCGATTCCGTACCTTCCTGCCGATGGAGGACCCGCTGGACAAGTTCCGGATTTCGATCTACCAGGACGGTGCGGACGACGGGAACGGGTTGACGCCGGCGGGTCTGCCGGGCGACCTGTTCGCCGTGAGGTATGCCTCCGCGACGGGTAACGCGTGGCAGCCGGCCTTCCCGCGCGTTGAGGGCACCTCGAACCGGCTGGTGAACCTCAACGGGCCGAACACGGCTCTGTTCGGCGAGGACGACCTGACCGACGAGGATTACCAGATCGACATCACCGATGACCCGATCACGGGGCTGGTGCTCGACGGCCGGACGTACTGGTTGGAGATCATGAACAACATGGACGAGTCGCCGGTTTACGAGGGCGAAGCGTCCTGCATCTGGTTCATCAACCACTCGAGCTCGGCCGAGGGCAACCAGTTCGCGGCGCCGGGCGCTACCGGCGTGTTCGCGGGCGGTGCGCCGTTCGACCTGGCCTGGTGCATCGACCAGGACTTCACGGAGCCGGACCCGCCGCTGGCGGCCTGCTGCGACTGTGACGGAGTCTGCTTAGACGGCCAGACGCTGGATCAGTGCACCGACAGCCAGAGCGGCTGGTTCCTCGGCAACACGTGTGACGACATCGAGGGCACGCCGGACTGCCCGGACGGTGGCGGCGTGCCGGGTAACGACAACTGTCCTGAGGCGATCGATATCACTACCTTCGGTGACCCGATCGCGACGACGGTGACGATCCGCACGAACCACTTCTGTGCGACGACGTCCCTCGACGAAATCACGGTGTGCACCGACTTCAGCCCGCCTGAGAACTGCGAGTCGCTATGCGGTGATCCGGACGGCGACATCGTAAGCCAGGACCTCTGGTACAAGTACGTGACGCCGGCGGACAGCGACGGCGAGATGCTGTTCAACATGTGCCAGACGGGGACGATCTGGGACTCGATGTTCGCGCTGTACAAGGGTCCGGACGGCACCGGCGTCTGCCCGTGCCCGACGGACGTCGGGACGTGCGAGGCCGCTGCGTTTGAGGGCGACGACGGGGCGATGGCCTCCGACGAAGGCTGCGCCAACGCGGCGGTCGGCGGCGCCGGCATCACGACGCGCGACCTCAAATCGAACACGTGCTACATCTTCCAGGTCGGTGCATGGGGTCCGACCGGCTCGATTCCGGGGCTGGGCTTCGTGTCGCTGCATCATACGGTCGGCGCTGCGGTTCCACCGCTGGTGCCGTGCGAGAACGACTTTACGGCCAACCCGACCAACGGCGATCGGCTTCCGCGGTTCCTGTGCGTGGACGCTCCGGTGCCGGCGGCCGTGGCTGGCGGCGGTGCGGTCGTCGGGGAGATCAAGGTCACGCTCAAGAAGCTGTACAACACGAGCGGCGGCGATCCGGATGGCGCCGCGGTGTGCGCTCCACGCCCGACCGGGCCGACTCCTCCGCCGTTGCAGAGCCTGAGCCAGTTCAGCGGCGAGGTGCGGTACCTCGGGGAGCCGCGGCGGTTCGCGGACGAGGTTGCGCCGATTGCGGTGGCGGACTACATCGCTGCCCCGCTCGTCTGTAACGCGGCCGATGCGTGGAACGGTGACTGGAGCTCCGCCGGGCTCGCCGCGAAGTTCCCGGGCGGCAGTGTCGACACGACGCGGATCTACATGTACGGCGACACGGTCGTACCGTGTTCGGTGTACGTACCGGTCATGTGCACGGATGCCGGGGATGCCGGGTCGTGTAACGAGGACGAAGCGCCGACGATGCTGACGGCCAGACACGGCGACTGCTGGCCGCCGTTTGCACCCACCGTGGGGCAGCCGAGCTTTACGGACATCAACGCCGTGGTGCAGAAGTACAAGTCCAACGCGTTCAATCCGGCGACGCCGGCCGGCGGGCCACCGGAGTGGCACGCCTTGCAGGCCGGCAACGTGGTCGGCAACTACCCGACGGCGCCGACCGCCGGGGGCGACCCGAATCCGCTGCCGACGGTCAAGTGCGGCTTCCTGGACATCGGTTCGTCGGTGGACGGCTATAAGACCATCTGGTACAAGCCGAACGGGCCGTGCGGGCACTGCACCGTCAATGGTGCTTCGTGCACCGGGCTAGGGTCGACCTGTCCGGCCGGAGGTGGCACGTGTGCGGCGGTCGACACATGTGGCAATGCGTGCTCGTTGCCGTAGTGTCACCGGGTCTTGATGTGATCTAGACCTTGTGGTGGGGCGGGTATCATCGATGCCCGCCCCACCCTCTTTATTGGGACGTTGGCGGCGCTGGGGCCTGCGTCGCGCGACGGCGGTCCGGTGTCCTCCGGGTCATGGGCCGCCGGACGCGGGGCGGGCGTTCGGCCTGTGTGGCGCGGCGCAGGGCTCTGGACACGGGGTGGGGGATCGCCTATAATCGGCGGTTGGAAATCGGGTCGCGGGGCGTGCGGCATCGCGCTACCGAGCGCGGGGCGCGTACGGCGAAGGCGTCGCGGCAATGCGTCGGGTCCTCGCGCGAGTTTCGGGGGTGGGGTCATCATCCTGGGGCCGTACTGCTGCTCATCCGGTTGCATGCGTTTCCTGGCAGAGGGTGGGTTCGCGCCGCACGCCGGCGGCCTGGGCGGGTGATGGGACACCGCGGCTCTTTAGATTGGGCGGCAGGTCCGTCCGGCCCGGGACGGGGGCAAGCGTTGATGTTCGCGGCTCAAACGGGGTACCTACTGTTTAGGGGACTGGCATCATGAAGGACGGAGCAGGACGATTGTGGCGGCTGTCGGCGGCGGCGGGGCTCTTGAGCGTGACGGCGACGGCGAACGCGGCGTTGATCGAGTTGAAGGCGGTGGCCGTGGACGGTGTGCCGCTGGGATCGCCGCAGGCCAACGTGGACATCGAGCCGGGGCAGGAGGTGACGGCGGAGCTCTTTATCTCCGACTGGGGCGGCGATTTCCCGCGGCTTTACGTCTGGCAGGCGACGATCGACGGCGAGAACGGGTCCGTGAGCGGAACCTCGGGGACGATCGTGCCGAAGGAGTATGGAACGCAAAATGCGGAAAAATGGTCGTTCCAGGACACTACCCGCGCCGATTGGATCCACGCGGCGTTTGCCGGCGACACGGTGGCCGTCATCGACACCACCTCACTGAACTATCGGTATGGCAGCCTCCTGATCAACTCGGACGGAACGACTGACCCGGGCGGTGGGGCGAAGTTCTACGGGGGAACACTCGCACTGGCCTCCAGCGGCGACTCGTGCGGCAGGTTCACCTATGACCTCCTCCCCGGGGGCTCCGATACCTACGTCGGTCCGGACATCTCCGACTTCATCGCTCCGGACGTGCTGGGGCTGGAAATCAACGTGGCCTGTCTGCCGAACATCGTGAACAGTTGTGCGGCCAACTGCGCGATCGACGCGCGGTACCCGCATGATCCGTTCGACAACGCGTCCTCGTTCCGCTGGGAAGATGTGAACCTGCGGCTGGGCGGGATCGACGTGAGCACGCTGGCTTGTGGTAGCGATTTCAGCATCTTCTTCGCGGGCGGCCCCCAGATCCTGCTGACGTGCTTCTTCGTCAACATGACGGGGGCGGATACGATCCAGGTGGGCTTCAGTCAAACGATCCCGACGACGCGCTGGACGTGTCTGCGGCTTAACGGCGGCCAGCCGGGGTCGGACACAACGTGCCTCGCGTCGCTTCCCGGCGACATCAACGCGGACCGGCGGTCTGACGGCGCGGATCTGCTGACGCTGATCGATCATCTCGGCGGCGGCACGCCGCTCAAGGAATGGCAGTGCGACATCGACCGCGACGGCAACTGTAACCAGCTCGATATGCTGGCGGCGGTGGACGTGTTGACCGGGGCGAATCAGTTCCTCGCGTGGCTGGGCGCGACGCTCTCGGTGGCGTGCCCGTCGGCGTCGCTGGACGCACCGTGCGACGACCTGGCACTGCCGTAACCGGCGAACGCGGCGCGACGGAATCGGCATGAAAGAGACGGGCGGCGCAGGGTCGAGAGCCCCTGATGCCGCCCTTCTTTTTGCGCCCACCGGGCGTCGGGGCGCGCCGCGCCTTTCCCGCACCTGATCCGCGTCACGGGGCGGCCAGCGCCTGGTCGAGGTCGGCGAGCAGGTCCTGTACGTCCTCGATCCCGACCGAAAGCCTCACGAGGCCGTCGGTGACGCCGCGGGCCTCGCGGACCTCGCGCGGAATGGACGCATGGGTCATAATGGCGGGGTGGCAGGCGAGCGACTCGACGCCACCGAGCGACTCGGCGAGGGCGAAAACGCGGAGGCTCTCGCAGAACCGCAGGGCTGCGTCTCGCGCCGGGTCGCGTCCGTGGGTGCGTTCACCGCGGAACACGATGGTTACGATCCCTCCGCCGGCGGACATCTGCCGCTTGGCGAGTCCAACGTCGGGGTGGTCGTCGAGGAAGGGGTAGACGACGCGGGCGAGCTTGGTGTGGCCGCGCAAGTGTGCCGCGACGGCCGCCGCGTTGGCCGAGTGGCGTTCCATGCGGAGGGCGAGGGTCTTGAGGCCGCGATGCTGGAGGTAGCAGTCGAAGGGGCCCGGCACGGCGCCGAGGGCGTTCTGAAGGAAAGCGAGCTTTTCGATGAGCTGGGCGTCGCGGACGACGACGGCTCCGCCAATCACGTCGGAATGGCCGCCGATGTACTTGGTGGTGCTGTGCACGACGTAGTCGGCGCCGAGGTCGATCGGGAGTTGCAGGGCGGGCGTCGCGAAGGTGTTGTCGACGGCGAGCTTCGCGCCGGCGTCGTGCGTGACCCTTGCGATGGCCTCGATGTCCAGGCATCGGAGCAGGGGGTTGGTGGGTGTTTCGATCCAGACGAGCTTCGTGCGTTCATCGATGCGGTCGGCGAACGCGGAAGGTGTGCTGTCCTCGGTGAACTGGGGGACGACGCCGTAGCCCTCGAAGACGCGTTTGAGCATTCGGTAGGTGCCCCCGTAGACGTCGCCGTAGGCGAGGACCTTGTCGCCGGGGGCTAGGGTCGCCAGGACGGCGGCGGTGGCCGCAGAGCCCGAACTGAAGCAGGCGCAGCGGACGCCGCCCTCGGCGGACGCGAGTGCCCGCTCGAGTCCGGCCCGGGTCGGGTTGCCGGTTCGCGAGTACTCATATCCCTTGTGGCGCCCCGGCGATTGCTGAGTATAGGTGCTGGTCGGGTGGATGGGGGGGACGGTGGCGCCGGTGGCCGCGTCGGGCTCCTGGCCAACGTGAATGGCCCGGGTGGCGAGCCGCCAATGCGGATTGTCATTCTTGCTCATGGGTGGTCACCTCTGATCACGTCTGGCCCTCGTTCCGAATGGCCCGGGGCCGAAGCGGTCACGGGGCGGCCTGCCGATCGCCGGAACGGCCCGGCGATGGTCGGCAGGGCACGGATTGTCGCAGAATCCCGGTCGTCTTCCCAGCGTCGCCATTGTTTGCCCGGCGGGGCGATGGGGGTGGGGGCTTCCCGGGGCGGTAGGCAGTGGGCGGGCCGCGGTCGTTTCCGGACGTTGCGACCGTGGGGGGCCAGGATTGCCGGCGGGGATGTATGAGCTTGCGGGTGCGATCGGTCGATTGATCGTAAGAATGCGCCGATTGCGGCAAGGACACGAAACGTCGCCGTAACAACGCACCCTTGCTGGGCTTCTGACGCGGGGGGTGGCTGGGAGCATCGGCTTCCGCGGTCGGGCTCGAGCGGATTGTACGTGGTACGCGGATTGCATAGAACCCTGTATGCGGCGAATGCGCCGGCGGCGCGGGTCGCGAGCGCCGCGCCGGCGCCATGGCTTGTCATGTGGTGAGCGGGCGCGTAGAGTGGCGGGTTTGCCTTGGGATGAGCGGGTGTGGACGGTTCCATGGAGCTTCGTGAGAGTCTTGAGCGAGGCGCGGTCGCCAGCCTTCGGGTGGACGCGGCGGTCACGGCGGGTCCCTCGGAAGCGATTCGCGACGCGATCCGGTTGATGCGTGAGCGTCGGGCCGGATGTGTAATCGTGGTCGAGCACGGGCGCCCGATCGGGATCTTCAGCGAGCGCGATGTTCTGACCAAGGTCCTTTCGGACCGCGTATCCGCGGACCGGCCGTTGGCCGACGGGATGACGCGCGACCCGGAGGTGGTGGAGGACGGCTACTCGGTGTCGGAGGTCATCCGGAGAATGACCGGCGGCGGCTTTCGACACATGCCGGTGGTGGATTCGGGGGGGTTCTTGTGTGGGGTGCTCTCGGTCAAGCGGATCGTGGAGTACCTGGTCGAGCATTTCCCGGCGTCGGTGTTCAACCTGCCGCCGGACCCGGGGCAGAAACAACTGGCACGCGAAGGCGCCTGAGGGCCGCGTGGGCCCGGTACGCGCTGCGCATGCAACTGGGAATCGACGTTAGCAAAGGAGCAGAGTCATATCATGGTCGTGGCGACCCAACCTAAGGACGCCGCTGAAGGGTCCAAACGGGTCATTGATCTGGATGACATTACGGTTCGCTTCTGTGGGGACTCGGGCGACGGGATGCAGCTCGCCGGAACGCAGATGACGAACACGTCCGCCATTTTCGGCAATGACATCAGTACGCTTCCGGACTTTCCGGCGGAGATTCGGGCACCGGCAGGGAGCCTTGCCGGGGTCAGCGGGTTTCAGCTTCACTTCGGCTCGCACAAGCTGCGGACGCCGGGTGACAAGGTCAACGCGCTGATCGCCATGAATCCGGCGGCGCTGAAGACGAACGTGGAAGACCTCGAGCCGGGCGGGCTGTTGATCGTGAACGAGGACGCGTTCACGAAACAGAATCTGGCGAAGGCGGGGTACGACCACAACCCGCTGGAGGACGAGAACCTCAAGCCGTACAAGCTGTATCGCGTGCCGGTGGACAAGCTCAACGCCAAGGCGTGTGAGGAGACGGGCCTGACGGGGCGGGCGGCGGCGCGGTGCAAGAACTTCTATGCGCTGGGGCTGGTGTACTGGCTGTACGGTCGGCCGATGGATGCCACGCTGCGCTGGATCGACGACAAGTTCGGCAGCAAGCCGTCGGTGGCCGACGCGAACACGCGGGCGTTGAAGGCGGGATACTACTTCGGCGAGACGGCGGAGATGTTTCCGGTCCGCTTCCGGGTGGCGCCGGCCAAGCTCCCGCCCGGGCGGTATCGGCGGATCAGCGGAAACGAGGCCGTGGCGATCGGCCTGGTGACGGCGGCCCGGCTGGCGAAAAAGCCGCTCTTCTACGGGAGTTACCCGATCACGCCGGCGAGCGACATTCTGCACGAGTTGGCGCGGTTCAAGAATTTCGACGTGCGGACGTTCCAGGCGGAGGACGAGATCGCGGCGGTTACCTCGGCGATCGGCGCCGCGTTCGCCGGCGCATTCGCGGTCACGGGGACCAGCGGCCCGGGGTTGGCGCTGAAGATCGAGGGCATCGGGCTGGCGGTGATGACGGAGCTGCCGCTGGTGATCGTGGACGTGCAGCGCGGCGGGCCGAGCACGGGCCTGCCGACGAAGACGGAACAGGCCGACTTGAACCTGGCGCTTGTGGGACGGAACAGCGAGGCGCCGCTCTGCGTGCTTGCGGCCGCGACGCCCGCGGATTGCTTCGACATGGCGATCGAGGCCTTCCGGATTGCGACGGAGTTCATGACGCCGGTGATTCTGCTGACGGACGGGTACGTTGCCAACGGTGCGGAACCGTGGCGGATCCCGGATGTCGATTCCCTGCCGAAGTTCAACCTGGTTCATCCGGGTCCGGGTGCGGACTTCGAGCCGTATCGACGGGACAAGAAGCTCGCACGGCAGTGGGCGCTGCCGGGCACGCCGGGGCTGGAGCATCGGATCGGCGGGCTGGAGAAGCACGACGTTACCGGCGACGTCTGCTACGAACCGGACAACCACGAGCACATGGTGCGGACCCGCCGGAGGAAGATCGACAACATCGCGGAGACGATCCCGGACCTGGAGATCAAAGGCAAGGCTTCCGGGGAGCTGCTGGTGCTGGGATGGGGCAGCACGTACGGCGCCATCACGACGGCGGTCGAGCGTTGCCAGAAGAAGGGACTGAGCGTTTCGAGCGCTCATTTGCGGTACCTCGACCCCATGCCAAAGAACACGGCGGAGGTTCTCAGGAGCTTCCGCCGGGTGTTGATCCCGGAGATGAACCTGGGGCAGCTCAAGGCCCGGATCCGGGCCCAGTACCTCGTGGACGCCGTCGGCTATCCGAAAGTGCAAGGCCGGCCGTTCATGGTGACGGAGATTGAGAGCAGGATCGAAGAGCTTATTTCAAACGGGAAGACCACATGAGCGCGGAGAACGCAACCGTCCAATTGAACGCGAAGGACTACGGCAGCGACCAGGACGTGCGTTGGTGTCCGGGTTGCGGAGACTACTCGATCCTCGCGCAGGTGAAGAAGGCCCTGGCGAGCGTCGGCGCCCGGCGTGAGAGCACGGTGTTCGTCTCGGGGATCGGCTGTTCGAGCCGCTTCCCGTATTACATGAACACGTACGGGTTCCACAGCATACACGGGCGTGCGCCGGCCCTGGCCACGGGCATCCGCGTAGCCAATCCGGAGTTGGCGGTGTGGGTCGCGACCGGTGACGGGGACGGGCTGAGCATCGGCGGGAACCACCTGCTGCACGCCATCCGGCGGAACGTGAACATCAACATCCTGCTGTTCAACAACCGGATCTACGGGCTGACGAAGGGCCAGTACTCGCCGACGTCGCCGGTGGGGAAGAAGACGAAATCTTCGCCGATGGGCTCGGTGGACTTCCCCCTGCATCCCCTCTCGGTCGCGATCGGAGCGGAGGCGTCGTTCGTCGCCCGGGCGATCGACGTCAACACGAAGCACCTGGAATACGTTCTCGAGCGGGCTGCGCGGCACAACGGCACGTCGTTCATCGAGATCTACCAGAACTGCAACATCTTCAACGACATGGCGTTCGAGTACGCCACGGGGAAGGACACCAAGGACGACACGACGATCTACCTGGAGCATGGGCGCCCGCTGGTGTTCGGCAAGGACCGCAGCAAGGGCATCCGCCTGAACGGGATGGACCCGGAGATCGTGACGCTGGGCGACGGGATCACGGAGGACGACCTTCTGTTCCACGACGAGCGGCAGGCGGAACCGGCCCTGGCGTACCTACTGAGCCGGATGCACCATCCGGCGTTCCCGGAACCGCTGGGCGTGTTCCGGTGCGTCGACCGGCCCGTTTACGAAGACCTGCTCATCGGCCAAGTGCGCGACTCCGTGGGTCGGCACGGCGAGGGCAGGCTGGAGGACCTGTTCGGGGGCGAGGACGTCTGGGAGGTCAACTAGCGGGGGTTTGCACGGGTCGTGCGGAGGTCTGTATGGAGTGTCCCTACTGCACCTACGACAATCTGGAAGGCGTGGATCTGTGCGCGTGCTGCGGCGGGGATCTGACGGACCCGGTCGCTCTCGAGGACAAGCGGTCGCGCATGGAAAAGGACCTGCTGACGACGCGGCTCGAGGAACTTGCGGTCGGAGCACACATCGAAGTCCCGGGCGAGCTGCCGGTGCGCGAGGTCGTGCGGCGGCTGAACGACGGCGGGTGTCATTGTGCGATCGTGGTCGCGGAGGGGGCGGTCGCGGGAATCGTCACCGAACGTGATCTGGTGATGAAGCTCGCGGATCGACTCCCCGACGTGCTGGCCGATCCCGTGTCGCAGTATATGACGCCCGATCCGGCCACGCTGCGATGTACGGACCCGGTGGTGTTCGCCCTGAACCGCATGATGGTCGGCGGGTTCCGGCATATACCGCTGTTGCGGGATGGGACCTTGGGCGGAGTGGTGAGCGTGCGTGACGTCCTGAAGTACCTCGTTTCCCGGCTCGACGCTCCGGCGGCGGCCTCGGCGTCGTAGCGGGCTACACCTCGGCCGCGGCGGTCAATTCGGGCGACTCGTCACACTCTGCGCGCACGGCGTTGAAGGTGTCGTGGCACTCCAGGAACGCCTCGGCGATGACGGGATCGAAGTGGCGCCCGGCTTCGGCGCGTACGATCTGGACTGCGGCTTCGTGTGACCGCGCTTTCTTGTATCGTCGGTGGCTGGTGATCGCGTCGTAGGCGTCCACCAGGGCGATGATCCGTGCGGCCAGCGGGATTTCCTCGCCCTTGATTCTGCGCGGGTAGCCGTTGCCGTCGAACCGTTCGTGATGGCAGTAGGCGATGTCGATGCACATCTGAAGGAGCGGGACAGGGTGGGCGGGGTCGAGCGCCTGGGACAGCACACGGCGTCCGATATCGGTGTGCGTCTTCATGATCTGGTATTCCTCGTCGGTCAGCTTTCCCGGCTTGGTGAGGATGTCGTCGGGGATGCCGACCTTGCCGATGTCATGCATCGGGGCGGCCTGGACCAGCATATCGATGAAATCGTCGGTCACCAGAAGCTGATAGGGGCCCTCGCGCTGGAGCTCGTGGGCGAGGATCCGGGCCATTTTGGAGACGCGTTCCAAATGCAGCGTGGTTTCCTCATCGCGATACTCGGCCAGATGGCCGACGGTGCGGAGCAGGACGCGGACGGACCGCTGGAGGCGAGTGCGGCGGATCACGCTGTCGAGGGCGATGGCGGCGGCATCGGCGACCGAGCGGATGCACTCGATCTCCTCGTCGGAAAACGGCTGGTCGACCGCCTTGTCCGTGACGTTGAGGACGCCGATGACGCCTTCCTCGGTTTCCAACGCGGTTGAGATCAACGGGGTGCTCAGGAAGGCATCGCGTGCATAGCCACGGCCGGTGTCGGCCGGTCCGAAGGCCCTTGCGGCGAAGGTCTTGCCGCTGCGAAAGACCTGTCCCGTGATGCCCTCGACGCCGCGAATCCGCAGCGTCCGGGCAATCTCGGGATCGATGCCGACCGCCCGAACACAGATCAGGTTGTCACCGGTTTCGTCCCTCAGGAAGAGAGAGATCCGCTTGGCGCCGGCGGTCTGCTCGACACAGCGCACCAACAAATCCAGGATCTCGTCCTGCGAGTCGGCGTGGTTCAGGTCCCGCATGAACTCATACAGCACCTGGAGGCGGCGGGTCTTCAGGTCGACCTCGGCCTCGAGCTGGACGTTCAGTTCATCCAGGCTCTTACGGGCCCGAGCGCCACGGTGGACGCTGCGGACGCGGGCGAGCAGCTCGGCCACGTCGAACGGTTTGGGCAGGTACTCCTGGGCCCCGGCCTCGAGTCCCCGAACGACGTCGGCGGTGCTCGATCGGGCCGTCAGCATGATGACCGGGATGGCGGCCGTGCGCGGGTCGGTGCGAAGCTCGCGCGTGCAGGCGATGCCGTCCATGCCGGGCAGGCCGATGTCCATGATGATCAGGTCAGGCAGCTTCTCGTTGGCGAGCCTGAGGGCTTCCTGGGCGTCGACGGCCTCCAGGATGTCGAAGCCGGACGCACGCAGGTGTGCGGAGACGATGAAGCGAATCTCCGCATCGTCCTCGACGATGAGCACGGTGCCGTCGTATGGATCAGTCATGTCCGGGATCAGCCTGGGGCCGTCGGCGGCCCCGTGTCGTTTTCGCGCGCAGTACCCCTGCATCGGCAGATTGGCGCGCGGACACCATCAGCGCGGCGCCGTGGCACCGCAGGGATGGTCCGGAAAGCCGAGGAGGGCGTGGTAGTCGGCTGGTGTGCGATTACCCGGCCGGACGGCATATCGGTCGTGTGGGAGGCGCCCGTCGTTGACGCTTCATTTCCTTCCGTACGGCGATACGCGGTGGCGGGCCCGACCCGGTTTGACAGTGCGGCCCCGCGGGATAGACTCCGAGCGCTCATCCGTCCCGGTGGCACAATTGGATAGCGCGTCGGCCTCCGGAGCCGAAGGTTCCAGGTTCGAATCCTGGCCGGGACGATGGCCGCGAAGCGGCCATAGAGCAGGTGAGCACAGGAACAGGTGAGCAGGAGAGAACAGCAAACCGTTGTCGGCGTGGTCCTGCAAGCGCCGAAACGGCCGCCCACCGGCGGTCACCGGCTCGGCCTCCTTGAAGGGAGAGAGGTTCAGACGCCGACGCGGCTGCGTTTGTCGAAGCGCCACAGGCCGGCTTGGCGGGCGGCGTCATACGCCGCTTCGAGTTCGACGGTCTCGGGGTGGCGGTTGATTTCATCGTAGCGGATCGAGCCGGCGTCGCGGCCTTCCGGGATGATCCTGCCGACCTCGTAGTCGGGGCGATACTGGCCCATAATGTTGACGTAGGTGTCGGGGGAGATCTCGTCGGCGAGCCAGCGGAAGATTTCCCGCGTCTCGTCGAGCTGGCCCGGCATGACCAGGTGGCGGACGAGCACGCCGCGACAGGCGAGTCCGTTGGGAAGGAACCTCAATTCGCCGACTTGGCGGTGCATTTCGCGGATCGCGTCCTTTGCCCGCTCGGGGTAGTCCTTGGCTTTGGCAAGGCGCTTGGCGGTGTCGGGTCGCCAGAACTTGAAATCGGGCATGTAGATGTCGACGAGGCCGTCCATGAGCTTCAGCGAGGACAGGGCGTCGTAGGCGCTGGTGTTGTAGACGACGGGCAAACGCAGGCCGCGGTCGATCGCGGCGGCGAGGGCCTCGACGATCTGCGGGGCCAAGTGCTCGGGGGTCACGAAGTTGATGTTGTGGCAGCCGTGGTCCTGTAGTGCCAGCATGGTATCGGCAAGCTGGGAGGCGTTGAGTTCCCGCCCCGAGCGGCGCTGGGAGATGTCCCAGTTCTGGCAGAAGACGCAGCGCAGGTTGCACATCGAAAAGAAGATCGTGCCCGAGCCCTTCCACCCGCGGAGGCAGTCCTCCTCGCCGAAATGCGGGAAGGCGGAGGAGACGATCGCGCGGCGGCCCGTGTTGCAGACCCTGGTCTCGTCTTTCACGCGGTTGATCTTGCAGTTACGCGGGCAGGCGCAGCAGCAGGTGAGCTCCTCCATCGCGGCCGCAACGCGGTCGGGCATCGAGCGCCGCACGGCCCGGTCGAAGTAGGCCGGTGCGAGGCTGTCAACGACATACCTGTCGGGTGCAGCGCGGATCATGACGGAGTGACGATCTCTTTCGGGTCGCCTGGTTGTACAACACCAAAGCCCGGTCCCTGACGGACGGGGTACGGAGCGATCCGATCGACTCCGGAAGGTCATGCGGCTGAGAGGATTCGAACCTCCACGGGTTTCCCCACTGGATCCTAAATCCAGCGCGTATGCCAATTCCGCCACAGCCGCGTTGCCGTCACTTCGGCCTCCAAGCCCAGCCGTGACCGCTCGCAAGTAAGGAACCGAGGTCGGTCCTTGCGCGCTTGTCCGCGATTGTCTTGTTTCGGACGACGGACCACGGTTCCGCATTCCGGACAAACACCCGATACGTTCCCGGTAAGATCATACTCGCATTTCGGGCAACGTCCTGTTTGATGAGCCTGCGCCTCCTTTCGTGTGATCATCCACCCAATAAGCGCGCCAGCGCAGGTTCCCGTCACGCCGGTTCCGACCATGCTGAAGGCGAACACCCTTAGCGAGTCCTCGGGGCCAGCGCCGACGGCGATGCTGGGTAAGGCACACACACAGAAGCAGGGAATCAAGACCAAGCCAGGGACGAGCCAGTCTACGAGGGCCCAAAGGAAACCGACGAGCACTCCGAGCCCCGCCCCGACGACGGCTCCGTCCTTGATGGCGTCAGAGTCCGCTCGCATCGCTCAGCCCCCCGCACGGCACGCGTGTCAACCACAGGGGTTTCGCTCTTCGCTATTCGCCATTCGCTATTCGGCTTGCCCCAACGCCCGGGCCCTTGCCATGTACGTATCATACGCCGCGCGGACTTCGGTCAGCGTGTCGCCGGCGAACTTCTCGAGGAAGGCCCGGGCGATCTCGAATGCGACGACGTTTTCGGCCACGACGCTGGCGGCCGGGACGGCCGAGATGTCGCTCCGCTCGTAATCCGACCGCTCGGAGGCCTTGGTTTCCAGGTTCACGCTGTCCAGGCCCTTCAGGAGCGTGCTGATGGGCTTCATGGCGGCCCGGAGGACGATTGGGGCCCCATTGGTCATCCCGCCTTCCAGACCGCCGGCGTTGTTCGACCGCCGGAGGAAGCCCAGGTTCGCGGAATTGGCCTGGCCCGGGTCGTAGTCGATCTCGTCGTGGACCTGGCTGCCGCGGCGGCGGGCACAGCCGAACCCGAGTCCGATTTCGACGCCCTTGAAGGCCTGAATGGAGCCGACGGCCTGCATCAGGCGGCCGTCGAGCTTGTCCTGCCATCGCATGCAGCTTCCCAGGCCCGGAGGGTGGCCGTGGACCTGGACCTCGACCACGCCGCCGACGGTGTCCTTGTCGGCCTTGGCCTGCTTGATTACGGCGATCATTCCGGCGACCGCATCCTGGTCGGGGCAATAGACCTCGTTGGCGTCGCGTCGCCGCCGGATGTCATCCAGCCACGCGGGCACCGGCACAACCGCGTCTACGTCCAACATGCTGACGACGTATCCGAGCACCTCAATCCCGAACTGGTGAAGAAGGCAGCGCGTAAGGGCGCCGGCCGCGACGCGGGCCGCCGTCTCGCGGGCGGAGGCGCGTTCCAGCGTCTCGCGGCAGTCAGTGGTGAGCCATTTCAGGCTGCCGGCAAGGTCGGCGTGGCCCGGACGTGGGCGGTGAACGGGCGGGGCCTCGTCGATTCGCCAGTCCTTGTTGGCGAGGTGCATCGTGATCGGGGACCCGAGTGTTAGGCCGCGTCGGAGGCCCGAGAGGATGTTTACCGTGTCACGTTCGATTCTCTGTCGGGCGCTGCGGCCGTAGCCGCCTTGGCGACGGGCCAGCTCCGCGTTGATGAGTTCCACGTCGATGGTCACGCCCGCGGGCATGCCTTCGATGAGGGCGATGAGTGCCTGCCCGTGCGATTCCCCGGCCGTGCGATAGTCCAGGTTGGCCATGTGGGATATGCTACGAAAAGCGCGGCCAACGGGACAGAGGCCGTAGATCGGGGGCGCTTATGGCAGTCGAAACGCACAGGTTTCGGGTGGACACGAAGGGCGACAACCAGGTGCTCAACATCACTGATCGGGTGGTGGGGTTCGTCGAGTCGGGGCGCGTCGAGTCCGGCATCGCGACGGTGTTCGTGGTGGGTTCGACCGCGGGGATCACGACGACCGAGTTCGAGCCGGGGCTGGTGAATCGTGATCTGAAGGCGGCGTTCGAGAAGATTGCGCCGAAGGACGCCGAGTACCTGCACGAGCAGACCTGGCACGACGACAACGGCCATTCGCACGTACGCGCGACGCTGGTTGGCCCGAGCCTGACCGTGCCGTTCGTTGCAAGGAAGCTCCAGCTCGGCACATGGCAGCAGATCGTGCTGATCGACTTCGACACGCGTTCCCGGACGCGGGAGGTCGTTGTGCAGTCGGTCGGCGACTAGAAAAGGTGTCAGGATGATTTATTGAAAAATCATCCTGACACCTTTTTCAGGGGCATTCGCCTTGCGTGTCGACGCTGACGCCGGCCGCGGACGCTTCGCATTCGTTGGAGTAGGCGCGGCCGTCGCAGCCGCACACCGGGGCGAAAACCTCGGTGCAGACGGTCGGGATCGGCGTGCAGACGCCCTGAATATCGCAGCAGCACATGCCGTCGGGCAGCTTGCAGAACTCGCCCTCGTCGCAGGGCACACCCGCGATGCCGCCGCAGACAAGCGAGTCGTCCGGGCACTCGCCGTAGCCGCGGATGCTGACACCGGCAGACGAAGCGCTGCACTTGTTGCTGTAGGTCCGGCCGTCACAGCCGCATACCGGCGCGAACTCCAGCGTGCATGCATCAGGCGGCAGGAGGCAGAAGCCGACAAGGTCGTTCTGCCCGCAGATGCCGTCGAAGTACTTGCAGAATAGACCACCAGGACATTCAACCGAATCCGGGCCGCCGCAGATCACGCCGACGCCGCACCCCGATGCAACAGTCACCCAAGATGCCGCCCATAACGGACGGATCATGTGTTTCATTCCCATGGTCAGTACCTCCCTCGGCCCGCCGCGGGCCGACACGCTTCGCGCCGTGCTGAAGGCAAATTTACGGTTGGGCAAATGTCCAGTGAAGCGGCGCGTCGACGCACCACGGTTGGCGATCCGTACGATGTGGTGGCGATCCCGGCCGGCGCGGCCTCCATCGGTCAGCGGAGGATTTCGTCAAGCCGATCGAGGGAGTCGATGACGTGCGCGGGGTCCCCGCCGTCGGCGGTGGTAGTCTCCCGGTAGATCCCCTCAGGGCGGACGATGCGGACGGTGTTCCAGCCAAGCGCATTGGGGGCGACGAAGTCCTTGGCGGCGTTGTCGGCAACGTAGACGCACGCGGCGTGGGCCAAGCCAAGCTGCGAGGCGAGTATCTCGAAGCCACGCGGATTCGGCTTGCCGAACTGCGGTCCGAGTTCGTCGGTGATGATAATAGCGTCCAGGCGCGGGCCAAGCTGCAACGCGTCGATCTTCGCCCGCTGCATGACGGCCGGGCCGTCCGTCAGCAGGCCGAGCTTGTACGTCGGGCGCAATCGCTTCAGCGCCGTGTCGGCATCGGGATAGAGCGTGATGGACGGGCGGTGAGCATGGTAGGCGCCGACGATCCGCCGGATGAGGTCGGGGTCTTCCGAATGGCCCGCCTCGGCGAGCATCTGATTGAAGACGCGGCCGCGATGTCCCGTGTCGAAGAGGTTGCGCATTCGGGCTGCCGCCCGCTCGGGATCGCCAAAGGCATCCTTGAACGCCTCGGCCACGGCCGCGAAACCGCTGAAAGCGAAAGAGCGCTCCGGGTAGAGCGTGTCATCCAGGTCGAAAATGACGGCGGCGGTCATGCGTAAGAGCGCAGGGATGAGAGAAGGCACGAGGGCACGAGGGGACGAAGGCACGGAGGGGCGGGACGAGGGGATAAGCGCCGGCGATCGAATCGCGGTCTGCCGACGGACGGCGCGTAACTCGTAGCTGGTGACCTGAAGCTCATGGTCCGCTTCGTGCGTCGACTCCGCATTTGCGCGTGGCATTGGGAACGAAAACGGAGTCGTCGAATCTGAGCATGGCGACATCGCCTCGGAAGCCGGTGGGATTGATGCGCACGCGCCGGCCGAGGTGTTCGGCCAGGAGCCACTTCGGGAAGTCCGCGCCGGCATGGATGGCCAGCGGGGCTCCGCCGCCGAGCCGGGGGTTGATCTCGATCGCCTGGATCCGTCCGTCCGCTGTCCTGATGCACTGGACGGTGACTACGCCGCGGCACTCGCCGAGCGCCTCGGCGACTCGACAGCCGAGCGCCATCAGCTCCTTGTCCTTGACGATCAGCGCTTTGCTGACCTCGCCGGTACGAACTTCGAGCCGTCGCCGCGGCACGACGCATTGGGGCCTGCCGTCCAGTCCGGTGTAGACGTCGAGCGTGTGCTCGACGCCCTCCACGAATTCCTGGACGATGGGGTCCGGGACCCGCTGGCCCAGCGTCCGCAGTTCCTCGGCGTTCGAGACGACGTAGTTACCCTTGCCGGCGCTTCCGAAACGGGGCTTCAGGAAGTAGGGGAACCGGTGCTGCTTGAGCGCCAGGGCGTGCATCCAGTCCCAGGTTTGGGGCGTGTTGATCCCCGCGGCGCGCAGGGCCTTGTACGTTTCCAGCTTGTCGCGGCAGGTGCGGACGACGCGCGGAGAGGAAATCACGGCACGGCAGCCGAACTCTGCGAGTCGCGGGGCCGCCTCAGCGATGAGCGGCAGCTCCGGGTCTAGAAGCGGGATCAGCAGGTGTACTCTCTGCCTCTTCACGAGGTTCGCCAGTGCGTCGATGTAGCCGCCGGAGTCGATTCTGGGTACCAGGTGGGCACGGTCGACAAGGTGGAAGCCGGGCGAGAGTCGAGTGGCGTCGGCCCCGTGCGACTCGAGTCGGACCCGTAGCGCCTTCGCGGCACGCTGGAAGGCGCGGAGCAGTTCGACCCGTCGCCCGATGCACGTAAAGAGCAATCGCACAGTTCCCGTCCCCGCCCGTTTCCGCTCGTCGGCCTTGGTTGTCAGCGCCATAGGTCCGTTTTCCGGTGATGCGTCGCGCCCTCCGGGGCGAGTGACCTGAGTATATCGGCTGGCCCGAGGGCTGAATAACGGGCGGTTGTGGCGTCCGGCCGACTTGCCTACGCTCTATACCGTGAATGCCGCAATTATCAGCGTGGGGACGGAACTGGTTACAGGGCAGACGTTGGACACGAACGCCGCTTGGCTGGCCGGGCAGCTCACGCGGCTGGGCATCGCGGTCCGTGAGCATGTAACGGTTGGCGACGTGGTCGTGGACCTGGGCGAGACCCTTCGCCGGACTTTCGCGCGGGCCGACGTCGTCATCGTGACCGGCGGCCTGGGCCCGACGAAGGATGACCTGACTCGGGAAGCCATCGCCGCGGCCACCGATTCCGCGCTGGAGTTGGACGCGGGCGCGCTGGCCCAGATCGAGGTGTTCTTCGCCAGGTGGCAGCGGCCGATGCACGAGGCCAACCGGATCCAGGCCATGATCCCGCGCGGATGCCGCTTCCTCCCAAACCCTCGGGGCACAGCTCCAGGGATCGGCCGCGTCGGCCATGGCGCCCTGCTCTTCGCACTTCCTGGGGTTCCAGCGGAGATGACGGCCATGTTCGCCGAGTGTGTGGAACCGGAACTACGGCAGCGCGCCGGCGGTGCCGCCGTGGAGACCGCGGGTCTGCGTTGTTTCGGCGTGTCGGAGGCTCGACTGGGTGAAGCTCTTGCCGACCTGATGGCCCGCGGCCGAAACCCGGATGTGGGCACAACGGCATCGGGCGCGGTCTTGACGGTCCGAATAATCGGGAGCGCGGGGTCCGCGGTGGAGGCAAAGCGGCTGGTCTTGGCCGACGGTACCGAGGTTCGTCGGAGGCTCGGGCCGGTCGTCTTCGGTGTTGGCGAGGACACGCTCCAGGACGCCGTGGCGCGCTTGTTGACCGAGCAGCGGAAAACCGTGTCCGTCGCCGAGTCGTGCACCGGGGGCATGCTGGGCCAGTGCCTGACCGACGTTCCGGGCAGCAGCGCCTATTTCCTGGCAGGATTTGTGGCGTATGCCGATCGTGCCAAGACCAAGCTCCTGGGGGTGCCGCCCGAGCTGATCCGAGCCCACGGGGCGGTTTCCGAAGCGGTAGCGGCCTCGATGGCGTCGGCGTGCCGAGATGCGGCGGGGACGGACGTGGCGTTGTCGATCACCGGAATCGCCGGGCCGGGTGGCAGCACGCACGAGAAACCGGTTGGACTGGTGTATATTGGCCTCGCGGATTCCGCCGCCGTCGCGGTCCGCCGACTGGCCTTCGGCGAGCATCTAACTCGTGAAGAGGTACGGGACCGGAGCTGCAAGGTGGCACTCAACCTGCTCCGGCTGAGGTTGATGGGACTGGATGACGACCAGCCCGGGCCGATCCCATCAGTTGGAGACGGCGGACCACGTTGAACCATCCTGCGTCTGCACTAGAATGCTAGCGCTTGCTTGGGCGGCGGCCGGACGCGGCTTGCGGGCCCCGCCGGGAAGGTCTTGCACGAGATGGCGACGACACGAAACGGGCCGGTTCGCGCGTATTTCCGGGACATCCGCAAGACGGTCCAGACGATTCTCGTCGGGCTGCGGATCACGCTGAAGTACTGCTTTGCCAAGACGGTGACGCTGCAATACCCGGACATGGCTCCGGCGCTTCAGCCCCGGTACCGCGGATTCCACTACTTCGAGGTCGAGAAGTGCATTGCGTGCGACCTTTGCGCGAAGGCGTGTCCGGTCGATTGCATTTACATCGAGAAAACGGGGCCGCGCAAGATCGACAAGAGTACGGGGGTTGCGGGCGGCGGCAAGATGCTCCGATACGCGATCGACTACTCGAAGTGCATGTTCTGCGCGTTGTGCACCGATCCCTGCCCGACCGAGTGCATCCACATGGGGAACCTGCACGACATGTCCGGGTACGACCGGCAGAGCATGATCGTCGAGTTTACGGATCTGGCGAAGGAGGGGCTCCAGACGCCGCAACCGCTGTGGATGCGGAAGGACAATCTGCCCGAGTGGGCCAGGAAGCGAAAGCAGGAGTGGCTCGATTTCGCCCACTCGAAGGACCAGCTCACCGGTGACCATGAACGTCGCCGCAAGGAGATGGTGGAGGCGCTGGCGGACGAGGCCTAGCCGGGCGCGGCAGGTTCGGGCCACAACAGGAATGGTTCAGGATGCTCGGAATCGCGAACGACACGATGTTGGCGGCCGTGCCGGTGGCACAGGCGGTGTCGCCGTACCGGAATACGAACCTCGAGCTCGTGATCGGCATGATGCTGTTCGTGGCGGCCGGCTTCGCGATGGTGTTCGCGGGACTGATGATCGGCAAATTCGCCCGGCCCGCGCTGCCGCATCCGGAGAAGGGGGCGGCGTACGAGTGCGGCGAGCCGGCGATCGGGGATAGCTGGGTCCAGTTCGACCTTAGATTCTATACCGTGGCCCTGGTGTTCATCGTGTTCGACGTCGAGGTGGCGCTGCTGTGGCCCTGGGCGGTGACGTTCAAGGAGATGGGGGCGCCGGCGTTCTGGGCGTTCCTGGTGTTCTTTCTGCTGATTGCGATCCCGTTCCTTTACGAGTGGAAGTCGGGTTATCTCGACTGGGTCCGGGCCAGCACGGGGCAGCGGCGCATCTCGGTGCTGGAGGGGAGGACGGTTGAGGCAACCGGGAAGGGTGCGTACGCCGCCAGCGCCGAAACGGCTGGTGGGAGCGAAGCATGACGATTCAACAGATACGCAAGGCGGCCAAGGCCGAATCGTTCAAGCCCTTTGCGATGTCATCGACGGACGGCCGCCCGTTTCGTGTGCGGCATCCGGGTTTGATTCTGACTCCGCCCGAGGCCTCGCGCACGTTTGTGGTTGCCGGATCGGGAGAGGACTACAGCATTATCGACCTGTTGCTGGTCACGTCGATCGACTGCGGGAACGATAGGAACGGACCGCGGAGACGCGGAGCCAGAGGCCGGTAATGACCGTTGCGGGAAGTTGAGCTATGAGCTGGATTGAGAACCGATTCGAAGAAGGCCTGATCGTCACGTCGCTGGACTGGGCGATCAACTGGGGACGCAGTAACAGCATCTGGCCGCTGACGTTCGGGCTGGCCTGCTGCGCGATCGAGATGATGGCGGTCGGCGCGTCGCGGTTCGACATCGACCGGTTCGGGGCCGGGGCGTTCCGGGCCACGCCGCGGCAGGCGGACCTGATGATCGTCGCCGGCACGGTGACCTACAAGATGGCCAGCCGCCTGAAGCGGCTGTACAACCAGATGCCCGAGCCGAAGTACGTCATGGCCATGGGTGCGTGTGTGATCGGCGGCGGGCCCTACTTCAAGCACGGCTACCACGTGGTCAAGGGCGTCGATCTGGTCGTTCCGGTGGACATCTACGTGCCCGGCTGCCCGCCCCGGCCCGAGGCGCTGCTCGAGGCCCTGATGCGGCTTCAAGACAAGATCCGTCACCAAACGCGGTCCAAGACGCTCATGGCCAAGGCGAAGGAGCAGGTATTCGCCGGGGCGTAGCCGGCGGCGCGGGCGTCAGAGACAAGGGATGGGTGTGGCTCTGCGCGTCGGCCCGGAGTCCGCGCTACGGTGGAATGGGGCAATGATTCGTGAGAACATCCGTGAGTCCCTGGATCGCGACCCGTTCCTGCCGTTTCGCCTCGTGCTCAGCAGCGGGCGGCACTACGACGTGACCAACCCCGATTCGGCCGCCCTGTTGAAGTCTGAGATCTTCGTTGTGTTGCCCGACGGAGAACGGTGGGTGCATTTGCCGTTCCTCCATATTGCATCGATCGAAACCATCGCCGACGGCCGAGGGCGACGCGGTACACGCCGCAAACGGCCGTAGCCATCGACGCGGAACGAATCGTGGGCTGCACGGTCACTGTGGAGCATGAACCCGACTGCGGCTTCCTCGTTAGCCCGGACGCCGCGCGAGGACGGACTGAATGACACCGGAAGAATGTTGCAGGCTGTTGTCGGCCGAGTTCGGTGAGGCGATCGTCGATACCGTGCTCGAGTCGGGGCATCCCCACGCGGTGGTTGCGGCGGAACGCTGGCCCGACGTGGCGCAGTTTCTGCGGAGTGATCCACGGACGCGGTTGAATCTCCTGCGTTGTATCTCGACGCTCGACCTGCTGGAGCAGGACAAGTTCGCGTGCATCTATGACTTGATGCATGTGCCTATGGATGATCCGACCTCACTGATTGCCACGACCTACGAGTTCGCCGTGCGCGTCGTGGTCGAGCGGGAGGATCCGGTAATTCCGACCGTTGCACACATCTGGCCCGCCGCCGAGTGGCACGAGCGGGAGGCGTTCGACTTGATGGGCATCCGGTTCAGCGGCCACCCGGACCTGCGGCGGATCCTGTGCGCCGACGACTGGGTGGGCCACCCGCTGCGCAAGGACTACGAGTTCCCGCTGGAGTACCACGGCATCCCGGGCACGACGGAGTACGACCTGCCCAACCCAAGGCACTGAATGGAGTATCATTCCGAGTTTACTGATATGCCGGTTCATCGCGTTCGGCAAATCACGGTGCCCGGAACGGCCGAGGCGAGAAGGTTGTCGCTGGCACACGATACCCGAATGAAGGAACTGCGCTATGTCTATCGAAGGCAATTGCCCGGCGTGCGAGGCAACGTTTAAAGTCGAGGACAAGTTTGCAGGCCGCCGCGCGAAGTGCGCGAAATGTAGCACCGTTTTCGTCATACCGACGTTCCTGGAAAAGATGCAGCCACCGATTCCCGAGCCGCCCCAAACGGGCCCGCTTGCTACCGAGCGTCAGAAGGAGTACGCCCGGTCACTCGGCGTCAGTTTCGACGAAGGGATTGACCGCAGGACGATAAGCAAACTGATCGACAGCGCCGTGCAGGCGCAACAGGATGAGCGACAGCGGGAACTGGACGAGCTTCAGAGCCGCGAGGGCGAAGCGTACCTGAAACTCCGCGAGGAAATCGAGAACGAGCTGGACGAAGACAATCCTCGCGTGTCGAACGCCACGGCCCAGCAAATGGCGGACGCGCTCGGGGAAGCGGGGACAGCAGCGATACTTTTGACATTTGATCCGGACGTGCTTGACGAAGAAGGTGCGATCTTGGGAAATGTGAGCGTCTGCTGGAGCGAGTGTCTCCTGGAGCACGATGATGCAATGTCTGTGCTGAAGCAGATGGGCAGCAAGCTGTTGATAGATGATAATCCGGCATTGAGAAAGATGCTACAGGAGTAGTAGGGGGTGAGGGTTTCCGCCAAGGTCGCGAAACAACATTGATTGGAGAAGTCCGCCAAGGCGATTGAGGCGGCAATCAGCCAACTCATTGAGTCGCGGAACGGCGGTCGCGTGGACGTCGCCGCGAATCAGTGGGGGCACTTGGACGTCGTGATCGGAACAGACATATTCCGAGGTGTTGATCCGGTCGAGCGTGTGGACCGTGTCCTGGACCACCTGCGGAACAGCCTGGATCCTGCCGATTTTGCGAACGTCAGTAAAGTCTGGGTTCTGGATGCGGAAGAGTACGAAAAGGTGTGGAACTTCGGTGAATCCATGGAGAGGCTCTTCCGGGACCGCGAATCCGATGAGGAAGCACCAAATGGCTGAGAGGCTGCTGGAATCGAGGCCCGACCTCTTGCTCGACTTAGATCGATCGCAGCAGGGCGATCTCCAGACCGAAGAGATGCTGGTCAACATGGGGCCGCAGCATCCTTCCACGCACGGCGTGCTGCGGGTCGTGCTGCGCACGGACGGGGAGATGGTGCTCGAGGCCATTCCCCACGTCGGCTACTTGCATCGCTGCGCGGAGAAGATCGGCGAGAACGTTCCACCGTATCAGTACATCCCGTACACGGACCGGATGGACTACCTGGCCGGGATGAACAACAACCAGGGCTACGCTCTGGCGGTGGAGCGGCTCTGCGGGATCGAGGTGCCGCCGCGGGCCCGGGCCATCCGGGTCATCTTCGCGGAACTCAATCGTGTCGCGTCGCACCTCGTCGCGCTGGGCACCTACGGCCTGGACATGGGCGCGTTCACGCCGTTTCTCTACTGTTTCCGCGAGCGGGAGATGATTCTCGACCTGTTCGAGGCCGCCTGCGGCGCGCGCCTGACCTACAGCTATCTGACGGTAGGCGGTGCGACGCAGGATCTGCCAGACGGATGGGTCGAACGGTGCAGCGAGTTCCTCGACTACTTCGAGCCCAAGATCGATGACTACAACAACCTGCTGTCTTTCAACCACATTTTTGTGAAGCGGACTGGCCGCGTCGGCGTCATCTCCGCCGAGGACTCGATCGCGTGGGGGTGTACCGGCCCGATGATCCGCGCATCCGGCGTGCGCTGGGACCTTCGCAAGGCCGCCCCGTACGACGGCTACGAGCAGTACGACTTCGACATCCCGATCGGCGAAACGGGCGGCGCAGGTGACATTCCCGACGGCGTCGTCGTCGGGGACTGCTGGAGCCGGTACTACGTTCGCGTTTTGGAGATGACCCAATCGGTGCGGATCATCCGACAGGCGCTCACGAATCTTCCCGCCGGCGACCACATCGCGGGGAAGGTCAAGAACCTCAAGCTCCCCGATGACGAGGTGTACGTCGAGGTGGAGAACCCGCGGGGCCAACTGGGCTTTTATGTCCGGGGCGACGGCGGGGCGATCCCGTATCGGGTCAAGGCGCGGGGCCCGAGCTTCTGCAACCTCTCGATCACGACTCATGTTTGCCGGGACGTGCTGCTGGCGGACGTGCCGGCGATCATCGGCAGCATCGATATTGTCATGGGCGAGGTGGACCGTTAAGGTGGGGGTCGGCTGGCGCGGGGCCGCCCACAGGCCTGGACCCAGTTCCGACGGCATGCGATACGGGGCGAGCTGCATGGGTGATTGTGACATTCTTCACAAAGTCCTGGCGGCATCGATCCGCGAGGGTTCGCGATGACTGAGATCTACGTCCCGTGGACGGCGTCAGCTCACCGCGTGGATCCCCGCCCGCGATTCGCCGGCATGGCGTTCTTTGGGTCGATCGCGGCCCTCGTCGCGGCTGTGGTCGGCTACGGAATCGCCCAGGGACCACTCGGCGGGCATTCCATCGCCCACGTTGTGCTTACCGTTGGTCCCGCCTTGGTCGCGATCGGGTTGGCAAGCGTTGGCGTGGCTGTCTTGCTCGCCGAGCCCGCGTACCGTTCACTCGGCCCAATCGTGAGCCGCTTTCCAGGACCGATCCTGATCTCCGCCGTTATCGGGGTCTGTGTCGTCGTCTGGGTCGTTGCGCTCTTGTTCGCCTACGTGGACTCGGCCGTTCTGGGGCAAGCCGCCGAGGCCGGAGTGGCCAAGCCGGTGCCGGTTCTCGGCGACGCCACAACCTGGGGCTATTCGCCGGCCGCAATCACGAGCCTTTTGGAGCGGCGCGAAGGTCTCGGGGCATCATCCGCCGGGCTCCTGAAATACCTGCTCTGGCCGTTCCAGTTCGGCATCGTCCGGGACTTTCTGGGCCTGGCAGGGCTGGTCGGGCTGGTGAACATCATCCCGGTTTACACGATTTGGTGGGAACGGAAGGTCGCCGGGCGGATCCAGTCACGGCTGGGCCCGATGCGCGTCGGCGGCTGGCACGGATGGTCGCAGAGTGTTGCCGACGGGATCAAGCTCTTGCTCAAGGAGGACCTCGTCCCCGATTCCGCCGACCGGGTACTCTTCCGCGCCGCGCCCTATTTGGCGATGATCCCGGCCGTGCTGGCGTTCCTGGCCCTTCCCTTCGGGTCGACGTACGCGTTTCGGGAATTGGATGTGGCGCTGGTGTTCATCCTCGGGGTTCTGGGTGTCGAAGTGGTCGGCGTCATCATGGCCGGGTGGGCGTCGAACAACAAATGGAGCGTGTACGGGGCGATGCGCGAGGCGTGCCAAATGGTCTCTTACGAGATCCCGATGGGCATGGCCCTGCTCGTGCCGGTCGCGGCCGTCGGAACGCTGAACCTGCGTCAGATCGGCGACGCCCAGGCCGGCGGTTGGTTCACGTGGCTGGCCTTCACGAACCCGTTCATTTTCATTGCCTTCGTGTCATATTTCATTGCGTCGCTGGCGAGCTGCAAGCGGGCGCCGTTTGATCTTCCCGAGGCTGAGAGCGAGTTGGTGGCCGGGTTCCATACGGAATACTCCGGCCTTCGCTGGTCGTTCTTCTTTTTCGCCGAGTACGCGGTGATGTTCGTCGTGGCGGGACTGGCGGCGATCCTGTTTCTGGGCGGTTGGCACTCGCCGTTGCCCGCCGCTTGGGGACAACGGGTGCTGGACGCGATTCCCGGTTGGCCGATCCTCGCTCGCGGCGTCAACGGTCTGCTTTTCAGCGGCCCGCTCTGGTTTGTGGCCAAGTGTGTCTTCTTGATCTACGTCCAGATATGGCTTCGCTGGACCCTGCCCCGGATCCGGATCGATCAGGTGCTGTACGGATGTGTTCAGGTGCTTCTGCCGCTGACGATGATCATCCTCCTCGGCAGCACGTTATGGGTATGGGCGTCCACTTCGAGCAGCGCGGTATGGGGCGCAGTCAACGCGACCGTGAACGTGATCCTTGGACTCATCGGCCTGGTGTTCGCGCTGGCGTTTCCGGCGATCGCGGCCTACGGGTTCTATCACCGGCGCTGGTTGGTCGGCAACCTCGTGCAGGATGCCATGCCGGGATCGTGAGCGGCCAACGGCCGCTGGGTGGTGCCATGCCTGAAGCCGCGACAACAAAGTGCAGTGCACCGATCGGCCGCCCGCGAGCGGTGGTTCGCTACGCGTGCGCAGCGGTCACGGCGACGTTCCTGGCTGCGCTGACGGCCGGGGCGGCGTTCGGAAGCGAGGCCGGCGCCAGGGAGCGGATCGGTGTGACCGATGCGGCCGTGGGCGGCGCGCTCGAGGCCGTGCTTTTTTACTTGGTGGCGGGTGGGGCGGTCGTGTCCGCACTGGGCGTGTGCATCGCGAAGAACATCGTGCGCATGGCGGTGTGGCTGTTCATCGCGTTGGGGTCGGTGTCGATGCTGTACTTCATGCTCGCCGCCAACTTTCTCGGTGCGATCCAGCTCATCGTCTACGCCGGAGGCACGCTGGTGCTGCTGGTGTTCGGGATCATGCTGACGAGCAAGTCGCCCTGGGTGAAGTTCGACGCCCGCCCGTGGGAGCTCATCGCGGCAGCGGTCGTCTGCGGCGTGCTGCTGGTCTGCCTGTGCGTCGTCCTGACGGGTGCCGATTGGCACGGCACGCCGCATGTGGTTCCCGGGACACCCGTTGCCGCATACGGACGCAGGCTGCTGACCCATTACCTCGTTCCGTTCGAGGTTGCCGGTGTGCTGTTGATGATCGTAATGGTCGGCGCCGCCCATCTGGCGAGGCAGGAGAGTTAGGCCGTGATGACCATCGGACTGACGCACTATCTGGTAGTCGCGGCGGTCTTCTTCTGCGCCGGGCTGTTCACCATGACGACCAAGCGAAATGCGATCGGCATCCTGATCGGTGTGGAATTGGTGCTCAACAGCGCTGTCATCAACCTGGTGGCGTTCGACCGCTATCTGGGCCCGGGCCGGATCGATGGGCTAATCACGGGCCTGTTCGTGATCGTCCTGGCGGCGGCGGAGGCGGCCGTCGCGGTGGGGATTTGCATCAACCTCTACAAGAACTGGGCGTCGGTCGACGTGGACAGGGCGAGCAGGCTCCGAGGATGATTACGAATTACGAATTGCGAATTACGAAATAGCGCGGCGTGACAGGTCATACATACGAACTGTTGTTGGCACTCGGGGTCCTGGCTCCGTTAGTGAGCTTCTGGGCGCTCGTCTTCGTCGGCGCGCGAATGGGTAAGCCCCGCGCGGGGTGGTTCGGTGTGGCCCTGGGCATGGGCGTGTCGCTCGTGCTGGCGACCATCGTGCTGATCGGCTGGCGCTTCTTCGAGGACGACGCCTCGCGGGCCGCGCTGAGTGCCAACGCCGTCCGGTGGACCTGGGCCACGCTGGGGGACGTGCCCGCGACGATCGGGGTGAAGCTCGATTCGCTGACCGTGGCCATGTACTTCATGGTCGCGTTCGTGGCCTTCTGGATCTTCGTCTTCAGCGTCGGCTACATGTCGGGCCACAGCGACGAAGTCGACGGCCAGAGCAAGTACAGCCGATTCTTCGCCTATCTCTCGCTGTTCGGCTTCTCGATGCTCGGCCTGGTGGTCAGCAGCAGCCTGCTGTTTCTGTTCATCTTCTGGGAGCTGGTCGGACTTTGCAGCTACCTTTTGATCGGCTTCTACTTCGACAGGGCCTACGCCTCCGCCGCGGCGATCAAGGCGTTCATCACCAATCGCGTGGGCGACTTCGGGTTCCTCATCGGCCTGATGCTGGTGTACTTCCAGCTTGAGACCCTGGATCTGGATCAGGCGGCGGCGACGTTCGCGGAACAGTACGCGGCCGGCTCCGGCATATTCGCGAGCCATTTCACCCTGTTCGGCTGGTCTCTGGCGACGATCATGGGCATTGGGCTCTTCTGCGGCGCAATGGGGAAGAGCGCCCAGTTTCCGCTGCACGTTTGGCTTCCCGATGCCATGGCCGGCCCGACGCCGGTCAGCGCACTGATTCACGCGGCCACCATGGTCGCGGCGGGCGTGTACCTGGTGGCCCGCGTGTTCCGGCTCATGACGCCCGACGCGTTGATGTTCGTTGCCGCGATCGGCTGCCTCACGTTGACGCTTATGGCCCTGGTCGCCATCGTTCAGGTGGACATCAAGAAGTGCCTCGCGTATTCCACGCTGTCGCAGCTCGGATACATGATCTTCGGGATGGGCTGCGGGGCGTGGATCGCGGCGCTGTTCCACCTCATTACGCATGCGTTCTTCAAGGCCATGCTCTTCCTCTGCTCAGGTCAGGTGATCGAGGGCTGCCATCACGAGCAGGATATGCGCAAGATGGGCGGGCTGTCGAAGAAGATGCCATACACCTGCTGGACGTTCTTCATCGGAGTCCTGGCGATCGCCGGCGCCGGCATCCCGGGCCTGGGTCTGGGCCTCGGCGGCTATTACAGCAAGGACGAGATCCTGGCCGTGGCCTACGCGCGGGCTTTCGAGTGGGACGACCACCACAAATTCGAGGAGAGCCAGGAAGGCGGCCACGGCGCGACCAACGATCATGCGTCGGCGAACGAGACCGCTTCCGTACGATTCCGCCTCGCGTCGATGCCGGAGCCGCGCAAGGGGCCGTCCGGTTCGCCGGAGAACGATCCGATTGACGGGAAGCACAAGGCATTGATCGATCGAAATGAGAAGGTGCGCTGGAGTGGGACCATAGACACGGCGGCCCCGGTGATTCCGGCGCGCGATGTGGTCGAGGCGCCGACGGCAGGCGCGCACCCTCCACCGGGTCGCAATGAGGCGGCGATCTTCGACCGCACCCCGGCCCTCCCCAAGTGGATGTTCTGGCTCGCGATCCTGACCGCGTATGTAACGCCGTTCTACATGTTCCGTTGCTGGTGGATGACGTTCATGGGGACGCCGCGCGACGAGCACGTGCACCATCATGCCCACGAAATGAGGCTGATGTACGTGCCGCTGGTCGTGCTGGCGGTGGGCACCTTCGTCGCGAGCTACTTCCTGTTCCGCCCGTTGATTGCAGGGGCGGCACCGGGGGCGACGGCGGCCCCGTTGGTGCTGGCGTTCGACGGTGAGGCGAATTCGCACGCCATCCACGCCGCGCACGGTTTCCTGACGTTCGGCGTCGGGTTCGCTTTCGTCATCGGCTTCGGGGTGGCGTACTTCATCTATCGGCACGGCCTCGATCTGGCGGAGCGAATCAAGGAGGCGATCTGGCCCGTCCACGCGGTGCTCGAGCACAAATACTTCTTCGACGAGGTGTACGACCTTGTCTGGGTGAAGGGCTGTCTCCTGGTGGCGGCCGTCGCCCGGTTCATCGACACATGGGTGGTGGATTTCATCTTTGATTTGCTGGCCGCGGTCACGGAGCGGCTGGCGGCACTTTCCGGGATGATCCTGGACAACCACGGCGTGGACGGGGTCGTCAACGGCATCGCGAAGACGTCGACGGACATCGGGGCCCTGGCGCGTGTGGGGCAAACGGGGCGGATTCGGCACTACGTTCTCTTCGCGGCCGCAGCGGCCACGATCGTTTTTGCGTTGCTTCTGATTTATGTTGCCGGGCCGGCGGATGCCGCCGCCGCGGCGGCCGGCTGAGGCGGCCGGTGTCAATAAGGTCGAGCGAACGATGGGCATACTAACCTGGATCGTTTTCTTACCGGCGGTGGGGGCGCTGCTCTGCCTGTTCGTTCCTGCGCGGATGGTACGGCAGGTGGCGGTGGTCGTCACGGGGTTGACGCTGCTGGTCTCCCTGCGCCTGTTCGGCACGTTTTTCGTCGGTGCGGATGAGTCGGTACAGGCGGTCTTCGGCAGCCAGTACGGGATGCTGCACCATATCGACCGGGCGAGCTGGATCTACGGCGAGCGATTCGCGATCGAGTATTTCCTGGGCGTCGACGGGCTGAGCTTCCCCCTGCTGATCCTGACCACCTTGATCTCCTTCCTGGCCTGCCTGGCGAGCTGGAACTTCGACCGTTGGAAGATCAACCGCGGGCCGCGGGCCTATTTCGCGCTGTTCCTCCTTCTGGAAGCCGGAATGCTCGGCGTTTTCGTTTCGCTCGATTTCTTCCTGTTTTACATTTTCTGGGAAGTGATGCTGCTTCCCATGTACTTCCTGATCGGCGTGTGGGGTGGGCCGCGGCGGGAGTACGCCGCCATCAAGTTCTTCCTGTTTACGCTGGCCGGGTCGGTGTTGATGCTCGTGGCGCTCGTTGCGATGTACTTCTACAGCGACCAAGCGATCACGTCGGCCATGACGCAACGGGGGGTCGAGGGCATCGCCAGCGGCTATCGCGACGGCGTCTTGTTGCGAAACGGCACGTTCGATCTGATCGAGCTGTCCGTGAACCCGGTTATCCAGCAGAGCTTCGCGGCGTCCTCGACCCTGTTTCTGGGCTGGAAGTTCGCGCCGGTGATGTTCCTGTTCCTCTTCATCGGCTTCGCCATCAAGCTGCCCAGCGTTCCGGTGCATACGTGGCTTCCGGATGCCCACGTCGAGGCGCCGACGCCGATCAGCATGATCCTTGCCGGAATCCTGCTGAAGATGGGCGGCTACGGCTTCCTCCGTCTGTGCTACCCGATCTTCCCGACCGGCGGTGTCACCTGGGCCTTCCCGCTGGCCGTCATCGGCGTGGTGAGCATCCTGTATGGCGCGCTGTGCGCCATGGCCCAGACGGATTTCAAGAAGCTCGTCGCGTACAGCTCCGTCTCGCACATGGGCTATGTGCTGCTCGGGATCGCGGTGATGACGCCGGCCGGGTTCCAGGGGGCGATGTTCCAGATGATCGCCCACGGCATCAGCTCACCCATGTGCTTCTATCTGGTCGGCGTGATCTACGACCGCGCCCACCACCGGGAGATCAACCGCTTCGGCGGGCTGTGGCTCACGATGCCGCGGTACGGGACGCTGGCGACGATCGGCTTTTTCGCCTCGCTGGGGCTTCCGGGGCTGTGCGGGTTCATCGGTGAGGTATGGGTCCTGCTCGGGACGTTTGCGGCCCGCGATCAGTTCTCATGGGCGATCCCGATGGCGATTCTGGCCGCGGCGGGCGTGATCCTGACTGCGGGCTATATCTTGTGGTTGATCCGCAGGGTGTACCTCGGCAAGGAGCGTGAGGAATACCTCGAGTATTCAGATGCGTCGGGCCTTGAGACGTTGGTGCTACTTCCGATGGCAGTCCTCTGCATCCTGCTCGGGATCCTCCCGACGCAGACGGTGTTCAGTTTCATGAACGGCACGCTGGACCTCATGTTGGCCCACGTGCGCAGTGTCGCGGCGATGTTGTTCTAGCGGAGGTGGTGGAGGCGACGGCGGGCCCGATCCGATCATGGTGACCTTCCTGGCACAATCCGATGCATGGAGCGGCGTGGCGGTCGCGGAGCATCTGTTTCTGTTTTCGCCGTTGATCGCTCTGGCCTGCACGATGCTCGCGGTGGTGGCGTGCCCGATCGTGCTCGGGCGCAGTCCGCGGACCATAGCTTCCCTGGCGGCGCTCGGCGTGGTCGTGGCGTTCGTACTCGCCCTGCGGGTGGGGGCTGCCGTGGGGGTGGGGGGAGCGGTCAGCGGGCTGTCACCGGAGCCCGCCGGGGGCATGCTGATCGCCGACAGCCTGGCCGTCGGGTACCAGCTCATTCTGATGGTTTTCCTCGGCGGCGTCATGTGCCTGTGGTGGATGGGATCCTCGCAGCGCGAACGCAACGCCCCCGAGTTCTTCATCCTGCTCCTGGGCAGTGCGCTGGGCATGGTGCTGATGACGAGCACCGCCAACCTGCTGATGATCGTTCTGGCCATCGAGACGGCGTCGTTGCCGAGCTATGCGATCGTCGGGTTCGACAAGCGGAATCGGCTCGGGGCCGAGGCCTCGCTCAAGTACATGATTTTCGGAGCCGTGTCGGCGGCGATCATGCTTTACGGCGTGAGCCTGCTCTACGGGCTCGTGGGGAGCCTGAGTGTGGCGGATCTGGCCCGCTTCACGGTCGACCGCGCGTCCGCCGGGCCGTTCCCGCTGCTTCTGGCGGTCGGGCTGCTTTGCCTGCTGGCGGGCATCGCCTTCAAGATCTCCGCGGTTCCGTTCCACTTCTGGTGTCCCGATGCCTTCGAGGGCGCTCAGATCGAGGTCACGACGTGGCTCAGCGTCGCGAGCAAAGCCGCAGGACTGGTCTTGCTTTCTCGGATGGTGCTGATCTTCGCTGCGGCGGTGGACGATCCGCTCGCGATGTCCGTGATCACACCGCTGGCGTGGGCGATCGGCATCATGGCGGCCGTCACCTGCACGGTCGGCAATTTCGCCGCCTACTGGCAGGAAAGCGTCAAGCGGCTTCTGGCGTACTCATCGATCGCGCACGCGGGCTACATGATGATGGCTTGTGCGGTGTTCCTGAATCCCGGAACGGAAGGCAGCGACATCGCCGCCGCAGCGCTGCTGCTCTATGTGTTTGTCTACATGTTCATGAATCTCGGAGCGTTCGGGGTCACGGCGCTGGTCACATGGGACACGGGTTCGGACCGGATTGCGTCGTTCACCGGGCTGATGCGCCGAGCACCCTGGCTCGCCGTTCCCATGATCGTGTGCCTCATGTCCCTGGTGGGCCTGCCGCCGCTGGCCGGGTTCCTGGCGAAATGGTGGGTGCTGCTCGCACTCGGGAAGATGGCCGGGACCTGGGCGTCGACGCTCGGGTGGTTCCTGGTCATCGTGGCGGTGGTGAACACGCTCATCAGTCTATACTACTACCTGCGCATCGTGGTGGAGATGGCGCTGCGCGACGCCGGCGAACCGGAGGTCCGGGCGCCCGTCAGCGGCATGGCGCTGGTCAACGTGTGCGCGCTGCTGCTGTTGCTCCTGACGTTCGCCGCATCGCCGCTTAAGGGTGTGGCGGATCGGTTCACGAAGGGGATCTACCGGCCCGCGTCGACCCACGTAAAAGAGGCCATCGCGACGGCGGTGGATGGGAACGAATAGTGGATCCGGAGTCGGTCTGCGCCATCCTGAATGAGCTCCTGGCCGCCGAACAACGGGCGATTGCCCCCCGGCTGTTCGAGTCGACGGTTTTTGTTTCGCGACCTTCCGTCGCCGAGTACCCCGTCGTGCTGCGCATCGCGAAGCAGGCGCGGCGGAATTGTGAGTGGCTGACCCAGAAGGTCGTCGAGCATCGAGGCGTGCCTGCGCCCCGGTCGCCCGTCGCGAACATGGCGAACTGGCATTTCCAGGAACTGCATCACGTCCTGCCGATGGTGGTCGCGGACCAGGAGGCGCTCGTCCGGACCTACAAGGCTGCCGCGCAGCGACTGGCGTCGGAGCCGAACGCCGTCGAATCGGTCGATCGGATCCTCGACATCCACTTGCGAGAGCTGGACGCCCTTCGACAACTGCTCGACATCGCCACCGGCAGAGCGGCCCCAGCGTCCACCGGTTGACGGTCAGCCATCATCGCCAGACCAGGCCCGTGAGTACGGCCGCACCGAGCAGCCAGCAGTAGATCGAGAAGTAATGGAGCTTCGCGCGGCGCACGGCGCCCAGCAGGAGCCACAACGCCAGGATTCCGACGCCCAGTGAGACGAGGCTCCCGAGCAAGAGTGCTCCCCAAGGGATGCCCGTGAGGGTCCCGGCCGGAAGCTCCGCCGTGTCTTTCAGTTTCAGCAGCGTGGCGCCCGCGATGGCGGGTACGGCGATCAGGAAGCTGAACTCCGCGGCCCACCGCCGACGCAGCCCGCAATACCCGGCGACGCAAATCGTGGCACCGCTGCGCGAGATTCCCGGCAGAATCGCCGCGGCTTGGGAGATCCCGACGAGTCCCGCCTGCCACCAGCGGAAATGAGTCCACCCCGAACGGCCCCGCGGCACGAACCGCAGCGAAGCGAGGAGTCCGCCGGTTGCCAGCAGGCACCCGCCAATCCAGGCCGGGTTTGCGAACTTCTCCTCGAAGAACCGCTGGAAGGTGAGTCCAATCACCCCGGTGGGAATAAGGGCGATTACCCCCAGCATGCAGATCTGGGTGCTCAGGCGCCGCGCTGCGAAACCACGGCCCCATTCCAGGGCCAGTCTCCGCAGGAACAGCCGGATGGGGCCCAGGAAGACGTACAGGACTGCGAAGAGCGTGCCCAGATGTACAAGCACGTCGAACAGCAGCATTGGCGGGCTTTCGGGGTCCAAGCCAAGCCAGTGCTGGGTGACGGCGAGGTGCCCGCTGCTGCTAACGGGCAGAAATTCAGTGAGGCCCTGGATGACCCCGAGCAAAACGGCGTCCAGGTAGCCCAACTCGCTCATTCCGCGATGCTCTCGTCGAGGATGTAGCGAGCGTGGGTAAGGTACTGCCACATGGAAAGCAGTGTCGCTGCAACCGTAAGCCAAACGACGATGGCCTTGATCCAGCCGGCCGCGGCACCCAGTGAAAGGCCATCCTCGTGGGCAATCAACACGAGTATCACCGGCACGGCGATACTCTGAGTCCACATCTTGACCTTGCCGTGCAGGGAGGCTCCGAACGACTTGCCCATGGATGCGTTGAACCCGCGGAGGCCGGTCACGAGCAACTCGCGCCCGACGATCACAACGACCATCCAGGCCTGGACTTCGGTCACGTTTCTGCCGGCTTCATCGACGAACCCGGCGCCGATGAAGAGGATAAAGGCGCCGCAAACCAGTACCTTGTCGACCAGGGGGTCGAGAATCTTGCCCAGCGCCGTGATTTGTCCGTGCTTTCGCGCCAGGTATCCGTCCAGGAAGTCGGTTGCGGCTGCCACGACGAAGACGACCGCGGACGCGTCAAGAAGCCACGCGGGCGCAGAGCCGTGTGAATACTGGGAGAGCAGGACGAAGAAGACGATCGCCAGGCCCAGGCGGCCGACGGTGATCTTGTTTGGGAGATTGAGGTTACCGCTCATGGGCCGAGTCTGCACGGACCGTGGCGGACGAAATGCGCCAAGCCGCGCTCGCGGCATGGTACCCGAAGTGAATCGCAATGCACGTCGGTCTGGGCACCTGCCGCACTCATGTAGACCGAGCCGACGCAGCCTTGGGCGTCGGTGAACGGTTCGACAGGACCGGCAACCCGACGTGTGCCGGTCTGGCGATCAGATCATAGTTGTCGCGCGCCGCGCACCGGACGCTGATGAATTGTCCTGGCACCGCGCTCTGCGGCGCGACGTACGTCACTCCATCGACGACGGGCGCCTGGCGGTCGTGGTGCCCGACGAGCAGCCCGGGCTCGGCGACTTCATCGATCAACACGTCGAATGTCGTTCCGACGCGCCGATCGGCCTGGGCAAAGGCCACGTCCTGCTGTGCGCTCATCAGCTCATGGTGGCGTTGCTGTTTGACGCGTTCGGGGACTTGATTGCCCATCCTTCCGGCCGGTGTCTCCGGTTCCAGGGAATAGGGGAACGCGCCCAGGGCATCGAATCGGAACTCCTTGACGAACGCCAGCAGTTCCTCGAACTCGCCGTCGGTTTCGCCGGGGAACCCGACAATCATCGTGGTCCGAATCGCCACCCCGGGGATTCGGTCGCGGATGCGATCCAGAAGTCGCTCCGTCGCGGCCCGATCGATGCGGCGGTGCATGGCCTTGAGTATCCGGTCGTTGATGTGCTGAAGCGGGATGTCGATGTACTTGCAGACGTGTTCGCATTCGGCGACGGCATCCAGGATGTCGTCGCTCAGGACCGACGGATACACGTACATCAAACGGAGCCAACCCAACCCGTCGAGGCGGTCCAGCACCCTGAGCAGGCCGCCCAGCCCGGTGCCGAACCGGTCATCACCCAGACCGTAGCTGGTCGTGTCCTGCCCGATGAGGCTGATTTCGCGGGCGCCGTCGTCGATAAGCTCGCGGGCCTCGCGGAGGACGATCTGGGGCGGTTTGCAGTGCATGCGCCCGCGGATCGACGGGATCGTGCAGAAGGTGCACTTCTGGTCGCAGCCCTCGCTGATCCGCAGGTAGGCGTACGAGCGGGGCGTGATGCGGAGACGGGCCGTGTCGAGCTGGGCGAACGGGTGGTAATCGGAAAGGAACACGTCGGGCGTGCTCCGGCGCCGCCGCTTGCCGCCGAGGACCGCGCGGACCACGTCGTCTCGGTTGTTCACGCCGACCAGGGCATCGATGCCCGAGATCCGGTCGAGAAGCCCCTCCTTGTCCCGCTGAACCAGGCACCCGGCGACCACGACGCGCTGAGGCCCGCCGCGGCCCTTGCGGGCCACGGCCTCGCGAATCACCTCGTCAGCTTCCCGCCGCGAGGCGTCGAGGAATCCACAGGTGTTGATAACGATGACGTCGGCCTCGCCTTCATCGGCGGTGATCAGGCAGCCCGACTCCGCGAGTTGGCCGAGCATCTTCTCGGAATCCACAGTGTTCTTGGCACACCCCAACGAGACAAAGGCTACGCGTTTCGCACGGTTCATCTGGCTGGCCGGTCCCTGTCGGTTCTTGTCCGGTCGGACGTTGTTCCCTGGGAACAGGATAGCGTGTCGGGCCGGCTGGGCATAGGGTGCCTGGGGCGGCTCGGGCGCTGGTCGCCGGGTGCCGTGAGCAAACTTGTTTGCCCGTGGAGGCGGCGTTGGGCACGGGCGAGCTGCTGCTTGCCCATGCCCCCCGAGAACTCGGCTTTGGTGCCGCACTAGCTTGGCCGGTGCCCAGCGGCTATCATGGGCGGGCCCGGTGACGCCGGACCAAGGCGCGGTGTCGGGAGCGTATCTCGACGTGGTCGGCGGTCGCTGGCGGTGGAATCGAGGAATCCAGGCTTGGGCATTGCGCACACGTGGCATTTCCTGTGTCGCTCTCTTCAGAATCCACGCGGCGTCGGAGCCATCGCCCCCAGTTCGCGGGCGCTGGCGGTCGCCCTCATGGAACCGTATTGCAACGCCGAAGGTCCGGCGCGGATTCTCGAGGTCGGCGCCGGGACGGGTGCCATCACGCGGCACCTCGGCGCGGTCCTTAAACCTGGGGATGAGTTGGATGTCTGTGAGCCGGACCCGAAATTCGTCGAGATTCTCGAACGCGACGTGCTGGCCCGCCCACCGCTGGCCGCGGCCGTCGCCCGTGGTCACGTCAGGTTGTTGCGGCGTCCGGTACAGGAGCTTGCCGACGCTGCCGCGTACGACTTCGTGATCGCCTGTCTGCCTTTTACCGCGTTTCGGCCGAACGATGTTGAGGACGTGTTCACGGTCATCCGCCGGGCGCTGAAGCCGGGAGGCGTTTTGAGTTACTTCGAGTACGCGGTTTGTCGCCGCGTGTCGCGGATGGTGTCGGTTGGAAGAAATCGTCAGCGGATCCGCGCCGTCTCGGGGTTCCTCGATCAGAACATACGCAGCTACCAGTTCGCGCGGCGAACGGTCGTGCAGAATCTCCCGCCGGCGCATGCCCGCCACCTCCGCTTCGACCACTCGACGGGCTAGTCGGCCGTTCCTGCACCATGGTCAAGGGCGGGCGCCGGCTCGCTGCTCCGTTTCGCCCTGACTGTAGGTCCGGTTGCGCCGAAACAGTTCCGCCCTGCGTCGAAGCTCCGACGCGAGGCGGGTGTCGACGGCGACGCCGGGCATCTTAAGTGCGGCCTCAGCGGTGGCGATCGCTTCGCTGAATCGCCCGGCCTCGGCCAGCGCCGTGCAGAGGTACAACTGCGCCACACCGCTGGCCCCCTTCTGTCCCCGGCTTACGTGTGTCGCCCAGCGCACGGCTTCCGCGCCGCTACGGACGCGATCGTCCGGGTGGGTCGCGAGCATGTCCGCGAGGAGGGATGCGGCCTCGAGGTCGCTCGGCGCCGCCATCGCGCGGCGGCGCAGCACGTCGGCCGCGTCCGGCGCTCGATTGACACGGATGAGCAGTCGCGCCAGCCGAAGGCAGTCGTCGCCACGCGCTGGGTCCAGGGTAATCGCGAGCATGTACATCCGGATCGCTTCAGGAACGTCCCCCACTCCTTCCAATGCCCGCCCGAGGTGGCTCGCTGCAATCGAGTCGCCGGGCTCCAGGGCGAGGCCCACCCGATAGAAACGAATGGCGGACCGGGGATGTCCGTTCGTCGCGAGGGCGTCGGCCAGATTCACATGGGCGACGGAGCTGTCGGGGCTGACCCGGACACCCTGCATCCAAAGCGACAGCGGAGTGTCCCAGATCGCGTTCTGGGCGAACGTCGCATGGCACAGGGCGACGACAAGCCCGACACTTGCAACGGCCGTCAAGCCGGACACCGCCTGGCTCCTGCCGGTCGCCCCCCGCCGGAGCCATTTCAGCATGATGGCCCCACCGACCACGGCCAGCCCCAGACAGGAAAGGTAGCTGTACCGGTCGGCCACCAGTTGCGGGCCGCTCTGCGCCAGGCCGAGCACGGGAAGTACTTGAACGGCATAGACGGCCAGCGCCGTGGCGAGCGCCGGCCAGCGGCGATGAGTCACGATGGCCACTGCCAGCAGGATTGCGAGCGCCGCCAGGCTGGTCCAGAGCATCGTCCCGAATAGGACCTCAGCCTGTGGAATCGGATAGAGCGGCCCGAGGTCCGTGGGCCAGACGGTTTTCCAGAGGTAGAAGACCGAACCGTACACCGCTTGGGCGAGCCGGGCGGCGAGCCCGTGTTCCGGCAGTGAATACATGGCGCCGCTCTGCGCTTGTGCGAGCACGGCGCGGAACCCGGCCAACGCACCCAATGCGAAGAAGGGCAGCTTCTCGAGCCACACGCGACGGTCCGCCTGAATCCCGCGACGAGACATTTGCAATCGCCGCAACGGGAAGACGTCGAGGATCAGCAGCACAAAAGGGAGCATCACCGCCGACGCCTTCGCGAGAAGTGACAGGAGGCAGAACGCAATCGCGGCTAGGTAGTTCAGCAACGACAACCGGCGTTCACCGCGACACCCGAATACCCGTGCCTGCGAACCTCCGGATTCTGCGTAGCGAACATAGGCGAGAACCGCCAGCACGTAGAAGAGTCCGCTGAGCACGTCACGCCGCTCGGCGATCCACGCGACGGACTCGGCGCGGAGCGGGTGAACGGCGAACAGGGTCGCCGCGAACGCCGCGGCCAAAACGACGTCGCGGGAGGCACGGCTTGCCGGCGAGCCCGGCCCGTGTGCCAGCAGACGGCGCGACACAAAATACACGCCAACGGCCGTAAACAGGTGGAGCAGCACGTTGGTGAGGTGATATCCGAACACCGCGTGCCCCCAAACGCGGTAGTCCATGGCGTAGGTGAGCCAGGTCAACGGCTGAAAGTGGCCCGCGTACGATGTCGTGAACATCCACCGCAGGCTCTCACCCGTGAGTTGTTGATACGTGGTTTGAGTGAACAGCAGGTCATCGTCGTCCCAGTGGACGAAGCCTGCGGACAGCGCCGGCATGAACGCCATCGCAATCAGAAGGCTGATCGCGATCGGGGCGAGCAGCCGCCAGGTCCAGCGGGCGGCCCGCGGGTCGACGGCCGGTGTGGCGTCCATCGCCGACGGGCCCGCACCTCTGGTGCGGCACAGGTCATCGACTGTACCGTACACTTCGCCCATGGCGGCTGCCGTTTCCTTGCGGGCGCTTGCCGAAAGCCAGCGCGCAGGCACGGTCTCCGACGCCCCCGAGAGTTCCCGTGACACCGGGAGTCACATGCCATCCGGCCGTGCGTTCTCGCCGAGCCCGGCCAGCGCGGCCGTCGGTCAAAACCGTACCGGCGTGCATTCTAGGTCGTGCTAACGCTGCTTCCAAGTTGGCGCTAGAATACGACAAACACTGCGGCCCGCTCTGGCCCAAAGCGGCGGCGCCGTTTGACCGATAAACCCGACGAACCGGAACATCTGAATGCGTCTGTTTTGTACAGCTTTCATTCTCGCTGCGGCCACGGTCGGCGCGACTCCGCCGTGCCCGGGCGACCGAGGTGGGACGCCGGCGCCGCTGGCGACTGACGGCGAACTGTCGTCGTATATCCGAGACCTCGGTCATCCTTCGTACGAGACCCGATCGCGCGCGACGCGCCTGCTCTGCGCCGCCGGAATGGCCGCCTACGAACCACTTCAGGCGGCGGCAGCAGGCGACGACGTGGAGACGGCGCTTCGCGCGAAGGACATTCTGTCGACGCTGGACCGGTTGATGTTCAGCGGCGTCGACGTGTCCTTCGGATTCTCGGAGGCCAAGGCCTCCTGGGACACTCCGGTCGAACTCAGGCTGACGATGTCCAATCGGTCGAGGCATCCGGCGCGGGTTCCCTTTGTGCTCGATCCGGCCCTCCGCGATGGAATGCCGGAGGTTGCGCGCCAGGTCGCCGACATGCTCGATCTTGCCGAATGGCTCACCGTGCGCGGACCGGACGGCGATGACGTTCAGCTTCGCGTCGACGACATAGCCGCCGACCCCGCAATCGAGCAGGTCGTGGCCGAGCGCGTTGACGGTGGGCCGGCGTCGACGATCGCGCCGGGCGGGCAGGCGGTAGTCGTCCTGAAGAACTTCAATCGTGGTTGGGCGCGGTACCCGCTGCTCGATGCCGGAACCTACACGTTGGTCTTCGACTACGTTCCGGCGTGGGAGGATGCGGCACTCGCTAAGGAGCAGGCCGGCCGGGTCCGGGCCGAGCCGGTCTCGATCGAAGTGTACCGGGCCGCCCCGCCTGCGGTGTCAAGACACGGGGAAGAGGTGTCCGTCCGGCTTGTCCGCAGTGGCGACGCACTTGTCGCCGAATTGACGAACCGGTTTGACCAGCCGCTACTGCTCAACAAGAACTTCGGCCCGGTCCCGCCGTTCGCGCAGGGACGCTGGATCTGCGAAATCGGATCCGACCTGATTGCGGTACCGGCGTCGGGCGGCCCGGCGCGGTCCTGGGCCGATTTCGACAAGTCGCTGCTGGTGGAGGTCGCGCCGGGTGCCAGCGAGGAACTGGACCGGCGTCTCCTCCCGACGCTGCGGCAACGCATCGCGGACTCGAGCCGGCGGAGGCCGGCCGCGTGCCAGGTCCATTTCAGCTATTCCAGCCTGTGTGACGGGCGGTGGCAGATGCGACAGGGTCAACTGCTGCTGGGCAACGCCGCGGCGCCGCCGGTCTTGCGCGACCCGTTGCCGCTGCATCTCCGCGCGATCTGGCAGAGGAGCGACGTCATTGTAATCCAGCTCGGTGAATGAGAGCGGAATTGACCAGCCCACGCGTCGTTTCTAGAATCCGGCCCGATGACGACTGAGGCTCCTTCCGCAAGGCAGGCGACGGATCGCGATCCGGACGAAGCCGTCGTGGAGGACACCCGCATGTCGTTCGGCGACCACCTCGACGAGCTGCGCTCCTGCCTGATACGTGCCCTCGTCGGCGTCGGCGCTATGACGGCGTTGTGCTTTTTCATTGGCCGACACATCCTGGGCTGGATCTACCATCCGTTGCTCGTGGTGTTGCATTCGGAGGGGCTGCCGGCACAGCTTCAGGTGCTCTCACCGACGGCCGCGTTCACGGCCTATCTCAAGATCGGCTTCCTCGCCGGTTTGATCCTCTCGATGCCCTGGGTGCTGTACCAGATCTGGTCGTTCGTTGCGAGCGGCCTGTACGCCCACGAGCGCCGGTTCGCGCGGATGCTCCTTCCGGCCTCGATCGGACTTTTCGCGCTGGGCGTCACGTTCCTTTATTTCCTCGTACTGCCGCTTGTCCTGCGGTTCTTCGTCAGCTTCAACATGGGCTTCCCGACTTACGACCTGACGCCGTCGGCGATCGAACGGGCAGTCTCGCCGGAACCCCATCGGACCGCGCCTGCGGTGACGTCGGCGCCGCTCAAGGTGCCGGTCTTCGAAACGGACCCGCAGCAACCGCAACCCGGTGATCTTTGGGTCAACGCGGCGAAGCGCCGATTGCTCTTCCAGGCCGGCGACGGAATCGTGTGGTCCATGCCGTTCGAGCCCGGTTCCAACACACCCCCGATGCATAGCCAGTTCGCCATCGACTTCTACATCTCGTTCGTGCTGCTTCTGGCGCTTGGGTTCGGCCTGGCGTTCGAAACGCCCATCGTTGTCTTCTTCCTGGCCCGGTCCGGCATCGTCCCGGTGCAGGCGATGAAGCACGCACGGCGGTACGTGATCCTCGCGATCGTCATCGCGGCCGCGATGCTCACGCCGCCCGACGTGATCAGCCAACTGCTTCTCGCCGGGCCGATGTACCTGTTGTTCGAGGTCGGGGTGTGGGTGGCGGATCAGGCGGAGCGCCGCCACCCGAAGGCATCGGGCTGACGCCGAGCCGGCAACCCTCATCGAAGCTGTCCGATGAGGTCGCGGACCGATCTGAGGCCGCGCTGGCGCAGGTAGTCCGTCAACCCTTCACAAACCTGGATCGGCGCCCCGGGATGGACGAACAACGCGGTACCCACGGCCACGGCGGTCGCGCCGGCCAACATGTACTCCACCGCGTCGCGCCAATTCATAATCCCGCCCATGCCGATGATCGGAACCCCCGCCGGCTTGGCCACGTCACGGTATACGCGGTGCACCATGTACAGGCCGACGGGTTTTATCGCAGGCCCCGACAGCCCGCCGCTGCGGTTGGCGAGCATCGGACGCCAGGTGTCCACGCTGATGGCCATGCCGCTCAACGTGTTGATGACGGAGAGCGCCTCGGCTCCAGCCTCGATCGCCGCGGCGGCGGTGACGGTGATGTCCGTGACGTTGGGGGACAGTTTCACGATCAACTTGGCGCGTTGGACCGCGGCCCGTGCAACCGAGACGAGTTCCCGCAGACGAGCTGGGTCGGTCCCGTAGTCCAATCCGTCGGCCACGTTGGGGCAGGAAACGTTCAATTCCAAACCAGTGATGCATGGCACTGAATCGAGACGGCGGCAAACGGCCTCGTAGTCCGCCGGGTCATGCCCCACTACATTAACAATGACCGGTACGCCTAGTTTATCTAGAAACGGGACCTTCTCCGAGATGAACCGCTCCAGCCCGACATTCGCCAATCCGATGGCGTTGAGCATGCCGCCGGGGGTTTCGACGATCCGCTCCGGGGCGTTGCCCTTGCGGGACTCGGGCGAGACCGCCTTGGTGACGAATGCGCCGAGGCGGGTGAGGTCGATGAGCTTGGCAAGCTCCGGGCCGTAGCCGCTCGTGCCGGACGCCGTCATTACCGGATTCGCCAGGCGCGCGCCGGCGAGGTCGACGGACAGGTCCACGTCGGGACTTGGCTGTTGGGGCGCCGTTGGCACTGGCGGGTCTCCTGGGGCCTGCCGGCATTTCAATGCGAAATTACCGGACCCGTCAATAGACGGCCGGATCGGCGACATGGTTTTCTCGGGCATGCGGATCGCGTAGACTGTGACAGAAGGACTTATCGGCCGGTCGGTGAGGCGCGGGTCGCAGGGACAACCGCGTTTCGGGGGCAGGAGCCGTGCCGGGGAACCTAGGGGATCGCCATACCGCGAACCAAGCCGCGAGAGTCGCCGGCTTCCCAACCGTTCCGCGCCCTGTGATTTCACGGGCCGGACCAGTAGGTCGCCGAAGCCGGTCGGGCATCGGCCCAGGACCGCTCACGAAGTCATCGAGGGAGTGAAATGAAAAGGGTCACACGTGCGTTCGTGGTCGTAGCGGCTGCGATTTTGCCGCTTACGTCGCCGGTTTCCCGTGGCGAGCAGGCGGTTGTGTCGATGCCGAGCACGCGTGCCCCGGTTCGAATGCAGCCGGAAGGAAACGTGGTACGAGCGGGTGCCGCCGCCTCGTTCAGCCGTGAGGCCTGGCAGGCGGTGCCTTCGGTGGGGTTCGGGCGCCTGAACACGGCAAAGCTCGCCGCCGAGGACGCCATCCGCGATTTCGCACCCGGCGTTCCGATGCGGGTGGGCGTCAACAGCAGGGTGCCGGGCGGCGTGATTAGCGCCATGAATCATGGCAACTGGGAAGAGTTGCCGGACGGACGTTCGCGGTGGCGGCTCCGGCTGGAGGTCCCGCACGGTGAGGCGCTTCGGGTGCATTTCTCCCGGTTCGATCTCCCCGAAGGCGGGCGCTTGGTCGTGGTGGGGGAGCCCTGGGGACCGTCCGGCAGCTACACGGGACGGGGGTTGCATCAGCTCGGCGACTTCTGGTCAACGGCGACCGCGGGTCCGGACATGTACCTCGAGTATACGGGCCCGGCGCGCCAAGCAGCGGCTCCCCTCATCGAGACGGACGAGGTGTCACAGCTCTACCGTAACTCCGGGTTGCTCGAGCCGGCGGCCCAGGACCAGATGTCGGAGGCCGACGGTTCGGGCCCGTCGCTGCCCTGCCACGTCGACGTGAATTGCCGCGGCGCGGACCTCAACGCGCGCGACTCGGTGGCCCGGATCGTCTACACGGTTCCGAACGTCGGGACGTTCCTGTGTTCGGGCGCGTTGTTGAGCGATGCGGACGACAACACGTACGCGGGCTACTTTCTGACCGCGAATCACTGCATCGACGACCAACCGACGGCGCACACCGTGATCGCCCATTGGTTCTATCAGACTTCGTCGTGCGGCGGCGCCGTCCCGTCGCTTTCGACGTTGCCCCGTTCCGAGGGCGCGGACCTGCTGGCCACGGGTCACCGCAATACGTCGTCGGACTTCACGCTGTTGCGGTTCTACGACGATCCGCACGACGGGCAGGGCTTCGCGGCGTGGACCAACGACGTGGTGAGTCTGGGCGGCATTGCCGTCCGGGGGATACATCATCCCGGCGGATCGTGGAAGCGTTACGCACGAGGCGTGACGACGGGCGAATCACCGATCTGCTGTACACCGCTTTGCACGAGCCGGTTCATCTACAACGACTGGAGCGCGGGGGACGGTGTCACTGAGGGCGGCTCGAGCGGGTCGCCGCTGTTCAACGCCGCTTGGGAGGTGCTCGGGCAACTCTACGGAGTCTGTTTTTTCTCCGAGCCGGACTGCGACAACCCGGAAAGCTACAACAACGTGTACGGTCGGTTCACCTCGGCCTACCCGAACATCTCTTCGTACCTCAACGCGGTCACGCCGGACGACGAATACGAGGACAATGACGTCCTGGCGGACGCCGCGGCGCTGGATTCCGGGACGTTCCTCTTGCGCCTGGTGGATTTCGACGACTACTTCGCGGTGGAGGTCACGGAAGATACCGACTTGGCGGCGGTCGCGACGTTCGACCACGACATCGTCAACGTCGATCTGCACCTGTACGATGGCGCCGGTCTGTTGCTCGATAGTTCGACCGGGACTTCGGATTCCGAGGAGGTGTCGCAGGTCGTCCCCGCAGGCACATACGTGATCCGGGCGATCCGCGACGGCGGGCGTGGCGGCGACTACACCCTGGCGATTGACCGGTTCCGGGCCGACTGTGTGGTCCCGGCGGCTGTCGATCCCGAGCCGGGCGGCGTGGACAAGAACCGCTTCATCTCGTTCGTCCCCGGCAACGCGGGCGTTGAAACGGGAATCCGCGTCACCCTGGCATCGCTCCATAAACCCAACCCGCCGAACCCGCCGAGTAGCCCGCCGCAGGACTTCTCGGCCTTCGAGGGACAGGCGATGTGGGTCGGCCCGCCGGCAGAGTTTCGAGAGGGGACGACCCCGACGCCTACGTTCCGTGGGGCGCGCCTCCAGTGCGACGCGCATTACCAGGACTGGGGGAGCGTCGGACTCCTGCACGTGTACGGCCCGGAGATCGCTCCGAGCTCGACCTACGAAGTGCGCGTAGTCGAACCCGGTTGCAATCCCACGACGGCCGGATCGACGGCTCTGAGCATCGATACGCGCCGCTGGGGTGACATTGTGACCCCGTTCAGCCCCTCTCCGGGGCAACCGAACTTCGAGGACATTTCGGCCCTGGTCAGCAAGTTCAAGAGCTTGCCCGGTGCCGTGATCAAGGCGCGGGCGAGGCTTCATCCCGGCCTGGTCGATCCGGACGCCCCCGTGGGGTTTCTGGACATCGGTGCATGCGTCGAGGCGTACAAGGCGTTCGCCTACTCGTATTCGGGCCTCACGACCTGCCCGTAGCGTCGCGGCCGCGCGGGCCAAGCGCGGGTACGGACAGGAGTTCCGCATAGGGCTGACTGGTGCCGGGGCTGCGGATGACGGTGACACGCTGCACACCCACGGAGTTCAGTTCATCGAATAACGCCGACGTAATGACCGGCGAGAAGCCATACGTCGCGGAAAGTCGCTGAACCTCACCCCAATGGACCAGGATATGCGTGTAGCGGTGATCCTGGAGCCACCGCAGCACGTCCACGGGAGCGGATGCCTGCCGCACGGCGTCCACGAACGGGTTCTCATTGAAGACCACGAAGTAGTCGACCGTCCGTTGATAGTAGAACGCGCGGGCGTCGCCGATCAGCAGGACCTTGGCGTCGGCCGGCAGGTCGTTGTTCACGATGCCGTAGTGCTCGTAGCCGGGCAAGGTGCCCGCGGTGAACCAGAACGCGGGGACGGTCTGCGCAGCCTCACGCCGACAAAGCGAGGCGGCATGGCCGAAGTTCCACGCGCCCCCCAGTGCGAGCAGCGTCAGGGCGCCGGGCCAGCACCAACGCCGCGAGTTACTCGATACTGCGCGACCCGCGAGAAGCACGAGTGGGATAAGCAGAACCACGGCGAACCGCGCATACAGATGCGTGGCGAGTAGCCAAATCGCGACTTGGAGGCAGAGCATCAGCAGGAGGCCCAGATCGACCCGCGAGCAGCGGCGGACGAACAGCCCGCCGAGGGGGATCAGGAAGATCGCAGGCCCGAACCGCTGGTAGTGATCCCATGCGACCGCCTGCCACAGCCCCAGGAACCGCCGTCCGAGGGACTGCTCCTGAGGGGGCGGCCGATGGGCTCGATCCCATTGTTCCGCGGACTGTGCGGTCCATCCGGGCGGTTCGGCGTGAAATACGGCGTTTGCAAGTGGGAACGTCGGGTTTCCGGTCAGAAAATGGTTCTTGACGAGCCACGGGGCGAAGGTCACGGCGACGGCAGCGACGACCAGCGCCCCATATTTCACCCGGCGCGGCAGCCTGCCGGGAACGAGCGCGGTCATCACGATGACTGGCAGGCCGATGAAGGGGACCGCCGTGTACTTGCAGCCGCAGGCCAGCCCGGCGAGGAGCCCCGAGAGGGCGATCCAGCCGGACGGATCGCGCGAAACGTTCGGGGGCACAGTGTCGGGTGAAGCATCGGTCGCGCCGCGCACGGCGCGGAGCATGGCTCCGGTTGCGGAGATCCCGAAGAGCAGCGTTCCGTTTTCCACGTAGGCCAGCCCCGACAAGTACATCAGCCAGCCCGTTGTGCCTAATGCCAGGGCGCAAAGCAGTCCCGCCCGATTGGACCAGTCACACCCGATGACCCACGCCGCGAACACGGCGAGCAGGCCGAGGCAGAGATGGATCGTGTTCGCGGTCGTCCCGACGTCGATGTCCTCGTCGAGCACGACCATCGCCAGCAGATAGAGCATCTCGACGTTGGCCGGAAAGCTGGCATACACGTTGTGCGGCGCATAGGCGATCCGGCCCGCGGCGGCGTACTCTTTGGGCATCTGAAGGTGGTATTCGAGAACGTCATAGCCGTAGCCTTCCTCGGACCAGATGGAACCCGGGGCGTTGGCAGCGGCAAGCAGAGCGAGCACCAGAAACGGAACGAGGAGCAACCAGGGGTATGGGCGAAGCCCGTGGCCGCGACTGGGCAGCGGGAGGGCGGGGATTCGGATCAGCCCGATCACGAACAAGGCACTGAGCCAGACGAGCCAGTTCGTTCGGGTCAGGCAGCCCGCCCACCCGAGCAACAGCACCAACAAGGACAGCAGACCGATCCCGAGTGAGGTTCCGATGAGAACGTGCCATCTCAGCGGCAGGTCACCGCAACGAAAGAGCGGCACGAGCCAGAGCCCGGCGAGTGCGGCCGGCGTGAGGATCAGGACCGCACGGACCGCGTCGAGCGCAACGGTCAGGACCGCGAACCGCGAGATGAGGCCGACCGCGACGAACGCCAGCCCGATTGAAGTCATGGCGACCCAATAGCGAGAGAGCCGCATGTTCCGTCGTCCGCCGTCCCGCATCCAGTATCAGCCTCGTCGAACGTAGGTGACCTTTGTGCCCGCTTCGGCCGATCAGTATAGTGGCCCGGACGCCCGGACTCCAAGACTCACCCATGACGGACGGCCCCATGGCGAAAAAAGCGGCGGACCTCTCAGAGCCGATTATCAAGGCGGCGACCGACGTGGCGAACGCCGTCTCGGCGAGGGCGATGTTCGTCTACGCGCACGCCGTCGAGGACCCGGCCGTGCTCCAGGCCGCGCTCAAGCCGCCGACCAAGGTCGTCCTGGTCTGCCGTGACGAAGCAGAGACCCAGCGGGCGAAGGGGGCGTCGCTCGCGGCCCTGACCGTCCCGGCTTTCGAGCTCACCCGCATGGCCCAGATCAAGATGGCGACCCTCATAGCGTTCTCACAACGGTTGCTGGAGGCGGGGGACATCTTCGTGTTCCTGAGCGGGGCCGCGGGGCGCGAGATCGATACGCTGGTCACCATGCGCGTGGGCGCCGAGTATGAGCTGTTCCAATCGGTCGGCCAGCCGAAGCTCACCGAACACATCCGCCGCGCCGTGTTCGAGAAAGCGTTGCGACTGGCGCTGGAGCTCGCCTATGAGGGGCGTGAGGGCAAACCGGTTGGAGCCCTGTTCGTCGTGGGTGACCATCGTGAGGTCGAGAAGTACTGTCTTCCCGGACGCATCAACCCGTTTCGCGGCTACACGGAGAAGGAGCGGAACATCCTCGACGACTCGATCGACGACAGCATCAAGGAGATCGCGAAAATGGACGGCGCCTTCGTCGTCAAGGGCAATGGTGTGATCGTGTCGGCCTGCGTGACGCTCCGCCCGGCCATCGCCGGCGAGAGGCTGCCCCAGGGCCTCGGCGCCCGGCACGCCGCCGCGGCCGCCATCACCGCGAGCACGAAGAGCATCGCGATCACGCTCTCCGAGTCAACCGGAGCCGTCCGCGTCTGGCGGCGTGGTGAGATGATCACCGAACTCGAGAAGTCGACGCGAAGCGTCCTGGATGGAGCGCCGCCCCAGCGCACCGCGTGACGGGGGTGGCGGCGCCGCGCGTCCGAGCGCGTTGCGCCCCGGCGTTACAGGAATGGTGAGAGGAGTTTCGCGGAGGAATCCCGGAAACGCCTCCGAAGCGGGCGGGAGTCGATCTCTTCCAGCGACACCTCCTCGGCACGCGCCAGGTGCTCGTCGACCCGTCTCGACAGATCCCGGGCGAGGTCCACATCGTAGGCCTCGACGTTGAACTCGAAATTCAACCGGAAGCTGCGCCGATCGAGGTTCGACGATCCGAGGAGCGTCCAGCGTTCATCGACCAGCAGCAACTTGGTGTGCACGAATGGCGGCGGATGGCGGTAGACGCGGATGCCGTGCTCGAGCAATTGCCACAAGTAGGCGTCCGCGGCCCAGCGCATGTACGGCAAGTCGAGCTGCGACGGAAGCAAGAGGCTCACCTCAACCCCGCGAAGCGCGGCCATGGACATCGCGGTGATGAGCGGGCCCGTCGGGACGAAGTAGGGGGTGAGGATACGGACCCGCTGCCGGGCCGCGGTGAAGGCCGCCAGCACGATCCAGTGGTTGATCTCGAAGTCCTCGTCGGGCCCGCTCGAGATCCCGCGGCAGTGGGCGGGCCCGGTCGGAGCGAGGTGCGGGAAGTACCCGTCGCCCTCCAGAGCAGTTCCGGTTGCGAGCGTCCAATCCTCTGCGAAGGCGTGCTGCATTTCGGCGACGACCGGGCCGGTGATTTCGAAATGCAGATCGACGACTCGTCTTGCATCTCCGCGCTCGACCAGGTGGCGGGCGGAGATGTTCATCCCGCCGGTGAAGCCGGTCGTGCCGTCGACGACGAGGAGCTTGCGATGGTTCCGCAGATTGATGCGCAGGCGGCCCAGCGGGAAGCGGAGGGGAAAGAAGGCGCGCACTTCAGCACCGGACTTGAGCAGGAGGCGTCCCATGCGGGAAAAGGAACCGAGCGCCCCGATCCCGTCCACGAGCACGTGCACCCGCACCCCGCGTGCCGCCGTCTCGTCCAACACGCGGACGAACTCCCGTCCCACGTCGTCCCAGTCGAAGATGTAGCTGGCCAGCGTGATGGTTCGCTCGGCGCCCCGAATGGCGGCGAGCATACGCGGATAGGCCCGCTCGCCGTTGTGCAGCGGCGTCAGGCTATTGCCGGCGAGAAGCGGGAGGCGGGTGACGCGATCGGCGACGGTCCGCAAGCTGGTCAGGTGTCCGACCGGTTCGCTGACCGGATCGAACCGGCTCGACTCGTGCCGCCGCGCGGGGGCATCGAACGGGCGCTCGCGCCGACCGAGGCGCCGCGTCGCCTTCCTCTCGATACGATTGATGCCGAACGCCCAGTAGAGCCAGGGCCCGCCCACCGGGATCAGAAACGAGACAACCACCCAGATGGCCGAGCTGCGCGGGTCACGTTTGTACATGATCGCATGCGCGGAGGCGACGGCGCCGGGCAGGAACCAAGCCAGCCCGGCGCCGCCGGCGACAAGCCACGTGTCAACGGCGAACATGGGTGCGGAGTGTATCGGTACGTGGATCGCTCCGTCCAGCCGCGGCATGCCACAGCCTCGCGATGGCATCGCGGCGGCGTGATGCTATCATGCGTCCGGGCCCCAAGGTGCCAACGCGGTCCGACGCGCGTGGCGGTGTGGATCGTCGTGCATCAATCGGGAAGCCGCCGGAGGTGACAGTCATGGAATTCGCGGAGATCGTCACGGGGCGCCGCTCGGTCAAGAACTACGATCCATCGCATGCGATCCACGACGACGAACTCAAGGCCATCTTCGAGCGCGTCATCCTGAGCCCGTCGTCGTTCAACATCCAGCACTGGCGGTTCGTGGTTGTCCGTGACCCCGAAAGGAAGGCCCGGCTGCGTGAAGCCGCGTGGGACCAGGAACAGGTCGAGGCCGCTTCCGCCGCCATCGTCGTGGTCGGGAAGCTCGACGCTCACAAGGATGCACCGCGGATCTTCGCCGAGGCCCCGGCATCGGTGCGCGACCGAATGGTCGGCATGATCGATGGATTCTACGCCGAGAAGCCTCAGTTGCAGCGCGACGAGGCGATCCGCTCGGCGTCGTTGGCCGCCATGACTTTGATGTACGCTGCCTACGAGATGGGCTATGCGACCGGCCCGATGATCGGCTTCGATCCGGCGGCGGTGAGTTCCCTGGTCGGCCTGGACGAGCACCACATCCCGGTCATGCTGATCGTGATCGGAAGGAAGACAGGGGACATGCGGCCGCGTGCCTATCGACATCCCGTGAACGAAGTGGTGCGGTTCGAGTCGCTCACGGGCCCGCGGCTCGATTAAGTCAATCGCGGCGCGGCGCCGCGCCTTCGTTCAGGTTCAAGTCGGCGGACACCTCGTCCGGCGGCCGGTCCTCTCCATCGGTCGCCTTCCAGACGCGCCGTGAGACGGTGCCTCGGCGGCCGAGGTGATCTGCGGAGCCGCCTCCCGGAGCGTCGCCGCCCACGACCAGCGTATTCGCGACGGTTTGCGTCATCGACCGCGTCGACCCGAGGAGGGCGGCGGCCGCCGCAATGATCACGGCCGCGAGAAGCCCGAGCATGACGGCGTACTCGATGGACGTTCCGGCGTGCTCGCGACTCCAGAGCGAGCGTTTTCGGGCTGTTGAAGCTGTTATTGTCAAGGCCCCCGTCCCCTGCGGAGATGCGGTCGACATGGCGCCGTGCTCCGTACCATATCCTTGGAGCCGGAGCGAGTGGAATCAACCCCTTGCCTCGATTCCGTGCGCGGACGGCCGTCTGATAAGACGGGCTTCGGCGCAGCCGGGCGGACATGGTGTCTACGGCAGGAAGCGGACCTGCACGTTGACGAACTCGAAGTCGTCAATATCGGAACTGCTGGGCGCGGCGATGACGGCGAACTTGTTCTTGCCCGCGCGGAGCAGAGATTTGTCGAACGTCGCGACGAACTCCCCGAAACTGCCGTCCGAGGGGGCGTCATCCAACGGGTCGTCGAGGTCCGTGTCATTGATCAACAGCCGATGGCTGCGCTGGACGCCCTTGGCCATCAGGCGTAGCTCAGCGCGGCTCGCGTGCCCCGCGAGCTGCTGCTCCGTGAGCGCGAACTCAGCCTCGAAGGACGCGCCCTCGCTCCGCTTCTGGAACTGGCTGTTGATGCGGCCGTCGAACCTGTTGTCGCCCAGATGGTGCACATCCGGCACCGCCTCGACGGCCACGGCGTCACCGCGAGTCGGCTCCAGCTCGAAGTCGATCGCCAACGGACCACCCTCCAGCATGGCTGACTCCACGTCCATCGTTCGGGGAAGAAAACCCTCCCGCGACGCGGACAGCGCGAAGTGTTCCGGAACCCCGGACGCGTCGAGTCGGTACAAACCCTGGGCATCCGCCGTTGCGACAATCGACGGTCGCCCCGAGAGGTCCAGACGGACGATGGCATCAGGCAGTGGTGCGCCGGTTTGGCCGTCGAGGACCCGCCCGTGGATCGTGCCCGGCCGGTGCTCGGGCGGAGACGCCATGGGGGCGTCGTCGAGGGCGTAGAGCGGCAGGTAGCGGTAGTAAACCTCGAGCATCATCGTGCACAGGGCAGTCTGGTAGACCCTGCCGCCCAGTCGGGACCAGCGGTCCGCAGGGTCCCAGCTCCCTGTGGCTCCGCCGTCGGTACGCTGGTGGTCCAGCAATTCGCGCGTCAACGCCTCGTTCCACCGTTTCCACTCATTCCCTTGATGCTGGAAAAGCGCCAACGAGGCGTAATACCAGTAGTACGTGCTCGGATCCGCCTCCCAGTTGGGCAGATGTTCCATGAGGTATGCGGCCGATTCCGCCATACGCGGGTGATCGCGCTTCAGGCCCAGGAGTTGCTGCACGAACATGCCTTCGGCCGTCATGCTCGGGGTAGGCGGGCGATCCGGTGTATAGGCATAGTGTCCGCGGGACCGGCGGCTGACTGTGTCCAGCCACAGCCGCCCCGTGTCGAACAGGTCGGGCGCCACGTAGAGCCCGCCCATCCGCGCGCTTTTCAGCGCCATCATTTGCCAGCCGAGCACCGACGTGTCGCCAAGTTGTCCGGGATCGTACCGCCAACCGCCGGCCCGGCTGTGTCGGGCGTTGGCGATGAACCGCATCGCGCGCCGGACCGGGCCCTCCAGGGCGGCGTCCTCGGTCATCGCCAAGGCCTCGGAGATCGCTATGGACGCGATGCCCTGGCTGTACATCGTCTCGCCGTTGCGAAGGTCGCCGTCGTGCTCCTGCTCGGCAAGCCAGCGCAACGCGCGTTGGACCGTCTCACGATACGGCCCGTCGGCGATGTGTGTATGGCCGGCGCCGAGAAAGCACAGCGTCGCAAGGCCGGTCAGCGCGGTGTCGGCGGCAATGTCCGTTTCACCGCCGCATTGACCGCAGTCGTCATCGAAGTCGCCGCCGTCCCAATGGCCATTTTCGTCCTGATGTCGAGCGAGCCAGGCGAGGGCGAGCGCCACGGCCCGCTCGGTGTCGGCGCTGCCGCCCATACGCTCGACGATCGTCATTCTGTTCTCGGCGTCGCGGAGCAGGTACGGATTGTCCGGCGCCAGCTCGTCGCCGGGCAGCCCGAGCACGTCCGTGAGCGGCAGGTCGGTCGGTGTGGAGGCCGCCGCGTGGCTATCCGCGACGTTCGCGGGCAGCGGTAGCGACAGGTCGGCGACATGCGCGTCCGGCGACTTTCCCGCGGCCGCTGCGAGAAGGCTCACGTCGAGCTTGGGCACTTCGACCGACACGGGAGGTACGGCGATCGGCTCGCCCCCGTTGTCCTCACGCTCGGACGGACGCACGGTCGGCTCTGCCCGAGTGGTTGGTGTGTCGGCCGTCGGCGGCGCGGCCATGTCGGACTCCGACGCTGCCGCCATCGTTACCGACTCCTTTGGTGTGGCCAGCGCCAGCTCCGATGCTGGAAGCGGAATCCCCGTCACCTCGTCGTCCAGGGTTTCTGTCCGCCGTTCCATCGACGGCGGCGGCGCCGCGGATTCCGTGACGTCGTACGCGTTGCCGCCCACCAACGACGTAGCACCGCCGGCGTCAAGCTGTTCGGGCGCAGCCGGCTCCACGTACGGATCCGGAGCCTCTCGTCGCGGCTCGGGGGCAGTCTCGGCGCGGATCTCGATGTTCGCCTTGACGAACCCGGTGCCGGGGTCAAACGCCGTCTCAGCTTGTTCCTGGGTCTCCGCCTCCACGGCCCCGATCGAAACGTCGGGCATTACCATAGCCGGCGGCACCGTGCGGGTGGCCTCGAGTTGTGCTTCCGCGGCGTCCACGGACGGCCATCCGGCTGCTGAATCGCGCAGGGCCGCCAGCTCAACCTGTGGTGCCACCGAGTCCGGCTGGGCCAGTTCGATCGGCGGCACGGCTGCGTCGACCAGCGCGACCACCCCCTCGGGCCCGGCCACGTCACTTGGGGCCGGCCGAGGGGTTGCCCTGGGCATCTCGGACTGGAGCCGGGCCGCCGGCCGCTCGTTCGCTTGGGCGGGGGGGGCCTCGCGGACCCCGAGCGCAAGCTCCGGCATGGCGGCCGGGTCTGCGTGAGCGGCGGCATCGGCGACATGCCCCACGGGCTGTGGAACCGGCATGGCGTCTGCCGGTTTCGACGCCCCAACGAGCGACTGCTGCAAGGTGTCGCGGAGTGCATCTGGGTCAGCATCTGCCACGTCGACCTGCGCGAGCGCCGAAGTCGGTTCAACGGCTGGGTGCGCCGTGACCGCGGGGCGGGTGGCCGTTTCTCCGGGTTCTTGCCGCGGCGGCGGCAGGTCGGTTTCCGCGGTCCGGCTCTGTTGCGCTTCAGTTGGAACGTCGGGCGTGAGCGGGAGCGGAGTTGCCGTTTGCGTTACGGGCCCCTCGGACGTCCGCGGGTCGGGCGCATCAAGGAGCCGGGCGTCCTGCGCATCGATCTGGACGTACGTTTCCCGCTGCGTAACGTGAAGCGGTGACGAGTCTACCGACAGGGTCGCCAGGGCATCGGCCTCGGCACGTGGAAGCTCGGATTCCTGACGTTCGAGGTCACGCTGCTCAAACGCGGGTGCGGCGACATCCGTCAACGCCCCGCGCACTTGTGTGGAGAGCTCACCGGCCTGTGCGGAGGGCGCGAGCGCAACCTGAATCGGGCCGCGCCGGCCGAACTGCCCGGCAAGCGTTGTCGTGACCTGCCATAGGGTCAGCAGAAGCAACAGCAACAGGTGAGCGAAAAGCGATGCGAGGAGGCATTTCGTCAGCAGGCCGAGCCGGCGCTCCGCCATGCCCCGAAGCGCCGCCAGGAACAGGAGGAGGAGCAGCAGCAACAGCAGCAGCCACAGCAGATTTGGGCCGACAGTCGACCAGATCCCCGCCCAGTTGATCGGTGGGCGGTCCCGGCTTTCGGCTTCGGCGAACACCTCGCGTGAGGTGGTGTAATAGAGGTTGTACTCCCGCTGCTCTGCGGCCGCAGCACCGTCCACGGGCCGGTCCGAACTGAAATGCAGCCCATATCCGCCGAGGCTCAGGCCGGGATCAAGCTCATTGCCGGATGTGTTGACCACCCGGCCGAGATTGTCGACCTGCACGAGCGCGCCCCGCAGCCGGCGACCACGGTATAGGTCGAACCCGCCTTCGCCGCCGGGCCGGTCGGATGCGAAGTAGAGAAAATCTCCGAAGGAGCTGACCGCCGGTGCGCCATCGTTGAACGGTGTGTTCAGAGCGTCGAGCGGAGCAGCCTCTGCGATACCGCGCTCCGTGACGGCCGCCGCGTAGAGATCATAGTCGCGGTGGAAGAGATCCTCGCGGATGGTGGCGGGCCACGCGTGGGGACTGGGTCCGACGTCGTCGGCGCCCGGACGGTTGGATGCGAAGTAGAGGGTTCCACCGTCCGGAGTGAGGGCCGGGCCGTAGTCGTTGAACTCGGAGTTCACGGCCGGTCCGACGTTCACGGGCGTTCGCCATCCACTGCCGCCGAGGTAGGCAACCCACAGGTCGTACCCGCCGTGCCCGCCCGGGCGGTCACTGTAGAAGTAAAGCGCCGTCCCGTCCGCCGACGGTTCGGGCCCCAGATCGTCGTAGGCGGAGTCCACGTTCAATAGCGCCTCGGGCTCCGTCCAGCCCTGCGCCGTGGCATGCGACGCGTAGATGTCGGCGTTCTGCCCGGCCTTGCCGCGAACGAAGAACAGTGTCATACCGTCCGCACTGAGCCGCGGCTCGTAGTCGTCGGCGGCGGTGTTGATGAGTTCGGAGAGCGGGCGGGGCGGCTGCCAGAGGATGTCACGCGTGCGGGCCTGGGCCACCGGCTGCTTGATCGTGTCCGCGTCCGTCAGAAAGTGCTCGCGGATCGGCATGGACCGGACGATCGCGACGGTCAATCCGAGTGCCGCGACGATCCCGACGGCCATTCCGAAAGCCCAGCGCCATCGGCGCCCCGCAGGCTTCTGACCCTCTTTGGGCTCGGCGGTCACGGTCGGTCAATCCGTCAACACGGTGTCGAGGAACGGTTCCTGGATGCCCGCGTTCTTGCAAATATCCAGCACCGTGACGATGTTCGCATACGCGGTCTGCCGGTCGCCTCGAACGGTGACCTTCTGCTCCGGGTTCACTCCCACCGCCTCGGATACCATCGTCCGCAGGGCGTCCGCCTCGATGGTGCGCCCGCTAACGATGATCTCGCCGTCTTCGGTGACGTTGACGATCAGTTCCTGCAACAGCGCCGAAATGGGGCCGGCCGAGGTTGCGACCGGCAGGGCGACTTGCAGCTCGCGCTCTTCCTGATGGAACGTCGTGGCGACGAGGAAGAAGATCAGGAGCAGGAAGACCATGTCGATCAGCGGGGTCATCTCGATCGCCAGGCCGTTGTCGGGTTGGGTCGCTTTGATCAGCATCGAAAACGTTCCATGCAGGACGACCTAGCCGGCGCGGGCCCCGGTGCGACTGCCGAGGGAGACGGCCTCTTCGGCGACTTCCTCCGGTTCGGACGCCTTCTCGTCGGCGTGCGCGCGGAGCCGCGGCTCGGCGCGGCTCGATCCGTCGTGGAGCGCGGCGTATTCATCCACAAAGTCGACCGTACGCATGTCTATCTCGCCCACCAGCCGGTCGATCTTGGCGCTCAGCCCGTGGTAGGCCACCAGCACCGGAATGGCGACCATAAGCCCCGCCGCCGTCGTGATCATGGCCTGGTAAATGCCCTTGGCGAGAAGCTCCGTCCGCCCCAGCGCCGCCCCGGACGCGGCGACGGTCTGGAACGCGTCGATCATCCCGAAAATGGTCCCGAGAAGCCCGAGCAGCGGTGAAATCGCGGCGATCACCGAGAAAAGCCGAAGGTATTTGCGCAATTTCACCACCTCGCGCTGACCCGCGTCTTCGATGTACTTCTCGATCACCTCCACGGGTTGGCCAAGCCGCTTGATGCCGGCGGCGAAGATGTTGGCGATCGACGAGCCGTTGTCTCGGCAGTAATCCAGTGCGTCGTCGCGGCCGCTGTCATCGTTGTCGAGCAGTCTGCGCACCGTCGGAAGGAACTCGGGTGGGATCACCTGCCGGCGTCGCAGGCTGACGAGCCGTTCGACCGCGACCGTCAGCGCGACCAGCGAACAGAGTCCGATGGGGACCATCATCGGCCCGCCCTTGACGATGAAGTCCCACACGGACTGGACGGCTACGGCCGCGTTCTCCTCGCCCCCGGTCGGTGCGGGCGCCGCCTGTCCGAGGACGGCCGTGGTCAGGAGAATGAACAGCCAGGTCGCGGTTGCGGTGCTCACGAATCACCCTCCTTCTGAATGCATACCATCATCGCTTCGATCCGTCTCAGCACTCGGCGCTGGGCCTATTGGCCCGGAACCTGGCTGCTGCTCAGGGCCGCCAGCCGCTGCGCCGCCATCCGGCCCCATTGGGAATCCGGATGCTCACCCGCGACCTTCTTGAAGTTGTCGCGGGCTAGAGCCGTCTGGTTCATCTCTTCGAAGCACCGGCCGGCCTCGAACAGTGCGGCCGCACTCCACTGCGGGTAGGCGTAGAGAATGTCCACTTTAAGCAGTTCCCGTGCCGCGTCCTCGTGTCTCTTCATCGCAAAGAGGCACTCGCCGATCTGGAACTGGGCCCGGGCCGCCGTCGGGCCGGCGTGCTTACCCACCAACCGCTTGTAGGCGTCAATCGCTTCCTCGTACCGCTTCTGGTGCTCGCGTGCCCAGCCGATTCCGAACTGCGCCTGGTACCAGTGTTCACGGTCGGCGAATCGCTCCAGGTACTCGGCAAACGCGTTCTCGCTTGGGCCGAAACGTTGGACCTTGGCCAGGCTTTCGCCGAGCCGCAGAAGTGCGGGTGCGTATACCGCGTCCACCTGGTGCCGTTCAGCGACCCGTTTCAGATGTTCGATCGCCCGCTCGAACCGGCCGAGCTTGAACAGTGCCTCGCCCGCATAATAGCTTGCCGACGCCGCCTGGGCGCTCTCCGCGAAACGCTCCACGAACTCCTCGAAGTGCTCGGCCGCCGGCTCGAATTGTCCCTGTTCGAATTCGCACACCGCCAATCGATACGTGGCCTGCTCGGCCACCCCGGCCGGAACGTCCCCCGTATTCTGCCCGAGCAGTTCGCGTAACCGCTTAAACAATTGCGATGCCGGGTCGAAGCGGCCCGCTTCCTGGTCGATCCCGGCAAGCTCCAGCAGGGCGTGCATCGTCAGCGGCCCGGGAAGGTCCTCGGCGATGAGCTTGCGATAGGCCTGAGCCGCCTGCGTCGTTTCACCCAGTTCCCGAAGACACCAGGCCTTTTCGTAGATCGCCGACGCACGCAGCGACGGCTGGAGCGATGCGGATTGGCCCTCACACCGCTCGAACGCCTCGACCGCGTCCTTGCACCGATCCTGCCGGGCCAGAGCGATCGCGAGTTGTGTTCGGGCGATCACTGCCTTGGGATCGGAGCCATGCCGGTCCAGGAACGCCTGAAACGCGGACTCCGCCTTGGCGAATTGCCTGGCACCCATCAGGTTCTCGGCCCGCAGAAACAGCGCTTCGGCGGTCATGGCCCCACCGCTGTCGGCGGCGGCGACCCGGTCGTAGAGTTTCGCCGCGTCGTCAAAGCGCCCATGCTTGGACGCGATCGCGGCAAGATGATTGAGGGCGAAGGGAGCAAGCCGGGACTGCGGGTCCGCTTCGAGGAGGGCCTGAAACGCCGCCGCCGCTTCGTCCGGCCGCTCCAGCATCACCAGGGCCTGTCCACGTTCGAATACGGCTTGCAGCCTGAGCGGGCCCTGGTCGAAGCGCTCGAGCAACCGGTCATACATCTGAACCGCCTCCTCGGGCCGCGACTGTCGTTGAAGCGAAAGCCCGAGTTTCAGCAGCGCCCCATCGGCGGCCGGCTGGTCGAACCCGTCGGTCAGGTAGGTGGAAAGATAGTCCTCCGCCTGCTTCCACTCGCCGCGCTGAAACGATATGTCGCCGAGCATCAGCAACGCTGGCCGGAACGTCGCCTCGTGCCGCGCCGCTTTCTCGACGTCCACGAGTACGTTACGCGCGTCATCGAGCCGCGCCAGGCGGTGCAGCGCCGTGCCCAGGCGGAGCTTGGCCTTCCCGAGTTCCGGGTCGCCCGGGAACCGTGTGATGAACTCGCGGTACGCCGTCACGGCCTCCTCCGTTTCGTCCATCAGGAACAGGTTCTCGGCAAGGAGGAAGGCCGCCTGTCGGGCCGCTTCGTGCTCGGCGTAGGCTCGAAGGAACGCCCGGCAGTGCTCCGCGCTGCGGTCGAAGCGCCGCTGACGATGCTCGATGGTCGCGTCAAGCAAGAGCGCGTCCGGCGCCAGCTCATGGTCCGCGTGCTTTGCGAGGAACGTCGCAAGCGCTTCGACAGCCCTGTCATCGTCTCCGGCTCGCACCAACGCCACGCCAACGTCATACCGCGCCTGGGGCAGCAGGGGGCTTTCCGCATGCCCTTCGATCACACGCCGCAGCCGAGCGGCGGCCTCCCGGGCCTTGCCCGCCCGCAACTCACACTTAGCCATCCAGTACTGCGCCTCCGCCACGGCGGAGTCCTCAGCGTTCTCGTCCGCAGCCGCCTTTTCAAACGAGCTGAATGCCTCGTCGTAGCGTTCCTGGTCGAACGACACGCGGCCGCGAAGAAGCCGCGACGGGCCCGCAAGCGCGTGGTCCGGGAACTCCTTCAGCAGTCGGTCGAGCTGCCGTGCGGCGTCTGCGAGCTCACCGTCCCGATAGAGCAGCAGCGCGAGCGAAAACAGCGCATCCGGCGTGAACCGGGCCCCGCTGCCGTCGACGATCCGCCTGTACTGCCGGATCGCCTGTTCGGACGCATGGTTGCGTTCCAGGCATTGGGCCAGCAGTAGCGATGCTTGTTCTGCGAACGGCCCCTTGGGGTCCTGCTGGAGCGTCGCGGAAAAATGTGCCGCGGCGTCCTCGAGTTCCTTCCGCGCCATCTGGGAGAGGCCCCAGTAGAACTCGACACGGGGACGAAGCGGGCTGTCCGACCATCGCGCTACAAAGCCCCCGGCCGCCTCTGCGGCGCGTTGGAACTCATTGCCCCGGTAGAGCGCCTCGACCTCTCCGGCCGACGCCTCATCCGCAAGCGCATGACCAGGCTGCCCCTCGCGCACCCGTGCAAACGCCGTCGCGGCGTCGCCGTACCCCTGGAGTTGCAGGTGACACTGACCGAGAACGGTGCCGATCTCCGCGGTGTATTCGAACTCCCGCAGCGCGTCGTCGCGTTCGAGCTGTCGCCAGAGCGTGGTCAACTCGGCCGCGGCGGCCTTGTGGTCGTTCAGCCTGAACAGCGCGACACCGAGTCCGTAACGCGCCAGACGCGCCTTGTCGTGTCGCCCGTTTTCGGCAAGGAAGTCGCGGTATTCGGAAACCGCGAGTTCGTACAAGCCGCGATTGAGAAAGCCGTTTCCGGCCAGGTAGGATTGGAGTTGAGCGTCAGGCTCTGCGGCGTGAACTCGGGACGCCGCCGCCGCTGCCACCGCAAGGCCCATGATCCACGGCACTAGCGCGCGGGTGCCTGCTGTCAACTGCTGCCGGCAACGCATCCTGCCACCTCCTCTCGCGCAGGGCGACGCGCGGCCGCCGCAGCGCCCGATCCCTGCAAACCGAACCAAGAAAGCGACGTAGCCGGAAGCCCGCACCGCTCGCGTGGCTCCGAGAATCGGCTCTATTTGCCCCGGTCCGGGACCTCTGCCGCCTCGGCTTCCACGCGTGCCTGCTGCGCGGCGTTGAGCGATTCGATGAGCGCAATGTTTTCGAGTGCCTCGATGGGAACGGCCTCGAATGACCCCGGTCCGCCTCGGAGCAGCTCGCCGGCATTCTGAAGCGGTTGCAGTTGGCGTTGGATAATCAGTTCCGGTGTCTCGACCGGCTCGGGTGCCGCCTGCTCGGCGGCCAACAGCAGCGACATCGCCAGCTCCGGGCTCGAGTCGATCATGTCGTAGAGCGATCGCGAGGCGTCGTCCACGGCGCTGGCCCGATCGTCGAGCTGGTCGGCGTGCGCCTGCATTGCCTCGATCTGCTCCTCCATCCCCCGGGCGTTGTCGTCGAGCATGTCGGCCTGATGGCCCAGGGCCTCGGCCTGCACCAACATCTGATCCGCTTGCTGCGCCAGCACCTCGGCGCTGGCCCGGAGCTCCTCGCCGCGCCGCTCGATCTTGCTGCGGTTCTGCTCGTCGCCCGGCACCTCCAGGGCTTTCTCCAGGATCGACCTGATCTTCTCCCGCAGTTCATCGGCCTGTTGCCGGTACTCATCGCCGCGGTCGCGGAACGACGACGCCTGCTCGCGCATGGCGTTCGCCTGCTCGACCAACTGGCGGATCATATCCTCATTCACCTGCACGTTCTCCCGGGCGCGGCGGGCGTGCCCGCGGAGCTCTTCGCGGATACGCTCCGCCTGCTCGCGCGCTCTGGATCGGACGCGCTCGGATTCCCCGCGCATCTGCACCCTCACACGATCGAGCGCTTCGCGGGCCTGATGGCGGGCCCGTTGCATTTCCTCACGGTAACGGGTCGATGCACGGCACTTGTCGCATTCTCCGTCGCAGTCGCCATGCTCCGGGCCGAACGCATACGCCATCGCTCTGGGCACGGGCCCGAACCACCCCTCAACAGGTGCAGCCTCGGCCCGCTCGTCCGACGGGTCGATTATCTGGAAGAAGTGGTGGAAGACCTGGTGCTGCCGTTCGGTCGCCTGGATGTCAATCGCCTCCGGCTTCGGGCGCACGAGGATCGGCACATCCGACCGGGACATCAATTCGCTGAACGTCTCGAGTTTCCCTTCCGACAGTCGGTAGGTCTTCCAGACCCTTTCGCCGTCGCTCAGGCTCGGCCATCCGTGCCCCGGCGGCTCCGGGCCGGGGTGCATGTCGGCACGAGGTGGACGCGGCGCCCGCGGAGCGCGCGGCGCTCGTGGCGCCCTGGGGGCACGCAGTGGTTCCAGTGTGTGCGCCCGACCGTGCATGCCGTGCGGTCCCGCTCCTGGCTGCAACGTTCGCAGCTCGCGAGCCAGCTCCTCGAGTTCTTCGCGGAGCTCCTCGAGTTCCTCGGCCAGCTCTTCGGCCCGATCATCGCCATCGTCATCTTCGTCGGCCTCTTCCTCGTCGTCGGCGTCATCGTCATCGTCATCGTGCCCCACCAGCCGGGCGTAGCCGACACCCGTTTGGCCGGGAATAGCGGGTGCAGCCATACCGACCGAGTAGGACCCGGTGTCGCACTCGCTCACGACGACGGTCGATCGGCCGTCCTTCGCGCATTTCTTGCAGTCCTGGCACTTCTTGCAATCGCCCTTGCTCTTGCACTCCTGGCACTTTGGGCAGCTCTTGCAGTCGGTGCCGGCCACGACCGCGACGGCGCCTTTCTTGCAATCCGCTTTCGCCTTGTCCTTGTCGCAGGACCTCGCCGGCGAGGTGATCCATCCGGTCGCCGCCAGCGACAGCACCAATGCGATGCCCGGCAACGTCGTTCTCGGTTTCGTACTCTGAGTCATGACCATCTTGAGTCTCCTGGCAAAGCGTTCGGCTCGCCCGCTGATCACTCCGATGCCCAGCACCGGCACCAGTGAAGCTTCTCGTGCTACATATTGCCGCGTCTTGAGCAGCGCCTCGGCATACGCCCGGCGGCGACGCGGGAAGACGTGCGTCACCCACGCGTCGCAGCAGGTCTCGGCTTCGGCGCGAAGCCGCGACCGCACCCACCAAACCAGCGGGTGCCACCAGTAAAGGACGCCGATCCCTGTTTCGGCCAGCGAAAGCCAATGGTCCCGGCGACGCAGGTGCGCCAGCTCGTGCACGATCACGGCGCGGCGCCCGATATCATCGAGCTGAGACCAGAGAGGGTACGGCAGGATGAGACGCGGTCGCAGCCCGCATGCGATCATGGGCGACACGCGAGCATCCACCATCAAAACGATCGGGCAATGCGGCACACCCAGGCTGCCGCCGACCTCCTTGACCATCTGCACGACCGACGCCGGCGCCGGCCTGCCACGCTGCACCAACCGCCGCATGGAGAGCAGCCGCAGCGCCGTCAGCACGAGCAAAACGACCGACACGCCGCCCCAGATCCTCGTCGGGAGCGGTGGCAAGTCGGCGATCGCATCGCGGACGGACAGAAGTCCGGCAACCCAAACCACCCACGGTGCGCGCTCGGGCCGGTTCGCCGCGTTGCTTGCGGCGAGGGCACCGCCAGGGTCATCCGGAGCGGGTGCCGTCGGATCGGCCGCAGCGGGGGCCCCTGCGGGCACCACGACGGCCGGGTCTGCCCAGCTTGTGCCTGCGAGCCCGCGGTTCCCGAGGGGCTCCGCTGGGTTCGCGGCCAGCGCGCTGCGACGCGCCTGATCGAATGCAAGCGGGACGGCGACTGAGCGGCCGTGCGGTCGGCGTGTGGCCCCACGTTTCTCCTCGGCGATCGCGCCGGAGGGGGCGTCGGGCGGCTTGGCCGCACACATCCGGGTCAGTGTGTTGAAATCCACCGCCCCGAGCGGTATGACAGGAGGGCGACGATCGCCGCCTGCGCGGTTCCGATCAGCACGGCTCGATAGCGTGCCGGTCAACGGTCCGGCAGGGCCGGGAACCCGGGCGAGCCTTCTGGGTAAACCCGGCACTGCTCGGACCACTGACCTTGAGGCAGGCGAAGGACCAGGGTCGCTGACTGCGCTCGGCGGCCTGCGGGAGTCGGGGCCATACGCGGCCTCATGGTCGTGCAATGTCTCGGCAGCTACAGGCCGTGCGCGTTCGGATGACGTACCTGACGCGCGTCGCTCTGGTGTCGAGGACCGCTGCGCCAATGGCGAAGGTACCGGAGCGTCCGTTGCAGGCGGTGCACTCGAGGCAGCCGGCGGCGCCGACGCAAGCAGCTCAGGCGACGCCGAATAGGACGGCAGCAGGGGGGGCATCACCAGCCACGTCAACACCATGGCCCAAAGCAGGTGCTTCGTCGCCGGCCGGCATGGGAGCCATCGGGTCGCCGCGGCCGTCATGAGCACCAGCGGAAGGACAGCCAGTCCGTTGCCCCAGAGGTACGTTGTGGCCGGCGATACCCAATCACTCATCGTCAAGACCCCGTCGTGAGAACGGTCATGTGTCTTGCGTATCCAACTCCGCGATCAGTCGATGCAGCTCTTCGAGTTCGTCGGGCGTCAGCCGCTCGTGGCGAACCAGGTGCAGGACGAGCGGACCGGCCGCCCCGTCGTACAACTGGTTGACAAGGGTTTTTAACCGTGACCGCGTCACGCGGTTTCGTGTAACCCGTGCACGGAAGACGTGGGCCAGGTCCGACTTGTCGCTGCGGACGCAGCCCTTCTGTTCCAGGCGGGTCAAGAGCGTCTGAACCGTGGTGTACGCGATCTGCCGCCCGTGCGCATGCAGGTGGTTCAGAACGTCTCGCACCGTTGACGGACCGGCATCCCAGAGCACTTTGAGCACCTCCAGTTCGGCGCTTCCCAGTTCGTATTGTCGCTGATTCATCGGATATTCGCTCTGTACGGCCCGCCTCCTACGTCTGTCGGAGAAAGCCTACTACATGCGTCGGAGGCTGTCAAGTCGGGAGTTGGTTCAGGAGGCCGGTTTTACAATATCCGACAAGCCTGGCTTCTGCGGCAGGATCGGCCATGCAGATGGCTGGGGGGCAAGAGGGCCCCGCTCGGCCCATCAGCCCCGGCCGGCTATTCGGGCCGGATGCCGACGATCGAAACCCGCAACTCGATCTCCTCGGCGACCGTCTCCGGACCCATCTCCGGCTTGATGCCGAAGTCCCTCCGCTTCACCGAGAACGTGGAACGCAGCACCAGGAGATCGCCGTCCTTGCCGCGGACGCGCTGGCCGAGTTGGCCGGCCAAGTAGGTCGCGGACACGGGCACCTCCAGTTCCTTCGTCACGCCCTTGAGGGTCAGATCTGCGACCACCGTCATCGCCACTGAGCCGTCCTCGCCGGGCTTGGCGTCCTTGATCTTCTTGAACGTGAACTCGACGGTCGGATACGCCTTGACGTTCATCCAGTCGTCGCCGTGCAGGACGTTGGTCATGCCCGCGTGGGCGCATTTCACGCTCGATGCGGCCAGGGCGATCGTGCCGCGCGTGCTTTGGGGATCCGCCGGATCGAATTGCAGCTTGCCCGAGACCCCGTTCGCCAGCCCCATGATGGGCTCCAGCAACGAGTCCAGCACGAACACGATGCTGTTGACGCCCTTCGGGTCCTTGAAGTCGAACTCCTTCGATGCGGCCGCAGTCCGCGCGGGGAAGCCTGCAACGATCGAAAACAGACTGGCGGTTAAGACGACTTGACGTAGTGACATCGCTAGGGCCCTCCGGCACAGGACACGAATGCACGGCACGGGGGTGATCCGGCCCCCTCCGGAGCGGCGCCCCGCTCCACCGGAAACGGCTACCCGATTGTTGCCGGGCACACAAGGCGGGCCCCCGCGGTGTTACGCAGGTGCTACCTATCGCCTGGGAAACCGCACGTATTCACCGTCCTCGGCGAGTTCGAGCAGGATCGCGGAAACCTGTCCTTTTGCGATCTCGAACGTCCCGTTCGTTCGGGCACCCGTGGGGTCGACGGCGACGAAGGCGTCGGTGCCGTTGGCCCGCAGGTCGAACGGCAGGTCGCCCAAAGCGGTCACGAAATGGCCGTTTTCAAGCCTCAGTTCGACCGTCCCCCAGTGGGGCTCATCGTACACGCCCGCGTACGCCGCCGGCGGTGCGGACAGCGCCCCACCCTCGGAGAGCGACGGGCCGTGTTTCGCAACCCGTCCCTGCCGACGCCGCGCGACGCCTTTGAGGTCCGGCAGAATGTCCCGCAGCTCGAGCTTCAACATCCGGTCGTACACATCCATCGCCACAAGCTCGCTGACGGGAACGCCGGCGTTGGCCAGCACGGCCACTCCCAAGCGGGCGTCGGGCATCATAGAGATCGACGCGCTTGTCCCGATGTATCCGCCGCCGTGGTCGACGTACCGCCGGCCGCCCAATTCGCCGATCGCCCAACCCAGCCCATAACCGAGGTCCGTCCGATTGGGAATCCCACGCCCGCGTCCGTCGGCCTTGGCGTGCAGGGTTTGCATACGCTCGATGCCCTCGGCCGAGAGCACCCGCACGCCGTCCACAACGCCGCCGTTGAGGTTGAGGCGGAGCCACTGCCCGAGGTCGCGGACGGTCGTCCCCATTCCGCCCGCCGCATGCATGACCCGATCGGTCTTCTGCACTGGCGCCGGAACGATCTTGTCGCCTTCCTTTACGCAGGGAACGGCGCAGTCCGCGTCAGAGTACATTCGGCTGGCATACGCGGTCGTCCGCGTCATGCGGGCCGGTATGAAGATCCGCTCGTCGAGGAAATCCTTCCAGGACGTGCCGGCCAGGGCCTCGATCACTCTCCCGGCAAGCGTGTAGTGCAGGTTCGTGTACTTGAACGAACCGAGGGGCTCGACCGTGGCGAGCCAGTAGTAGAATCGATCCTCGGTGATTTGGCCCGTGAACGCGTCCAGGGTCACGATCGGGTCGCTCTCCAGGCCCTTGCGGTGCGAGAGCAGGTCTTCGATGGTGATCGAGTTCGTCGCGTCCCGGTCCGCAAGCTCGAACCTGGGGAGACACTTCCTGACGGGGTCGCCCACGCTGAGCTTGCCCTCCTCCGCGAGACTCATCACCCCCATAGCGGTGAACGACTTGGTGCACGACGCGATGTAGAACATCGTGTCGGGCGTCACCGGAAGACCGCGCTCTGGATCCCGGGCACCGAACGTGTCGAGGTAAACGACCTCGTCGCCGCGAACCACCACCACGGCCATCCCCGGCACGCCAAGGTCGGTCATGGCCGCCTTCCATCGCTCCGGCAGTCCGGCCAGTTCGGTCGGTGGCTTCATCCCACCGGGCTGATCGCCGGCCGACCCGACCGCCGCCATGAGCGCCATGACGATCACCACACACAAGTTGATGGTTCGCGTTCTCATCGTTCGAGGTCCTTTCCCAAGAGGTTGCCCATTGTGGCTCCAACCCGATCCGCCCGCACTAATCGTCATCACTGCTCGCTGTGTCCTGCTGCCGCCGGCTTACGCCGAGATGTGTCATCAGGTTCTGGTATGCCGGCCCGCGCGATGTGACGGGATGAAGATGCCGTAGGCTCAGGAACACTTCACGGAGCGCCTCGACGGTCGTCGGGCGCTCCAATTCGGCCATCGCTGCGGCCTGCGAAAACTCGTTCACCAAGCCGTTGTAAAGCAGATAGGAGAAGATCACGCTGCCGGTCCAGATGGCTTGGTGAACGGCGTCGCCCTCGGTCGGAAGCAGGCCGAGAAGGTGTTGGACACCGTCGACGTTCAGGCTGATTGCATCGCCGGGCAGCGCCTTGATGATTTCGTGTCCCCGCGGCCGGACGATGACCCGCACACCGACTAGATCGGTCGGCGCGTACGTCTTGACAACGATCTCGGCCCCGCGCACCGCGGCTGATTCGAGGTCCTGCTTCAGCGCCAGCGCCAGCGACGGCACCACGTCGCAAAGCGCGACCTGGCGGCAGTCACCGAGCATGCTTGCGGCCCGGCCAAGGACCTGGGACCGTGTACGAAGTTGATACAACCGGTCGTCATGGGCGGCCTCCGGCAGGTGTGAAAGGGCGTCCTCGGCCTGGCGGCAGCGAGCCTCGAATTGCCTCTGCATGCGCCCAAGCAGCTCCGCGGGCCCGACGGCGCGACAGAGTCGGTTTTCGGCGTCGTCGACGAGGACCGCTCCTTTGCGTTCCAGGGCTTCCAGGGCCTTGTAGGTGTTCGCAACGGGCTTGGCGATGCCCTGCGCCACCCGGTACCCCGTACAAGGCGATTCCTGGAGCAAGAAGCTGTAGGCCTCCGCCTCTAGGGCCGTGAACCCCAGGTCCACGAGTAGCCTCACGTGATCACCGTTTTCGGTCGCGATCATACTATTATCCAAAACTACTAATTCTGTTCCAATGCCAGATTATTCCCGGACCCCCGCGTTTTGGCAAACCCGCCCGGGCCAGCCTATCCGCGAAGCTCCGGCGGACCGCGGCCGATTGCCCCCTGAAACGGTCTGAGACAGCCGGAAACGGCGATTCGTGCCCCGGCGCTCGTCGCCGTGGGCGGCTGGGTGTATTCTGGGAACGCGGCGGCTTGCGTGGCTCGGCAGCGCCGGGACCGCGACCAGGAGTTCTCGGGGGACTTGGAAAGTGCATAAGGCGAGGCAGGAAGATCCGACGGCGAGGGACCATCCGCTACTGTTCGAGCAGGGCTCGACCGGGCTCTGCGCCGCGTCATTGCCGGCGGGGGACACGCCGCGTGCCGCCCGCGGCCAATTCGTGCCGCGAGAGCTCCTCGCCGATGAGCCGCCACCGCTGCCGGAGCTGGGGGAACTCGCCGTCGTGCGTCACTATAAGCATCTCGCGCACCGTTGCTTCAGCATCGACGGCAACTTCTATCCGCTCGGCAGTTGCACGATGAAGTACAACCCCCGCATTAACGAGCGTGTGGCGTTTATGCCCGGTTTCGCCGCGCTGCATCCGTATCAGGATGACGCCGACGTGCAGGGCGTGTTGGAGCTGCTCTACCGCCTTCGTTGTTATCTGGCGGAAATCGCCGGACTTTCGGAGGTGACGCTCCAACCAGCCGCCGGGGCCCACGGTGAGATGACCGGCCTGATGATCATCAACGCCTTCCATCGCGACCGAGGTCAGCAACGGACCAAAGTGCTCACGCCGGATAGCGCGCACGGCACCAATCCTGCAAGCTGCGCTATATGCGGGCGAGAGTCCGTATCCGTCCGATCCCGGCCGAGCGGTCGGGTCGATCTCGACGACCTCCGTAGCAAGGTCGACGAGGACACTGTCGCCCTGATGATCACGAATCCGAACACCGTGGGTGTGTTCGACGAGCAGATCGCGGAGATTGCCGAGATCGTCCACGCGAAAGGGGCTCAGCTCTATTTGGACGGCGCAAACATGAACGCCATCCTGGGGATGAGCAGGCCCGGCGACTTCGGAGTGGACGTGATGCACTTCAATACGCACAAGACGTTCAGCACGCCTCACGGCGGTGGCGGACCCGGCGCCGGCCCGGTCGCGGTCGCGAGCCATCTGCGGGAGTACCTCCCCGTGCCGCAGGTGGTCCAGGGAAGTGACGGACGGTTCGCGTGGCTCAACGACCGGCCGAGAAGCATCGGCAAGGTGCGTTCGTTTTACGGGCAAATCGGCGTGCTGGTGCGGGCGTATACGTATATTCGCAGTCTCGGCCACGACGGCCTGCGTGACGTATCCGAAAAAGCGGTGCTTGCGGCGAACTACGTGGCCGCCTGCCTGAAAGACGGCTACGACATGCCGTTCCCGAAGCCCTACGCCCATGAGTTCATCACCGTCCCTGCGTTTGACGACGAGGATGTAACGGAGCACGACGTGGCCAAGCGATTGATCGACTACGGAATACACCCGCCGACGATGAGCTGGCCGATCCACCACTGTCTGATGATCGAGCCCACCGAGACGGAGTCCAAGGCCGCCCTGGATGAGTTCGTGGCCGCGATGCGCTCCATCGCCGACGAAGTGAGGAACCATCCGGACCTGCTTCGCGCGGCGCCGCACACCACGCCCGTTGGGCGGATGGACGAAGTCGGCGCCAACCGCAAGCTCAACGTCCGGTGGCGGCCCGCCTGATATAATCCCCCACGTGGCCCGCGAATCGGCAATCCGCGTGCTCGAAGATCCGCCGCTCGACGGTCCGACGAACATGGCGCGCGACGAGGCCCTGCTGGATGCGGTAGGGGCCGGGAAGTCGCCGCCCACGCTGCGGCTCTACGGCTGGGAACCGGCAACGATCTCGTTGGGCTATTTCCAGCGTTACGGCGACTTCCAGTCCCAAGCCGGCCCGCTGGGTGACCTTCCGGTCGTTCGCCGGCTGACCGGCGGCGGGGCGATCCTGCACGACCTCGAGCTGACGTATGCCATCGTTCTTCCGACAGCGCACACACTCCTTAGTCACGGGCCGAACTGCCTCTACGAGGACGTGCATGCGGCCGTGATATCGTCGCTTGCGGCGCTCCAGGTTCCGGCCTCGCGAGCCGGAAACACGCACTCGTCCACTCCGAAGCGCACGCCGTTCTTTTGCTTCGCCCGCCGGCACCGATTCGACGTCGTGATCGGGCGCGGCAAGATCGCCGGCAGCGCCCAACGGCGCACCCGCAGCGCCGTCCTGCAACACGGCTCGATCATCCTTGCGGATCGGTACGGCCAACCCGGGCTGGCCGATTTGAACGTCGCGGTGGCCGACACGATCCGGCGGCTGCGACAGCTCCTGCCGTCGGAGGTGGGGCGCGTCGCCGGCCTGGACCTCATGCTCGGCGAGTGGGGCCGTGCGGAACTGGCCGGCGCCGATGCGCTCGTCCTGAAATACGCCGGCCCGGACTGGACCCGTCGCATGTAGGACCGAACGGCGCCGTCAGGGACCCGCCTGCGTCAGGTCTTCGATCTCGACGTCCTTGTGCGGCGTGAACGTGAAGTGGTCCGGCTCGAACGCCGGGGTGAGATTGACGTCCTTCAGAGTGATGCGAAGCGAAGCGCTGCCATCCGCGTCGTTTTCGACCATTCGGACGCGGATGCCGGATTCCTTATCGAAGTAGTGCAATGAGTGCCAATCGCCGCCGCGAGCGTTTCCGCGGAGCACGTACACCTGCCGGCCCTCGTACTCGATGTCCGGGAGACGTTGCAGGTCAAAGTCGCGTTCGAGCTGGTCAAAGAGGGCCTTCCCTCCGATCTGAACGATTTTGTCGGGCGAGTACTTTTCCTTCGTGGCCCGGGCGACCGTCTCGCCGACGCGCTTGAAGTCCGGTTGGTGGTAGGAGTGGTAGATCATGTCGCCGTCCACGAGCCACCGAAGAGCCTCGATGGCAAAGAAATGTTCCGTTTCCTTCGCGTCAGCAAGGTTCAACCTCAGCTCGTTGTTCATCGCGAAACGGATCCGTAGCGTCCCACCGCGTTTGCTCAGGTCATAGGTCCCGCCACCGGCCGTCATGCCGGGCTGTCCCAATGCGCTGGACATATACGTTTCGACCTCGGCCGAAACGGCCTCGACGCCTTGCCAGGCGGTGATCATCTCGTCGCGAACCGCGCGGACCTCCGCCGGCACAACCGGCTCGGGCTGGCCCGGCATCCAGGCTCGGCGAACATAGAGCCCGCCCGCGGCGGCTGCGACGACCATGACGGCCATCGCCACCCACGCCAACCCACGTGACCGGTTTCGTTTGTTCATTCCCTTGCTTTCTGTGGCCAACCGCGCCGTTCGGGCGACGAGGCGCCAACAGCCAACACCACGGCCGGGCGCCCTTTACACGACTTATAGCACATTTGCGCGTGTTTGTCCGCCCCGGAGTCCGACTGCCCGCCGGGCTGCGGCACTGCGCCGGCGGGTGTCGGTCCCGCCGTTGTTGCGCCCGTGTTTCCCGGACGCTCGTGTTCGGGCGCCTCGGTGTGCCGTGTTCTTGGCCGGCCAAGCGGCGCGCCGTAGAATGGGCCGTCCGAATCAGGAGCCAGATTATGAGGTGTGGTACAGTCTTGGTCGTGCTCGGTGTAGGCATGGCGGGCGTTGCCCGCAGCCAGGTCCCGCCGGTTCCGAGGTCCAACGACCGGCCCGCTGATGCCGCGCCGCGCCTGTCCGTATCGCAGCGGGTCATCGATCTCGGGCCGATCGTCGAGGGCGCCAGGGTCCCGGTCACCTGGCACATCGAAAACCAGGGTACAGCGGATCTCGTGATCAACCGGACGGCGGCGGCCTGCGGCTGCACCGTGGTGGAGCTTTCCGATGATCAACGCGTTGTGGTCCCCGGGGCGTCGCTCGATCTTACGGCCCAATTCGACAGCCGGAAGCGGTTCGGGCCCCAGTCGAAGTCGGTAACGGTCTACAGTAATGATCCGCTCGAGCCCGAGCTCAGGCTCCTGTTCCAGGTCGAGGTCGAGTCCCTTTTCGTTGCCGAGCCGCAGTCCATTCTCAACCTTCGCGACGTGCAGCGCGGGATGATTCGCGAGCGGGCCATCCGGATAAAGCCCGGGCCGAAACGTCGTGAGGTGAAGATCGTCGAGGTCTCCAGCCGCCCGGATAGCCCTTTCACGTTCGAGGCCAAGCCGGTGAGAACCGGTGATACCGTTGGGCAAGAGATCGATGTGCGGGTCAAGGACGATGTTCCTCTGGGACCGGTTGGCCAGGGCCTGCGGATTCTCGTTGACGTGGACGGCCATCAGGGTGAGGCGCTTTTGTCACTGCGTGGCGAAGTGGTCGGCGATATCACCTGGCTGCCCAAGGTCGTCGATACGACGCGCCAGCCTTCACTGCCCGGGAAGCGGCTGGTCCCGGTCGTGCTTCAATCCGCGGATGGGCGGCCGTTCGAGGTGCGGCAGGCATCCGCCGGGCCGCTGTTGGAGGTCAGCATCGAACGGTCCGAGTCGAGCCGACCGCAGACAAGATACACCGTGGTTCCGGCGCTTCGGGCAGCGGCGCCGGCGGGGCCGTTCGGCGCCATGCTGCGAATCACCACTTCCTCGCTTGACCAGCCGGTTGTGGAAGTACCCGTTTACGGTATCGTGGCGCCGGCAGTCGAGGTCGATCCGCCGCTTGTCGTACTTCGGCGGGACGGCTCGGCGGTGGGTGGGCAACGGCGCGTCAAGCTCCAGGCGACGACCACCGAAGTGCTGAACATCTCGGGTGTTTCGTGCGACTTCCCGGGGGTTTCGGCGGCGGTGAATCGGGAGGCGAGTTCCCGATACCGACACATTCGCTACGTTGATGTGCAGTTCGGCGGGCCGGTTGCCACCGGAACTCATGAGGCGACGCTGACCGTGACGACGAATATTGCGAACGCGGAACGGATCGAGATCCCGCTGAGGATCGAGGCGCCCGGCGACCCGGGGTGATCCCCCGACGTGGAGAAGTGGCCGTGACAACACAGGACGATGCTCACCGGTCCCCGAACACTGCGGCTCAGGGCGGAAGCGGCGCTGACGACCGGTGGAGCGATCCGAACATCCCGGTGGGCAACGCGCCGGCTCTGCCCCGATGGCCCCTGGTGGTGGCCGCGCTCGCCTGGACGGCGTGGGTGGTCTTTCTGGGCATGATGGCGGTCGAGCGGGCGAGGGCGGGCTCGGGGTGACGTTTCCGCCCAGCCTCGATGACGACCGGATCTACCGGCGCAATCTGGCGGCGTTGCGGGCGTTCCAGCCGGACGTCGCACGGCGCGTTGACGAAACACCGATCCCCACTTCCGTCGTTCCGTCGATCGGCCGCGACGGGAGTCCGACATTCCGGCTCCTCGATCAGGATGGCGGCGAGGCTTGGCTCGGGCGGTCGTCCATGCCGCGGGTCAGTGCGGAGGCGGTCTTTGGCGGTCTTCGGCGGGACGGCGGAAACGTCTGGCTGCCCGGGGTTGTCACCGGCGTCGAGCCGCTTGTCGTCGCTAGCCGCATCCCCCGCCACAGCGCCGTGTTCGTTCTGGAGGACGACCCGCTCGCCTTGCGGCTGGCGTTGCACCTTCACGATTACCTGGCGTGCCTTGCGGCGGGGCGAATCGTCCACGTCTGGACCACCGATCTCGAAGCGTCTCTGGCTTCCTTCTTCGAGCGCTACCCGGGATACGAGCTGCCCTCACATTTGCTCACCGTTCCACAGGTGCCCGCGCCGAGGATCGCCGAGCTCCAGCGGCGGATTGAGAAGGCGAGCGAGGTTGTCGTCGGGTGGCAGAGTCATGCGCTGGAATCGGCTGCGGCTGGAATCCGCGGCCGCCGCCTCAACGGAATCGCCGAGACTCCGTCCATCGTTGTCTTGAGCACCAATCCGTCGGCCCTCGCACTCGAACAGTCCTCGCGGATCGCGCGGGGCCTGGCGCGGTTGGGGCTGCGACACGAGGTCTGTGTCCCCGACGCGCCCGGGAAGTGTCACGCGCTGGCACGGATTCGGGCCGTCGAACGAGGACGCGCGGACTGCATCCTGGTCATCGGAGACGGCGCCCGCTGGCTCCGGCCACTGCTTCCCCGCCAGGTGCCGATCGGGACCCTCGGCGTACCCGGAGAGAGCGTGCCGGCGATCCTGCCCGACCAGATCGGCCCGGCAGACCTCCTGTTCGCAGCCTCGAGCCGAATCCGGGATGAGTGGTTGGCGGCCGGGATCAACCCGGAGCGGGTGCGGCACTGTCCGCCCGCCGCCGACGCACCACTCGAAACCACCGGACTCGAGCCGTCCGAGCGCGCCGAGCCGGCAGCGGATGTGGTCCTCTTGATGGACCTTCCCGACTCGTCGGCTCGGGCCTGCGGCATGACGCTTGCAAGCCACGTCGCCCTTTGGACAGCGCTGCAAGACATCGCCGCGCAACGAATCGGGGCGGGCGATGCAACCCGGCCTGACGAGTGGCTTGCCCGGGCCGTGCGCCGGTCAGGTGTCGAGGTCAGCGATGGTGCGGTCCGCGAGATGTTTCTTTCAATGATCCGTCATCGCCTGGCGCCGGCGACGGTCCGCCGCGCCGCTGCCCAAGCGACGATCGACGCCGGACGGGAGGTCCTGGTTTGGGGTCAGGGGTGGGCGCGTTCATCGGCGCTGCCAGTGACCGTCAAGGGCGGCACTCCGGTCGGGGCCGGTGTTGCGGCGTTGCTGCGTTCGGCTCGTGTCGCCGTCCTGCCGGACTTGTCCGAGCGAGCCGTCCAGCTTGCCCTTGACGCGCTGTGTCTGGAAATTCCCGTCGTCTGCGTTGGGCGACGGAGTGAATTCAACGAACGATATCCCGGGTTGGAGCCCCTGGCCTCGGCCATAAGCTACTTCCGCAGCCCGGCCGAGCTACCCCAAGTCCTGGCCGGGCTGCGCGCTGAGTCTTCGCGCGAGCGGCATCACGGAAAGGAGGTGGCCGCGACCATCCGAACGGAGCATTCGACAGCCAGCCGCCTATCCTGGATGATAAGCGCCCTGCGGGAGCGGCGTTTCTCGCCCGGGTTCGCGCCTCGCGCGCGGCCCGCCGGCACCGCCCCGACCGGATCGTAACACGCACACGTAAGGAACGAGGCGCTTCACCCCATGTGGTCCATTCTCAACGGTACGATCGTCAATACGTTCGCGGTGATCATCGGCAGCGCCGCGGGGTTGGGGGTCGGCGCGAGGCTGCCTGAACGATACCGCCTCATCGTCATGTACGCCCTCGGCCTGGTGACCCTCCTGCTCGGCACGGACAACTCGGTGCTCGGCCTGGCGCGTGCGGCCGAGCGGTTCGCACCGCAAGGTCCCGCAGGCGGCAGCTACGGGGCCCGCATTGCCATGGTGATGATCGCGTGCCTGCTGGTGGGCGGCATAATCGGTACGGCCCTGCGGTTGGAGGAGCGGATCGAGGCGGTGGGGGCCTGGATTCACGGCCGATTCTCGGGGCGCGACGGCCACAGCTTCGCCGAAGGCTTCCTTACCGCGAGCATCATCTTCTGCGTCGGACCGCTCACGCTTCTGGGCTGTTTGCGGAACGGGGCCCACCAGGATCCGAGCCTGCTGTACATCAAGTCGCTCCTCGACGGGTTCTGTTCACTGGCGTTGGCGGCATCGCTTGGCTGGGGCGTGTTGTCGAGCGTCGTCACGGTGCTCGGGTTCCAGGGCGGGCTCTCGATCCTGGCCTACTACTTCGCCGAACCGCTCGATGAGCTGTCGATTGCCCTGATGACCGTCGTCGGCGGCCTGGTCCTGATCGGTGCTTCACTGATGATCCTGGAAATCAAGCGGTTTCCGGTCGCCAACCTGCTTCCCGGGGTCTTTCTACCGCCGGCCGCGGTCTGGCTCGTCGAGCGAATCCAACCCGGTTTGCTGTTGCCGGTAGCGGGTTGAAGGGCGTAGAATGTCGGGTACGGCCATGGCGGAACGTCCCGTAATCAACGAGCCGATCACCTCGCCGCAAGCCGATTACGACTCGCTTCGTTACGTATCGGCCGAGACGCCGTGTCCGTATCTTCCCGGGCTGATGTTCCGGGCGGAGAGCTACTACGTCGATCAGTTCGAGGGCAGATCGTACGAGCGGTTGATGGCGCGGGGTTTCAGGCGTAGTGGTCGAATCGTCTACCGCCCGCGATGCCGCGGCTGCCGCGAGTGCCGCCAGCTCCGCGTGCTTGTCGGCGAGTTCGTGCCGACGCGTTCCATGCGCCGCGTCTGGCGGCGCAACGCCGACGTGAGCGTTACGGTTCAGCCGGCGGAACCAACGGGCGAGAAGTACGAGATGTTCCGGCGCTACCTTGACTTCCAGCACGACGGGGCCATGTCCCGCGGATACGACGCGTTCGTGGACTTCCTGTACGAATCGCCGGTTGAGTCCGTGGAACTTGTCTATTCACTGGGGAAGCGCGTGATCGCCGCCGGCATCGTGGACGAATGTCCGGGCGGTTACAGCTCGGTGTACGTCTATTTCGATCCGGACCACGCCCGCCGGAGTCTCGGCACGTTCGCCGCCCTGTGGGAGATCGCCCACTGCAAGAAACGTGGCCTCCCTTATTACTACCTCGGCTATTTCGTCGCGGGGAGCCCGACGATGTCGTACAAGGCGCGGTTTCGTCCAAACCAGGTGCTCGCCGGCGACGACCGCTGGATCTCCTTTCGGATGTGACCGCCGCAAGTGCCCGCCGCCGCCCGCGACAACTCCAGCCTCTCGACCCGGTGCTTCGAGCGGATTCTGCTGATCAAGCCGAGTTCGCTCGGCGATGTCGTTCACGCCCTGCCCGTGCTTCACGGGCTGCGTGCCCGTTATCCCGATGCGCGAATCGAATGGTTGATCGGCGCGGCGTTCGCGCAGTTGGTCGAGGGCCACCCGGACGTGGACGAACTCGTCCTGTTCGACCGACGGCGTTTTGCCCGGGTCGGTCGCAGCTTCCGGGTGACCGCGGACTTCGTCCGCTACCTGCGTCAACTTCGTGCCAGAGACTACGACCTGGTCATCGACCTGCAAGGGCTTTTCCGTACCGGACTCTTCAGCTACCTGACGAAGGCCGCGGTGCGCATTGGACCCGGCGATGCACGCGAGGGTGCGTGCATGTTCTATACCCATCGCCTGGGCCCGTTTCAGCCGAATGAACACGCCGTCGACCGGAACTATGCCGTGGCGGCGCTGCTCGGCTTCGCCAACGTTCCCGTCCGGTTTGACCTGGCCCTCCCGGCCGAGGCCGTGCGGAGTGCGCAGGCCGACCTCCGGGGAGCCGGGTGGCTGGATCGGCGGCCGCTCCTCGCGGTTCTTCCGGGCACACGTTGGGACACCAAGCGGTGGCCGGCCGAGCGGTTCGCCGCGGTCATCGACAACCTGCACGACGGTTCCGATGCCCAATGCGTGCTTCTCGGCTCGCCCGACGAGGCGGAACTCTGCGAGCGAATTGCGGGGCAATGCCGAACCGAGCCGATGAACCTGGCAGGCCGGACGACGCTTCGCGGCCTGGCGGCGACCATCCAACTTGCGGAGGTGGTGTTGGCTCACGACTCGGCCCCGATGCACCTGGCCGTCGCCCTGGAGCGGCCGCTGGTGTGCCTGATGGGACCGACCAACGCCCACCGCACCGGCCCGTACCGGCGGTTTGGCGACGTCGTTCGGTTGGACCTGGAATGTGCACCGTGCTATCTACGCAAACTGACGCAGTGCCGCTTTCAGCATCGGTGCATGCAGGAGCTTCCGGTCGCAACGGTCCTCAATGCCGTCGCACGCGCCCGGTCGGGTGGGAGTGTGTCGGTTTCGTAACGCACGATGGAGTCAACGGGGGCGCGGACATTTCGCCCGGCGCTGGCTGCGGTACATTCTCGTGCCCGGTGGGGCGGCGGTATGGAACACCGATGCGGCGATTCCGAAGAAATCCTCGCGCCGAGGGTTGAGTTCGGGCTCGGAACAGGTGGTGGCGGTTGCGACGATGGTGGCTGAGGTTGAAGCGCTTCCTGGCGCAGCGGGTTCTGCACACCAATGACTCCGCGCACACGATCGCACTGGGCGTCGCCATCGCCATGTTCATCACCTTCCTGCCCTTGGTCGGGATCCAGACCGTCCTGGCGGTCGCTGTGGCGGCGCTCTTCCGGGCCAACAAGGCCGTCTGCATCCCGATCGTCTGGATCACGAATCCGGTCACCATCGTCCCCGTCTACGGTACGGCCTGGGCACTGGGCCGGCTCGTTATGGCAGCGCCGGGGGGCGCCCACCAGGACGCGGCGCTCAGCCGGCTGGAGACGCTCGCAAGCGACATGAGCGTCTTCGACTCGGGCTTCTGGACCGAGCTGTTCGCCGTGCTCGGCAAGTTCGGGCTCGAGCTTTGGCTCGGCTGTTTCCTGATGGGAGCCGCGGCCGCTCTGGCATCCTACTTCCTGTCGCGCTACGGAGTGACCCAGTACCGTGAACGTCTGCGACAGCGAATCCTCCGCCGACAGCTCTTCCGCTCAAAGCGCCACGAGGACAAGGTCACCCGGCAGACCGAACCCGTCTCATAGGGCCGGACTCCTTCGTCACCGATTCTCGAGCGCGGCCATCAGTTGCCGGACGGGACCAGGGCGCGGGCGAGGCGTAGTGCCTCTTCCAGCGGCGTTTCATCGGCCGTGCGGTAGGTCGAGAGGATTCGTCTGGTCCTGCCGTCAACAAAGGTCACGGTTCCGAGCTTGGTATAGTCGCCGGGCCAAACCGATTCGAGGCCGAGGGCGGCGACGAGCAGAGCCGCCTGGTTCTGTCTCCCTGCGGTGGAGAGATCGAGCGTCACGAAAAGGACCGAGTCCGGGGATGTTTCGCGGACGAGCCTGGCGTATTCCGGCTCGAGCATCTTGCAGAACGGACATCGATCGTGGTGGAACCGCACGGCGATCAGGTCGGGCGGCCGAACCGCAGCGATCAGCCTGTCGCCGGCTGCTTTGGGGGCTGTGATGCGGTCGACCGCAGGGTCGCCGCGACCGGGTCCCTCGGGACCGGCCATGGCGACGGCGGCTACGGCTGCAAACAGGCATCCCAGAACAGCCAAAGGCGTCCGGGCAGTCGGTGAGTTTAACGTAGCGTCCATCGGAACTTCCTTTCTGTAAACGGATTTCAGAAAAGTCGCGTGCCGGTTCAGGCCGGTACGGCCGCGCCCGTATCGCGCCGGACCCAACCGAGCATCAGTCCTTCATCCGGTTCGCCAGCCGCGCGATCTGAAGTTCGAGACGCTTGATCTCGCGGGTCACGGCGTTCTTGTTCAACTCCATCCAGTACATCACCTTGAGCATCGAAACCGTTGACACCGAGAAGACGAAAACCGTCGCCCAGAGAACCATCCCGCGCGTGGCGTCCGCGCCAAAGAACTGGAACGCGGCGATGACGCCGAGGACGAAGAAAACGAGGATCCAGAACGCGCTGAGCATCATGATCCGACGGTGACGGCCCCGGAATGACCCGAGGATCATGTCGAACATGGACGGCTCACCGGCCGGGTCGCCGAAGAGCTCGCTGTCTTCTCGTCGCAACGCCTCGCGAATCTTCTCATCAAGCTCGCTCATGGCTCGTTCCTTTCCAGTTCCCGCTTTAGCCCATTTCGCGCGTGGTACAAACGCGACTTTACCGTGCCCGCCGGCACTCGCAGCACGCCCGCGATCTCCGCGATCCCCATACCCTCGAGGTAGTGCAGTGCCAGAATGGCCCGCTGGTCGTCCGGCAGCTCGGCCATCACGCGGAGCACCGGATCGGCCTCCCAACGATCGCCGGTCGAAGCTCCCGCGGCGGGTTCGTCATGGCGGCGCGCATCGGCAAGGGCCACATTCGCCCCACGGCGGACGGTGCGCCGCCGCGTCCAGTCCACGCACCGGTTCGTAACGATCCGGAAGGCCCACGACCGGAACCGTGCCGGATCGTCGAGCCGCTTGATCCCGCGGATGATCGCCAGCCATGCATCCTGAACCACATCGCGAGCGCCCTCGCGGTCCGCCGTCAGACGCCAAGCCAGACCGGCCAGGCGCGGCTGCCACCGGCCGATCAGCACACGAAGGGCGGCCTCGTCGCCGTCCTGGCACTCCAGCACGAGCAGCTCATCCTGAATGTCCTCGTGCGTTCGCTGCATGTTCCTGGAAGATACAGTCGCACGACGGCGCGGCTGGTTCAATCGGAATCCCGGGAATTCCCGGCCAGATGGCGCGCGAGGGTGGCTCCGCCGCCGGACGGTGGCTTGCCTTCCGTCCCGCCTGCCGGTAATTACGCCCCCAATGAAATGGTCCGAATTCTTCATCCCTACGACCAAGGAGACGCCCGCCGACGCCACGGTACCGTCGCACCAACTCATGATCCGGGCCGGCCTGATCCGGCAGGTGGTGGCCGGAGCGTACACGTATCTGCCGCTGGGTTATCGATCGTTGCGCAAGGTCGAGGCCATCGTCCGCGAGGAAATGAACCGGGCCGGGGCGATCGAGCTGCACATGGCCGCGATGCACCCCATCGAATGGTGGGAGCAGACCGGGCGCGTGGCGGCGATGGGCGACGTGCTCATCCACCTCAAGGAGGTCGCCACGGACGATTGGCGGTCACGCACCGTTCTTGGCCCGACCCATGAAGAGGTGATCACCGAGATTGCCCGGGCCTTCATCAAGAGCTACAAGCAACTCCCGATCAACCTGTACCAGATACAGACCAAGTTCCGTGGCGAAACCCGGCCCAAAAGCGGCGTTCTCCGCACCCGCGAGTTCCTGATGAAGGACGCCTACTCGTTCCATACATGCAAGGACGGACCGGGCGGGCTCGACGAGGGCTACCAGAAGATGTACGACGCGTATTGCGCCATCTTCGGGCGCTGCGGGCTGCCCTATATCGCGGTCGAGGCCGATTCGGGGCCGATCGGCGGCGACGCCTCCCACGAGTTCATGGTCCCCACGGACGCGGGGGAGGACTGGCTCGTGCAGTCCGAGGACGGACTGTACGCTGCGAACCTCGAGCGGGCCGAGGTCGCACCGCTCCCCGACGCCGGCGGCGGAGGGGATGAGCCTCTGAAGGAAGTGCACACCCCGGGCCTGCGCACCATCGATGAGGTCTCGACGTACTTGAAATGCACACCCGCAAGGATGATCAAGACGATCATCTACAAGGCTGACGGCGAGCCGCTCGCCGCACTGGTTCGGGGCGATCACGAAGTCAATGAGGCCAAGCTGCGGCGCGTGGCGAAGGTCGCGGCGCTCGAGCCCGCCGGGCCCGAACTGATAGCGAACGTCACCGGGGCGGATGTCGGGTTCGCCGGGCCCGTCGGAATCAAGGCACGCGTGATCGCCGATCAGGCCGTGACCGTGGTGCATGGCGCAGTTACCGGTGCGAACAGGACGGACTATCACGTGACGGGCGTGAACCCCGGGCGCGACTTCCAGGTCACCGAATCGGGCGACATTCGGACCGCGGTCCAGGGCGATCGCGCGCCTAACGGCTCGCCGCTGGCGTTCAAGAAGTGCATCGAAGTCGGCCACGTGTTCAAGCTCGGGACGAAGTACTCCGTGGCCATGGAGGCGAGTTGCCTCGACCGCGACGGCAAACCGAAGCCCTTCATCATGGGCTGCTACGGGATCGGTCTGAACCGCATCATGGCCGCGGCCATCGAGGCCTATCATGACGAGAAGGGCATCATCTGGCCGATGTCCATCGCGCCGTTCCAGGTGCTGATCGCCGCCCTTGACCTCCGCGAGCCGGAAGTGGCCACAACCGCGCAGGAGTTGCACGACAGCCTCGAAGCTGCCGGGGTCGACGTACTGCTCGACGACCGTGACGCCCGGCCCGGCTTCAAGTTCAAGGACGCCGAGCTGATCGGGTTTCCCATCGTAGTGGCCGTGGGCAAGAAGGGCCTCGCCGCCGGAGAACTCGACGTGCAAGTTCGCCGCACGGGTGACGTTTATAAGGCCGCGCCCGGTACGATTGCCCCGCTCGTCGCCCGCTTGGTCGGCGACGCTATCGTTGCCGAAATGACAGGCGTAGCCTAGCGCCGCACGCGCCGCCCTTGCTGCACGGTCTTGCGCCTTGGACCGCGCCGGGACCATACCGCTCGGTATGCCGGCTCGCCGCGCTCGACCGCGACCGTTGCGATCATCCGCGCCGTATAGGGTCATGCACGAGGACAAGAATACGCCCAGCCAAAGGCGCCGTGGGATCGGCCTGTCGCTCGCGTTGGTCCTCGCGCTGCTCGTGTATCTCGTGCTTCCCGATGCCCGACCGGAAGCCGCGCCCGGCGCGGGGCTGTCCCTGTCCGGGCGCGCCGTCGCTGCAACCGGCGTGCTGATGGCCACGCTCTGGGTGACCGAGGCGATCCCGATTCCAGTCACTGCGCTGCTCCCAATCGCCTTGTTCCCGCTGCTGACGGCCGGTGGCGTCTCGGTCCGTGCGGCCGCCGGTCCCTATGCCCATGAGGTGATATTCCTGTTCCTGGGCGCGTTCCTGTTGGCACAGTCCGTGCAGCAATGGGGACTGCACCGGCGATTCGCCCTGCGGACCATCTCGATGGTCGGATGTGCTCCGCGTCGGCTCGTCGGCGGATTCATGGTCGCGACGGCCTTTCTCAGCCTGTGGGTGTCCAACACCGCCACGGCCGCCATGATGCTGCCGATCGCAACGAGTGTTATCGATCTGGTTCGCAAAGGCGCCGAGCGGGCCGGTCAGACCGGTGACCGTGCCGAGGACACATCGCGCCTTGCGGTCGCGCTTCTACTGGCCGTCGCTTATGGAGCGTCGATCGGCGGGATCGGGACCATCATCGGCACGCCTCCCAACGCGCTGCTCGTCGGCTTCCTTCAGGATGAGTTCGGTATCCGTGTTTCTTTCGTCCGATGGCTCGGCGTGGGGCTGCCGCTCGTTGTCGTCTTCGTTCCCCTCGCGTGGCTCTTGCTTACCCGGGTGACGTTCCCGGTTCGCATGTCCCGCATTGCCGGCGACGAGGACTTCATCCGCAACGAGCTGGCGTCGCTCGGTCCCATCTCGCGTCCCGAGCGCCGGGTGCTGGCGGTGTTCGTGCTTACCGCCGCGGCCTGGATCCTCCGCCCACTACTGATCCGCGTTTCCCTGCCTGGCGGAGGTCACCCCCTCGGCGGCCTCACCGATGCCGGCATTGCGATCGCCGCCGGCGTCGTGCTCTTCATACTGCCGGCCCGAAGTGACGGGCGGACCACGACTCTGCTCACCTGGAACACTGCACGCGAACTGCCCTGGGGAGTTCTGATTCTCTTCGGCGGCGGGTTGAGCCTGGCGTCGGCGCTCCAGGCGACGGGCGTCGCGGCGTACCTCGGACATGCAACCACGGGCCTGCACGACTTCCCCCTCCCTGTCGTCGTGGTTGTCGTCACCGCCACCATCGTTTTCCTGACGGAGTTGACGAGCAACACGGCCACGACGGCGGCGTTTCTACCGATTCTCGGGGCCGCCGCGGTCGCCGCCGGATGGGAGCCGCTGCTGCTGCTCGTGCCTGCGGCGATTGCAGCGAGTTGCGCGTTCATGATGCCCGTCGCTACGCCGCCCAACGCCATTATCTTCAGCTCGGGCGAGATCACGATCTCGCAGATGTGTCGCCCAGGCTTTCTACTGAACCTGGTCGCGATCGTGCTGATCGTGACGGTGACCTACGCGGTCGCCGTGCCGATCCTCGGCATGACGGCGGGCTGACACCATCCGGCGAGCGGGCCACGAAACACCGGAGACACCGCTATTCAAAGTCGTCCCCGCACGCCACCGCCTGTTGAAATCCCTCCAGCCACTCCTGCACGCCGATCTGCCCGGAAAGCGTCGCGAGCCCTTCGTCGTGAAGTACCGTGTAGCGCGCATCGAAGGCAGGTCGGTCCTCTTTCAAGCGGACCGGTGCACCGGCCGAGTCGAAATGCTCCGTCATGTATCGCGACCAGCAGTCGAGGTAGCTTCCGAAACCCGAAGCCAGAAGCTCTGCGCCAGGCACCCACGGATCCCACGCGACGACGGAGCCCTCGACCGGTCCGGCCCCGACGACGAGCCAATCCCGTTCGCCGACCGGGTCACCGTGCAACGGCACAATTCCCTGCGGCACACCCGGGCCCGGCGCCGCCAGAATCGAAGCCACCATCGCCCGCGTGTTCCAGAGGTGCAGTTCCGCATCGGCCGCGTGCCCGCTCACGCGCAGGCCGTTGCACGTCGACAGGTAGATGGTCAGCTCCCGCGGCAGCGCGCCGACGATGTGCTCCAACTCGGCAAGTTCACTCGCCGAGGCCGGTGGGCGGATGACGAGGTGGCTCCCGAAATGAGCCGAAAGGCGGTTCAGCGCCGGGTCGACTTGACTTTCTCTTAACATGGTCCTTTTCCTAACTTGGGGAGGCGGGTCGTTGTCGTTCCTCCGCGGCGAGCTCCAGCCCGACGCGGATCGCCGTCAAGTTCGCATCGCGATACGGCCCGTGAAGAGTGACGTCCGCAACACGCGCCAGCTCGGCCGAGGCGAAGTACCCCGCACAGGCAGTGCCGTAGACCAGCGCGGCCAGCGCCGCCGACGCACGTCCGGCGCCCTTCCCCAACGCGCTCATGTCGATCTCGGTCGTGCTGCACCGGACAGGTGGCAGTTGTACGGAACGGTCCGCCACCACCGTGCATGCGGGCCCGAGCTCCGGCAGACGGCTTCCGAACCGGTCGAGCCCGTCCTGGGAGAGGATCAGCACCAGATCCGGGTCGTCGACGCCCGTGTAGTGAATCGGGCGCCCGTCCACGATCAGGTTTGAGATCGAAAAGCCCTTGCGCACCGTAATCGGAAAGTCGTCCTGCTGCGCGGCGAACAGACCCCCGGACACGGCGAGTTCCCCGATCACGCCGACCGCGGAGCGGATCCGCTGCCCCGCCGAGCCCGCGACACAGATCTCCCTGCGACCTGCCCATGCTAGGACGGTTGTGCGCGCGTCCGTTGGCACCGGCCGAGCTTGCGGGGCCGGCGGCTGCGCCGCAGGTGCGGGCCGCACCGCGATCGCACGGTCGTTTTGGTGCAACACCCCGAGCGGCATGCGGAGTCTTTCCGACAGCTCAGCGAGGCTGCTCTTGTTGAGTTGGTTCGCGGGGACGAAGTATGCCGTACACAGCTCCCAGAGGTCCAGGAGGGCGAAGCCGGGCGCGCTCAACCCTTGCAGGATCATATCCGTAGCGTTCGGCTCGAACGCACTGTGGCGGGCCACATAGGCGGCGCCGTTTGCAGCGACGGTCGCGCAGATATCGAACGGTTGGTCGGCCGCGCCGCCCGGTGTGGTCGCCGTGGAGGCGTCCGTCGGGGTCGTCGGCGAGTGCTGTCCGCCCGTCATCCCGAAGTTGAAGTTGTTGCAGACGATCACCTTGATGTCCGCGTTGCGCCGCGCGGCGTGCACCAGGTGCGCCGTGCCGATCCCGCAGCCGCCGTCGCCGATCAGGACGATCACCAGCAGGTCCGGCCGAAACCGCTTGATGCCTTCTGCATAAGTGATGGAGCGGCCGTGAAGGCCGTGAAACGTATGGCAGGCGAAGTAGCGGTCGGCCGTCCCGATGCAGCCGATGTCCGACACGATGCAGACATCCTCCGGCCTCCGCCCGAGCCGATCGAGCGCCCGGCCGATGTGCTCCAGCACCATCCCGTGCGAACACCCCGGACAGTAGCACATCTCCGAACGTTGGGCCGTTACAATCGACATGCCGGGGACTCCTGAAGGCGGTTCTCGGCCGTCTGCTCCAACCGGGCCGCAATGGTCCGCGGGTGGATCAGCCCACCGTCGAAGCGCGTCATCGATTCGATCGGCACACTCGTCACGACGCGTCGCAGCTCATCCGCGTACAGCCCGAGGTTCAACTCCGGGACCAGGACCCGCCGGACGCCGGCGCTCACCGCACGGCGCAACGCACGTCTGGCGATCGGCCACAGACTGTACAACGTCAAATGAGACACGCAGACGCCCCGCCGCCGCAGATCCGCTACGGCGTCGCGCGCCGACCCGTCGGCCAATCCGTACGAAATGATCAGGCATTCCGCCCGCACATCCAGGTCCTCCTCGACGTATTCGAGTGCCTCGCCCTGGCACTCAATCTTGTCACGAAGGTGGGCCAGCTTCCGCTGGATCACCGAGCGGTCAGTCGTGAGCACACCGTCTTCGCCGTGAATCGACCCCGTGAGACGGACCCGTCGCGGCCCGCCGATCGGCGCAAACGGCGGCACGCCGCCGGATTCCGCGATCGCGTAGGGCCGAAACGTCCCGTTGCCGTCCGCCCGCCGCCGTTCCGCCCGCGGAGATAATGCCACCGTGTCCAGGTCCGCGGTCTGCCGCGTCAGAGAGATGTCCTTGGACAGGAGCAGGATCACGGGCGTTCGAAGCCGCTCGGCGATGTTGAACGCCTCGTAACAGAGGCGGTAGGCCGAGACTACGTCGGTCGCTGCCAGGACCGGCAGGGGATATCCGCCCGACGTGACATGCCGGGCGAAGACCACGTCGCCTTCACCTGTTGCCGTGGCGCCGCCCGTGGCCGGCCCCATCCGCTGGCAATTGACGATCACCAGTGGAACCTCTCCCATCTGGGCCAGCCCGATGTTCTCGCTGTACAGGCTCAGCCCCGGCCCGGACGACGCCGTCAGCGGTCGCGCCCCGGCCATCGCCGCTCCGATGCACTGCCCGATCGCCGCGATCTCGTCCTCCGTCTGGATCGCAACGCCGCTTCCGTCCGCGAACGCGCGGATCATGTCCGTCAGGATCGAACTTGCAGGTGTGATGGGGTAGCCGGCGAAGTAGTTGCATCCCGCCCGGATCGCCCCTCGCACGACCGCTTGGTTACCCGTCAGGAACTCATGCACATGCCGGCTCCGCGCATTCAAGCTGACCGGGCCCGACCCGGCTAGACCGAAGGCACCCTTCGCGTTGCAACTCGCGTTCCGCGCATGGGACAACGGCCCCGGGGAATCGGATTCCGCCCCGTGGGCTCTGTTACGGGCCCGGCGGTGCGTGAAAACACGCGACGGCTGTGGAAAACGCCGCGGTCGCCCCGACAAGGCCCAAACGGTACACTCCCGGGTTCATCGAGCCGAACCCGGAGATCAGCATTGAGCGTCATCGTCGCCGAGCGGCTGACAAAGCGCTACGGTCAACGCGTCGGGATCGACGGACTCGACCTGACGGTGGGGGAGGGGACCGTCTTCGGCTTTCTCGGGCCAAACGGCTCCGGAAAGACCACCACGATCCGGCTCTTGATAGGCCTGCTCCGCGCTACAGCCGGAGTGGGTCGCGTGTTCGGCCTCGATTGCTGGAACGCCTCCCACCGGATCAAGCACGACATCGGCTACGTCCCCGGCGATCTGCGCCTCTACCGCTGGCTGAACTGCGATCGCGCCCTACGGATTCTCTCGATGGTTCGCGGCCGCAACCTGACAACGCCGGGCCGGCGGCTGGCCGAGGCGTTCGAGCTGGACCCGACCGTCGCCGTGCGACACATGTCGCGCGGGATGCGGCAGAAACTCGGGCTCGTGCTCGCCCTGGTGCACGAGCCGCGCCTGCTGATCCTCGACGAGCCCAGCACCGGCCTTGACCCGCTGATGCAGGACCGGCTGTACACGCAACTGCGGGCCCTGGCTGCCAAAGGCCACACCGTTTTCTTTTCAACCCACACGCTCAGCGAGGTGGAATTGTTGTGCGATCGCCTCGCCATCCTCCGTGAAGGGAGGGTCGTCGAGGCGGATTCGGTTCAGAACCTGCGCTCGCGCGCGGCACGGGCCGTGTCGATTCGCTGGGCCACGTCCGTGGAGCCGCAGAGCATCCGACCGCCTTCGTTTCTCTACGTCTTGCAACGCAACGGCCGGGAGTGGCGGGCGACGCTCGCGGGGCCGACCCTGCCGCTGGTTCAGTGGTGCGCGGCCCAGCCCATCGAGGATCTCGCCATCGAGTCGCCGGATCTCACCGGGCTGTTTCGCAGCTACTACCGGGATCGGGGCGCGGCCGGATGAACCGCGGCCTTTTCACCAGGACATTTTACGAGATCTGGGCAGCGGTGCTCATGTTCGCGGCGGCGTTGTGCGTGGTCAAGGGTCTGCTCTCGTACGTTATCCCCACGCTCTTCGCCGAGTACTCCGACCAGTTGCTACAGATCGAGTTCGTGCAGCGCATCATCGCCGGCCTGCTCGGTGCGGACCTTGGCGGTCAAATCGGGCCGACGACGGTGCGATCATTCACCTGGGTGCACCCCGTCGTTCTGGCGATCGTCTGGGCACAGGCCATTGCGCTGTGCACACGGGTCCCGGCGGGTGAGATCGATCGTGGGACCGTTGACCTGTTGATTGCGCTGCCCGTGTCGCGGTGGCGGCTGTTCGCGTGCGAGGCGGTCATGTGGCTGGCGTCGGGCGTCCTGTTACTCGCGGCCGCATTGTTCGGCAACTGCGTGGGGGGGCTGTTCGTCGCACCGGAATTCCGCGGGTCGCTCGGCCTGAGTCTATCGATCGCAGCGAACCTCTTTTGCGTCTATGCCGCGGTCGGCGGAATGGTGTGCCTGGTGTCGGCGGCGAGCGATCGGCGCGGCACGGCGGTGGGCGTGGCCGTCGGGATCGTGCTGGCCTCGTTCCTCCTCAACTTCCTCGCCCAATTCTGGCCCCCGGCCAGGCAGCTCGAGGCGCTTAGCGTCTTGCACTATTACCGTCCCCTGGAAATCGTTAGAACCGCGGCGTGGCCGCTGGTCGACATGCTGATCCTCATCGCCACCACGGTCGTCCTCTGGGCCGTCGGGGCAATTATTTTCGTGCGCCGCGATATCCGCACGGTCTGAACCCACGGACGGGACGGACCACGTACCCGAACCGCATCAGCCCCCGCCGGCGATCCGCGCCCGCGTCGGCTCGCACACACGCTCCCAGTCCTCGCGGCGCATCTTGATCGAGTCGGTGTGCTTGCCGGCCTGCATGATGAGGTGTTCGTCCGGCTCGAGCCCGATGTCCACGATCGTTCTCATGCCGAAGAGGGTCCCGACGGGCGGCTCGGCCCCGACCTCGCAGTCCGGGCAGACACGGGTCAGCTCAATTTCGGTGGCCAGACGGACGTCCGGCCTTCCGATCACTTCTCCGACACGTTCGAGGTCAACGTGCTTGGGCGCGGCCACGACGCACATGAGGAACTCATCTCCGGCCCGCACCACCACCGGCTTGGCGACCATGAACCCGGTCACATGCTCCGCCTGCGCCAGCTCCTGCGCCGTGTAGGCCCGGGGATGGGTGTGTTTCTCGAATGGAATGCCCTTTTCCTTCAGAACGGTCTCGAGGTTCATGACGAATGCTCCTGTAGACGGTCGGGGGTGGATGCGACGACGAGTATTCTATTGGCGGCCCACCCAGTGCCAAGCGGTTCACGTGCAGAAGGTACTTGTGCATCCACTCGGCGGGCGCCCAAGGGTTGACCCGCACCGGGCACGACGCGAACCAAAACGATTCCAGCCCGCGAGATCACGCTCGCGAATTCGTGCAGACCGGGCTTCACCGGCACGCCCCGGGGCCGACGCGGCTGTGGGCGTGCATCGGCTACAATGCTCGGTGGAGTTCTGCCAACAACCCGGCGAGTGCCGTGTCGGCCCGCGCCCGCACTGCCCGCAGCGCCCGTAGGTCAGGGCCACCGGGCGCGGCCCACGGGTCGGCCGCTTTCTCCACCCGGGTCAGTGTCGCCCCGATCTCTCGGATCCGATTGAGTGTTCGAGCGAACCGCCGAAGCAGCTACCGCTGACTGACAGTCATCGGGCCGCCTCCCTCCAAACGCAACGCAACGCGAGCGACGCGTTGCCGCCCGGGACTCGACAGGCCCCGACGGCCCGTCGTGAGCCGTCTCCGCAGCCCCTCGCCGTGAGAGACCGCCACGGTTCACGCTTGGAATGCGGATAACGGGCTACGTTGCCGCGTTACGAGGTGGGAGCGAACAGGTGTCAATTACGGCGAGACAGGCGAGGTCGATCCGGCGGCGCAGCCAGCAACGGAGCCAGAACCGCGACGGATTGGGCGTCAGTGAGCTGTTCCTTGCCCCACCGCCCGACGCAAGCGTCATTCTTGCATCCGTGGATGTCCGTTTGAAGTGCTACCTTCTCGGATTCTCGACCATACCGAAGCGGCCGTGAGGCCTCGCGCCGACTCCCAGCAAGACCGGTGCCGCGCCGACCGACGCCGCATCCGACGGCGTGGTGACATCGATCCCGCGGCGGCGCAGCGCCTCGGCGACGGTCAGGTGGACGTTCTCGTCAAGGTGAGAGCGGATTGCCAAGGGCATCCGTGTCGGTTGGTTTGCGTGACGCGCGTGGATCCGTGCGACGCAGGTTTTCGACGAACTCCTCGTCGTCGCTCATTTGCCGCTGAATCTCGTCGCGATGGGCATGGTAGTACGCGAGGGCCGCAAGCTGCTCACCATTTACGACCTGCGGCGGACGGCTATCAGCGATTGGATGGCGTCCGGCGCGTCGCCCAAGGTCATCATGCGTCTGGGCGGTCACGCGAACCTCGAAACGACGATGAAGCACTACGCCAAGGCCGACGCGGCCGACCTGCGGGCGGCTGTGAATCGTCGGCGTGATGTGACGGGACGATCCGATCCTTGCGACAATCTTGCGACAAACGGCCCAGTATCCGAGAAAAACCGCTTTTTTCGATGCGCCGGGCAGGACTCGAACCTGCGACCGTCGGATTAGAAATCCCGTCCAGACCGTCACCACGGACCCGCAATGCGGGGCGCATCCCGCCTAACACCCCCGAAAACGGCGTTTTCCCGTCGTTGGCCTGCGCGCCGACGACGTTCGTTGGACCTGGGTTGGACGACAAAAAGACGACAAAGGAGGCACCGAACCATGAGGTACGGAGCATGGGCGACGGTCTGCGCGACGTTGATGTTGGCGGCCTGCGGCGTCGAGCCGAAGCCGACGGTGGACAAGGCGAGGACGTAGTTATCGACGTGCCCGCGGGGACCGTGCTGGACCTGCGGCGCGCCTATCCGTAGGCGGACTAGCGATGAACTGCCCCAAGTGTGACAGCCGGTTGAACCGCGTGGTCGAAAGCGTGGACCGCCTCCGCTGGCGATGGCGGCGGCGGAAGTGCCTGCAATGCGGCCAACGGTTCAGCACACGCGAGTTGTGGGTTGGCAACCTGCGGCGCTTCAACGAACGGTTTCAGCTAGCCGTGGGTGTCCCGTACCAGTGTGTTAAAAGGATGAGCGCGCGTGACCTGCTCGAATGAGCTAGAACGAATCGGCGCTGAGCTGCTCGAAAACAAGGACTCGCCGACCGGTTGCAAGATGACCGTCAAAGAGGCGGTCCTGCGCAAGGGAATTGCCGACGCCCTGAGCGGCAAGCGATACGCCATTCAACTGTTGTTCGACCGGTGGTGGCCCGCGCCGCGGGAACTGCCCCCGCCGGCGGAAGCCTCGCGCGACGGGCTGTTCTCGGTATTCGTCAGCGTCCTGCAACGGCTCGGCGACCCGGAACTGATCGACCGTGCCCACTTTGAGCGTTTCAGCGAACCGCGGCCCGGCTCGCAACCGGAAATGTTGGCGATGCTCGAAGCGAAACGGCAAGTGCTGATCGCCGAGGCCAAACGTGAAAGTGCCTTAACGAGTGACCGGACCGACAACCATAAAGTGGAGTAACTCATGTACCCGATCCGAAAGTGGACCCCCTGGTTTTGGGAAGAGAATGCACAAGGCTTCAAGCGTCGTCGGCCCTGGAGACCCGAGGCGGCGGCCTACGCTCACGACACGATCTCGCGGCACGTCAAGCTCGAAGCCGACAAGATCGATTGCGACAAGGCCCGGGCCGTGGGGCTCGACCGACTCATCATCGAAAGCGAACGCGACGGCGCGCCGACCCGGCTCGTGGTGTGCAACGAGAAAGTCGGCGAGCGATACGTCGTCGTCCCCAAGGCGTCGGCCTGCGTGAGAAGCGGTGAGCAGACGGTCGCCGTGATTCGGAAGGCGTGGCATCGATTCTGTGAAGCCGAAACCGACGAGGCGATGGAAGAGGTTTGTGCTGTGGGGCAGGCTGAGTTTGCCGACCTGCGGCTCGACATCGACGACTTGCTCACGGACGACGGCTTCACGCGGCGGCCGATCGATGAGCATTTGTGCGAGGCGATCGCCTACGTCGAGGGCCTCAAGAAAAGCGCACCGCTGGCGGTGAAGGAAAATGGGTAGACGGCACCGGACCACGACGAAGCGCCGGCCGAAGCCGCCAGAAGTTGCGCTGCTCGATGCTGTGGCCCGGAGATTCGAGGCGGACCTTGCCCGGCTTGAAGGGACGTTCCCGTGGCGGGACTGGACCGCGGCGGATCGGCTGGCCCGGATGAAAACGACCCGGCAGCCGGAGTATGTCGAACGGCGATTGACCGCCCACCGGTGGCTCGACCTGTTGTCGCGCTACGAGCCGTTGACCGAATGGCCGGCGCCTGGGGACACCGACGAAGAGCGCAAGACTGACTTGGCCAGGCAGACACTCGTACTTCGCCGGGAAACGTACGCGCGCGGCAGCGCGTCCCCGGCACATTCGGCCGCACGCGAAACCTGTGTGCGGATCGTGCGGGAGTGTGACGCGAAGCTGGCCGGCGGCTTGCTCGGCTACGCCGGCGAGCTGGACGCCGACGATGGGGCGGCGCTTGAAGTCGGCACGATTGAATGGTCGTCGGACATGCGGACCCTGGGGCAATCACGGAACGCGCGGCGGGCGTTGTTTGGTGTGCTATGATGTTGAATCCATTGGTCGCCTTGTCCTGGGCGACCGCTCCTTGACCCGGCCTTGGTGTCCGACCGGGGCCGGGTTTTTCTTTCCAAAGGTGACTCATGGCAAATGACATTGTGAATGCGATCCGATCCGCGGCGGCTGCCGTGGGCGACGCGGCCGACGCGAAGCGAACGAAGCTCATCACCGAGCTGACCGGCGACATGCTCGACCGTCCGGGGAACCCGGTGGCGACGATAAACGCATTCTTGACCGCTTCCGATCCGCCGATGCGGCCGCTTTCCGCCGAGGAGCGCGAGGCGGTCCAAGCCGCGGTGCGGGCGCGTCGGATGCCGAAGTCGGCGACGCCCGCGGCGACAGCCGGGCCGCCCCCCCGTCCACGGCCGACGATGACCGAGGCCGAGGCGCTGGAAGTGCGGGTGTTTAGCGTCCCGCTGCCGGTCAAGTAGTCGGTACCTGTTAGGCAGCCCGAAACCGCGTTTGCGGGGCCGGGGCGGGGTTCCAGGGCCGAATCCGGTGGCCGTCCGCGGTGACCCTAACACGCGGCCGGTTTCACAAAGTGCGTCCCGATAAAAGTGGCGTTTCCGGCTCGGTTTCAAGGGCAGGCGGTCGGCGACCCTAACAAATCCCCTAGCGCAACGCAACAAAGTGGTCAATATCGGACCTTGCCTGAACGGCCGTAGGAAGCCCATAAACGGCCTGTGACGGCCCGGACCCCTACGGCACCCCACCAAACGGCCGATCGGCCCGTGGCGCTAGGCTGGCGGGCCGCCTGGATGGCAATACGGCCGGATCGTCGTCCGAGGGCTTCCAGGGCCGGTTGTGCCACCCGATTGTCAATCGGACGTGGCGTGCCGGGGCTCTGGGCCCGTTCGCGCGTTTGAGGCGGACTGCTACAACCGTCGAGGGACTACGACAGCGATCGGGGCCGGCGGGCTTGGGCTGGGCGGCTGCGACGCCTCCCGCCCCACCTTTACCTGCGAAGCTGCGAAGGTATGCGAAGGTTCTTCCGTATTGCGCTCGCGAGGCAAAACTCTTAGGGTTAACCGGAAAAGGCTTCGCAAAGCTTCGCACCTTCGCACCTCGCGGCCGAGATGAAGGTCCAAGGGTGGACCCAGGCGAGGGTCGGGGAGGCGCTGGGGGTGAGCCGAGAATGTGTCTCAGCTTGGTTCAATCGAGGAAGCATTGGTACGAGTACCATTATTTCCCGTGGCGCGCCGCGCAAGGTGCCGCCTTCGGAGCGGCCGAAGATTCTGGCCGAGATCGAGTCAGGCAAGCCGCCGGCTCAGGTTGCTGCCCCGGCCGGGTGCTTCCCCGGGGGCCGGACTCGCCCCGGCAACAGCCGACTGTTCCACGAACGCAATTCACAGAAGATTTTTTGGATTAGGGGCTTGACAGGGTATAGTGGCACCCCTATAGTTAGACGCCATGAAGATTCCCGACGGCCTCTACACGCGAATCCATGCCCTCGTCGAGCACTACGCGCCGAAAAGGGCGCTCATCGACGACGGCATCGAACCGAACGGTCCCCCGTACGCCATCAACCAGAGCGCGCTCGCCCGCGAGCTAGGCGTTTCCCAGCCTACCGTATGCCAGTTTCTCGGTGGCGAGCGCACGATCGGCTTGGACAAGCTGTTCGCGTACCTTTTAGGCCACGGTGTGCGGTTCGAGGTTTCGGTAACAGTCGAGTACGGGCCGGGCGAGGGCATCGACCCAGCGGCGTATCGCGCGGTCCATGCTCGACTCACGTCCAACGCGGATCAGGGTCAGGCGGCAAGCAGGGACGCGCCGCGGGGGATCTGGCAACACCCCGATCCCGCCCACAACCCCGACTGCACCCTGGCGTGTTGCAAGGGCCGTCGGCTCGACAAGCGCCTTGCATCAGGAGAATTGCTCGTTAGACGAAGCCCGCTGACCACGGACGACGATTTGCACATCACGGCACAGAATCTGGCCCGCCTGAAAGCGGAAAAAACGAGTGCCCCGAAACGAAGAAGCCCAGTTAAATGACTTAACGCGCGAGGTGGGGCACGCCCATCTTGCCGCAGAGCGTTTGTTCTTGGCCGCGCTCTGGCTCGACCCGATCGGCGGCAACAACGCGGCCCACGACGCCGGGCTCTGCGAGCGCGACTTCGGGAGTCTCGCCCATCGATTCGTGTTCTGGTTCGCCTGCACCTGTGCCGTCGAGAACGTGCTCCCGAGCAAGGCCGATTGCGTGGAGGTCTCCCGCATGGTCGGCGAGCCGATTACGTTCGACGAGCTGAACGAGCTGCTCGACGACATCTATCGGCAACCCGACCAGTGCCGCGAGGGTTCGGTGTGGGAGTTGGCGGCAACCGTCAAGAGAAACGCCCGCGAGCGTAGGGCGGCGCATCTGCATGGACTGAAAGCGGGACGGATTCTGCGGAACTGGTGGGTTCGCCACTTGCCGATGGCCCGGAGGCAACGAGTTGAGCGCGCCGCCTAAATACTCCGCCGACTACTACCGCGCCGAACCGCTCGATGTAGATGAACCTGCACACCCGCGGTCCGGGGAACATCTGACCGAGCTTGGGCTCGCCGAGCGCCTCGTGGCCAAGCACGGCAAGGACTTGCGATTCTGTAGCTCTTTAGGCTGGCTCATTTGGCGCGGAAAGCTCTGGCAAGTGGACGATACCGGCGAGATATTTCGCCGGGCCAAGAAGACGATCCGGGACGTGTTGCGCGAAGCGGCCCGGATCGAGGACGCGGACGAACGCCGAAAGCTGGCCTCGTTCGCCCTCAAAAGTGAAACGGCCGCCCACATAACGAACCTGATCCGCCTGGCCGAGAGCGAACCGCCGATTCCGGTTCGCGCTTCCGACCTGGACACGAGCCCCGACCTGTTGAACCTGGATAACGGCGTGCTCGACTTACGGACGGCGCAGCTTCGCGCCCATTGCCGTGAAGACCTACTCACGAAGATGAGTCCGGTGGCGTATGACATCGGCGCTAAGTGTCCGACGTTCGACCGGTTCCTGGAGCGTGTTCTGCCCAGTGAATCACTTCGACTGTTCGCCCAGCGCGCGGTCGGGTACGCCGCCACGGGACACATCCGCGAACACGTCCTCCACGTACTTTGGGGGAACGGTGCGAACGGCAAGTCCACGTTCCTCAGCGCGATACTCGACGCGCTCGGTGACTATGCGATGGTCGCCCCGCCGCGCCTGCTGATGCTGCGACGGCACGAACCGCATCCGGCTGAACTCGCAGACCTATTCGGCAGACGATTCGTCGCCTGCCTCGAAAGCGGACAGGGAAGCCGACTTGACGAGGAGATGGTGAAGCGGCTGACCGGCGGCGACCACGTTAAGGCCAGATTCATGCGGCAGAACTTTTTCGAGTTCGCGCCGACGCACAAGCTTTTTGTCGCCACGAACCACCGGCCCCGTATCCGAGGCACGGACTCTGGAATATGGCGACGGGTTAGATTGTGGCCCTTCAACGTTCAGATTCCCGCACACGAGCAGGACACGGAACTGCCGGAGAAGCTGCGGCGTGAGAGGGCTGGCATACTTCGATGGATCGTTGAAGGCACGATGGCTTGGCGGCGATCCGGTCTTAACGAGCCGCCGGAGGTGATTGCAGCGACAGAGACGTACCGCAACGATTCCGATGTTATGGCCGGGTTCGTTAGCGAGTGTTGCCTGACCGGGGACGCCCACAGGGCTGACGGCGTGGAACTGTGGGACACGTTCACCAGGTGGGCAGAGCGTTCCGGCGAACGAGACCGGCCCAGTAAGCGGGAATTCCGCGAGGCGCTGGTTGAACACGGGTTTGCACCGTTACCCGAAAAGCATCCGCGAACCCGTCGGGTTATGTATCACGGTATCGGGCTCCTGGACGAGGCGTGCGGATGACCGACGCGCAACACAACTTGATTCTCGTCATTAAACCCGAGCCGCGCGGCCCCGACCGCTTGGGGCGCGCGCCGGTGTACCGGCTGAAGATTCTCTTGAAACGAATGCTGCGCCTCTACGGCTGGCGTTGCCTGGAGCTTAGCGAGGCGGACAAATGGCGGAAAGCGAATCGAAATGATCGATGAGCCTAACGACCTGGCGGGCGCGAGCGACAACGTGGTCTGGCGTTGCTGGCAAGGCGCGTCGGTCAACGAGCGCCGGATTTTTTTGCTTCAACTGTGCGCCGAGTTTTTGCGCACCGTCATGCACGACCCGCAGGTCACGCATTTCGTCTGCGGCGTGCGGACGGAGGCCGACGAGGATACGGACGATGAGGGCAACGAAGGATGAGTGACGCGCCGGGACATAACGGCGATCGGACGGCCGAACTACTCGGCCGGTTGCTGCTCGGCAAGTCCGAAGTGGCGGAATTGCTCGGCGTGTCCGAGAAATCCATCGAGTACCTGCACCGGGTTCGGGAACTTCCCGCGGTAAAGGTCGGGAAATCGTTACATTGGAAGCCGCAGACCGTCGCCGAGTTCGTCGAGCGTTTGCAGCCGGGAGAGTGATGGCGGTATGGTGTCGCGCTGTTCAACCCAATCCACCGGAGCCCAAGCCATGAGCGGCGTTGCGGTTTGCAGGCGGACGTACAACGGCAGGGCGAGCTACCATTTGCGGTGGTATGACCCCGCCACCGGGAAACGGCGCAATCGAGCCGTCGGCACCGACCGCAAGCGGGCCGCACGCGAGGCGTCGTTGCTGGAGGAAAAGCTGAACGCCGGCACCTTCCGCGACGTGCGGCGCATCGACTGGCATGCATTCGTTGACGGCCACGTGGACGCTATCGCGGGTGAGGCGAACCGCGTGGCGGCCCGGCAGGTACTCACCCGTTTCGGTGAGGTATGCGGGCCGCGCTCGCCGAAAGACGTGACGTTCGCGATGGTCGAGCGGTACGTCGCGCAGCTTCGCAAGGACGGCCTGAAACCGGCGACCATCAATCGGCACGTGAGGTACGTCAAGCGGGCCTGCCGCATGGCGGTACGTCGTGGGTACGCGGGGCGGACGCCCTTCGACGACGGCTGGACTTGGGAGCCGATCGAGGCGCCGGTGATTCGGACGGCGACCCCGGAGCAACAGGCGGCGCTACTGCACCATGCCGAGGCCCTGTGCGGCCAGCAATGGCGGACGTTCATCATCACGTCATTGGCGACCGGCTCGCGGTGTTCCGAGCTGTTCAACCTCACCTGGGACCGCGTGTATCTCGACAAGAAGCAAGAGCCGCGCCTGCGGTTCATCAAGACCAAAACCCACGACGCCCGCGAGATTCCGCTGACCGAGCACGTGGTGAACGCAATCGAGAAGCTGCGGATGGCGACCATGCGGGATCCGGGGCCGTTCGCGTCGATGAGGCCGAACTACTACCGGGAGTGGCGGCGCATCCGCGCGACGGCGGACGGCAAACCGCCCAAGGGCAAGTTGAAGCACACCAAAGCGCCCGGGTGCAGGCTCTTGACCGTCCACGACCTGCGGCGGACCGCTATCAGCGCATGGATTGCCGCGGGCGTGTCGCCCAAGGTGATTATGCGGCTGGCCGGTCACGCCAACCTCGAAACGACGATGAAGCACTACGCCAGGGCGGACGCGGCGGACCTGCGGGCGGCCGTGGAACGATGCCGAGAGGTGGTCGGGTGACGACGAAAAGACGACAAAAAGACGACAAAGCCGGTCACGGCGAGGAAAAACCGCTTTTTTCGATGCGCCGGGCAGGACTCGAACCTGCGACCGTCGGATTAGAAATCCGATGCTCTATCCACCTGAGCTACCGGCGCGCGTGACCGGAGTATAGGCCGCGCCGAAAGCTTCGTCACCCGGGCGCCCGATGCCCGAGACGGCTAGGCGTGGGCGAGTTCCGGCGTACGTGCCATGGCGGAACGTTCGGCCGAGGCGTGCGGAACGGTTGCCAGGAGCACCTTGCGGATCGCGCGCCCGCAGGCCCGGACGTATCTCGTCGACGCTCCGTCCAGCCGCGGGAAGCTCACCAACTGCTGGCAAAGGCGCTCGCACTCGGGGAGCGTCACGTCGTTGACCATTTCCTCCCAGGGCCGGGTCGGGTCACCGCATAGCCCGCCGACGGCAGGGCGGTGCAATGTCGTGAACAGGGGGGCCTTGTGCAGCATACCGTAGGTGAAGTTGACCTGTGAGTACCGATCCACGGTGAGCTTCGCACCTTCCTTGCGAACCGCCCGAACAAACTGTTCCGTGTTGAGCCCGCCGTGCGAGGCGCCTTCGTAAACGAGCGTGAACGACTGGAACCCGCCGCGCACCGCGCCGGGAAGCGTCAGCGGGGCACGGATACCCGGCACGCCCTCGATCTCTCGACAAAGCGTATCCCATGCCCGCGTGCACCGTTCGTTCAATCCTGGCAGGCGCTTCAGCGACGAATACGCAAGCTGCATCGCCAACTGGTGGGGCCGGAACTTGTGCCCCAGGCTCATGTCGCCCATGTCGAACGTCGCGTTCGCCTGGCCGCGGGCGATCCGCCCGAAGTGTCCGAACACCAGCATCCGGTCGAACAGCGTCGGGTCGTTGGTGATCGCCACGCCCGCCTCCCCGCCGTCCACCGCCTTTCCGGCGTTGAGGCTGAAGCACCCCACGTCGCCCCACATGCCGACGGCCTTGCCCTTGTATACCGCGCCGTGCGCATGCGAGGCGTCTTCCACGATCGCCAGCTTGTGCCGCCGCGCGATGTCGGCGATGCGGTCCATCTCCGCAGGATTGCCCCACACGTGAACGACGCAGATCGCCTTCGTACGCGGCGTGATCCGCCGCTCGATGTCCTCCGGATCGGCCGTCAACGTGCGCGGGTCGATGTCGCAGAACACCGGCGTCGCGCCGCATTGCAACACCGGCGTCGCGGAAGCGTGCCACGTGTACGCCGGAACGATGACCTCGTCGCCCGGCCCGACGCCCACGCTAAAGTACGCGCTGTGCAACGTGGCCGTCCCGTTGTTCATCGCCAACGCATACTCGGCCCCGGTCAGCGCCTTGAACGCCTCCTCGAACCTCTTGACGATCTTCGACCCGTCACCGATGGTCGTCTTGCCACGTGCCAGACGCGGCCACATCCGAACCAGGTCGGCCGTCATCTGGCCCATTTTCCTGATCCGCCCCCACGGCGTGGGGAACATGCCGTAGACCGTTCGCGGACCGCCGTTGACCGCGAGTTTCTTCGCTGTCCTGCTCATCCTCGCACCCTCTCGTGACTCTGTGTACCCGCCGTCCGGCCGGCGCCGGTCGCTCGGGCGACGACCTCCCTGTCCATTTGCTTGCGCTCGATCACGCCGCGCGTCACGCCCCGGTAGAACCGGCACTGCCCGTCCAGCGGCAGGGCCACCACCTGGCCCGCGTCCGCCGACTCGTAGAGCGCCGTGGCCAGCTCGAGCGATCTTCGCGCCTCTCGAAGGGGGATCGGCCCGGGCTCGCCCGCGCGGGCGCCTTCGAGGAATTGCTTCACCAGCGGCGTATGCCCCTTGTGAGCGGACGGCTGGTAGTCGCGCCCGCGGACCTTGGCCGCGAACTTCTGCAACGACGCCGTGAGCTTGCCGGGCTCCGGCGGGTCGGGCACGCCGCGACGCGCCACGGAGCGCATGGCCTTGCCCGCCGCCGACCCCAGCGCATCGATCCGCCAGTCGAACTTTTGCGAATCGGGATCGCCGGCCACCCGCATCCCGGCGTTCTCACCCACGACGTCGATCGAAAACTCCTTCTTCTTTGCGCAGGTCGTGCATTCGATCGTCGCGATTGCCCCGCCGGCGAAACGTATCCACCCGGCCAAGCTATCCTCAGCCTCGATCGGATGAACGAACGTGTCCATCTGCGCCGATGCCGCGACCGGCTCGCCCAACAGCCACAGCAGGGCATCCAACTGATGGACCGCCTGGTTGATCAGCACGCCTCCGCCGTCGCCCTGGTATGACCCGCGGCTCGGCGCCGACGTGTAATATCCGGGGCTCTTCTTGACTCGAACACAGACCTTCGCCAGGAGGATCCGGCCGAGGTTGTTCTGCTCGATCATCCAGCGCAGCCGCCGATGCGTCGCATCGCACCGGAGCTGGAACACACACGACGCCGTCACGTCCGGGCGCCCCTCGGACGCCGCAATCATGGCGTCGGCGTCGGCCAAGGTCGTCGCGATCGGCTTTTCACATAGCACGTGTCTCCCGGCCGCGATGGCGTCCTGGACCATCCGCGCATGAAGCGACGCGGGAGTGCTCACGCTGACCGCCGCCACCTCGTCACACGCCAGAAGCTCGGTGTAGTCGTGGAACGCATACTTGAAGCCGAACCGCTCCTTGGCATCCGCCGCCCGCTTCGGATCCACGTCCGCCACCGCAATGAGGCGGCCGAGCCCCGGCAGAGCCCGATAGGCCAGCGCGTGTCGTTTGACGATCTGACCGGCCCCGATGATCCCGACGCCCAGCGGCTCAGCGCTCATAATCCCGATCCACCCAAGCAGCCATGACCCTCAACGCGTGACCCGGTCTGGCACCGAACGGGCACGTGGGTCCGCGCCTTGAACACCTGACCAATGTACGGTAGCGGCTCGGGGAAGGCCAGCGATCCCCGCCGCGCCGGCTTGCAGCCACCCGCGGGCGGGCCTACACTGCCCACGCTGCATGCAAACAAACCGTGGGCGGAAAGGCGTTACACAAACATGAACCATGACGGGGCGAGCACCGCGGAAGCCGCGACGTATCCCAGCAGTCCACAGCGGGTCGCCGACCCCGTGGCCGACAAGATCCTCATTCTCGGCCTCGACGGCGCCACATTCACCTCGCTCCATCCCATGATGGACGAGGGCCGGATGCCGCGCCTGAAAGCCGCGTTCGACGGTGGGGCCTCCGGCACGCTCTACTCGACCGTCCCGCCGATCACGCCCGCCGCCTGGACCACCTTCCTCACCGGCCGGCAGCCCGGCGAGCACCGAATCCTCGATTTCGAGGGCTACGATGCGTTCACGGGCCGGCTCCGTCTGAACAACACCCAGAGCTCCCAGCACGTCCGCAACATCTGGCAGATTCTCAGCGCCGAAGGGTTCAAGGTCGGGAGCGTCAATGTGCCCATGACCTACCCGCCGGTAGCGGTGAACGGCTTCAACATCACCGGTTTCGAGACCCCGGGGCCGCAGTCGGAGTTCGCCTACCCGCCCGACCTGAAGCAGCAGATTCTCGAGCGCTGGCCCGACCCCACGCTCAAGGCCAAATGGCGGCGGAAAGCCGGCGGAGGCATCGGGCTCTTCGCAGAGAATCTCGATTACCTCGGAAACAGCTTCCACCAAGGCGCCGCCATGACCACCTGGCTCGGTGCCCGGTTCGGCTGGGACGCCCTCATGGTCGTCTTCAAGCTCGTCGACAACCTCCAGCACAAGACCTGGAAGTACCTCGACCCCCGCTGGTCCGACCGCGACCCCAAGCGGCGCGACCTGGTCAAGAAGTGCTTCGAAGAGCTCGACAAGGCCGTCGGCGTGCTCCTCGATTATGCTGAGTCCGAGGGGGCCGTGGTCATCATGGTCTCCGACCACGGACACGGCAGCCTCGAAGGCAAGGTGTTCCCGAACCGATTCCTTCAGCAATGGGGCTACCTGAAACTACACGGGACCGGGACGCGGCTCGCCGCCGCCGCCCGCAGAACGTTCGACAAGACCTTCGGCCCCAAGCATCAGGTCGCCACGCTATACGACATCGACCGGCACGTCCCCATCGACCTGAGCCGGACCACGGCCTGCGTCATGCACGCCGGCAACGCGGGCTTCCTGTACCTCAACCTCAAGGGGCGGCAACCCACCGGCATGGTCGAGCCGGCAGACTACGAGCGTCTTCGTGACGAGCTGATTGCGCGCTTCACCGGGCCCGAGTGCCGCGTAACCGCGCCATGGGGCGAACAGATCGACCTCTTTCCCGAGGTCTACAAGCCGGAGGAACTCTACAACTGCTCGCGGGAATCCGAGCCCTGGCTGCCCGACATCCTGATGATCCAACACGAGACGTTGGCTGTCGTCCGCAGGCTCAACGCAAGCGTTGTCGACTGGCTGCCCTACAGCCGGATCGAAGGAACCCACCGCAAGGAGGGCATCCTGATCGCCACCGGGCCCGGCGTCGCCCGCCGCAGGAAAATCACTGCCAGCCTCCTCGACTGTGCCCCGACCGTCCTCGCGGCACTTGGCACGCGCGTCCCGCAGAACATGCCGGGCCGGGTAATCACCGAGCTGTTCGAACGCGCCCCTATGGTCGAGCGCCAGCGCGATGCGGACGACATCACACCCGAACCCGCGGGCCGCCGTCAGCACACCTACACCCGCGCCGAGCTCGACGAAGTCACCGCCCGCCTGTCCGACCTGGGCTACCTCGAGTAGCCTGGCGTGCCCATGGAGGACGGTTCATCACGCGGGTTCGATGCGGCAGCCAACGGGTGCGTCAGCGGGTGGCGGGGGCTCTACGCGCCCGGGCGTGTGTCGCGGTCCGGCAGGTAGCTCGCCCGGAGGGCGTGTAGCCCGGGTTCCACGGACCAGCATCCGCGGTGCCGCGGCGCTCTGCTGCCTCCCCGCTAGCTCGGCCACGAGGTCGATCTCGTCAGTTTACCAAGACAGTACGCCCCTCGTCATGTTCGGGGGTCAGGACTTCGCAACCGTCGTCGAGCGGCTGGGGGAGGTCGGTCGCATCCCCATGAGTTACGACGGCTTTCTCGAGGTTGCCGGCAGCCTCAAACTGACCGGTTCTTCCGGATGACATGCCCTCCGAAAGGATCGGTCAGTCTGAGCCATGTATTGTGATTATAGTATACTGTAATAACAGTATACTAGAATATTGCCGCCGCTGGTCTCGCCGCGCCGTACGCCCCTGGAGAAAACCGCCGGGATGTGCCGATACGGTAGTGTCTCCGAAAAACGCCACCGCGTGGCGAGGTCGATGTCGAAGCCCAATCGCCGTTCGAGACGCCACGCGGACTGGAAGCCCGCGCCTCGTTAAGGGTGATGGATCCCGAGACACTGCAAAATAGGAACAGATGATGCCGCGAAGCCGAGCCAAACGAAAAAGACCACGCGGTGGGGCGGGCGAAACGGGCACGCGGCCCGCCGGTAGGGGGGCCGCGGCCCGAAAGCTGATCCCCAAACGGCCTCGCACAACCCGACAAAGGCCGGCCGGCCCCGTAGCCGTGAGGCGATCGACCCCCAAGTGCACCGCCACGATCCGCATCGAGGAAACCGCCGGACGGACGATCGATCGGGCTGCACACAACGTCCGAATCCGCCTCCGGACCGACCCCGACAAAACTGCGGTGCCAGCGTGGTCGCCGGCGGAGCAGCGACGATTGTCGACGACACTCGCTGCAACGGGACACGTCGCCCGCCTGACAATTCTCCGCCTGTTGCTCACCGGGCCGGCGACTTATCAGGCCGTTCGACATGCCACGAAGCTCAAGCCGGGACCGCTATACCACCACATCAACCAACTACGCCTGGCGGGCCTGATCCTGCCCAAGCAGCGCGACCTCTACGAGTTGACCCGAGCCGGTCGTAACCTGCTGTTGCTGGCGATGGCAATGCCCAAGCTCGTTGCCGACCGCCGTCGCCGGCCGACGTAGGCCGCAAATGAGCCTGAACCCGGCGTCATCCCACCGAAAACCCCCCTTGCGCCGCCAAAAACGCAAGGTCTCATAATATATGTTACGTTGCACTCGATGATCGGACGTTTCACAGGGTCGAATCCCGACTCGTTTTTACCGGACCAACGACCGTAAGTTATTACCACCCGGGACTTTATAATCACCGCCCAGCAATTCAGCCGTCATCGGAATCAGCTCTCGCCCCCAGCGCTCCAACTGGGTCGCGTGCCACAGGCTCCGGCGGCCGCCGGCCGACATCAGGTGCTCGTGGATAACCAGGCCCATGTCGCGGAGTCGGACGCAGGCACGCCGCACGGTCGCCTGTGCGATCCCTGTGCGTTGGGCGATGAGATCCACACTGGAAATGCCAGCATACAGGGCCACGACGACCTCCGCCTGTTTGCGCGTGTGAGGAAAGGGCAGGTTGCTCACAGCCAAATAACCGATTTACGCACAGGCCGCACCCGGCTCCGTCCTCCTGCACGTCACTGTCCACGCGCGATGCACACGCGAACTTTAACGCCTTATCGGTTGACCGTCAAGGGTTTTCTGAATAAAATTGAGCGATGGAGGCCCGGCCTTGTCGTCGGCTTACGTTGGACCCTGTGAAACAGGGAGTGAGGCAACGCCCCGCGGGGCGTCCTCAGAGCTTTAATTCCACGACGGCGGCTTGGCCGGCGCGTCCGCTTTGAGTGCCGCATGGACCCCTGGGACCAGGACTTTCAGGCGTACCGCGACTTGTGGAGCGAGCGCAGTGCCCGCGATTCCCGAGCCCGCTGGTGGGATGGGTTCACCGTGGGTGCGCTGGTGACCCTCGTGGCGCTCCCCCTGCTGCAGTTCCTCGGCTGCGCCGGCCGCTAACCGCCTCCCACGGCCGCCGCGGCGGTCCGCTTTCGTCGCACGCCCTCGACCACGTTCCGCGGGCGCATCACCGGATCGCGCTCTCGCCGGTAGGTCTCATTGAACACCGCGATCATCCGGGCGAACGCGTCCGCGTGCTCCGCGTCCAGCTTGTCCCGGATGATGCGGAAGGCGTCCTGGTAGCGCACGAACGGAGCGTTAACATTGAGGCCGAACACCTGCTTGAGCAGCGTCTTCACCAGGTCCCGCTCGTCGCCCGTGGCCGCTTCCCAGATCTCACGCAGTCCGCGGGTGACGATCGTCGGCACCGGGGCCGCCCCTTCGAAGGCGTGCGCCACCAGGCTCTTGATGAAGTCGGCCCCGGTCTCGTCCTCGCGCCAGATGTCCCGCCCCGTCCATAGGCTCCGGTTCGCCGCCCACTCGACAAGGCCACGGGTGATCGGCTGGGCCAGGAGGAAAGGCACGCCTATGCCGCCAGCCCCCGTCTCCACCCGGAAGTCGTTGGCCAGCGGGAAGATCCACCGCAGGTCGAGTTGCTGCAGGCGGCCGGCCTCGTCGCGCCACGGCACGATCGGCAGGAAGTAGCGGTCCAGACGGTTCTTGCGCCGCGGGTCGCCCGCCACCAGGTCCAGCTCCTCGTCGTCGATGCCCAGCAGGATCGCCGAGATGTACGTCAGCAGCCCGGGCACCATCCACGCCACCAGCAGCCGCGCCGGCTTGTTGCGCGCGTAGTGCAGGTTCACCCGGATCGACGCCGCCGTGAAGCGCCAGAACGGTGCCCCGAGGGGATGCCGCGTGATCCACCGCTCGAAGTCCCCGCCGCGCGCGTAGTTGGGGTAGCCCTGCAGCGCCTCGATCGCCTCCTCGTGGCTCCACCCCAGCCCGCCCTTCTCCACCGGCGCTGTCTTCTTCAGGTACGACGCCAGCTTCGAAACCTGGTCGGGCCAGTCGTACGCCCGGCCCACCTTGCTGTTCACCTCGTGCAGCCAGCCAAACCAGCGCATCAGGTTGACCAGCAGCCCGTGCCGGTGGTCCTTGAGAAACTCCGCCAGCTGCCCCATCTCCGCGGAGGTGTAGCCCACCGCGATCTCATTCTCCCGCACCAGGCGGCGGTAGGTTTCCGATCGGCTCTTGAACTCCTTCGCCGCTTCGATGAACCAGTGCAGGTCCTTCACGGGATGAATGCCGTCCATGAGCCAGAAGAAGTTGAGCCCCAGCGCGTTGCGCCCCCACGTCCCCGGCGACCACACCGTCTTGCCCGACTTCCACGCGTACTGGTAGATGTCCCAAATCTGGCTGTGCAGGGCGGTGCGGATCTCGTCGGTCTCCCGCAGCACCTCCGCCACCCGTTCCGGCACGTACCGTCCCGCGAGCGGGCCCCAGTACGGGCTGTCGGGCAACTGCCGCCAGTCGGGGCCGACCCTCTCGCCCGACGCCACCGTGTCGGCCAGGAAGTGGTACAGCTTGAGGATCTCGAGGTTGTGCCGCCAATGCGCCAGGGTCTTCGCCACCCGGATGCGCACGTCGAGCTCCGGCTCGCGGCCGGCGGCCAGCAGCAGCTCCTCCCCGATGGGGTCGTACACCTTGACCCGATCGAATACGGAGGTGCCGTACCGCTCGCGGTTGAGCTCCACCTCCGCGTTGTAATGCTCGAGGGCGCTGTCCTCGTCGGTGAACTGGGTCACGGTGCCGTCGGCGTTGCGCACCGTCCACAGATCAGCCGACCGCCGCTCCTTGAACATGCCGCCGATGACCTTCCCGATGCGCGGTCGCTCGATCAGCCGGCGGTGCGGCTCCCAGTAGCGGCCCGGCGGGTTCTTGATGAGCATCCGCAGGTACGCCCCTGGGCCCTCCCGCTTGCGCTTGATGACTTCCAGCAGGTTGGTCAGGCCGAAGGCCTTGGCGTAGCCGTGGAGGTGCTCGGCCTCCAGGAACTCGTCGGTGATCGCGTTGACCCGCTGCCGGTACAGGTCGTAGATTTCCCGGTCGGCCGCGTCCAGCTTCTCGGGGGCCGCCCGCCCCTCGGCCACGTCGGTGAAGAGCTGGTTGAGCTTGCTGTCCGCCGGCGAGAACAGCCGGCCCTCCAGCTCCCGCATACGCCTGGTGATCCGTTCGGTCACCTCCCGCGCGTCGACTTTCGACTCCTCCACGCCGCCGTAGTAACGCTGGAGCTGCCGCCAGAACGGCGTATCGGTCCCCCACCGTTGGCCGTAGATGCCCTTGCCGAGCCAGTCGACCACCCGCCGCAGCACCGGGCCCTCCAGGTTGTTGAGCTTGGCGACGATCGCGTCCCAGGTGCGGGCGTAAAGACCCCGGGGGTCCGGCAGGTTGAACTGCGCCCCGAGCCCGAAGCCGGGCTTGTCGGGCCCGCGTTCGCGCAGCCAGCGCCGCTGCTCCGCCGAGAGCGCCTGCCAGAAGGGCTCGGACCGCTTGATCGGGGCCGGCCCGGGCGCCGCCCCGCCGGGCGACGACGGCGCCTCCGGCACGTACAGCTCGCGGCCGGTCTCGGCGAAGAAACCGCCCGGCGTCCACCGCGCCGTCTCGCGGGTCCGATGGTTCTCGAAGATCGCGATCGGCTTGCCGCCCTCGCGCACCACCTCCTTGTAGATCCACGCCTGCTCGTCGAGCTCGATCGACTCACCCGGCTTGAGCGGATCCTTGTCAAGGTTCTGAACGATCTTGGTCAGCCGCGCCGCCTTCTGCCGCAGTTCCAGCAGCTCGGCGTGCTGCGCGAAGGGCTGGTCCACCTCCGCCTGCGCGGTGGCGAGGTCGGTCCGGGCGCGGTCCAGGTCGCGCCGCCGCTGCTGGGCCAGCTTGGGAATCCGCCCGATCTCGTTGGACAGCACCCGCACCGTCGTCACCGCGGCGGTGGCTTTCTCCTTGGGCGTGCCCCCGAAGTACTCAGACAGGCGAACCTCGTGACTCTCCACCGGGATCGGCAGCGCCACGCGGAAGTCCACCTGCCGCCCGCCGCTCAGCGGGGAGTGAAAATGTCGGGCTTCGACGTCGAAACCATTGAGTGTGCCGACCTTGCCGAACTCGGCCTGGGCCCGGCTGGCCGCCTGCTTCAGCTTGGCTGCGGCGGCGATCAACGCCTCCCCGGCCTCGCCGTGTTTCGAGTAGAGGTTTTTAGCTACCTCGATCCGCAGGCCTTCCGCGGCGGCCTTGGGGGCGAGCCCCTGAAGCTGCGCCGCCTCACGCTCCAGGCCCGGGATCCGCTCGGTGAGCTCCCGCTCGCGAATCCGCATCGCCCCCTGCTGCCTGCGGTGCTCGGCCTCGGAGGCCTCCAGGCGCCGCACCCTACGCATGGCCTTGGTCCACTCGCTCACCGCCGGCGACTTGGACACGATCGCCATGACGTCCGCGTAGCCCAGGGTCTCGGTGTCCGGCTCTTCGATCTCGCGGATGTCCAGGGTCTGCCCCTTGCGCCACTGGCTGATGAAGGTCGCCTTCGCAAACAGCAGCCCGTAGTTCCACTCGTCGCCGGAGCCCTTCGTGACGTACCGGACGAGCTCCACTTCCCGGTTCTGGTTGCCGCTGCGGACCGCCCGCCCCACCGCCTGCTCCACCATGTCCGGCCGGTAGGGTGGATTCAAAAGATGCAGGGTCTTGAGCCGCTGCTGCACGTTGACCCCGACGCCCATCTTCAGCACCGACCCGATCAGGATCCGCACCTCGCCGGCGTTGACCTTGTCGAACAGCCTCGCCCGGTCCGCCGGCGTGTCCCAGTCATGGATGAACTGCACCTCGTCGGCCGGCACGCCGCGTCCGAGCAACTTGTCCCGCAGTGCCTGGTACGTGCTGTAGCGTCCGCCGGGTTTCGGCAGGCCCATATCGATGAACACCAGCTGCGTCAGACGCTGGGCCGCGTCGCGCTTCCAGCGGTCATAGATGTTGTCGACGGCCAGGCCCACCTTAGTGTCCGCTCGGTCCTCGGCATCCGGGATGCGGAGCTTGGGGTCGAGCGAGACGTGGCGGATGTCCACGCTGATCGCCACCATCGTGTCATCGCCCTTCTGCGGCGGCCGCTTGCGCTCCTTGATCGCCTGCGCGCGGGCCTTGATAACCTGCATGTAGCGCACCATCTCCGGGGGCTCGGGGGCGACCACGATCTCCCAGTCGCGCTTGCCCTCGCTGTTGGCCGCGAGCTCCGGGATCTGGCGCGCGGTGCCCGCCAGGTGCTCGCGCACGTGCTCGGGCGTCACCGTCAGCGCCACCTGCGACCACATCTGCACCAGATCGGGGACGTTGACGAAGCGGCGGAGGCGGAACATCGGCTTGTATTCACCCTCGACCGCCTTCTCCGTGTCCTCGACCACCGACCCAAAGGTGTTCACCCACGCGTCCAGGTTGTCGATGCCCTTGGACCGCAGCAGCATCGGCTGGAGGTAGCGCTGCACCGTGAACACCTCGACCACGCTGTTGGCGATCGGCGTGCCTGAGGCGAGCACCACCCCGCGGCCGTTTTGAAGCCGGTTGACGTGCTCGAACTTCATCTGCGCGTCCATCGTGATCTCGTTGCCCTCGGCCGCGCCCAGGCCCTTGACCGCCTGCATCTGCGACGTGAACGCCAGGTTCTTGATGGCCTGCGACTCATCGTACATCAGCCAGTCGATGCCCAGTTCCTCGAAGGTGATGCCCTTGTCCCGGGCGATCCCCTTGAGGCGGGCCTGGAGACGGTTTTCGAGGTCCTCCTTACGCTTCTCCATCTGCTTCACCGACCAGCTGCGCTTCGATTTGCCCCGCCGGGTAAAGGCGCTCTGCGTGCCCTCGTACTCCTCTTCCGCCTGCAGGGCCGCCTCCAGCTCCCGGATCCGCCGCTTGAAGTAGGCTTTGAGCGAGGCCTCGCCCATCGGGATCATCTTCATCGTTTGGTGGGGCAGGATGACGGTCACCGGGCGCTGCTCCGCGGCGATGCGGGCCAAGGTCCGCCGCCGGTTCTGGGCGCTCATGTTCGTCGGGTCGAGCACGATGAAGTTGCCCGCAGGGTAGTACTGCCGTGCCATGTTCGCGAAGCTCTCCAACGTCGCGTTCTGGACGACTATGAGCACCTTGCGGGCGTGGCCCAAGCGCTTGAGCTCCTCCGCGGCGCCCGTCATGATGAGCGTCTTGCCCCCGCCGACCGCCACGTCGAGCATCGCGTTGCCGCCGGCGACGATCCGATAGACGGCGTCCTTCTGGTAGGGGTACGGTCGGATGACCGGATTCAGCCCCGGAAGGGACAGGTGCCCCCCGTCGTAGTGCCGCGCCGCCAGGGAGTTGAACAGCCGGTTGTAGAGCGGGGCGAGGGTGTCGACGCGCTGCGGGTCTTTCCAGACCCAACGCTCGAACTCCTCCTTCATCCGCTCCAGCTTCGCCCGTGCCGCGTCCGTCTTGGTCGGCGACACCTCCTTGATCGGCCGGTCGCTCTCGTCGTAGCCGATGATGTCGTAAACGCGCGGCTGCCGCATGGCGAGGGCGTCCTGCAGCAGCTTCACCCCGCTGCGTTCCGGCACGCCCCAGGTTTCCGAGGCGGCCACCGTATCGCCGATGCGCTCGGGATCTTCCACCGCCCATTTGTTCAGCTCCGGCACCAGCCGCACCGGCAGCGGCCGACCGAAAAGGTGGGCGGTGAAGTCCGCTACGATCTGCGGGGGGATCCAGGTCGCGCCGAGCTGGGCGTGGATTTCGCCCGGCACCAGCTCGCGCGGCTGCACGCTCTCGAGGGCCCGCACGTTGCGTTCGTAGGCCGGGTTGATGGCCGCCGCGGCCCGCGCGTCCTCCAACTTCTGCCGCACCTCCCCGGACAGATACTCGGCCGCGATCTGCAGGGCGCCCTGCGGCGTTCGGAACACCAGCCCTTCATCGAGCAGGCTGCGCTCCACCTCCGCCGGCGTCTGCGCGATCAGCTCCGCGATCCGCTCGACGTCGACGGCGTTGCGCTCATCCAGCGAGACGGCCAGGGCGTCCGCCAGGTTGTCCGCCCTGCGGACCTTGGTGACGGCGGAGGCGATCCGCTGGCTGAGGATATCCCCGCGGGTGATCTTTCCGGTCTTCGGGTCGTAGCTGTCGAGCAGCGACACCATGCCGTAGGTGAACGGGTCATCCTTGCGGACATGGCGCAGGTTGGCCGTCGCGTTGACGGCGCCGTGGCGTTTCACGAACCGGTCGTATTCTTTCAGCAGGGCCTCGCGCAGCGGCCCGTCGGCGGGCTGCTCTTGCAACTGCTCGCGGAGGAGTTTCAGGACTGCATCGCGCAGCCCGACCAGCCCCTTGATCCGCTCGACGACCTTGGCCCCGCCCCGCCCCTTGCTCAGCTCCGCTTCGACCAGGCGCGGCCCGGCCCCCCGCTCGCCGGCCTGCCACAATTGACCTTTGTCCGAGACGAAGAACGCGTCGGGCGGCAGGTTGTCCGGCGATACGACGAGCTCGCCGGGGTCGGTCGCAAGGATGCGCTGCGCCGCCGCCTGGACCACGTCCGCGGGCAGCTTTTTCGTGGCCTCGCGCAGGAGCTTCTCCAGCGGCTGGTCGCCTTCGGGCTTCACCCGCACGTCGTCCTTGCCGTACAGGCCGCCCGCCTCCAATCGCCCCAGCACCATGTCCGGGTGCTCGTGGTAGTAGGCGTTGACGGGTTTGGGCAGGTCGCCCAGCTGACGGCTCTCGACCCACGGCGCATCGGGCGGCGTCTGGTCCTCGCGCAGCCGGCGCAGGAAGATCAGGTCGGTGGTGACGCCCGTTCCGGGCAGGGCCTTGTCGTGAAGGCGGATCGCGCCGAGCAGCTCCGCCCGCTCCGCCACCCAGCGCCGCGCCGCGTCGCCGGCCTTGTCCAGCCACCCCTTGCTGATGACGAACGCCAGGATGCCGTCCGGCCGCGTCAGCGCGATCGACCGGCCGACGAAGTAGTCGTGCAGGGTTGCCCGCACCGCCGCGGGGTAACGCGGGTCGGGCACCTGGATCTGTCCGAACGGCGGGTTGCCGATGACCAGGTCGAAGTAGCCGGTGGGGAGGGCCGCGTCCTCGAACGCCTGCGTCCGAACGTCGGACGCGGGATAGAGCAGCGCCGCGATACCCGCGGTCAGTGGGTCGCGCTCGACGCCCACGCGGGTCATGCGGCCGCGCAACGCGGCGGGCATGAGCCCGAAGAAATGGCCGACGCCCATCGAAGGCTCGAGCACCGCGCCGCCGCGCACCCCGAAGCGTCGCACCGCGTCGTACATCGCCTGCACGATCGCCGGCGGGGTGAACATCGCGTACTGCGTGCTGCGTTTCGCGGCGTCGTACTCCTCCGTGGTGAGCAGCTCGCGCAGCCGCTGGTAGATGTCGTTCCATTCGCCCGGCTCGAAGCCCTTGGCCAGTGAGCCCCAGCCGATGTACTTGACCAGCTCCGCCTGTTCCTCCGGCGTCGCCGGCCGCTGCTCCTGCTGCGCCCGCTTGAGGATCTCGATCGCTTTGAGGTTGGCGCGGGCGGCTGTCTTCGGCCCCATCGAAAACATCGCGTCGTCGGCGCGGATGATGTAGTCGGTGGGTCCCGGGGCCCCCGGCGGCTCGACGGCTACGGGCTCGGGCTCTCGGGGCCTTCCGACGCGCTCACCAGATTCTCCCTGGCCGCCTCGAACGACGGAGCGCTCTCGCTCGCCGCCACCAGCCAGCTCGGGGCCTCGTCCTCCGCCGGCAGGAACAGCCACTCCTGCGCCAGGGCCTCCTGGGCCTGGTGCGACGGCAGCCCGGCCTCCCGCAGGCGCAGCTCCGCCTCGATCGTCAGGCTCTCGGCCAGATGCAGGGCGCGGTACAGACGGTCGTGCTTCACCAGGTTCCGGTAGGCCTTCGGCAGGAACTTCGCCCAGTGGCGTTTCGCCCGGCGCCCGTCCGCTCCCAGCAGGCGCTGGGCCTCCTTCTCGCTCTGCGGCCGGTCGGCCAGGAGGCTCTCGGCCGCGGGCTTGGGTGGGCTCGGCCTCGATTTGCGGTTCGGCGCCACGGATGACCTCCCCTTCTATTCTACGCTCCGCAGGCGGTTTTGGCTCGGCGATTTCCAGCTTTTCCGGGTCGAAAAGCTGCTCCACGTCACCGCCTTCGGTCGGGTAGCGCACCATGACCCGGCTGCCCGCGATCGCCTCGGGGTCCACGATCTGCTCTACGGGCACGTCGTCCGGGGGCACGATCACCGTCCCCAGCGTCCGCCCTACCGTCGATGCCCACCCGAAATCGACCCAGACCGTCGTCCCCGGCGGGAAGTCCGGGTGCACCCGCACGTCCCATGCGGGGGCAGGCATATTTTCTGGAATAATCGGCCCCGCCGGCTGCTCGGCCAGCGCCCCGAACGGGAACGACGCGTCGCCCGGCTCCCAGCCCATGGCGCGGGCGATCCGTTCGATCCGGTCCTCGCTCGCCCCCTCCAGGTAGGCCTCGATCACCGCGTCAGGCTCGGCTTGGGGCACGCCGATGTCGGGTTCGAACACGCTGCGAAAGTCCTTGTCCCCGACCAGGTACCCGATCAGCCGACGTTTCTGCCGCTGCACCTCCGACCCCGTGTCCTGACCCTTGTCCCGCACGATCCGGCGCAGCGCCTCACGGGCACGCTCGCTCTTGATTCGGGGCCGCCCGCGCGTGCCCGTCGCCTCAAGTTGTTTCTTCGCTTCCTCCTGGAGGGCCTCCCCGACCGGCTCCGGCAGCTCGTGCAGCGGCGTCTCCGCAAGCTGCTCACGGGGCGTCGCCGGGCGCTGCTCACGCTCCGCCCGCGCCGCCGCCCGGACCTCCGCCGCTTCCATAGCGCGCAGCCGACGCCGCAAGGAGCCAGCCCGCTCCAGAAGCCTCTGATAGTCGACGTCGGCGCCTTTGACGGCCTCCAGGCCGCGACCGACGTAGCCCCGTTCACGCTCATGCCGGCGCACCGCCCCTTCAGCGTCCGCCAGGTCCGCCCGCACCTGGTCTATCCCCACAATTCCCGGCGCCGTAACCCCTTGCGCCGCAGGTGTTTGCGCTTCCTCCGCGGCTCGGCCTTCCCCGGAAATTTCCGGCTCCAGGGGCCGTTGGGCCTGCATGGCCCCCTCGACCTCCGGCCGGGCGCCGGGAAGGATAGGGGGCGGCCGGCGGCCTTCGCCCGTGGAGGGTTCGGGCGGTTGACCCGGGGTAACGGCCCCCCGGGAAGGGACCGCCGCCGGCCGCACACCCGGCGTCGGACGACTCACATCGGCTTGCGGCGCCGCCGCCGCAGCGACTTCTTGCGGGGGCACGACCCGCGGGCGCTGTCCAGCGCCGCCGCCTTCGCCACCCGCTCCGGGTGGCCGGCGGCCTTCATCTCCTCGATGTTCCTGCCCACGGTCTTGCGGCTGCATCCCTTCTTCAGCGGCATCGGTTCTCTCCTTCGTCCCTTCGTCCCTTCGTCCCTTCCGCCGGCATCACCGCCTCGCCGCGGTAGATCGCGTCCGGCGCGAAGTGCCACACAAAGTCACGGATCAGCTTCACGTCCTCGACGCTCATGCCCTTCGGCTCGCGCTCGAACGTGCGCTGATAGAGCTTCATCAGCGAGCCGGACGTCCCGCGTAGCTCGCCCTCCCACTCGTAGCGGGCCCGCTCCTCCCACGCCGGCGGCCGCTCCTCGGACAGCTTGTGCCAGCGGTGGATCATCTTCTTGGTGATCGAGTCCTCCTTCGCCGTCCAGCTCCGCCACTCGGCGTCGCCGTACGGCGCCCCGCGGGCCCGCGTCGCAAAGCGCATCAGGTCCGGGGCCGCGAACAGCGCCGGCCCGATGACCGACTCGATCAGGATCTCGTCCATCGGCGCCCCGCGTGCCGCGGCGTTGGTCGCGAAGTACGCCGCTTGCCCAGCCGCCCGGGGGCCGACCGGCAGACGGCTCATCGCGGGGATGGGGGCGAAGTGGGCCATGGCCTCGATCGGGTCCTGCCCCTCGGTGGCAGCCAAGGCGCCGGCGCCCATCGTCTCCTGGGCCGCCCGGGCGACATGTGCGGCCCGCTTGGCCCGCTCCATCTCTCGAAGCGCCTGTCCGGTCGTCGCGAGCGCCCCCGCCTCGGCGGCCACCGGCGCTCCGGCCGCGGCCCGCCGCCCGATCACCGCCGCCGGGCCTCGAAACAACGGGCTCCACGCCTCCAGCTCGGCGATGAACGCCCCCACCTCCCCCCCGAATCGGGCCACCTTCTGGTAGAAGCCGTGTGCTTCCGGTAGCTCCGTGGGTTCGAGCTCGGCGAGGACCTGGTACAGCTCGCCTTGCTGGCGGCGGGCCGCCGATGCGTACATCGGGAACCCCTCCATGAGCTCCCGACGTACATCAGCGCGGTGGCGGGATTCGTCCCGCCGCTGCTCATTAGTGAAGAGGCCGAGCTTCTGCCGAAACGCAACCTCGGCGTCTAGGATGCGATCGACCCGCGGCTCGACCCACAAGCGCGGGCTGACGGTTTTCTTGGCCGCGGTGCCGTACTTCTCGACGCTGCGGACGAACGGGCCCAGGAACTGCACCCCCAGCCGACCGGCGGCTTGCAGGCGGCCGCGCAGCCAGGACGGCGCCCGACTCGCCTCCGCAGGCTTGAAGGCCTCCGCTTCCCGCTCGCCCTCCTGGATCCGGTCGGTGATGTGCTGTTGCCAGGCGGCCCGGTCCTCTGCATAGTCCTGCGGCCCGGCCGCCGGGAACGTGCCCGTGTAGCGCGGGACCAGCGCTTCCAGCTCGGTGGACGGCTCCTCGAGCACGCCCCCGCGCATGTCACGTTGCCGGTATAATTGACCCAGCCGCCCCTCTTCCGCGTCCTGCGCCAGCGATTCCCACGGGTTAATTGACCCAGGAAGCAGGTCGACCCGCGGCTCGGGCGCCGTCGGCGGCTCGAAGTCGTAGAGGCCGGAACGCATGGGCGCGAAGTCGGGCCCGGTGGGCGGACGGGCTTCAGGCGGCGCCGCAAACAGCGCCCGCTCCAAACGCGACTCGCTCGGACCGAAGACTCGATCGACCGCGGAGAGCAGCTCGCCGTCGGCGGGCTCGAAGCCGCTGCCGGCGTCGAACAGGGCGCCCATCAGCTCCGACTCCGTCGGCGCCTCGCCCGCCTCCTCGCGCCGCTTGCGGTCGGCGTACATGCCGGCCAGGTCGGCCACGCTACCCTCCCTCCGTGCCTCCGTCCCTTCGTCCCTTCGTCCCTCGCCTCTCCGCCTCCTCCACGATCTGCCGCTGCTGCTGCGGAGTCAGGATGAGCTTCAGGGCGCGAACGTAGGCCTTCTGGACCGCCTGCTCGCTCGGGCCGCGCAGGAAGCGCTTCGCCCCGAGCTTGCCTGCCTCGTCCTCAGTCAGAAGCTCCTGCACCACCTGTGGATCCTCGAAGTAGCCCTGCTCGTAGGCTTGCTGCAGCGTCTCCGGGGTCGGCCGCATCCGGTCCACAAGCTGGGCGACTTTCTCGCGCTGGTCGCCGGTCATCGCCTGCCGGCGCTCCTGGAACCAGCGTGCCATTTTGGCAAACCCCAGGATCGGGTCCTCCCGGGCCTGGTCGATCATGCCCGGCACCCGGGCCCCGCCCACGTCGATGCCGAACAGGGCCTCCCCGATGTCCTTGTCCGGGAGCACCTTCGCCTCGCTCGGCGCCCGGCCCTGCCCCTTGAACTGGGCGTAGGCCGCGCCAGGGTCCTCGGGATGGGCCTGCATGGCCGCCTGTGCCGCGTTGTCGCTCAGCACGGCCGCCGGGGAGGCTGGTTTCGCGGGCGCTCGTCCTGCGGCCTGGAACGCCCCGTAAGCGCCCATCGGGTCCTTCGGATTCGCCGCCCGGGCCGCCGCCGCCGCCCCTTCGGTCAGGGCCTCGCGCGCCGACGGCGGCTGTGTTCGCCGGGCGCGGAGCTCGTCGCGGCGGGTGATGAGGTTCTCCCGGCGGAGCATGGCGTCCACGTCGGAGGCCCAGGTGTCCGCCGCCCGGCTGCGGCCCATCTGTTCGCGGGCCACGTACTCCGCGTACGCCTGCTCCACCCGCTGGTTGGTGCCCCGCGGCACCAGCCGTTGGTTGACGACGTCCGGGAAGTGCTGCTGCACGAACTGCCGCCTCGACATCACCGGCCCGAAGCTCGGCCGCTCCGGCAGCCGAGGCACCGTCTCGGGTCCGATCATCGTCGGACGCGCGGCGTCGGCCTCCGCGGTCATCCGCTCCGTGGCCACGTCCAGCATCGCCTGGCGGTAGAGCGGGTCCTCCGCCGCGATCTCACCCGCGCCCTTGGGCAGCGCGCGGGCGAGAACGTACGGTTTCATGGTGGCGGGATCGACGATGCCCATGTCAATAGCCCCACGGGTCCTTCTTGCCGTTCTTGCCGCCCGGGCCGGCGGGCGGTTTCTTATCCGGCGGGCCGGCGGGCGGTTTCTTATCCGGCGGGCCGGCGGTACCTGCACCCGCGTTCCCGCCACTCGGTGGCGTTGCCTTCATCGGCTCGTAGTTGTCGTTCAATTCCCAAGGCCACACCTCCTGCAGCGACGAGAAACCGCGGGCGAGCTGCCCGCCTTGGTACGCGCCCTGCGGCCCGTCGATCGCCCCCCCGATGGCTCCGCCGGCGCCGGCCAGCGCCGGCAGCGCTGCCAGGGACGCTCCGCCGGTGAAAGGCGACAGGACCAGCGCCGTCGCCGCACCGGCGCCAGCGCCCCACGCCCCAGCATCGCCACCTTCCGCCGCCGCGGCGGCCTTCTGCCGTTCCCGGTCCGCCTGCCGCTCGGCCAGTGAACGACGGAGCATTTCCCGTTTGCGGTTGAGCTCCGCCAGGGCCGCAAGCTGGGCGTTGAAGCCCAGCCCCCGGCGGCTCTGCGCGTCGCCGTAGACGAGGGCGGCCATGCGCTCCGCTGCCCCGGTCGGTGCTCCAGAGATGATCGCCATTTATCCCCACCACCTCCCGAAGCGGAAGCGGTCGAGAATGTCGCTCCCCGCGTTGAGGGCCATCTCCGGCAGCCCGGTCCCACCGAGGTCCAGGAGGAACGATAAGAAGTCGCGCAGGCCAGGCTCCTGCTGCTCTCGAAACGCGTCGAGGCCTTCCTCCTGCAACCGCAGCGACTCGTCGTAAGACTGCATCGCGTGCGCCAGCTCGGCGAACGCCGTGTAGTCGGTCGGCTCGTACACGTCGCCGGATTTCAGGTCGGCGATCCCCCCGCTCAGCTGGTTGAGCCCACCCTGGTACGCCAGGTCCACGTTCCCGTACAGGGCGTTCAGCCGCCCCAGGGCGTCCGCCGCCCGCGCCCGCGACTCGGCGTTCGCCGCGTCGACCTGGCCGCCCAGCAGGAGGCCCGCGGTGTCCGCGTACGCCCGCATCGCCGCCTCGTTCCCGCCGGCCGGCCCGCCCCCGCTCACGCCGCGGGCCGCCGCCGAGGCCTCGGCCACCGCCTGGTTGCGGGCGTGGCTCTGCGCGATCTGGAGGTCCATCGCCGCCCGCTGCTGGGGGCTGACGAACGAGTACTCGGGGGACGCCTGGGTCTCCAGCGACTCGAGGGCCGCGGCGCGGAAGGGGTCGGCCTGCCACAGCTCGTACGCGTTCTCGAAGGCGTTCATCCGCCGCCGCAGCTCGCCCACGCCCCCCGCGCGGTTTCGTTCCCGCGCGGCGTACGCGCTGGCCGCCGAGGCCTGGTTGGCCTCGAACGACGACCGCAGCTCATCAGGCATTCCCTGGTAGGCCCGATACCACGACTCCGGGTCGCTGAAACCCGATCCCGGATAATCGAGGAACGCGGGCAGGCTGGCTTGGAAGGGATCGACCCGCCAACCCAGAGGCGTGTCCGAGCCGCTGGAACCCCAGCCGCCTTCGAAGCTCAACCCCGGATAGTCCCACCAGCGTTCGGCGTCGAAGGGACCGGACGGACGGTTCGGATCCGCCGCCGGCGCAGTGCTCGAACCATCCGCCTGCGCATCGACACTGAAGCCCCAGCGATCCGCCACGCGTTGCCGGCGGCGATCGCGAATGTTGCTCAGCACATCGGCCAGGGCCATCAGGTCTGCTCCGTCTGCTCGCCCAGCTCCTCGATCGACTCTTCCGCCTTGTCCAGGCGCCCCTCGTGGCGCTCCACCTGCTGGTAGAGGGCATCGAGGCGCCGCCACAGCTCGACGAACTCGTCCTCGAGCGCCGCCGCCGTATCGTGCCTGGTGAACTTCCGTGGCATTACAGCACACCCGGCGGGAGGGGCGGCGGGCTGCCGGTCGGTACCGGGATTCCTCTCACGACCGTCGGCGCCACCGCCAGCGCCGCCGGCGGTGCCGTCACCACCGGCAAGGGCGCGACCACCGCTTGCGGCGCCGGCACCATCCCGCCCAGGTACACGGGCGGGCCAATGGGCGTCTGTTCGCGGCCCACCTCACTCCTCCAGATGGAACTCGTACCGCACCGTCACCGCACCCTGGCCCGCCGGGTACCACAGCGCCCAGCGCTCGGCGGCTTCCATCACCACCGGACCCAGCGGCGGCACCCAGGTGAACGCGGACTGCTGGTGCACCGAGATCGCGTCGAACATCGGCGTCGAGGCCGCCGGTTCCCCGCTAAACGTCTTCAGCGCCGTCGTCTCGATGGCCTGCGCGAACGCCGGCGGCACCTTGATGAGGTCATTGTTCGCGGACACCGACGTGCCGGGCCCGTCCTGCGTCCCCAAAAGCCAGTAGAGCGGCGCCGTCGCCGACGTCGGCCCCAGCGGCGACAAACGTACCGCGTGGATGAGCCCTCGCTTGTTCGTCCCCTGGAGGAACTGCGCTATCGTGATCTTGTTCGCGTCGTGGGTCACCGTCACCGGCAGCATGAACCGTTTGGCAGCCATAGGCGTAGCTCCTTAACTTTCCCCGGCCGGCTCACCCTCCAGCGCCCAGCCCAGCAGGGCCAGTTCGCGGTCCCACACCACGTTGGGATCGCCGGCGTCGGCGACCGAGAGGCTGACGTCGGTCACCTCCCGCCGCACGGGTTGGCGCTGGAACGTCCGCGTGCCCACCGGCCGGATGGTCGCGGCCTCGTCCGAGAAGAACCCGTTGAACGCCACCGCGAAACGCAGCCGCCGCGGGAGGCGGGTAACCGCCCCGGCGCGCTCCACCTCGCGGCCCGTCGCCACCGGCACGGTCGGCACGCCGTCCGCCGGCGACGGCCGTCCGTGCAGCCACTTGATCTCATAGAGGTGCGCTCGACGGCCCTCCAGAATCGGAAGCCACCCCGTTCGGTAGCGGAACGCGGGCACGGGCAGGGTCGCGCGATCGGTGGCGATCAGGGCCCGGGACGCGGCGTCCGCCACGAGCAAGGGGCTGTAGTACGACTGCCCGTTGAGCTCCTCCGCCACCGGACGGGTCACACACAGAATCGCGTCGCCGTCGCCGCGCAGGGTTGTCCAACCGCCCACGCCGTCGCCGCGGTTGAGCCCGTAGTGGTACGCCAACACCTCGGGCTCACCCGCCGTCTGCGCACCGAGGCACAGGTACAGCACCTCGTTGAGCGTATCCACCGCGTGGGTCAGGTTCTGGCCGACGTCCGACCGCTCGGGGAGCGCCCCGAGGGCCTGCACGTGGGCGAACCGCGCCCACGTCGGCTTGATCGCGTCCGACACCATCCGCTCGTCCACGCCGTCGAAGCCGTAGAACCCGCTCTCCGACGGGAAGTAGACCACGGGCGGGTGACCGCAAACGATGAACCCGTTCGGCCCCGGATAGGTCGCCGGGCCGACCTTGGACTTGGTGCGGTAGAGGGTGTGGCTCGACACCGGCGGGTGCGCACCCGTCGCGATCGTCTCGTTGGTATGGGTCAGGATCGCCCCGCTGAGGATCCACACCGCCCGGCGCTTGCCCACCGCCAGTTGCCCGGCCATTTCCGCCATGCCGGTCACGCCGGCGACCTCGTCCCCGCTGAGCACCTCGTAGTCGTCGGGGTCGACGTGGTCGGGGACGTCCACCGCCGAGAAGCGAAGAAGGTTCTCATTGCCCTGCCGCGTGTCGTTGTAGAACATTCGGCCCTGATAGACCGCGCCGACCGACGCCCCGCGCGGCACCCCGTTTTTGCTCGGCGCGTACGGCCCGGTCTCGTCGCTGCTGAGGGCTTCGTTGCTGTCGCCGGGATCCCGCCAGGTGATCAGTTCGGAACCCGACCCCACCGCAACGTCCCCGACCAGCCGGTAGAAGGGCTGGCTCAGCGTCACGTTCTTGCGGTACATGCGGATGCGGTCGACCCGTTCGTTGGGCTGGATAGCCCCCGGATCGAACACGAACCGGACGACCATTCCGCCACTGCCCGCGAACGGAGCGCCGTCGAATTCAAGGAGACTGCCCCCGTGCGGTTCCGTCCCACGCGTTTGCGCGTTGCTTTCCACGCCCCGCGACTTGTCTGCCAGGGTAAATGCGTACGCATAGTACTGCGGGCCCAGCCCTACAACGCCCGCCGGCGCCGCTTCCGCGTCTGCCTCCCTGATGACTAGTCCGCGCGGCGTATCGAGGCCGACGAGAGCGGTGCCCTCCGGCGTGCCGTCCGTGCTGATGAGTCTTCCCTCGCGCGGGGACAGACCGCCCGCATCCAGTACATACACCCGTTCGTTGTGCACGACCCAGGTCGGCACGACCGCGACCTGCTTGACCGCCAAAGGCGACCGAGTGTCAATCCACAGGATCTGCGTCGTGCCGTCGGCGCGCAGTGCGCCCATCAGGGTGTACAGGGCGCCGGCGAACAGCACGACGCTCTTGTAGAGCGTGACCAGCCCGACCAGCGGGGACTGCCACTGAAACAGCGAAACAACCCACTCCTCGGCAAAGGGATTGTCGAAGAGCCGCAGATTCTGCTTCAGCGTGCGAAACGGCCAACGCGGGCGGACCGCACCGTCCGAAAGCAGGACGTTGTCCGCCTCGATGGCGAAACGCGCATCCACGTTGCGGGCGTTGAAGCTCGTGTTCAGCCCCAGAAAGGGCCCCATGAACTGGCTCAGCTCGTTGGGCATCAGATCGCCCGGCTCCGCGTCGCGCTGGTCAGGTCGTCCAGGTCCATCCGCATCTGATGCAGCCAGCGCTCGCGAATGATCAGCAGGCCCGAGGGGTCGCGGTTGGTGGTGATCTTCCCAAGCACCGCCGCCGCGACCGGAATGAGCTTGTGCCAGGATCGCGGCACCTGCATGGGCTCCTCCGCGGCATCGACCAGCTTCCTGCGGCAGGGCTCGTACCACACCCGGATCGTCTGCGGGTCCGGCTGCTTGTCCACGAACGCGACGACCCACCGCCCATCACTGCGGCGATAGGCGGAGAGCGCCGAGCGTGTCCCCGACGAGAGCGTCGGGTAATGTGGGTCGGTCACCCCGCGGTTGCGTTCGGAGAATGGGATGAGCGTGTGGGTGTACGGCCGGGCCACGTCGGTTCGCTCCACCTCGATGATCTTGCGCACCTTCTGGTCCTCGGGCAGCGACCCGTCCTCGAGCACGTAGGCCTGCTGGGCGGAGGTCACCGTGAAGGTGAAGAAGGTCGGGGCGACGTTCCAGAGCTTTCCGGTCAGCGCCGTCTCGGCCACGAGCTCGTCGATGGCGTCGTCGATCAGGATGTCCAGCGACGTGTAGTCGCCGTTTTCCGCCCAGCGGTCCCCTTTGGGATCGTCGAGGTACTCCAGCGTTCGGCGGCGCAGTTCGTCGAGCTTCATCGCAGGCTCCACCGCCCTTAGATCGACGCCGTGCCGATCAGCTTGCCGGTCTCACCGTTGTCGTTGACCCCGTAGTTCTCGGAAAGCTGGCAGTTGGCCCCGGAGATCCACGTCGTCTGGACGTCCGTCGCGATCCGGCACATGTTGCGGCTGATCCACCCCGTGGAGGCGGCCAGCATCACGATGCAGGCGTCGGCCGCGTTGAGGCTCTCGAGGTGACACTCGTCGATCCGCACTTGCGTCACCGCCACGCCCGTGCTGCGGATGCAGGCCGCCGAGTAGTCGCCGTAGATCCGGCACTTTTGGATGGTGGCCCGGTCGCACCCGTTGAGGCTGATGCAGGCCGTCGCCCCCGCCGCAGCCTGCGCCGCGGTGAGCCCCTCGACCAGCAGATAGTCGCCGTTGCTGGTGACGTTGATCGCCAGCACCGCCTGGTTGGTGGCGTCGTGCGCGACGTGCACGTCGCGCAGCGTGCAGTCGGCGGCATCGACCAGCAGCATCTCCGCCAGGCTGTCCACCCCGCAGGCGAGCACCAGGTTCTCGATCGTGACGCCGGCCGCCGACACCTTGGCCCGCGCCGTGGTCGCGGTGGTGAAGGTGATCGTGGGCCGTTGCCCCGCGTGGCCCAGCCCCACCACCCGCACGTTGGCGACCGAGAAGTTCAGACCGTCCGCGGCAATGACCGACTCCGCGTGGCCCGGCCCCACGACGATCAGGTCGTACGGCTGGGCCAGGGCGATGGCCCGGGCGATCGTTTTGAGCGGGTGGCGGAAGTCCTGCCCCGCCCGGTAGTCGTCGCTCGCCCGGGTGTGGGTGCTCTGGACGTACAGCGTCCGGCCCCAGGGGTTGTCGTGGAACGCACCTTTGATGACCGAGGGCGACAGCCCCCGCCGGCTAATCTGCCTGCTTCCGATGGGCATCGGTTTCTCCTTGGCCGCCGATGGTCGGGGCGGTCACGCCCCGAGTGCACCGGGCGGCGGTTGTCGCCGCAGTAACGGCGTAACTTACGGCCTTACAACGTCTCGCGCACGCGGCTCGGGCTGCACGCCTGCCGCTCGAAGTAGAGCCGCGCCGCAATGAGCCGGATCTCGTCGGCGGAGGCGTCCCCGCGGCTCGTCAGGGTCACCGCCAAGCCGATCAGCTGGTCCGCCGCCAGCGCCCCGGAGGCGAGCTTGAAGCCCCGCCGCGGGGTGAGGTTCAGCTTGCTCGGTGCGTCAATGGTCATGGCGTCGAACGCGATGGTGCCGTCGGCGGCCACCTTGGTGTCCCCGATCGCCTCCACCGCCGCGATCCCCTTGATGTCCGCGCCCCAGATGACCCCGGTGTCCTGGTCGCCGCCGGCGGATTCGAACAGCAGCTCGAGCGACAGGTCCTTGGTCAGGTCGGCGTCGCCCAGGTCCTCGCCCTTGGGGTCCACCAGAAAGTAAACCTCGTCGGCCGTATCCATCGAGGCCCCGTGCACTTCCGAGGCGCCGGCCGAAAGCTCGGCGATCTGCCCGCCGGCCCCGAGCGACGTCCCGGCCGCGGCGATCGAGTGCGCGAAACGGGCCCACAAGGTCTTCTTCCCCAGCTTCCATTCCATGCCTGCGTCTGAAACCGTCACGGTCAAAACTCCTTTCGTTTACGGGCGCCCAAGGCGGCCCGTGGCGTTCGTCCGTCTGCGCCGCTACGCCGCGATCGGCAGCGCGGTGTCAAGGTCCTCAATCACCCACTGCCCGTTCGGCGCGTCGCAGCACAGCTGGAGGAAGCGGAACCAGGCCGCCTCATAGGCGTGCATGCCTTCGACACGGTGGAGGATGGAGCCGTCCTGGTCCATCCACTTGCCCTCGTCGTTCTGGTAGAGCGTGAACGCCTCCTCCGCGAGTCCGAACATCTTGTCCCGCGGGCAGTGCTTGTCGCGCACGATGGGGATGTCGCCGTTGGGCCCCGGGAACATCAGCGCCCGGCACCAGCCGTTGAGCGTCGTCTGGGTACCGGCGTACCGCTTGTCCTGGACCAGTTGGTCGGCGAGAATCGTCCACACCGCGTGGGAGCACAGGATCAGGGAGGTGCTCACGCTCGCCCGCTGCTCGACCACGTTGACCGCCTCGTCCACGTAAACCAGGTCCGGCACCCGCGGGGCGCCGCCGTTGCCGAAGACGTTGGCGGTCCAGAAGGCGTTGTCGGGGTCGGTTCGGTCGACGCCGCCCAGTGGCCCGGTCGGCGGATTGATCTCGCTGATGATCCCGGCCAGACCCATCAGCGCATCATTGCGCGAGCCCGCGCGGTACACGGTGTAGTTGCCGGGGTTCGCGTTCACGTCGCCGAAGTCGGCGAAGACCGCGCCATCCTTGAGGGTGACCACCCCGGTCTTCCAGTTGAAGCGGATCTCGGCGTTGCTCACCCCCCCGTTGACCGCCCCGGTTGCGGTGTCCAGTACGTCGATACGCATCCCGTCGACCAGCCCGCGGACGTCGGGGGCCCCCGCCGGCCCGACGGTGAACTGCGTGGCGCTCGCTGCGGACCCCACGCTCGCCACCGAGCCGGACCCGCTGCCGAAGAGATCGTGGTTGAGGCCGTGGCGCATCTGCTTGATAAGGTTCTTGGTCTCGAAGTCGTACGGCCTCCGTTCGGCGGCGTAGGACTTCTTCGCCCCCTCCACGTGCGGCCCGTCGATCTCGATGCGGCCGTACATTCGGTGGTAGTTGTACTTGTGGCGCTTGACCTTCTGGTGGCTGGCCGCCGGCAGCTTGCCGGCACTGTTCCAGCCCCACCCGCCGGACTGCCCGACGTGCAGCGGCAGCGACAGCTCCTCGCCCTCGGAATACTGCTCCGTGTTGCGCATCAGCCTCTGGAGCAGGATGCTCTTGAGGTTGAACTGCACCCGCATGTAGGGCAGGTAGACCTTGCGCAAGAGGTCTGACTGATTCTGCCGGTTGGCTGGCATGACTCCGAACCTCCGTCGTTCGGAGCCCAGGCGCTCCAATTCCTGAGTGTAGGGCCCGGCGACAGCCGACCAGGCTGCCTGGCGCCTTGCTCGACTGCGCCATACCGCGGGCGGCCTACCCGCGGCGGGCCGTATCGCCGGCGGCTACCCCGCCGCCCGCTGTTTTCGTTGCAGAGCCTCGGCGGCGCGGGCCTGCTCGGCGAGCACCTCCGCCTCCGTCGGCCACTTGGTGGCGTCCGGTCCGAACTGCAGGTTCTCCGGGTCCACCGTGCGGCTGGATCGGGTCTCCCCGGGTCCGGCGCTGCGCCGCGCGCCCGCCGCGGAGTCTGCGGCCCCGGCCGCCGCCTTCAGCCTCGTCTCCAGCTCCTCCTTGCTCTGTCCCGCGCCCCGCAGCGTCTCGCTGTCCTTCATCTCCGCCTCCATCGCCTTGCGGGTCGCGGCCCCCAGGGCGCTGTTGAACTCCTTGACCGTCATGCTGGCGAGCCGCGGATCCTCGCCCAGCAGGTCGTAGGCTTCCGCCTCGATCTGCCGTCTCTTGCGTTCCGACGCGCCCCTGAAGCGTTCGTGCCGTTCGATCTCCGCCTGGACGATCTTCTGCATGTCCGCGTTGGCCTGGGCCTTGCTCTGCTGCCGCTCCAGGCTCTTGACGGTCTCGTGGATTTCGCGGCGCACGTCCGCCAGTGTCGCAATGCTCTTGTCGTCGCTCCCCCCACCGCCGCCGTCGTCGCCGGCGCCGCTCTTCGCCCCGCCGCCCTTGGCCCCCTGCTCGGCCTGTTCCCGCTGGTAGTCGCGGGCCGCACGGTAGAGCACCTGCTGCGGCGGCAGCCGCCGCGCCCGCATGGCCGCCAGCAGCTTCTTTTCGTCCTCGGTCGGCGCCAGCTCGCCGTCACCACCGTCACCGCCGTCACCGCCCTCGTCGTCCGCGTCACCCTCCGCCTCTCCGCCAGCATCGCCCGCGCCGCCGCCCTCGTCCGCGAAGCTCAACAGCCCCGCCACGAGCAACGCCCCGATCAGCCACCAAACAATACTCATGGCTCAGAATCTCCTCGCGCCCGCCGGCGCCCGCGGGACAATGCGGCCGTTGCCGCCGCCTCCCGCGCCACCGGGCCCGGGCGCCATGGGACCGCCCGCCGGCCGCGGCGTCGCTCCCGCCGCCCCGGTCCCTTGGGGGGCGCTCCCGCCGCTGACCAGCCCGTATTCCCTCACCAGCCGAGCCTGGACCGCCTTGGCGATCGCCATCGGCCGAAACTCCTTGTCCGCCCGCTGTACCATGTGGTGCCGCAGGTGCATCTGCATGATGAGCTCGACGTCCGTGTTGCCCGCCGCGGCCCGCCGGTAGTCCGGTGTGGTCGTGAACTGGAGGTGCTCCTCCAGGTGCACGGGGTCGTCATCCCCGTAGTTGGCGCGCAGCGCTTCGCCCTGGGCCATGCGGCGGTTCTCGTCGCTGGCCAGCACGCGGTGGCTCGCCGCCTCGTCTGTCTCCGAGGGCACCTGCTCACCCAGCCAGCGCATCACCATCAGCCGGTCCTGCTCGCGCTCCGGGTTGATGATCCTGTACCGGCTGAGCAGCTCGATCTTGCCCAGCACGGTGTTCATGTCCGGCTCGGTGCCCAGCTGCACCTCCACGTTGAACTCGTGCGGACCGAACGGCGCGTTCCTGCTCAGGCCCTCGCGACCTTTGAACGTCACGACCTCGCTCCGACGGCTGGGGCCGGTGATGGTCAGGCTCCGCTCGACGCTGACGAACTCCCACAGCAGCCACGCCATCTGCTGGCCGGCCGCGGCCATCGAAAGCTCCAGCCCGAGCCGCACCACCGACAGCCGGCGGGCGTCCCCCTCCCGGAGCATCTGGGCGTGTCGGCCGCTCTGCCCAGCGAACTCGGTGTCGCCGTAGCTGGACCGATGCAGCCCGGTGACGTCCTCGAAGTCGCGGTCGTTCATCCGGTCGAGGTCGCCCATGTACGCCGGGGGATGGGGCGGCTCCCAGGCCCTGACCGCGTCCTTGTCCTTGCAGGGGATCAGCCGCGGGCCCTTGAGGAAGGCGTCGTCCGGGATGCCCGCTTCCTTCTCGACCAGGATCCTCGGATCGACGGTCGTTTCGAGGTGCCCGTGGAGCTGGCTGCGTTGATGATTCTTGGCCCGCTGGAGCGACATCGCGTCGCGCACGGAGCAGCCCGGCCTAAAGTGCTCCGGGTCGGGCATTTCGGTGATCCGAATGAACGGCAGCCGCCCGTGCAGGTAGGGGTGCGGCCCCTTGTGGAGCACCTTGCCGTCGGCGACCACGATTTTCGCCCCGACCGGCGCGCTGCGCGACCGCGGCCGCCAGAACTCGTGGGTCAAAGCCTCCTCGCTGGGCACCGCGTCCGGCTCGTTGCCGGTGTAATCCCGCCAGCCGCGGTACTGCTCCTGCCGGCGGGCGTCGTAGGCCTCGCTGTCCTCGTCCGGCTGGACCTCGTCCGCGGCTTCGCCGTAACGCTCGGTCAGGTGCTCGATGGATCGGAACCGCGACTCCATCATCCACGGCGCGCCGTTGACGTTCTGGACGTTCCGCGGCTCGGTGATGTCGAACCCCGAAATGAAGTCGACCACCAGGTCGCCCCGCGGCAGCTCCAGGTCCTCCTGCTCGTCGCTCATCTTCCGCCCAAAGCCCCGGACATACTGCCGGAAGCGGTCCAACAGCTTCTTCCGCTGACTGTCCGACTCCACCGTCTCGCCCGCGGAGAGAAGCGTTTCCGCGGTGAAGCGGTCGGTCTCGCCGAGGGTGGGGTCCCACGTCGGCTTGGCGAACACCACGCCGGTGCAGAAGACCATCCACAGCCCGTCGATCAACTTCATCAGCGTTCCTCGGTCACCGCCCTTGGTCCAGTACCAGTGCAGCACCTTGCCCAACACGTTCGCAGAGGCCACGTCGTCGTCGTCCCGCGTCGCCGGCTGCACGATCCAGCTCGGCCGGGCGTGCCCGATGGTCATCCCCAGATACCCGAGCACGACCCCCTTGAGCTTCGGAATCACCACCGGATTGCGAAACTCCAGCGGCTTCTCCTCGAACACCTCCCGCACCAGGTCTCGCACGTCGTGCGACCAGACCAGGTGCTGGTTGCCGCGCGCCCAGGCGAGCTGCTCCGCGGCCTGCGCCTCCCAGCCGTAGCGGCGCTGCTTGCCGGCGCGGTACTGCGTCTCGACGAGGGCCACGAGGTCCACGTCCGGGATCGCCTCCGGCTTGCGCCAGTCGATCTCGTAGATCGGCTTGGCGTCACCCACATCACCGCGTCGATCCCGGACCACGTCGCCTCCACGAAAACGGGGCGCGAACCGATCAAGGCCGCGCCCCGTCACTGGCGCAGCGCGGTGACGCGCGCCGCATGCCGCCCGGCCGCGATTCCGGGCGGCCAGCTCCTGCTACCCGTTCATGCGGCTACTACCGTTGCCGCCCTTCTTCTTCTTCTCCTCCACCATCTTCCCGTCGGTCGCTCGGGCATAGCGTTTGGCCGCCTTGCGGCCCCGCTTGGTGTAGGAAAACTTCCTCTTGCCGACTCTGGGCATCGCACTCCTCCTTCACCGCCGCCGCCCACCGCCTCAGCTCCGCGGCGCGCTGCGGATTGGCCTCTTCGCAAACGCTCGCCAGATGGTTCAGCCGCTTCAGCCAGGACCAACGCCCCCACCCGTCAGGAACCAGGTTCCCCGGGCTGAGCGCAGGGCTTGGCCGCCGCCCCGAACGCGACCGAGCCACCCGGCTTGACTTCGAGCTCGGCGGCCTTCGCGGCAAGTCCTTGCTCCTTGCTGTACGTGACCTCGCCGAGGGTCAGGTTCATCTCCGGGAACGTCCCACTGCATCCCGCGGCCGGCAGGCACAGCATAAACAGCACCCAAACGCGAAACCATCGTCCACGCATCGACTCACCTCCGTTGGTTGAGCTCCCGGCACACCTCGGTGATCGCACCGAGGGCCCTGGAGTTTTCCCGCAGTGCAATCGTGTTGTGCTCCAGCACGGCTTCGAGCTTGGCGTTGTGGGTCTGGAACGCCCTGAGGAAGAGGTAGACCACCGCCACCATGCCTCCGGTCACGCCCAGGTCGACAAAGTCCGTCCACGTCGTCGGGGGCACGACGGCCTCCTTGCCTGCCTGTGCGACCAGCATCCCTACCGCCACAGCCATCGCCGACTTCATCAGTGGGAACCCCAACTCAAGCCGCCACACGTGATCGTCCGGCCATCAATGCCCGGCTCGCCCACCCGCCGAGCATTTCCCGCCACACCCCGAAGAAAGCCACGTCCAAATTGGCGGAGCTGGGAACGCCGGGCGCCGAGGCGAGCTTCAGCTTCGCGGTCGTCGCTCGCGGCGCGACGGCGCTGGGGTCGTCCGCGATCAACACGCCATCCCGCCACATCCGCGTCCCCAGCAGCTCAAATAAGGAACTGTTGAGGCCCCAGGACACCTGAACCATCACCCACTCGTTCCACACCACCGTCCCGCCGGCACTGCTGACCGTCAGCGAAACAACGTTGGGAAACTGCACTGTGTACTGGTCCGCGCTGTTGTCCGCATACCAGCGGATGCTCTCGTCGAACACGGCGTCGGAGTCGGTGGCGATCCAGGCCGTCGTGCCCGGCGTCGGCTGGCGGATGAGGCCGATGAAGGTGCCCTGCTCCCAGCCGCTGACCCCGAATTGCGTGAGGACCTGGCCGGCGGAGGCCGACAGCAGGTTCACGTATCGCCCCCAGCGGCCGATCTGCCACGGACCCGGTGTGCCACTGATCGTGCAGTCGCCGTTGCGCCGGCGGAGCGCTGCGTAGTTGATCCAGCGCGTCGGCCGCTCCCCGCTCCAGGCCGAGCCCACCAGCGCCAGACGCAGCGACGGCCGGGCGAACAGGCGGTGCGCCAGGCGCACCGCACCCGGTGATCGCGTGCTCGGCCTCAAGCTGGGCGGATACCGCATCGCTACATCCTCGCCGGGTTGCCCATCCAGAAGCGGCGGATCCAGATCGTTCCCACCATGTCCACGGTCGCTCCAGTCGGTTTGAGGCTGATCTGCGCCCCGCTCACCACCGTCTGCCAGTCGCACCAGAAGTTCGCGAGGAGGGGATCCTTGACCGCCGTGGCCAGCAGCCGGGCGTCCTCGGCCACGCTGCTGCGCAGGTCGGGGTCGCCGTCGGGGCAGGAGTAGACGCGCACCTCGGTGTCGTCCGTGGTGCCGCCGGCCACCTGGACCCGGCACTCGAAACCGATGGATCCCGGTCGAGGCTTATCGCCCTCAAGGGCGAAGGCGACCTTGAACGCGTCGCTGAACTTCTCCTCGCTCAGCGTCGCGGCGTCCATCACCTTGCGCCAGGCCTCGTTACGCTGCGGGGCCATGTTGCCCATGCTGCACAGGCTCCATCCGAACGCGGAGCGTTCGGGGCTGCCTGCCGTCACTCAGGCGGGAGAGTCGATCGCGGAGAGACAGGCCGGCCTCAGCCGACCATGTCGGGTCAGGCTTCGCGCGGAGGATGCGGCGGCCCAGGAGGCACGGGACGCGCGGTCTGCGTACGAGGCTCGGGCCCGGTGGCCGCGGCTTCCGGCAAGTCACTGCCGTCCGCCAGATGGCGTGGCGGGGCCTGAAGGTTCACAGCCGCCCGCAGGTGCATGAGCTCGTGTTCCACCGCCCCGAGGCGCTGGCTGAGCCCGCGGATCTGGTCCTCGACGTTCATGGCGTCCTCCTTGCCTTGGCCTTGCGGAGTCGCTTCGCTGCGGCGAGCAGAGCGGTGTGACTGAGACTGTGCGACACGCCCGGGGTCGACCGGCCCTCGTGGTCGGCCAGTAGCGTCAGCGCCTGCGCATCACGCGTCACGTCCACCAACCTGTCCAGGCACGCACTCCCCTCGATCAAGGCGCTGACCAGCCGTATCCCCTCCTTTGTCTCGCGCAGCGGCGGGTCTGTCAACAGCCCCTTCTTGCCTTTTTTCCCACGGATCGGCTCGTGGGGCCGCACGTAGAGGTCGTGGAGGTTGAACAGGGCGATCATCTTCGGCCAGGAACGGTCTGCCACGGTCCCCTCGAAGGCCTCCCCGCGGCGGCCCCGCACCCACGAGGCGTAGCTCTCCTTGGGCTCCGCCCGCTCCCACCCGGACAGCTCGTGGATCTCCGCGATTTCGGTCATGGGGTTCCAGCCGCGGGCCACGGAATCCTTGATGTAGAGCTCCCGATACACGTAGACCAGCCCGGTCAGCCGGAAGGTGACCACCGCGTAGCGCACCGCGTCCGGGCAGTGATCGTCGACTTTGAGGACCTCGCCCGGGCGCTCGTCGTCGTAGCGGTACGCGAAAAACTCCCGGATCGTGTTGGGGCACTTCGGCGACACGAGAACCCCCGGCGGGCCAGGCACATGCGCGAGCCACAAGCACACTTGGGCCGACGCCGACTGACCCCAGTCGATCGCCCGGTAGCGCTCGCCCGTCGTCGGGATCTCGATGTCGCCGATGCAGCGCTCGCGCGTGAACAGGGGATACACCCGCCCCGCGGCGAACTCGAACGCCTCCTGCGGGTTGTCGGGATGCTCCTGCTTCATCGCCACCGGGCTGATGCGGTCCAGGCGGCGTTTCTCGCGGGCGTACCATTCGTGGTCCCGGCCCCGCCGCTCCGACCAGTGCAGGAACACCGGCTTGAAGCCCGAGGGCCCGACGCCCCGCTCGTCCAGCAGCTCGCCGTAGTCCCCGTACGTCTCCTGCCAGACCTCGTAGAAGATCCCCTGCGGCCCGGCCGACGTCGAAAGCTGGATGAACTGGCCGCTGCCGACCTCGATCGTCGGCTCGAGGGCCTGCATGACGTCCGCGAGGTACGGGATCCGGCTGGCCTCGTCCAGCACGATCAAGTCCCCGGTCAGCGACCGGCCGGCCCGCGGGGAACCGGCGAACGCCCGCACGCGGCAATCGCTGCCGTCCGCCCGCCAGCCGAGGGTACGCTTGTTCGAGTCGGTGATCGCCTTCCGCTGCCACTGGGGCAGCCGCTCGTACATGTACTTGATGCGCCAGATGAAGTCGTACGCGTACTCGAGCTGCTGAAAGACCACCGAGACGTTGTACGTGCTTCGGAACGTGATGTTGTACAGGGCCCAGGCCGCGATCAGCCAGGTAACCCCAAGCTGGCGCCCCTTCAGGATCACCAGCCACACGCCCGTGGCCAGGTCGGGGATCAAGCGCCGCTGGCCGGCGAAGGGATCGAACTTGACCGGCCGCTTCTTCTCGTAGTCGTAGATGACGCAGAAGTGCTGGAGCCAGTAGAAGAAGCCCGAGGCCCCGCGCGTGGGCGCGCAGCGCCGGTACTCATCCAGCTGCGCCGCGTCCAATCCCCGCCGGCGGCGGACCTGCTCGCGCTGCCGCTTGGTGAGTTTGGGTAGCCGGACCTTCACGCATCAGCGTTTTCGCGAGCGACCGCGACCCGACCTGCGCCCGGCGAGCTTGGTCAAGCCGTCGGCCCTGGCCCGCTGCTCCTTGGCCATTTTCGCGGCCGCTTTCTTCGCCCCGGCCAGCCGCTCCTTGTCGGCCTTGATGGCCTCCGCCTCCGCGATCGTGTTGGCGTCGTTCTCGGCCTTCCAGTCCTTTTCCGATTTCACCGCCGTGACTCCTTTCATGCCCCGCCCTCCGCGTTTTCTCCGTGCTCAGTTCCCGCGGCATACGTCGCCCGCCGGGCCAACCGCTCCACCACCCCGACCACGAACGCACACGCCCCCCGGGGGTCGGCCTCGAGCATGTCGGCCAGACATCGCAGCTCCGCAGCCAGCGCCGCCGCAGGATCCCCCTGTCCCTTCGTCCCTTCGTCCCTTTCCTGCTCCGTCATCCACTGGCCTCCGTCTCGTCGGCCGCCGTCGTCTCCGTCACCGGGACCGCGTTCGGGTATTCGCCGGGCACGATGGGCCTGGCCATGCGCTGCGGTGACTCGCCCAGGCCGTAGTCCAGCAGGTTCTCGATTCGCCGGACGAAGGATTCCTTGGCGACGTGGAAGACGTGGCGTACGCAACGCTCCACGTCCGCCGGCAGCGCCTCCGCCGCGGTCTCGAAGACGGTGATGAAATCGGCGTGCAGGATGTGGAGCAGCTCATGCCGCAGCGCCCGCTGCACCCCCGCCGGGTCGGTGCAATGCTCCGGGTCGATGCGCACCAAGGCGTGTTGATAGCCGGGGGTCACACTGCAGTCCGCGATGGTGCAGCGGTCACCAGCATCCTCCAGCCGCGTATACTCGACGTCGATCTCCCACTGCTGGAGCTGCATTCTCCAGCGCATCTCCCGAATGCACCCCATGACCACCGCCCGCACCTCCTCCCGCGTCATGCCCATTTCGCCGCCACCTCCTCCGCCGGCTCGCTGGCCAACATCATCCCGGCCTTCATCGCGTCCCAATCGTCCGCCGGCGGCTCCCAGGGGATCCCAACGTCCTGCAGACGGTTGGCGATGACGCCGACACCCAGCCCCAGGCTCATCGCCGGCGGCCCCAGCGTGAACAGCCCCGCGGTGGACACCGCATGCGGCACCCATATCAGCACCGTGATCCCGCCCGCCTCATCATCGTTCTCATCATCGTTCAAACTCGTAACTGACGCCGGCGCGACCGCCAGACTCCACGCGCCCAGCGACCCGACCGCGATCCCGCCCGCCTCGGCCAGCGCGTCGCGCTCCTCCGCGAGCAGCGGCTCCATCCACGCGCACGCCGTGCAGAGGTCCGCGGTCAGCCAGGCGCAGCCGACCGCGCAAGGCCGCGCGTCCGTACATCCGCACACACGACAACGCCGGTTCACGCCCTCACTCGAGCGGGTTTGCGCGGGCGTATGCGCAGGGCCTCCACCGCCACCTCCGTCGCACTCCGCTCGGTCTCCTGGAAGTACCCTAGCCTCGACGGGCCGACTTCTTCCCGCGTGACCGTCGCTTCACCCAAACCCAAGCCGTCGAGCACGTCCCGCACCTCGCTCGGCGTCAGCTCCGCGAGCGTGTCCAGAACCTCTTCCGCCGTCGCCCGGTTTCGCGTCATCGATCGGTCTCCATTTCCTCCCCCCGGCTTCCCTCGCGAAACCGCTTCGTCCGCGATCGCTCCCTGCAAAACCGCTCCGCCGCCGGGCAATCGGCGAAGTGGTTGAGCCCGGTTTCGGTCATGGGCAGCAACCTCCCCGTCCGCCCACGCACGAAGTAGAGCACCTCGCCGCACTCCCGGCAGGGCCTGACCGTCTCCGCCGTCGCCTTCAGCAGCCGCAGCATGCGGTCCGCGAGCTCGCCGACGCTCGCCCCGTCAGCCATGTTCCAGCCTCCTCGCCAGGGAAACCGCGCACGTGGCCAGGAAGACAACGGCCTCGTCGGACAGCCCCCGGTTCTGCGCCGCCAGACAGGTCAGATCCGAATCTTCGGCGTCGACTTGGCCGGGGGCGACCCCGCCGCCGGCGGCAACGCGCAGCACGTAGGCCGACTTGCCGTCCGCCGCCAGGTGCATCACAAACTGCTGCCCAATTCCCGCTTTGTTGAGCCACCGGCGGAACGCGCCCCTCATCGCCTGCACCTTGCGGAACCGGGGGAAGTCCGACCAAGGCACCTCGATCGCGGTCCGAAGCGCAAGGCTCATGCATTCCGCGATCAGCGTCAGCCGCGCCGGGGGCCCACGGGCCCGCAACTCACAGACACACCGTCTCATCACGACGTCCGAGAATGAATCTTCCGTTGCGTTGCCCTGGGGGTTTTGTTCGGGTCCGTCGCCGTCGCTACGCGTCTGCATAACGTTTCTCTCCGGCCAACACCTGCCACACCTCGCGCTTGCGCGAGGCCTCGATCCGCCACATGCGGTAGAACCGCCGCCGGATCAAGTAGTGCCGCCACACCGCACCGGCCTTGAGCTCCACAGCCTCCGCCAGGAGGCTCGCCCGCGGGCGGGGGCACCCGACCCACCGGAACCCGGCGGCACGAACACCTCGCCGCCCGCGGAGCTTCACGCTCGCTGCCTTCATGTCGGCTCCCTCCGGTAGCCCTCTGCGACCAGCAGTGCATGCACGTCGCGCTGCACCTCCGCCAGCGAACAGTTCCGCGGCGCCGTCAGTGCCAGCACGCCGCCGAGGCACACGTACCACCGCTCGACCAGGTCGTAGATCACCGGCTCGACCTGGTGCACCGCCGGGATCCGCAGTCCGTCCACCGGCTTGTGGTAGTCGCGTCGGTAAACCCCCAGCAACGCCGCCGGCAGGCGCGCCTGTACCGCGGCGACCGCCGCCGAGCCTGCCCGGGCCGCCGCCGTCACCGTCCAGCCTCCACGTCGTCCTCGTCCGGATCGAACCCCGCTTCCGCCGGCGTCTCGCTTTCCGCCGGTGGTTTCGCCGGGTGAACCTTGCTTGGTCCCTGCTTCCCTTCCCTCTTCTGCGTCTTGATCGCCACGATCCGTCCAATCGTCACCCAGCGCGGATGATCCGACGGCGGCGGGCCGGCGCTTCCTGTCCCGCCTACTCGGCCGTCGATCTTGACCGACGGCTCGAGGTGCACCTTCGCCTTCTGGCCCCCGCCCGCTGCCCGAAACGACTCGCCGCTGGGCGCTTTGGTGACCGTCGCCTTGATCGGCCCGAGCCGGTCATGGTTCCAGGTGACCAGATCTCCCGGCCGCAGCGACTTGGCCTGCTCGACACTGATCCCCTTCGTCGCTGCGTCTCGCTGACCAGCGCCGCGTGTCGACGGCCGCTTCGTTCCCGGTGTAGTGGCCAACCCTTGCTCATCGTTCTCAACGCCGAGCGCCGGATTCAGGAACGTCGAGCTCCGCACCGTGTGCTTCTTCGCTTTGCCCTTTGTGCCTCCGTGCCTCCGTGCCTCCGTGCCTTTGTGCCTTTGTTGTTTCCCCCCTTCGTCGGCTTCGCCGCTCGCGGCCGCTTCTTCCCCTTCTCCGCCTGGCGCGCGGGCGGGGCGACGATCCACTCTTTGACCCGCCTCATCACCAGCCCGATGAGCCACGCCTCTACAGCCGCGTCCTTGGTCTTGTCGCCGATGAGCATGAAGTCGTCGCCGGCCTCGACCCGGAACGAGCCGTCCTGCATCGCCGTGCACACCAGCGGCACCTCGGGCACTTCCCGCGTCCGCCGCTCGGCCGGACGCTTCTTCGGCAATCCGGCACCCCACATCGCTCGCTCGAGGCACATCTCAAAGTGGTCGTACCAAGCGAATTCCTTCGCCCGGTACGTGCCCGGCGGCGACCCCCACGCGTTCAGGTAGGTCGCGTTGTGCGGAAGGTCGAAGTTGGTCTCCAGCACTACGCGGGTCTGCGCGCCGTCGATCAACAGACGGTGACCCTCACGGATCACCAGCGGGACCGGCATTGACGCTTTTGTCCGCTCCGCCTGCTTCTTCGCTTTGCCCTTTGTGCCTTTGTTCGCGCCCTTGCTCTTCGTCGCCACCTCAATCCTCCACTCCCCGGGTCCCGCGTTCCGCCTCGCGGTTCAGGTCGTCCAGGGTCGGCTGAGCCCCCTGGGCATCCACCGTCGCCTGCCACCGCGCCACCACCTCCGCCAGGTGCGCCTCCATCGCCGCCTGCACCAACTCGAACTCCTTGAACCGCAACGCGTTTCGCTGATCGCGCAGGCGGGTCAGCAGCCGGGCGCCCCGGAACCGCTGTTTGGGGCTCTTGCTTCGCAGGCTTTCCGTCACGAACGCCACGAGCAGCTCCTCCGCGGCCCTCAGCGGCAACTCGTCCGCCCGATCGCCCAGCACCCGGACGTCGCCCAGCACCCCGCGCGCGATCTGCCGGATCGGCACGTCCTTGTCGTGCAGCCAGCGATGCGCCCGCTGCTCCTCAAGCACCGCAGCGGTCGCCGGCCGCTTGCGTTTCGCCTTGTGCCGCCGCGTCTGCTTCGCCATCGTCAGCGTCCGTTTCGTGCCCACACGTCGCTCAGCGACCGGGCGGCCTCCGCAAACCGCGTCTGGCCGGTGTAGATCAGCAAGGTCCCGTAGCCCTCGTGACCGCGCTCCAGCGCCGCCATCAGCTCCACGTCGTCCCACCAGGCGGAGCCCGGCCCGTAGAAGTAGAGCAGCCCCGCCGACCGCCCCAGCCCGCGAATCATCTGCCCCGCCCGCACGCTCGGCTCGTAGGCCGCGGCCAGGGGCCCGTTGACGCTCGCGTTGTCGATCCACACCACGTCGCCGAGCACGTCGGCGACGATCACGCAGAGCGTCCTCGCCAGCGCCTGCACCTGCCCGCTCCGCGAGGGCACCGACGGGTACCAGTAGTAGGTGACCCCCGCCGGCAGGTCCGCCGCCACAAGCGCCGCCCGGAACGCGTCCAGGTCCAGCGTCTGCGGCTCGAACCCATCGTCACCCCACAGGCCGCGCACCGCGTGCTCGTGCTCGAACAGGAAGGCGTCGCCGCCGAGGTCGGAGCGGATCGCCTTGACCTCCTCGCCGACCCTGCGCCACCCGTCCGCGTCGTCGAAGTCCGGTAGGAGCCTGAAGGTTTTGAGGCCCGGCACCAGCCGAATGCCCGGCGCCGCGTCGCGCACCCTCTTGAGCAACTCCGCCCCGCCCGGCGTCGTCGAGACGATCGCGGTATCGACCGTCCGCCGCCACACGAGCAACCCGGCCACCGTGTTCTCGACGTGCGCGGCCGTGTTGCACTCCACCCACGGCACCAGCGCTCGCCCAGCGCCGCTTCCCGCCGGCTCCTGAGCCCGGGTCGCCATCAACACCAGCTCCGGCACGGACACCAAGAGACAGCCCGCCGCAATCAGGCTCCCGATCGTTGCCACCCGCTTCACGCTCTGCTCCTCCGCGCGCGCCCCCAGCCTCCCCCAGGCTGACCAAGCGCGCATCCGCCGGCCGCGTTTTCCCGGCTGGCGAGGCCTACGCAGCCCCGCGCCCCGGCTCACACCGACACCGGCTATGTCCATTCCAAAAGCTCGGCCGACCCCGCTCCGCCACCTACGACGGGCGGCCCCGCAAAGCCTCGCGCTGATCAGCAACCCTGCGGGTGCTCTCCCTAGCGACGGGGCCGGCCTGGGGCGTCTTGCCTATCTCTTCTTGCCCGGCGGCTTCTTCTCGTCCCCGCCGCTCAGCTCGCCGATGATGTCATCCAGCAGCGTGCGCCGCAGCGACTCCGCCCGCTGGTCCATCAGCTCCGCCAGCTTGCCGCTGAGCACCGCCGCCTCCACGTTCTGTGCGACCCGCGCCTCGAACGCGCTGAGGTGCTCGCCGCCGACGATCGCGGTCAGAAGCGACACCGACCCTTCCTCCCAGGCCTGGTCGATCGCCTTGACCACGTCCTCGAACCGCTCCTTGAGGTGGAACGACTGCGTGCTGTGGCCCTTGGCCACGTGCACCACCGTCGCCTGCTGCTTCTGCTCGACGCCCATCACATGCACCAGCGGGATCCCGACCCGCATGCCGCTGGGAGTCGTGAACTCACGCAACAACTTCAATGCCTGATCCTCCCACTATGCACCCTTGAACTTCAGAAACGCTGCCCCACAAAAGCCGGCGTCCGATCCGGCCTGTCCCTTCTGTCCCCGATACACGTGCCCGTCCGACAGCGTCAGCGGGCCCGACTCCAGCTCCACCGGCGTCGCCGAAGCCGACGACAGCACCGACCCGCTCACCTCCGCCCCCGCGGTCTCGTCCCACAGCCGAACGAACACCGTCCCGACCGTCGCCCACAACACCGCATAGAACGTCCAGGAGACGCCCACCCACTCGCTGGCCACGTGCAGCCAGCGAACCGGCGAGAGATCGGCCCACAGGACCCCCAGGGCGAACCGTGGGTGCTCCTCGCCCAGCGTTGGGAAACGCCGCGGCCCGATCGCCACCGGCGCCCGCCGCAACGGCCCGTCGCCGAGGATCGCAACGTCCAGCGGCGGAGGCGCGGGCGGCGGCGGCCACAGGTCGGGGTTCTCGATATCCACGCGGCCCCCAACCGTCACCGGCGCCGGCCGCCGCCGCGCGTCGCCCGACAGTTCCGCCGCGAAGGCCGGCGGCGCCGGCGGGGGCTCGAACAGCTCGATCGCAAGATCGCCTCCGCCCCGCGCCGGCACCCGCCGAGCCTCTGACCCACGCCCGGGTCCGTCGAGAAGCTCCACCGCCAGCCGCGGCCGCTCGTGCAGCGTGACCAGCTCGGCGCCGTCCACCCCCACGCCCGCCCGCCGCCGAGGCCTTCGCCGAGCCTCATCCACGATGAGCAGCGGCGGCACCGGCGTCGGGATCCGCAGCACGTCGAAAGCTTCCTCGCCTCGACGTCTGCGCCGCGCGCCGCGCAGGGGTCGCTGCATCAGCCTTCCTCTCGCATGACGACTTCCACGTTCACCGTGATCGCCGCCGGCGCGCCGTAGTTGTACAGCCCCCACGTCTCGGCCGGCCCGATGACCAGCTCCTCCCGCTCGGTCGGCTCGTAGCGATACCCCGGGATCGACGGCACGCCCCGCCGGGCGTGCACCTCCGTGCCGTACGTCGGCTCCGCCGCGGTCACGTTCGCCTTGACCGTCGACCCCGCCGCCTGGTCCCCGCTCTCGTGCTTCGACGGCGTGATCGTCGTCGCCGTCGGGGTGCCCAACGCAGAGACCTTCCGCCAGCCGACGTCCAGCTGCTCGTTGGTCTCGTTGTCCGCGTTCGTGACCCGGGCCGACAGAACCCGCACGTTCTCCGCCGCGGGCCCGGTGATGTACATCAGCGTCTTGGCCGCCGACAGGGAGAACTGGGCCACGTTCGTGTAGCAACCTCGCATGATTCGACTCCTTTACCTTGCGGCGTCGCGGTCGCCGGCTTCCTCGTCACGCCCCCGGCCCGTGGTACACCGGCTCCCGGCCCGCCCAGTTCAACGCCCCGATGTCGCTGCGGAGCTGGTCCAGGGCCCCCTTGCGGTTCTCCGCGGTCGCCTCGGCCCGCTCCGCCGGCGTGCGGTTCAGGTCCGTCTCCACCGGGAACTCGACCGCGGCGCTGACCAGAAACTCCACGTACACCGTGTTGGCCACCACGTGCTCCTGGCCATCGGCCAGTCTCTCCCGCCGTTCGTTGCACTCCCGGTCCGGCCAGGTCTTCTCGATCCGAAACTTGGTCTGCTGCATCCCTGAGCTCCTTCCAAAGGCCTACCGCGGCGCCGCATCGACGAGCCGCGTTTCATCCTCGATCAAAGCCGCGTCGAACGCCGGCGCCCCGCCCCCGAAGTCCTCCACCAGGAAGCTCGCCCATCCGAAGTCGTTGTCGCCGTTGCTCAAATGCAGTCCGCCCACCCCGGCGGCCGAGAGCGTGCTGTCCGTCTGGTCGCCGCCGTATTGCGTGTCGTCCACGAACATGCGGATCGTGGTGCCCTCCATCTCGAGGCGCACGGTGTAGTCGGTGTTGAAGTCCAGGGCGATGGAGCCCGAGGCCAGCGTGGTCATTCCCCCCGCCGAACGGTAGCCGAACTCGAAAGCATCGGCCGAGGCACGGATCCGCGCCCAGTAGTAATCATCGTCGCCGTTGGTGGCGACGGCGCGGCCTTTGACCCCTGGGCGCGGATTGCCCGAATTCTGACCACATGGAGAAGACACCTTGTAGTCGGCGGTGGCATAGTCCGAGACCGTCCGCCGCGCGGCGCTCGGGGTCGTACCCGCCGGGCAGGTCGCCCGGTTGGAGACGATGGACCAGTCGGAGCCATTGCGCTCCGCCCAGGATCCGGCGTCGAGGCTTTCGTCGGCGCGGTCGAAGCTGTCCTGGTCCAGAATCGCCATCACTCACCCAAGTGCCTGCGCAGGTCTGCCGCAGCGGTCCTTTCAAGCACCAAGCGCAACAGCTCGTACACCGACGTGCCAGCCGTCACCCCGTCTGCCGCCACGTCGAGGGCAAGCAACACGAGCGCCCAGTTGGCCTCGAGCGCGAGGCCCAGGCCGCCTACCGTCCGCGTTTTTGTCCACTCCCGCAGCCGCGACCAGCAGTCGTACATTCGCTGCCGCACCTCACGGCGGTCGCCGGCAAACAGGTCGGGACTCAGGCGGAGGCATTCCGGGTCGGCATCCACGGGACCGAAGTCCTCCGCGAACACCGCCGCCAGAGCGCCGTCCGCCAGCTCGCCGCCCCGACGCTCGCAGTACCACTGCGCCCGACGTTTACCCGACAGCAGGGTCGCGAGCTTGAGCACTCGGCCCCCCCCGTCGGGATCGTCAACCACCGGAGACCAGTAGAGCCGCACGCTCATATGGCCACCGCGCTCCCGTCCGCCAGGAACGGCACCACCCACACCCCGCGCCCCCGCGACGCGAGCACATCCAGTGCGTCGCCCGCCTGGCCGGGATCCGCTCCGCCCTCCCAGTCGTCGAGCGCGGCCGGGCGGTAGGTGACCTCGCCGGCGCTGCGTCCCACCCGCCCGTTGTCGTCGCGTGTGTCAATGCGCGGCATGGCTCGCCTCCCGCCCCGAACAGGGCACGCTGCCGTCCACCAGGTCCGCGTGCTCCAGCAGATCGCCGGCGATCGTTCGCGCCTCCTCCGCGGAGAATCCCCAGAAGTTGATGGGGCGCGAGAAGCGTACGACCACCCGCTGCGGCTCGTGGCTGTGCAGCACCACGTGCCCGATCGGCTCACAATGCAGAACGACCATTGTGTCCCTCCCGTTGTTCAAGGCGGGCGACGGGGCCTCCGGGGGGACCGGCCCCAGGGGTGTGGGGGTGCTTGGCCCCGTCGCCGCTTGCCGGTCCATTGCGCTGCGCCCTCGCCACGACCTGCGGCCAGAGGTCGGGGTGCATGACCACGCACGTCCCGCGGATCGTGACAATGCGCGGCTCGAACGTGTCGGCCAGCCGCCGCCACGGCCGCCACGGCCGGCCGAAAAGACGCTCACGCCAGGACCGGCGGCGCGTTCCCGCCACGCCGCAGTATTCGTTCAAAAACACCGGCAGGCCGAACCAGGCCTCGACCCGCTCCAACGCGCTGGGCGACACGCTGGCCGCCACATCATTGAACCGCGATGTCCGCATACTCCAGCTCCACCTCGAGGCCCCACTCCAGGACTCCGGGGTAGGGGTTGGTCCACGTCACCCGCAGGCCGTCGCCGCCTTGCAGGAGCCACTCGTCCCGCTCTTCCTTGGGCAGGCGGAAGTTCAGGTCCCGCCCCAGCCCCCGCTGCTCGACCACGAAGAGCTGCGTGTCATACCTCGCGTGGACGCCCGACGTCACCGCGAAGGTCACGTCCGCCCGCCCCGCACCGGCGCCACCGAGGTCGGTGAAATGACCCCGCACGAAAACCGGCCAGAACGGCAGCTCGGTCAGGACGAAGGTCTCGTCCATGTGTCCCGTGCCCGTCCGGCGCTGCGGTCGAAGCATCCCTCTCTCCTGCATCACGCGAAGCTGTACACCGTACCCTGCGGCATTCTGGGGGCGTTCTTCCCGTGGACCCTAATGCCGTTGCTCACCGTCAGGTTGTAGCCCGCGGACAGGTCCACTACCGCGTCGTCGTACATGTCCAGGTCGGTGAGCGTCTTGACCAGGTCGAACTCGGTGGCGTCGAAGAGGGCGTCGCCGGCGATGTGGGCGGCGGTGATCGTGCCGTCGCCCCGCCAGCGGAACTTTCCGCCCAGCATTTGCAGCAGCGTGACCGCCGCCGAGTCCTCCGCCAGAAACTCCCCGCCGCTCACGTCGATCCGCCCGCCGACGTTCGCCGAGCACTGCACCCGTCCGCCGGACAGGGCCAGCGCCGCGGTCGTCAGGTTGAACGTGTCGGCCACGATCAGCTGCGCCGCCTCGTAGAAGTCCTCCCCCGATCCGACGGCGCCGACATGGATCCGCCCGCCGCCGGCCATCGCCTTGCTGCCCGTGAGCTGCACGATGCCGCTGCGCACCACCAGATCAGTCACAGCGCAGTCCAGCACCAACGTGGTGAGGGAGGCGTTCGGGGCCGAGACGTGGGCCCGGGTCACCGTCCCGGCCAGCCACGCCCCCAGCCCGCGCCCCGCGAAGTACAAGTCGCTGAGCGTGCCGAAGATGAAGGGCGTCGCCGCGTCGGCGAATTTCTGGTTGTAGCCCTCCGACACCGTCACCCGCCCGAAGTCCTTGCCGCTCTGGTCCATGCCGGCGATGAGGGGCTTTTCGGCCCGGTGGTTGAGCATGAAGTCGTCGTCCGTCTGGGGCACGAGGTTGGTGTCCCAGTTGCCCGGGGTGTTGAAGTTCTGGTCGATGCTGCCAAGGAAGGTGTGCGGTCCGGGCATCAGCTTGGCTCCGTTTCCGGCTTGAGCGGTTGCCGTACGGGCTTGACGATCTCGGGTTTCCGCTCCCGCAGCAGTGGCTGGCCCGCGCCAGGCTTTATGTGCTGCAGCCCCGGCGCCCGCATCTCCACCAGCTTGCCCACCACCCACCGGCGAAACGACGTCTCGTCGAGATCCAGGACGTCGATCGCCCCGACGCTCCCGTCGAGCCGCACGCCGCGCACCAGCAGCTCACCGCGGTCGATCATGGACCAGCCCTCCTGGAGCACTCCTCGCTGCAATACCTCGGGATCCCCCACCGGACGGCGCCGACGATCCGAAAGTTCAGGAACCACCCGCCGCAGCCGCGGCAGCGCTTGTACGGGATCGGCGCGTAGTCACCGAGCCATTGGCGAAAACGACGGCCGACGTTCCGCCACTCGCCGTAACGGGCCTGGGTCTCCCAGTAGAACTTCCCGAACAGAACGAGGGACAGCAGCCCATAGACCGCCGAGGCGAGCTCCGCCAGGAATGTCAGCCACCCGATCATTCGTAATAGCTCCAGCCGTTCGGGTCCGGATCGGGCCCGAAGCGCGACGCCACCGCCGGATCGGCATACCATTCCTTCCGCGTCCGCAGCAGCCGCTGGCGCCGGAAGTAGAGCCACGCCGCTGCAAACCCGACACCGAACCCCAAGAGCACTCCGGCGATCATCCGAATATCCGCTCCCAGACCTCCGCCAGCTTGGCGGCCCGTTTCGGCGTCCACAGCGATCGCGGGGCCCGCCCGTCGTTGCGGGCGAACTGCTGCTCCCGGTCGCGCTGCTTCTCCAGGTCCTCGACGAAGTTCAGCTCCCACGGCGTCATCCGCTTGCCGTCCTCGTCGGGGTCATGGTCGACCAGCTCCCGCAGCATGTCGTCGCACTCCGCCTGCTGGACCCGCTGCGCCACTCAAGCCTCCTCCGCCCCGTCGCCGCCGGGCTTTCGCCCCGGCGGATCCCACGGCGCCACGCTTCGCAGGTCCGGCTCGTACGCCTCCGTGACCCTCACAGACTCCGGCCGGTCCGATGCGCGATCAAGGAACGAGCGATCCAGGCGGGTGCGAGCCACCCGCCCGTACGTGCCGCGCCGGCGAACCCCCGGCTCCCAGAGATTAGGCATCGTCGCCCTCGGCCTTCTCGCGCGGGTCCACGCCCTCCGCGTCTACCGCAAACAGCAGCTGCTGATGAGCGCCGACCTTCATCGGCAGCACCCGCGCGAACGCGGGCTTCTTGACCGTGACGCTCATTTCCACGTTGACCGTCTCCACCTCCCCGCGGTCAACCTCCCCGGGGGCCAGCTTCACGACGAGCGACACCTGCCGCGCCTTCCTGAGGTTGGGCCGGCTCTTGATGTCCGCGACCAGCTCCTCCAGCCGCTCCTCGAACTCACGCTGCACCCGCCCGTCCTCGAGCTTCTCCAGCGTCCCCAGCTTCAGCCGCACGCTCTTCGGCATGTGCATGCCTCCTCGTCCGAGACCATCAGCATCGGCAGCCGGCCGCGGCGTCGCGCCCACAGGAACCAGTAGAACTGGCACACGCAGCCGGTCAGGGTCCCGGCCCAGAAAACGCCCACGTCACCGATCAGCCACTCCAGCACGCCTCGCTCCTACGTCCCGCCCGCGTAGAGCGCCGTCGCCACCCGCGGTCCGACTCGGATCGCGTCGCGCACCTGCGCGTCGCGCCCCGCGTCGAGCAGCTCACACACCTCATGCCAGTGTCGCTCACACAGCCCGACGCCGAAGTACGTCATCACCGCCTCCTGCCGGCATCGCTCCCATCCGCACCGATCTTCCGCGTCCACGTCTGGTCCTCCGCCTCACTCGATCCAGAAGCCGCAGCGCCCGCTGCATGGCCCGTACATCCTCGTCCGTCGCCCCGCCCGCAGCGATCCGCCGCGCGACCCGCCGTCCGAACTCCCACACCCGCAACTCGAGGGCCGATCGCCCTCTCCTACGATCTTTGGTGTCATGCGCCGTAGTAGGAGTAGGCCCTGTGAATTCGGTGCGTAAACCCTCCATCAGGTCCCCTGACCAGGGGATTCGGCATGTGAAAGTCGCGGTGGAATCGAGGCGTGAACACCCAGTGCCACGGGGTGACACTATATGTTCTGTATTATTCGATTATCGGACTATCCGTCTGCGGTGGGGCGGGCCTTCGCACGCCATCAACTGCCCGTTTCAGCTCCCGGGCCGCGCCGCCACCGGCCGACCGGAACTCGGCTCGCCGTTGTGTCGAGCGAGCGGCACTCCGCTTGACGCCTTGTCCTCTTTACCGGTGGCCTTCGCCACGTCGGATAGGCTCCCGAGATGCTTCGGCCGGTACGAGCCGGTTGCGGTCACGATCAGCCCCGGAAGCGAGATCAGCAGAACCACCACGCGAATTGCGAACGCCATACAGAGAATCTGCGACGGGCTGCCGAACGGGGCGAAAAAGAATCGATAGGCCAGTTCCACCGTACCCAGGCCCTGCGGCGGCCCCGGCAGCGCTTGTATCACCACGCCCGAATAGAAATAGGCCAGGAACTCGAACACGTGCTCCGCTGCACGGTCGAGCCCCACGGCGACCGCTACGCAAAAGTACGCCGACATGGCCAACGACTGCAAGAACGCCGTGAGCAGGATCGACGCTGCCAGCGCCTGCCAGTTGCGGGCCAGCGTCCGCGTGGTCTGGTCCGCGCGCTCGACGTGGCCGCCCACGGGAAGCCGCGCCACCAGCTTGCGAATCGCCTGGTTGCGCCGAAACACCGGGGACAGGTAGAGTGCGACTGCCAGGGCTCCCACTCCGACCATCGCAAGCAGGTACGGCCGCAGCAGTGCCAGACGCGTGTCACTCGGGATCAGCAGCGCGATCAGGGTGACAATACCGACCAATGTCGCCAGCCCGATGATCCGGTCGAGCACCACGGTGGTAATCGCTTCCGTCTTGTGTTGCGTATGGAGCGAAACAAAGTACGCCTTGAACACGTCTCCCGCGTTGGAGCCTACCGGCGTCGCGAAGTTCAGGAAGTTCCCGGCAAGTGTCACCTTGAGGCACTCCCAGTAGCTCAGGCCGATGCCCTGAACGCGCAGCAGCCACTGGAAGCGCAGCGCCTGCGGCAGCACGACCGGCAGATGGAGCAGGACGGCGAGTAACAGAAAGCTCTTGCGGCTCTTGAACCAGGCGCTCCGCAGACCGTAGGCGACCATCGGCGCACCGTCTTCGTCTTTCGCGATCGACCCTGTGGCTAACTCCGTGCGTTCGCCACTCCGCGTCGCGAGCACCACCGGGTCCCCCTCGGACACGACGGTTCCGACGACCGTCTCACCGTTCACCAGCACGACCTGGTCGTTCAGGCTGACCCCCTGAAGCACGAACCACAGCGCGGCGGCACAGATCGCCAGGCGGATCACGTTGAACCAGCGCTTTCTCGTGCCGGAGGTCATGTTCCCGTCGCGTCGCCGTCCAAGTGCCGTACCGCCAAAAGCCCGCAAGCCAGACCGGTATTATCGGCTTGACGGGCTGGTCGGACTATCGCCTGATCCGAGCCGCGTCCGCCGCCTGCGGACCGCCATCCCGTCGCATCGTGCGCTGGTCGTCCAGCGCGACGCTGCGGATGGATTCTCGCCAGCGGCGCTCCAGATCACCAAGGGTCAGGCCGCCGTAGTGCTCCGCCAGCGCGAGCTCAGTCTCCGCCCCCTTTTTGAGGCTGCCGACGAACGCTGTGAAGCGGTCCGCTCCCATCGCCTCGAGGTAGGCGACCAGACTGTGCGCAAGCGGATACTGCTCCACGCCGATCGCATCAAGGCTCCGCAGGAGATCTTCGACGGGCCTCGCGTTACCGACGTACCATCGGGCGAGCAATTCCGCATTCCGGGCGCTCGGGCATCGATCGCCGAGAACGCGGTCGGTCATCAATTCCGCCAATCCTTCGTTGACCCAGTGCGGGATCAGCCGAGGCCCGTCCAGGCGGTGGACGAACGCGTGCGAACCCTCATGGACCAGGGTACACGCGAACCGGTCGAAGTCCGCCTCCTCGCTGCCCTGCCGAAGCAGTGCGACGTGCACGTGGCCGTTCGCTTCGATCGACCGCGTATACCCCACCGCGTTCTTCCCTCCGTATCCGTCGAAGTACTGAGCGAACTTCTGGAATCTCGGCTTGCTGCGAAAGCAGAACACCGGGCATTTGGCGATGAAGATAGGCGACGCCGGATCGCGGCCGAATTGCCGGCACAGCGCGGCATACATGGCCTCGCATGCCTCGGCCAAACGCTCACGGTACTTCGGCGCCCAGTCGGTCCAGATCAGGAAATGGTCCGTCTCGACCATTGCAAGGTCGCGCCCGATCACCTCCCGAACCTCCTCGCCGAACGTGCGGTAGACGGACATGACCCGCGCCCGATCATAGGCATCCGAATCCGCCGCCGGCCGCGAAAGAGTCGCAATCAGCCGATCGGTCGCATCCCCCGGAGCATCGTCCGGGAGGTCGCCTTCCTCGCCCCGATCGCCCCCCGCCGGCCCCATGAACGACGGGCCTTCCGCACCCGCCGCCCGATTCCGCTCGCGGAACTCCGCGAACGCCTGCCGCGCACGTGGCTTGAAGCTCGCGTCAAGCCCCCCCGCCTTGCGGAACTCGAGTGCCGCAAGGTCGTTCCGATCCATGCGAAGTGCGAACGCCCCAAGCGCGAAATGGTCGTCCGCCGTCAACCGGTCCGTCCCACCACGCTCTAGCGCCAGGAGATCGCGTTTCGTCACGAACGCCGAGCCCGGCTCCAGCTCTCTGTACGCGAAGACAAACGGAAGTTGTCCGCTGAGCACGACCAGCCCGTGCTCGTTATGGTCGACGACAACGCCCGTGACCTGACCGCCGGTGCGCGTTTTCACGGTGACTTCGATCGTCGCGCCTTGGGGCCGCTGCGCTTCCTTCACCTCCGCGGCCCGAACCGACGCGACGAACACGACCGGAATAACGATGACGGTGAACGGGCAAGTGCGAATGGACATCGCCGCGCGACTCACGGCCGGTCACCTGGGGCGGATGCGTCCGCTGGATCGTCGCTGCCGGAGAGGATCACCAGTCCGGGGTGCTGCCCGCAAAGCCGCCCGAGGTGTGAGCGATGCATCCGCACGTCCAGTTCGGTTCCCTCGTTGGAATAACGCCGCGCGCGGACCTCCGCGATTCGATCCAGTTCCGCCAGCAGCTTGCCGTCCGCATGGGGTACGTGCAGCGTGACCTCGACCGCCCGGCTGCGCATGCGTTCCAGTACCGCGGCCCCGACCTCGTCCAGCCCGGTGCCTGCCAAGGCGGAGATTCCCAGCACCTGCGTGTGCGGTCGAGCGAGCATCTCCGTCAATGCGCCGTGATCGACAATGTCCACCTTGTTGAGCAGCGTGAGCTGGGGAATCTCCTGGCATCCCAGGTCGGCCAGCACTTCGTCCACGGCCTCCAGTTGCTGATGGGCAGTGCTGGAGGAGATGTCGACCACGTGCAGAAGCAGATCCGCGTGCACCGCCTCTTCGAGCGTGGCCCGAAACGACGCCACCAGGTGATGCGGAATGTCACGGACGAAGCCGACCGTGTCGCTGAGCAGGGCATACGCCCCGTCACCCAGCTCCCAACGGACCGTCTTCGTATCCAGCGTCGCGAAGAGCTGATCGGCGGTAAGCTGGTCCGCGCCCGTCAAGCGGTTCATCAGCGTGCTCTTCCCCGAATTCGTATACCCCACCAGCGACACGTTGAACTCGTCGCTGCGGGCCTGGACCTCACGCTCCTTGCGGCGGGCAATCTCCGTAATCTCCGCCCGCAACCGGCTGATGCGGTTCTTCACCACCCGGCGGTCCACCTCGATCTGTCGCTCGCCCGGGCCGCGCGTGCCCACGCCCCCCACCGCCCCAGCGGCCGTCGCCCCGCCCGCGCCCGCGATCCGCTCCAGGTGCGTCCACATGCCCCGCAGACGCGGCGCCGTGTACTCGAGCTGCGCCAGTTCGACCTGTAGCTGCGCCTCGCGGGTCCTGGCATGCTGGGCGAAGATGTCGAGGATCAACTCGCTGCGGTCGATCACCTTGTGACCGAGCGCCTCCTCCAACCCGCGGATCTGCCGCGGCGCCAGCTCGTTGTCGAAAATCACCACGTCGGCTTCCTGCCGTTCGACGAGCTCGCGAAGGTCCTCGAGCTTGCCCTTGCCGAGCCCGTAGGCCGGGGTCAGGTGCATGCGCTTCTGAACAAGCCCCTCCACGACCTCCACCCCTGCGGACTTGGCCAGCGACCCCAACTCGCCCAGTGGATCCGCCAGGTCCGCCCGCGTGTCCGGCAGCAGCACGCTCACCAGCACCGCGCGCTCCGGGCCCTCGCGTTGCCGCCCGGTCTCACGAAGCTGCTCCCGCAGGTGCGCCGGCAACCGGTTGGCAGACGCCCTGCGCGACGACGTGTGCGATCGACTGTGTTTCTGCATAGCCCTGGCCTATATTGTACGGAGCCGCCCGCACGGGGGTCAACGCACGTCGAATCGCGTCAGAACCCCGCGCCGGGCCGGCAGGGCATCGACAGGGAAGCCCCCATCGATGATAATGCCACGGGCATGGAGTCGGAGCACACACTCAGTCGCGAAGCGCCCCCGGTTCCAGCGCACCCGGCCGCCGAGGGGATCGACGACCATCTTGACATGGTCGCCGAGATGGTCCGCGACATCAGCCTGCAATCCGATCCCCAGGCCATGATCAAGGTGTTCCGGCGGCGTACCCGCGAGCTGTACGGCGGCGAGGAATCGGTCTCGCTCAGCCGCCGCGGCCTCGAGCCGCCGCGATTCCGCATCACCCGAAGCACGCGATGGGCCGAGGACATAAACCCGTGGACGCAACCGGAACGCCTGCCCATCCTCCAAGGCGGACTGCTCGGCGACCTGTTATACGCCGGACAACCCCAGCGCTTGCGCGACATCTGCGTCCCCCCCGCCGATCCCGCCCACGAGTACCTCCGCGACGCCCGCTCCGTCATCGCCCTGCCGCTCTTCGACGCAGGCCACGCCACCAACATGGTCGTGCGATGTTCGAGCGACGCCGACGGATTCGACCACATCCGCCTCGGCGACGCGCTCCTCACCGCAAACCTCATCGGACGCGCAACCAGCCACCTGCTCATGGCCACCAAGCTGGAAAACGCCTACCGCGAACTCGACCGCGAGATGAAGCGGGTCGCCGAGATCCAGCGGGCCCTGCTCCCACCGACGCTGCCCGACATCCCCGGCATCGACGTGGCCGCCTCCTACAAGACCGCGGCCCGGGCCGGCGGCGACTACTACGACTTCTTCGACCTCGGTGACGGCCGCTGGGGCCTGCTGATCGCCGACGTCAGCGGACACGGAACGCCCGCCGCCGTCGTCATGGCCATGCTCCGCACCATCCTCCACGCCACCTGCTACCAGTGCGCAACGCCGTCCAAGCTCCTCAGCCACGCCAACCGGCAGTTGTGCGACCAGTACGATCGCTTCAGCGGCACGTTCGTTACCGCCTTCTACGGCATCCTCGATCCGGCCGAACGCACGCTCCACTATAGCTGTGCGGGCCACAACCCGCCCCTGCTCGTAGACCGCGCGGTCAACGTCAGCGAACTCAACGACGCCCATTCCCTCCCCCTGGCCGTGGAGCTCGAAAGCACCTTCCCCGAGGCACAGGTCCGGCTCGCGCCCGGCGACACACTGCTACTATATACCGACGGGATCACCGAGGCGGTGAATGAGGCCGGCACGATGTACGGCCGCCAGCGCCTGCTGAGCTGCGTCCGCGAGGACGTCCCCAACGCCCAGCACATCATCGACTGCGTCACTCACAAGCTCATGGGTTTCACCCGCAACCTCCCCCAGAACGACGACCAGACCCTCCTAGCCCTCCGCATCCGCTGACCCCGCCCCACCAGCCGTCCCCCTTACCAACGGGGACCAGAGGGGGTTACCACACCGACCCGACGCCCGTCCCCTTCCAACAGAGCCGCGCCCAACAGAGCCGCGCCCGTAAGGAAGCGGTCGTACTTCTGCCGATCCGGACCCCCACGACGTCAACAGAGCCGCGCCGAACAGAGCCGCGCCCGTAAGGAAGCGCTGCTACTTCCGTCGATTTCGCCCCCCACGACCCCAACAGAGCCGCGCCCGTATGGAAGCGGTCCTCCCACCGAGCGCCCACCCCCGCACCGTGTGGCCCCGCCCCGCCGCCGCTCTCCTGCTCCACCGTTCTCCTGCTCTCCCTCCCCACGCGCCCATCCCGCCGCCGCGCTGCCGCCTTTCTCCTGCCCAACACCCCGACCACCCATTCCTCCGCCCCCGGAAGCCGGAACGCCCTCGCTTCTGCCGGAGCCGCACCACCGAGCCTGTAAGGCTCGAAGACAGTAGCCGGGGGTCCGCCGCGCCCGCGGCGCACCCCCGGAACCCGAAAGGCGATCGCCCCAACACCAAACCGACCCCGAAGGGGTCGAACGCGCACCCCCGCCCCGCCGCCCCGGCAGGGGCGAAGTAAGTCCGCCCGCGCGCCGGCCCGTGCCACATGCCATCCAGGCCCTCTCCTGCTCTCACGCTCCGCGCCCCGCCGCACCCGTCAGCCCCAGACCGTGAAAAGCCGGTACACACCCGGGCCCACCCCATCCCTCGCCCCCCCGAAAACGACAACGCTTGGACGCCGCCGCTGCTGTAGTGCGCCGTTGACGCCGGCGCGCATGGCGGTTATGCAACCCGCATGGCGAAGCGAGCGCCCAAACCGAAACCCAAGTGCGCCGCCCTCTCCCCGGCCGGCCGCCCGTCGTCCCTTGTCGACACCCGCATCATCTACTGCGGCCACTGCCTCGACCGCGCTTCAGAGCCGCGCCCGTTAGGAAGCGGTCCGCAGCCGCTCCCCGACGCCTGCGTGGACCTCATCTACATCGACCTGCCCTTCAACAGCAACCGCAACTACGAGGTCTTCTGGGGCGAGACCAAGGAAAAGCGGGCCTTCAAACCCTTCTCACCCTTCAACCCCTTGAACTTTTCAACTCCCGATCCGGTCCCATCTCCCTACCAGGCCTACATCGAGTACATGCGCCCCCGCTGCGTCGAGCTGGCCCGCGTGCGCAAGAAAACCGGCAGGTTCGCTCGTTACTTTGAGGCGGGCGTTCCCGATATTCCAGCAACTACGAACCTCCCAACCAATGATCACCAATCGCATTCTTAACGCCATTTTGGGAATCACACCCTTCCTGGTGATTCCGGTCCAGATCGTTACCACGTTTGTTCTCGGCCTTGCCGTGTCTCTTACGTTCGGCTTGCTCCTGTTGCCTATTAGCCTCGTTTGGGGGCTCTTACTTTTTCCGATGCTCGCTCTTTCCTGGCTCTGCAACAAGGTTCCGATACTTCGCGACGTGGTTGGGGTGATCTTCGTTCCGTGGGCGGTTGTCGCGTTCACGTTCGTCGCGCTCATGCCTTCAATGGGCGAGGTCGAGAATCGCGCGTCAAAGTTGATGTTCTGTGAGTCCTGGCCCTACACTTGGGAGTTCTGGCAGTTCCTATCGCGCAAGCTCCACCTGGAGTCGTCCGATCTCGGGGCCGTGACCTTGAACGAGGTCGTGCTTCGGATGTCCTACCGCGACCCCATCAAGCAACGTGTCCTGATGCGCGTAGCCACTGGACAACAACTGGACCCAAACTTGTGAGAACCGGAACAACCAAAGCGATGGACTGGAGTTCACGCAGGTGTGGTACCCAATCCAGGTTAAGCAGGAGAATAAGGTCGCCCGCTCCGAACATTGCCTCCTTTGAGGCCGCCTGACCCGCGGCCCGCACGGAGGTACGACGCCATGAACGAATTGATGACCGACAACTTGCTGGCCGAATACGAAACCATGATCGCGGATTTGGGCGAGGACGTGACAGACGAGAAGATCCTCGGGGCGCTGGTCGTGCGTGCCGACTGGACTGCCGAGGGCACCCGCGCTGTTGTGATGCTCGCTCGCAAGTACGGCGTGTTCGTGCTGCGGAACGCGCTGGCGCTGGCGAACGCAATACAGATCGAGGACGGCGAAGCCGGACTGTGATCGGCTTGGAACGCCCCATCGGGGCGTCGGGCTGTAGCCACGGGTGGAGCGGCGCGGCGGCGTAGCCACCCGACGCGGAACCCGTGGTAATTGGGTTCACGTATCCTCTTTTCGCCCCGGAGGGGCGAAGGAGTCTCCCAAGCCGACGAAAGGACAACGATGCCCGGCGCCTACTCCCAAATTCTCCTGCACATCGTCTTCAGCACCAAGCGACGCGAGCCATGGATCACCTCGGAGTTGGCGGGACGCCTTTACCCCTACATGGGCGGCATCGTCCGGGCCGAGAAAGGCGTACCCTACGACATCGGCGGTGTCGAAGATCACGTCCACATATACCTGTGTTGGCGGCCTGACGAATCGGTGTCGGACCTGATGCGCACCGTGAAGGCGCGTTCGTCCCTCTGGGTGCATCAGACCTTCCCG
>Ga0214472_10000055_pt1 | contig 162387 bp, 136 predicted proteins | sample RVTome_6_FD_207662 | JGI IMG/M metagenome (GOLD analysis project Ga0214472, IMG submission 207662) | Soil microbial communities from uranium-contaminated site in the Upper Colorado River Basin, Wyoming, United States - RVT140D175 | ecosystem: Environmental > Terrestrial > Soil > Contaminated... | reverse complement strand
CAAGCACATGGGCACCCTGCCGCTGGTGTCGGCAATCCGGCTGTTGAGCCTGCGCGCCGGGATCGACGAAACGGCGACGCTGGATCGGATCTCACGGCTGCATGAAGAGGGGACGTTGAACGATAATGAGGCGGACTACCTTCGCGGCGCCTTTACCCATATTACCGGTCTTCTCCTGCGTCAGCAGATCGCCGACTTCAACGCGGGGCGTCGCGTGAGCAACTACGTGCACCCTGAAGAAATGAGCAAACGCGAGCGGGATATTCTGGTGGGTTCCTTCAAGGCCATTTCCGGACTCAAGGCGCGGGTCCGGACTATTTTTACCGGGGATGTCTTTTAATGGCCGGACGTTATCCGAAGCCGGAGGCAGGCTAGTGTCTGGAGTCCACAGGAACCTGATTGTGGCAGTGCTTTCGGCGGCGCTGGCCTGTGGACTTGCCCTGATCTCGGGCCTGATCCTCCTTGGCCTGGAACCTGATCAGGACGGCGGCCGGTGGCTGGCCCTGGCCATCGTTGCGTCGCTGGGAGCCGCAGTTTTTCTGCTGTGGTATGTCTTTGACCGCATCGGGATGCATTTTCGAAATCTTGAACGCCTGCATGGGGCGGTTGTGGTCCTGGGTGGTCTGGACGCCATGGCTGATCTTCCGGGGGAGGTTGCCCGTGACGAACCGGAGCTTGGCCGGATCGCGGATGCCATCCTGGTCCTGTCCCGCCGCCGGGCCGGCGAGCACCTCTATTCCAGCCGACGCATGGAAGGCGTTCTGGCGGCGCGCGGCGAAGCGATCGTCGTCATGACCGAGCAGGGGCAGGTGAGTCTGGTCAACCATGCCGCCATGGATCTCCTGGGCAGTGAGCGCGTGCGTGTGGGGACTTCGGTATTTGCCGCGCTGGAACGCAATTCGGTGTTGCAGGCTCTGGCTCTGGCCCATCGCGAAGGCCGGCCGGTCGAGGTGACGCTTCTTAGCGTTGACGGCGAGGAACTCGGCGCGCAGGTGTCCGGTCTGGGGCCGGGCGAAGGGGGCGTGCTGTTCTTTGCCGCCGCGACAGGCGCATTCAAGGCGGTGGTGGAGCATGATCTCTCGCTTCACGACCGCCCGCCTGCGGTGGCCGCAGCGGACAGGGATACGCCTCTGGCCGAGCTTCCCGCCCTCGTGCTGGACTGCGAGACGACGGGGCTGGATGTGCAACGAGAACGGATCGTCTCTCTGGGGGCGGTGCGTCTGCACGGCGGGCGTATTTATCCGGGCGTGTCGTTCGATCGTCTGATCAATCCGGGGGTTCCGATCCCGGCACTCTCGCGTTCCATCCACGGGATCAGCGACGATATGGTGCGGGAGGCGCCGGATTTCCCAACGGTCTTTGCGGAGCTGGCGCCCCTCCTCGCCGGCTGCGTGGTGATCGGCCACAATATCGCCTTCGATCTCGCCATGCTGAAGCGTGAGTTCGAACTGGCCGGTCTGCGCTGGGAGGAACCTCTGTTTCTTGACAGCCTGCTGCTGGCGTCCGGTCTCGACCCGAAGTCGAAGGAACTGGGTCTGGAGACCCTGGCTGCCGTATTCGGGGTGGATGTCCATGGCCGTCACACGGCACTGGGCGACAGTCTGGTAACCGCCGAAATCTACCGCCGGATGTTGCCACGGCTGGCCGATCTCGGCATCCGGACCCTCGGCGACGCGATAAGCTTTTCCGGTAAGGCGACCCATCTGATCGCGAAGCAGGACGCCTCGGGCTGGTAGTTGGCCCATTCGGTTGAATGGGAGTAATTGCACCATCGCGGGCGATAGGGTAAAACCCGCGCCCGTAGTCCAGTTTCACAGGCCTTTGGCGCCCTTCGACAGAAGTGCGCCGACGGTGAAACATTGTCGCAGTTATAGCCCTTTTTTGCGAAAAAGGGCGCAGAGTTCGGAGTGCTTCATGGCGTCCTACCAGTACATCTATCACATGGACCGGGTTTCCAAGACCTTTCCCGGTGGCAAGCAGGTGCTGAAGGACATCCGGCTGAACTTCCTGCCCGGCGCCAAGATCGGCGTTCTCGGCCTCAACGGGTCGGGTAAGTCGACCCTGATGAAGATCATGGCCGGCCTGGATACGGAGATCAACGGCGAGGCCAAAGCTGCGGACGGCGTCAAGATCGGTTACCTGCAGCAGGAACCTGAGCTTAACCCCGCCAAGGATGTGGCCGGAAACGTTTTTGAAGGTGTGGCGGAAACCAAGGCGCTGCTGGACCGCTTCGAAGAGGTGAACGCCAAGTTTGCCGAGGTCGATCCGGACGAGATGGACGATCTGCTGGCCGAACAGGCTGATCTGCAGGAAAAAATCGATGCCGCCGACGCCTGGGATCTGGACCGGACGGTCGAAATCGCCATGGACGCGCTGCGCTGTCCGCCGGGCGACGCCGATGTGGCCAAGCTTTCGGGCGGCGAGCGCCGCCGGGTCGCCCTTTGCCGGCTTCTGCTCCAGCACCCCGATATGCTGCTGCTTGATGAGCCCACCAACCATCTGGATGCGGAATCGGTAGCCTGGCTGGAGCGCTTTCTGGAGGAATACACCGGCACTGTCGTTGCCGTGACCCATGATCGCTACTTCCTCGACAACGTTGCCGGATGGATCCTGGAGCTGGACCGGGGGCAGGGCCTGCCCTTCGAAGGCAATTACACCAACTGGCTGGAGCAGAAACAGAAGCGTCTGGCGCAGGAAGAAAAAGGCGAGTCCGCCCGCCAGAAAGTCCTCACTCAGGAGCTGGAGTGGGTCCGCCAGGGCCCCAAGGGACGGCATGCCAAATCCAAGGCCCGCCTGCAGGCCTATGATACCCTGCTGGCCGAGGCCGCCAACAGCGCACCCGAACCCGGGCAGATCAAGATTCCGCCGGGACCGCGTTTGGGCGATCTGGTGATCGAAGCGAAAGACGTGAGCAAAGCCTTTGGCGACAAGTTCCTGATGGAAAAAGTCAGTTTCAAGATTCCGAAAGGCGCGATCGTCGGTATCATCGGCCCCAACGGCGCCGGCAAGACCACCCTGTTCCGGATGATCACCGGTCAGGAGGCCCCGGACAGCGGGACAATGACGATCGGTGATACGGTCAAGCTCGGCTACGTGGATCAGAGCCGTGATTCGCTGGACGGTGGAAAAACCGTTTGGGAAGAAATCTCCGGCGGGCATGACATCATCGAAATCGGCAAGCACACGGTGCCGTCTCGCGCTTACGTCGGGGCTTTCAACTTCAAGAGCGCCGATCAGCAGAAAAAGGTCGGGCAGCTCTCGGGCGGTGAACGCAACCGCGTGCATATGGCGAAGATGCTCAAGCGCGACGCAAACGTCCTGCTGCTCGATGAGCCGACCAACGATCTGGACGTCGATACCCTGCGCTCACTGGAAGAGGCTCTGCTGGCGTTTGCCGGCTGCGCTTTGATCACCTCGCATGATCGCTGGTTCCTCGACCGGATCGCGACCCATATCCTGGCTTTTGAAGGCAACAGTCAGTTGGTGTGGTTCGAAGGTAACTACGAAGAGTATGAAGCTGACCGGCGCCGTCGCCTTGGCGCGGAAGCCGATCAGCCCCACCGGATCAAGTACAAGCCGCTGACCCGCTAGCGCCTGAAGTATCCTCGGGCTTATCGAACGAGAGCCTGATCGTACTTATGTGTTTCGCCGAAATGGGGAGTTCTCACTCTCCTGATGGGTGACGAGGAGACTGTAGTCGTCTCTCGCCCGCTCACTTGCCGCGAGTTCCACGACCCAGCGGTGAAATGCGGCCACCTTGGCGTTTTGCAGCTTGTCTTCGGTCGTGACCAGATAATAACCGAACCGGGTGCGATAGCTGATATCGAAGAGCGTGATCAGGCGACCGGCGGCCAGATCGTCTGCGGCCAGGAGGCTGGTGGCCAGGGTTACTCCCTGGCCCTGAATCGCAGCCAGAACCGCGAAATCTTCGTATCCGACCACAAGGGCGGTTTTCTGTCGGACACCATCTATGCCGGCCGCACGAAACCAGTGATCCCATGACAGGTCGTATATCGGGACTACGGGAGGCCGGTGGATCAGCGTGTGTTCGGCGAGATCCTCTGGCGTTTCCAGCGGGATCTTCCCGCGATACAGCTCCGGACTGCAAACCGCGACAATCTCCTGGTTCGGAAAAAGGGGCTCGACCTCAACACCCGGAAAATCTCCGGCGCCGAAACGGAATGCGATATCGATGTCTCCATGATGCAGATCGGCAACCGCGTGCGTCGGATCGATGCGGATCGCAATGCCGGGGTTCTGAGATCGAAAATTCGGCAGCCGGGGCATCAGCCACTTTGTCGCAAAGGACGGTTCGGCAGAGATGACCAGCGGGCGTTCGCGGTCACGCTTCTGAAAATCCGCGACCGTTGCCGTTACCCGTCTGAAGCCTGCGGTCAGGCCCGGCAACAGCAAGCTACCTTCCCGTGTCAGCTCGACCGTTCTGTTGAGCCGGTGAAATAACCTGGTTTCCAGATAGCTCTCAAGCCCGGAAACCAGATGACCGATCGCACTCGCACTGACATTGAGTTCCCCGGCGGCGGCTTTGAAGCTCAAATGCCGGCCGGCAGTCTCGAACGCGCGCAGGGCGTTGAGCGACGGCAAGGGAGGTGTGTGCGGTTGCTCTGGATTTTCAGTGGAGATTTTCTCTTCTTTTGATGAATTCATATCGTTTGTAATGTCCAATAAATAGACGAATTTATTAAGAGTAGACGCTTTTTCATTTCAGGAACAGACGAGAAATATTCATATGATTACCCTTAAAGAGCTCTCTCGGTCACCGGACGCCGCCCGATGTGGGCGTGTCCTTTATGAAGACATGGCCTTCGTCGCGCACTTGTCCGAGCTGGACCGTCAATCGGAAAGACTTGGATCGCGAAAACATCCGGCAGGTATATCGGCGCCGCTGATCGCAGCAGGACGCCGGTGCGCCGGTTATATAAAAAAAATCGTACTGTTGGCGAACGGCTCTGCCTCCGGTTCGGCCTGTGGCGAGACTGTATCTCGTGAAAAGACCTCTGACCGTGCTGCGGATGCGTTTTTCTGTTCCGGCGCGAATAGAGAGGCTGGTGGCTATGGCGGATAATTTTCAGAAGCCGCCGACTAGGGCGAAAGAATTGTAGAACTTTTGTAACCCTGTGCGACTTCGACTGCAGGGCTTGTCTTTAATGACTGGCCGGTCGATAACGGAGATTACATGCCTGCCTTGATGACAGGCATGTTATCTGACGCACAGAGGTGATCATGGCGATACAGCGCGGTCGAAATTTTCTTCATACTCCTGGCCCTACCAATATTCCCGATCGTGTTCTGCGTGCGATGATGCGTGCGGCGGTCGATTTGAACGATCCCGATTTCATGGCCATGGCCCTGAGCTGTTTCGGCGATCTCAAGAAGGTCTTCAGGACCGAACACAACGTTTACATCTATTCCGCCAATGGGCATGGCGCCTGGGAAGCCGCGCTGGTGAATGTGCTGTCGGTCGGCGATCGTGTTCTGGTGCCGGAAACCGGACACTTTTCCTTCAACTGGTCGGCCATGGCAGAGTCGCTTGGTCTCGAAGTCGACTATGTCGAAAGCGACTGGCGCCGGGCGCTGGATCCGGCACTGGTCGAAGAGCGTCTGCGCGCTGACAGCGAGCATCGCATCAAGGCCGTTCTTCTGGTCCACACCGATACGGCGACATCCGTTACCAGCGATATCCCGGCGATCCGCAAGGCGATTGATGCCGCCGGACATCCGGCTTTGCTGATGGTCGATACCATTGCCTCCCTGGCCACAGTAGCCTTCGAGTTCGATGCCTGGGGGATCGACGTGGCCATCGCCGCATCCCAGAAGGGGCTGATGCAGCCACCTGGGCTCGCCTTCAATGCCGTCAGTCCTAAGGCCATGAAAGCCGCCGAGCAGGCGACCCTGCCGCGAAATTACTGGGACTGGCAACGGCGTCACGGGCGGGAGTTCTATTCGCACTTTTGCGGAACCGCGCCGGAGCACCAACTCTTTGCTTTGCGTGAAGCCCTGGACATGGTGCTGGAAGAAGGCATGAACGCCATTGTTGCGCGGCATGAGCGTCTGTCAAAGGCGGTTCATAGTGCGGTCGAGGTTTGGGCGAACGCGGGTGCGCTATCGTTTAATGCGGTTGTTCCTGCCGAGCGGGCCAACTCGGTGACAACCATACTGGTCGACGAGGCTTATGATGCGACGGTTCTGCGTGAGACCTGTGGGACCCGCTTCAATGTGTCGCTGGGCGCCGGCTACGGCCGCCTGCAGGGCCGAGCGTTCCGCATTGGTCACATGGGGTATCTGAACGAGCCGATGATCCTGGGAGCGCTGGCCAGTGTCGAGAGTTCACTGGCGTTATGTGGCATTCCACACGGCAAGGGGGGGACGCAGGCGGCGATCGACTCCCTGTCGCATGAGTAATGAATCGCTGCCCGGCTTGAGTCGACTGGACATTCTGCACTGAATTGACGGCTTCGAGGCTAGCCGCGCTCGCGCCGGAACAGATCCAGTGAGCTGGCTGTGCGGATCTGTTCGCTATTTGGGGGCGAAAGCGCCTGCCTTGACCTTTTGGGCGAGCAGTTCGGTCAGTTTGGGCAGATCGCCGTTGTTGTTCTTCAGGAAGGAAGCATACTCGGACTGATAGGTGATCCGCAGACTGATGCCCTCGGCCTTGACGTCCGATATCTGGAACTTGCCGTCTGTCTCCCGGACACGCCAAAGCACCTGGGCATCAGACCCTTTGGGTTGGCTGACCGTCGAGATCACAGTGCTGAACTCAGGCCGTTTGTCATCGGCCCGGACGGTGCTTACGTCAAAGCGCTGTCCGACATAGTCGTTGAACAAAGGCAGGAAGCGCTGCACCAGCACATCTTCGAAAACCTTGAGAAATTGCTTCTGATCCGCATCCGATGCCTTGCGCCAATAGCGACCGACAACAAACATGCCGATGTCTTCGACTTCAAAGTTTTCCTCCAGAAGTGCCCGGAATCGTTGTTCCTTCAGCGCTTCGTCACCCTTTGCTTCGCTTATCCGTTTGACCGCAGCTTCATTCAAAGCCGTAACGAACGCTCCGGCGTCACCGGCGGCGGCATCCGCGCCGGCTGATAGAACCACTGCCTGTACGGCGAGGATTGCGGCGGTGAGACAGGTGCGAAATTGGCGTCTGGAGAGCAGCATGGGTTTACTCGTCTATGGGAGCCATGACGGAAGGGACAAAGCCCAACTGGTCGTTCTGTGACTCCAGCTGCGAAAGTCCCTGGCGAAGGGCGTCGTCTTGTTCAGTGCCGTTGGCGATTTCGTTCTCCCGGCGCTGGCGGTAAAGCGAGCGAACTCTGGCATAGATATCTATCGAATCCCGTTTGATTTCCTCGACGAGTTCGATGTTGCGAGATCGGGTGTCGACGCCTGTCGCTCCCCGGCGGGCCAGCGCCGCCTTCGTCGAGAGAATGTAGGTCAAGGGATCCATCAGACTGTCGACAACAAGCCCGGCGCCGTCGCGTAGCGAAGACGGACCGATAATCGGGAGCACCAGATATATACCTTCTCCGGACCCATAGGTTGCTAGAGTCTGGCCGAAATCTTCGTCATGGTGGCTGTAACCCATGTCCTTGGCGATATCGAAGAGCCCGAGCATACCAATCGTCGAGTTGACGAAAAAGCGGGTTGTCGTTGCTTCGGCGCGTTCCCATTCGCCTTGCAGCAGATCATTCGCCAGTACGACGGGGGAGGAAAGGTTCCACATGAAGTTCCGGACCGTATCCCGGACTCCTTCCGGCAGCGCGAAGCGATAGAGCGCCGCCGCCGGCTTGAAAACGGTAACATCCAGCGCATCGTTGAACGCAAAAACGAAGCGGTTGAGCAATTCAACGGGATCGTTGTCCGAGATCTCGGACGCGCCTGCGGTGCCGTCGCTCTGGGCCCATTGGTCGGTGTTTTCCTGCGGTGCGCTGGCGCAGCCGGAAACGATCAGAGCTATAGCCAGCCCTCTCACTACCCGGGTGGAAAGATGAGAGAAAAATAGCTTAATCATTCGATCAATCACAATATGCTGCCCCGAAAACAGACCTATCAAAAACAAGACACCACCCCACAGCTATGATCACAAGATGACTTACACAGTTCGAAGATTGGATAGCAAGATGACTTAGACAGTTTTAAGAATGGATAACAAGTTGTGACTTTAACGACGAAAGCTGCGAAGTGAGCCTCGACTCTGCCAGCTCAACGCAGTTATTCATCCCATCAATCTACGGGAAACTGCGTATCACAACCGATGGGCAAAGACCAGAGGTGTCAAAATTGGAACCTTCGTCAATTTTTTATACTGTTGCAAAAATATCCCGGCATTTAACAAAGGCTTAACTAAAAGTTTTGCTTGTCAGCGCGTTGTGTTTGAGGAGGTGCCTGTAAAGTGGCACCAGCGCTACCGGTAGCATATACATCGGCAACTGGGCGATCGCGAAAAACAGCAAAACGTCGGCGTCTTTCTCGGCAGGAAGGGCTGCAAGAAGCAAACCCATATTACAGTTACCGCTCAGCAATCCGATGCTGAGGGCTTTGCGCAGACCCAGCCAGGAAAAGGCAAGCATGCCGAAGAGCTGCAGCAGCGGGTTCGAAATGAAGGCGGCAAGCGTCCAGAGACCGACCGTTCCCGGACGTTCGAAAATCGCCTCGGTAACGCCGTCCATGATGGCGATTGCGAATATCAGCATCACGGTTACGACGATTCCGTCGAGCAATTGCGCACGCGCAGCCAGGGCTTCGGCTGTCGTGAAGCGGCGGACGATCAAGGCGCCGGCAAAGGCCACAGCCACGACCAGACCAAGCCGGAGTATGAAGGTGCCAAGGCCGATATCCAGTTGGATGTTCAGCAATTGAAGGGCCACAGGTGGTACGGTCAGTGGCGCGAGCAGGGTTGCAAGCAGAGCGCCGACAACGACCAGGGCGCCGTCGAGACCCAGGATCATGGCGATCGAAGCGGATCCGAGGATCGGCGGAGCCGCCGCCATCAGCACCATCGCGGCGCTGAGGGAGCCTGGAATTGGAAAGACGCTCAAAATCAGCCATGACAGTATCGGGGACACGATCAGAAGCCAGACGGCCAAAAGGGCGATCAGGCCCGGCCGCCGGAGATAGACGGTCATCGCGTTCCAGTTGACGCGCAACAGAGCCGCGAACAAAAGGATGACCACTGAGGGCGCCAGAAGCGGGCGGAACAGGCTGGCCAGACCCGGAAGAGCCAGGCCGGCGAAAACGCCGACGAACAGAATTCTGGTCGCATGGCGTCCCATGATCGTGAGCAGCCAAACCATTAAATGTGGACCATCGTTTCGCACCCCGGCAAATGAAAGAGGCGACGCTAACCGCTTTGTCACTGCCAGCCAATGCCCTATCTTGCCGCCCGGCTCGGTATAAACTCTTGCGCCGCCGGATACTGGGTTATCAGGATTCGGGGGCATAAGACTTGAGCGGTTCATGAATAAATTTCGGACGAGACCAGGTCCGACCAGATTTGGGGATTACCGATGGAGATAAAGGCACCTTTCGATCAGCACCGTTCTACGGTGTTGCCGGAGTGGATCGACTACAACGGTCATATGAACGTTGCTTATTACGTTCTTGCTTTCGATCACGCGACCGATGCCTTTTTGGACTATATCGGCCTGGACCAGGACTATCGCAGCAAGACCGGTGGCTCGACTTTCGCGGTCGAGTCCTTTGTCACCTATCAAAGAGAAGTGACCGAGGGCGCGCCCCTGCGTTTTACGACTCAGCTGCTGGCCTGTGACGCGAAGCGGCTGAGGTTTTTTCATCGCATGTTTCATGCGACGGAAGGTTATCTTGCCGCGACTTCGGAATGGCTCATTCTGCACGTGGATCTTAATGCCCGCCGGGTTTCGCCGATGCCGACAGCGGTTCAGGAGCGGCTTGCGGCGATCATGGAACAGCATTGTATCCTGGAGATTCCAGACGAAGCAGGGCGGGCGGTCCATGGCCTGGATCTCATGCGATGACAGCCGGGTGTTTCGGGTGGAGGGGCTTTGATGTCCCTATTTTGACATTTCTCATTGCCGTAGCCGCGAAGATAGCCAAATCTATGCAGATGAAATCCAATTGTATTCCAAGGCTGGGTATCCTGGCTTTTCTGCTTTTCTCTCCGTCCGTCGCGCAGGCCGCTTGTACTGATCCTCCCGAACAAGGTGTGGACTGGAAGCGCTGTATCTTCGATGGTCAGGATCTTAACGGCGTTGATCTGCAGGAGGCGCACCTGCGGGACGCGAGCTTTTATCGTGCCGAACTGGTAGAGAGCAATCTGTCGAGTTCCGATGCTTTTCGCGCAAAGTTCGTCAATGCCGTCATGACGGCTGTCCGCTTCGACGCGGCGAAGCTTTCAGAGGCGGACTTCACCAAAGCCGATCTGACCAGCGCGAGCTTTGTCGGCAGCGATCTGCGTCGGGCGCGGCTTTATAGCGCGAACCTCAGAGGCGCCGATTTTTCAAATGCCAGACTGCAGGGTGCGGATCTGTCCAAGGCCGATCTTTCCGGTGCCACCTGGACGTCCGGGGACAAGATCTGTGCCGAGGGCTCGATCGGTCGCTGTAACTGACCGCTGTGTCCCACCGGATGAACTCTAGGATCCCTCGGCCAGTTTTCTGAGGGCTTCTCCGGTCACACGATAGGGCAGCCAGTCTTCCTGATGCCGGAATCCGAGGTGGTGATAAAACTGCCGGGCGGGGTTCCAGTCGAGAACCGACAGCTCGAATCGGGCGCAGTTTCGCTCCACGGCGAGCTGCGCCAGACGGGACACCAGCTTGCGCCCGACTCCCAGGCTGCGGGCGTCCTCCAGTACGAAAAGATCTTCAAGATAAATGCCGCTGCGGCCCACGAAAGTCGAATAGCTGTGAAAGAAAAGCGCAAAGCCCACGGCTTTGCCGCAGGATTCGGCGAGCAGGCATTCAAAATACGGCCTGTCGCCGAAACCATCGCGCAGGATGTCGGCTTCCGTCGCCCGGACCATGTCACTGAGATTTTCGAAGGCGGCCAGCGCTTCAATCAGTTCGAGGATGCGTGCCGCGTCTTCGGGCTTGGCGCTGCGCACATGGATTTCCGTCACGTTGCTTTTTCCTTCGTTTGAGAGAGGTTGTTCCGCAAGGCCTGCCAGACGCTCCAAAAGCAGGGCGGGAACACGAGGCTATCACGGTTGCCGGGTCGTCCCAATGCTGACCTGAAAGGGAATGCGGCATCTGATCCGGGAGCGGGACTTGCCTACAGGCGGTGGCTTTGTTATCGGTGATCCTGAATGCGAGATGGGAGTTCGTTCCAGTGATTCACCTGCAGACGGATCGCCTTTTTCTGCGCGATTGGGAAGAACGCGACCTCGGGCCTTTTGCTGCGATGAACGCGGATCCCCGGGTCATGGAATTTTTCCCATCCCTGTGCAGCCGCCAGGAATCCGATGAAATGGTCGCGAGGCTGCGGCAGAGCATTGCCGAGAACGGGTTCGGTTTTTTTGCCCTTGAGAGCAGAGACAGCGCTGAGTTTATCGGCTTCACCGGTCTTTTTCGGCCCCGGTTTCAGGCGCATTTTATGCCGGCTGTCGAGATCGGCTGGCGGTTGAAGGCCGATGCCTGGGGGCAAGGCTATGCGTCCGAGGCGGCGCGGGCCTGTCTCTGCCACGGCTTCGGCTGTCTGGGTCTGGAAGAGGTCGTGGCTTTTACGGCGGCCGTGAACAGACGCTCGATCGCGGTCATGGAGCGGATCGGCATGACCCGCAGGCCCGATGACGACTTCGAACATCCAAAGCTTCCCGAGAGGCACCCTTTGCGGCCGCATGTGCTGTACCGTATTTCAAGGGCATGACGGGCCGGGAGGACGGCAGCATCGAACTGCTGCGCGCCGATGAAACCGGCTTCTGTCGGGCAAGGATTTTTCCGTTTCTGTGAAACAGGCCCTTAACTCCCTGGTGGTTATGCTTTATACGGCACCGGAGCAAGGACCGCCCAATGGCCGAAGTAAAGCCGCAACATTTCTCAATTCAAAACTTCGTCAGTTATCTGAAGAAATTCGGCCGGAACGATCAGGTCATTCTTTCAGTGCTGGCGTTGGTGATCGGTGTTGCCGCCGGTCTGGCCGAGATCGCCTTTCGGGCAGGTATCGGTTTTGTGCAGAAACTGGGCTATGGGTTTTCGAGCGAGAAGGTCGCCAGCCTGGCGGCTGAACTTCCCTGGTGGCAGCTGCTTCTGGTGCCGTCCGCCGGCGGTCTGGTGATCGGCTGTTTCATTCACTTTTTCATGCCCGGCCGCCGTCCGCAGTCCGTCGCTCAGGTCATTGAGGCCAGTGCGCTGCATGGCGGGCGGATGTCCCTGACCAACGGCATCAAGTCGGCGGTGGTCAGTGCGGCGTCGATCGGGGTTGGCGCATCGGTCGGCCGCGAAGGGCCGATCGTTCATCTGGGCGCCAGTATCGGCGCCTGGTTCTCGAAACGCCTGCATCTCGGGCGGTCCCTGTCCCGAACCCTGCTTGGCTGCGGCGTGGCTGCGGCGATCGCGGCGTCCTTCAATGCGCCGATCGCGGGGACCTTCTTTGCCTTGGAAGTGGTGGTCGGACACTACGCGATTTCCGCCTTTGCGCCGATCGTCATCGCTTCGGTGGCGGGGACCATCGTCAGCCGGATGAATTACGGCGATTTCCCGGCCTTTATTCTGCCTGAAGCCTGGAGCATCGTTTCCTTCTGGGAGTTTCCCGCCTTTGCCCTGCTGGGCGTGGTGTCGGCGGTGGTGGCGGTTCTGTTCATGCGCTCGGTGATGTTTACCGAAGATACGGTGCAGCGCTTCGGACTTCCGGTCTGGGCGCAGCCGGCGGTCGGCGGTCTGATCGTTGGCGTCATTGCCCTCGGCTTTCCGCAGGTGCTGGGTGTCGGTTACGAGGCGACCGATTCGGCGCTTTCAGCCAGATATGAGCTCTGGCTGCTGATTGCGCTGGTCGTCGCGAAGACCGCGGCAACGGCGGTTTCCCTGGGCTGCCGCTTCGGCGGCGGGGTCTTTTCGCCGTCGCTTTGCATTGGCGCGCTGGTCGGGGGCGCTTACGGCGTGATCGCCACCACGGCCTTCCCCGAGCTCTCGTCGGGGCACGGCGCCTACACCATGATCGGTATGGGCGCGGTCGCGGGCGCGGTGCTGGGGGCGCCGATCTCGACCATCCTGATGATCTTCGAGCTGACCAATGACTACACCCTGACCATCGCGGTCATGGTGGCGACGGCGATCGCCAGCATCATCACCCAGCAGACCTTCGGCCGCTCGTTCTTCGCGTGGCAGCTGGAGCGGCGCGGGATCGAGATCAAGGGTGGTCAGGAACTGGGGCTGCTGCGCTCGATCAAGGTCGGGTCCGTGCTCGACCAGACCTACGAAACCATCAATCAGAACATGGACTTACCGACGGTGCGCGCGCGTCTGCAGGAGGCGCCCTGGGGGGAGCTTTTCGTGGTCGACGACAGCGGCGCGCTGGTCGGCACGATCATTTTCTCGGACCTGCATGAGACGGCGTTCGACACCTGTCACGATTCCGAGTGGGTGGCGAAAAACGTGGCGCGGGGGCATCCGGTGGTGCTCAGGCGGAGTGACGATCTGGAGACCGCGGTCAAGGTTTACGGCTCGACCGGCGAGGTGCACGTCGCGATCGTCGAGGATGGCGACTCGATGATCATGTGCGGCGTCGCCCACGAGCACGAGGTCATGCTGGCCTATCACCGGGCGCTCAATCAGGCCCGGGCGGAAGAGCGCGGCGAGGCCTGATTTTCTTGGATCTGACATACAATTGTCACAGCCGGAGACCCGATCGGCCGATCTGTCCCCCGGCCGCGGGAGTGCGGCCCCGGCTTTCAGTGAAATGCCACAAGTCTGCCACAGCGCGCCGCCCGGACCGCGCCGGTAGACCCGGGGGTGGTGAGGCGGTCGTGAAAGTTCGTCCGTGAAAGTCTGATCACCGGCATGCTCCGGGGCATAGCGGCGGTTTGCCGGACACCTCCCAGCGTTCCGCCATCGGACGCCGGAACGCCGGCCCGGCCCGGTCGCTGGCGGCGTGAAAGATAATCGCGGCTGCGTGCTTTTGGGGCTGAGGTCTCGGCGGAGGTGGGGTATAAACCCCGGATCATGATAGAATCCAAATCCGCGACCCAGAACGCCGCCAGCTCGGAACCCGCCGACCTGTTTTCCGAAGTCCCGGAATCCATAAATCCGGAATCCGTGAATCCGACATCCACTGGCCCGGATGCCGGCGCGGCCCCGGCACCCGCCGTCGCGCAATCGGCCGCCCCTCAATCCGCCGGGGCCGCCGGGGCCGCCGACGCCCGCTATCCCTATCTGGCCGGGCTCAACGAGTCCCAGCGCCAGGCGGTCGAGACGCTGGAGGGGCCGCTGCTGATGCTGGCCGGGGCGGGGACCGGCAAGACCCGGGCGCTGACCACGCGGCTGGCGCATCTGCTGACCACGGGCACGGCCTATCCGGGGCAGATCCTGGCGGTGACCTTCACCAACCGGGCGGCGCAGGAAATGCGCGAGCGGGTCGCGGCGCTGGTCGGCCAGCCGGTCGACGCCTGGTGGCTGGGGACCTTTCATTCCATCGCCGCGAAAATGCTGCGCATCCATGCGGAGCGGGTCGGCCTGCAGCCGAGCTTCGCCATCCTGGACAGTGACGATCAGATACGCCTGATCAGGCAGCTGCTGCAGGCGGCGGGGATCGACGACAAGAAGTCCCCGGCGCGCGCGGTCATGGGCGTCATCCAGCGCTGGAAGGACCGGGGCCTGCTGCCGGACAAGGTCCCGGCGGGCGACGGGGGCGAACTCGCCAACGGCCGTCTGATCGAGATCTACCGGCGGTATCAGGAACGCCTGAAGACCCTGAACGCCTGCGACTTCGGCGATCTGCTGCTGCACTGCCTGACCCTGTTCCAGACCCAGCCGGACGTGCTGGCCGGCTATCATCAGCGTTTCAGGTACATCATGGTCGACGAGTATCAGGACACCAACGTCGCCCAGTACCTCTGGCTGCGGCTGCTGGCCCAGGGGCACAAGAACCTCTGCTGCGTCGGCGACGACGATCAGTCGATCTATGGCTGGCGCGGCGCCGAGGTCGGCAACATCCTGAAGTTCGAGAGCGATTTCCCCGGCGCCAGGGTCATCCGGCTGGAGCGCAACTACCGCTCGACCGGCAATATCCTGGGCGCGGCCTCGGGCCTGATCGCCCACAACGAAGGCCGACTCGGCAAGACGCTGTGGACCGAGGACGATCCGGGCGATCCGGTTCAGGTCCGCGGCCTGTGGGACGGCGAGGCCGAAGCCCGCTTCGTCGGCGAGGCGGTCGAGGATCTGCAGCGCCACGGAAACAGCCTGAGCCAGATCGCCATTCTGGTGCGCACCGGCGCCCAGACCCGCGAGTTCGAGGAACGCTTCCTCACGCTGGGGGTGCCCTACCGGGTGGTCGGCGGCCCGCGCTTTTACGAGCGTCTGGAAGTCCGCGACGCCCTGGCCTATCTGAAGCTGCTGATCGTGCCCGAGCACGACCTGGCCTTCGAGCGCATCGTCAACACCCCCAAGCGCGGGCTGGGCGACGCCACGGTCCGGGTTCTGCATCAGCTGCGCCGTGAGCAGGAGATTTCCCTGACCCGGGCGGCCCGCCAGATCGTCGCCACCGACGAGCTGCGCCCGGCGGCGCGCAAGTCCCTGGGCGAGTTGCTGATCAGTCTGGAGCGCTGGCGCAACGCGCTGGAGAATCTGCCCCATCACGAGGTGGCGGAGATCGTGCTGGACGAATCCGGCTATACCCTGATGTGGCAGAACGACAAGTCGCCGGAAGCGCCGGGCCGGCTGGAGAACCTCAAGGAGCTGATCAACGCCATCGCCGAGTTCGAGAACCTGCCCGCGTTCCTGGAGCATGTCGGGCTGGTGATGGAGGCCCTGACCGGCGAGGGCAACGAGATGGTCAGCATCATGACCCTGCACGGCGCCAAGGGCCTGGAGTTCGATACGGTCTTCCTGCCGGGCTGGGAGGAAGGTCTGTTCCCCAATCAGCGCGCCCTGGACGAGAGCGGCCTGCGGGCGCTGGAGGAGGAGCGGCGGCTGGCCTATGTCGGCCTGACCCGCGCCCGCAAGCGGGTGATCCTGAGCTTCACTGCCAACCGGCGCATGCATGGCTCCTGGACTTCCGCCGTTCCCTCACGCTTTGTCGAGGAGCTGCCGGACGAATATGTCGAGCGCTCCAGCGACGTCGGGGTTTACGGCGGCCAGCAGCGGCAGGGCGGTTATGGTGGCGGTTATGGTGGGGGCGGTTATGCAGGCGGCGGTTATGGCGGCGGCTATAGCGGCCGCCGGAATGACGACGGCTTCGGTGGCAATCTCTCGGGCGGGAACGCCGGTACAGATTCGGCCAGTGGATCAGGCGGCGGCTTCAGCGATAACGGGCGCAGCGCCAAATCCGTCAGTCCGGGGCTGGCGCGGGCCCGGTCGTTTAAATCCTCCGGCGTGAGCGCGCGGACGCCGGGACGCAAGACCACCCAGACATCACCGGCAAGCAGCGGCAGCGGCTACAAGCGCGGCGAGCGGGTGTTCCATCAGAAATTCGGCTACGGCACCATTGCGGCCGTCGAGGGGGATCGCCTGAGCATTTCCTTCGATGTGGCCGGGGAGAAAAAAGTGATCGCAAGTTTCATCGTTCCCGCCGATCAGGCGGGCTGAGTCCATGGCCATAGCACAAGCCCGGACATCATCATCCCCCGCCTGGTGTTTGACCTTCGCGGTGGACGCCGCCAGGCTGCGGCTGTTCGAGACCATCTTCGAGGCGCTGGAGGGCGCGATGGTCACCGGCGCGCCCGGCGCGACCGGCGAGGTGACGCTGGAGATCTATCTGGCCGAGCCGCCCGGCGACGCACGCATCGCCGAACTGCTGGACACCGCCGCCGGGCTGGCCGAAATCCCGCGCCCGGACTTCACCCTGGTCCAGCTGCCCGACGTGGACTGGGTCGCCGAGAGCCAGAGGTCCCTGCCGCCGATTTCCGCCGGGCGTTTTTACGTCTACGGCTCGCACGTCACAGCGCGCCCGCCCTTCAGCGCCATTCCCCTGCTGGTGGAAGCCAACGTGGCCTTCGGCACCGGCCGGCACGAGAGCACCTTCGGCTGCCTGCTGGCGCTGAGCCGGCTGGCCAGGCACTTCACGCCCGCCAACGCGCTGGATATGGGCTGCGGCTCCGGCATTCTGGCGATGGCCATGGCGCATCTCTGGCACTGCCCGGTCCTGGCCGTGGACAACGACGCGGACTCGGTCCGGGTCGCGGGCCAGAACGCCCGGGAAAACCGCGTCGCCGAATGGATCGAGCCGCATTGCGGCGACGGCTATAAAAGCACGCTGGTGAAACAGCGCGGACCCTTCGACCTGATCGCCGCGAACATCCTGGCCGAGCCGCTCTGTGCCATGGCGACGGATTTGCGCCGCTATCTGGCGCCGGGCGGATACGTCATTCTGGCGGGGTTGCTGACGACCCAGCAGCAGCAGGTTCTGGCCCGGCACCGGGGGCAGGGATTGCGGCTGGTGAAGCGGCTGCACTTCGGGGAGTGGACGACGCTGGTTTTGCGGGGGTGATGGGGGGCGGTTTGATCGAAACCGGTTTGACGGAGGCCGGGGTGAGGAAAAGGGGTGGGGGTTTGTGAAGCTCTTTGTATCGGACCTGGACTTTACCCTGCTGGGCCCGGAGGGGGTTTTGTCGTCGGGCGCCGTCAGGCGCCTCAACGACCTGATCGCCGGCGGCATGAACTTTACCGTGGCCACGGCCAGATCGGCGCCCTCGATCCGCCATCTGATGTCCGGAGTCATGCTGGAGTTGCCGGTCATCGAGTTGAATGGCGCGATTCTGCGCGACCTGCAGAGCGGTCATATTCTGGAACACTTCGGACTGGGGCTGGAGACGGCCACCGCCATCAACGACTGCTTCCGGGGGCTCGGCCTGGCCGCCTATATTTCGGGTCTGGTTGGCGATCAGAATCCGCTCTATGTCCCGGAACTTCACAACAGCGGCATGCAGTGGTTCTTTGACGAGAAGCTGCGCTACGGCGATCCCCGTCTGACCGAGTCCCCGCGCGATCCCATCGCGGGGAACCGGGAGCTGGAGGATGTTTTCTGCTTTGTCTATCTCGGCCCCAGGGAGGAGGTCGACCTGATCGCCGCCACCGTGGCCGCACGGGTGCCCGGCGTCATGATCGTCACCTATGCCAATCACTACGCCGGCGGATGGGAGATCGTGATTGCCGCCGCCAGGGCGAACAAGGGCCACGCCATCGGCCGGCTGCTCGAACATCTGCGGGATCACAAAGGGCTTCATATCCGCGAGACCACCGCTTTCGGCGACAGCTCCAACGATCTGGAGATGCTGGCGGCGGTCGAGCGAGCGGTCGCCGTCAGCAACGCCACCGATGATGTGAAGGCGCGGGCGGGAGAGGTGATCGGGCACCACAGCGAGGACGCGGTGCTGGCGTATCTGGAGCGGGATTTTGGGGGCGGGGTTTGATGAGGGTGAGCTTTGATATCAGGCCGGGCGATGTTCAACCATCCGTATGAATTACAGATTGTGTCACTTTAATTTTGGTTCTTGCCGTCGATAACGACGCCGACTCGGTCCGGGTCGCGGGCCAGAACGCCCGGGAAAACCGCGTCACCGAATGGATCGAGCCGCACTGCGGCGGCGACGATAAAAGCACGCTGGTGAAACAGCGCGGACCCTTCGACCTGATTGCGGCGAACATCCTGGCCGAGCCGCTCTGCGCCATGGCAACGGATTCGCGCCGCCATCCGGCGCCCTTTTACGCCGTACCGTGTTGTGGTCTTCACGGCTGTGCCGTTCGGGCATGGTTCCCTGTCGCATAGAGACGGGAGTTGAGGGGCGAACGGCTGAGCTGGAATCGGAAACTCACAAATGATTGAATGTGGGTTTACACATTGCCTCAAAAGAGGGTGCCGACGAGGGGGCTTGCAGAAATGTACATTATATGGTACATTCATAAGTGAGCGATAGGAAGACACTCCGTGCCCGTTTCTTTCAGCAGGAGGGCGGCAACGAACCGGTCAGGGAATGGCTGCTGGGTCTCGGCCCGGAAGACCGCAAGGCGGTTGGTGACGACATCCGCACGGCGGAGAGTTTGGCTGGCCGATAGGGATGCCTCTCTGCCGCTCGATGGGGAAGGGGCTCTGGGAGGTCCGGACAAACATCTCGGACGGACGGATCGCGCGGGTTCTGTTCTGTGCTCACAAGGATGAAATGGTGCTCCTGCACGGTTTCATCAAGAAAACACAGAAAACGCCGCCTGCCGATCTCGATCTGGCGCGGAAACGAATGAGAGGTTTGACATGAACGATGACATCGAAAAGGGCCGGGCTGGTAGCTCATTTGACGATTTCCTCAAAGAGCAGGGAACCTGTGAGGCGACGAACGAACAGGCGATCAAGCGTGTCCTCGCCTATCAGCTCGCGGCGGCCATGAAGGAACAGGGGATCACAAAAGTGGAGATGGCCAGGCGCCTTGATACAAGCCGCTCGCAACTCGACCGGCTGCTTGACCCGTCTAATGACGGGGTGACGCTCGCGATGCTCTCGCGGGCTGCGACCGCCGTAGGCCGGAAACTCAACGTCGAGCTGGCATAAACCGCAAATGTAGTTTTCTACAAACGGCGTTATCACACAATGAGATCCTGTTCAGCCTTCCAGGGCAGGGAACGATAGAAAGCGTCAACTCGTGTGAAGCGCTCATCGAAGTCTGGGACCTCTCCGATTTCCAATCCAAGCGTACCCCACTCTTCCTTCGCCCGCCTGATGATCTCTGGTTGGGCCAAAGATCCTGCCGTGGGCGTGATCTTTCTGGCAGTACACTTTTCCGCAGCCTGTTAGAGCGCCTTGGCTGGTGCGAAGATATGGGACGTCAGGGGTTTGCGGTGACTTAACCCATAAATGTCGAGCCCCTATCAAATCCTATGTTCCCCCCCCAAAACTTTCCCGGATGGGTGAGCCAGGAGGCGATGAAGCGCGGTCACGCTTTTATCGTTATGGGTGCAAGAAGCTCAATTGTCACTTTCCGGAGAAAACCACTTAAGGTAGCGTACCAGCGGAAGCGGATTCTACTTTTGCAATATTGGGGATGTTACCGGATATGAGATTAAAAGCACTTCTCGCAGCCATGATCGGCTGCCTGGCAGTCGTCGGCTGGGCACAGAGCGCCCGCGCCACGGTGATGACTTACGACATGTCCTGGACCGGGCAGGGCGGCTATTCCATGAAGGGGATGTTCTCGTTCGATGATGCATCCCTGGCTGCGCCGCCGCTTGTCGGTGTTGTGGACCTTCTGTCGTTCGAGGCGACGGCTTTCCTGCCGGACGGTACGGCCCTGGACACCTATGCTTTTACCCGCGGCGATTACTCTGTTTTTTCAATAGGCTTTAACATCAACTTCAATTTCGAATCCGATACCGGGATTCTTCGGCAGTCAGGTACGCCGGCTCCCTATTCGCCGGAAGGATTGATTTTTGGCCAGTTCCCGACTGGTCAAATTTATCCGGACGGGTGGCTCATGTACGGAGGAGCGTCATGTTATCCATCCGCCGGATTCATAATGGTGCTTGATCAAGCCGGGGCGGGCTGTCTCAACTTCAGGGATTTTTCCCGGGAGAACTATATTCAGGTCAGTCTGAGGACGGATGCTCAGGATGAGGCTCTGGCGCAGGTGCCGGAACCCGGAACTCTGGCCTTGTTCGGTCTCGGCCTCGCCGGCCTGGGGGTCGCGGCGCGCAGAAATCCGGCGAAGAAGCCCGCGAAGCCATAAACCGGGGAGCGGGCCTTACTGTCGGGCGACAGCAGCAGACCCAAAAGAAAAACGGCGGCTTTCACCTGGAAAGCCGCCGGATCAGTTTGGTGTCATTGCTACGTACGGTTCGGGGGTCGCTAGAATATCAGGCGGCGCGGTGCGTCGTTTTGTTGCTGTTGGCGGCGTTCCGGGACCGGGGTGACGTCACGACCTGCAGCATCTCGGCGGCGGGAGCCGTTTTCACGGCGACCGGTGCGGCGGCTTCGGCTTTCGGCCAGTCGGCGTTCCGGTCGGTGGATTTCCGGCTGATCTCCAGAGCGGCCAGACGGCAGACGACGTCCACCATGGTGGCGCGTTCGATCCCGATATCGGCCAGCAGGCGATCGTCCAGCTGCTGCAGCTGGGCCACGGTGCGGCGGCGCATCAGGGCGACGCGAAGCGGCGTGATGACGTGCTTGCCGAGCATCCTGCCGAGTGTGGCAAGTCCGCTCAACTGCAGGAAACCGCGGCGCGCTCCGGCGATGAGCCGAAGGGCGGCTTCGCTCTGACGAAGGCGGGTGTCGGCCATCATCCATTCAAGGTCATGGGGGTGATTGTCAAAATCAAACTGCTTTGCAAGCTTTACCAGTGGCATCTTTCAAACTCCGTATCTTTATTGGTTGTGCGCGGCAGAGTTCGCAGAATTCAAGGGCTGATCTCCGGGGCGCAATGTCTTGTTGAAGAACTTATGCCCTTTTTACTTTTGGAACAGCGGGAATATTGCAGTGCAGCATTGCAGCTGGAGCATGGGAAGAAACGGCGGAAAATAAGGGAATTATGCGTTGCCGGGTGGCTGCGGAGGCCCGGTAGGGTTAATGTGGGGTAAATTTCGAGCGCTCTTGTCAAGCTGCGACGCTGCGCCTAGCTTTAGCTGTGGAGCGCAAGCCGCGCTCCGGCCTTCTGCCGCGGGAGGTGGTTCGCCTTCCGGCCTGTTTCAATGCGCGTCTGAACCCGAGGCTGCCGTGACATCACCGTCCCTTTCTTCGCCCGCCACCGCTTCACCCGCCGAAGCCACCAGTCAGGCTGTCCCTGACGCGTCTGCTGCCGGTGGCGACCGCCTGGCGGCGCTGCGCGCCGAACTGGCGCGGCGCAATCTGCAGGGCTTCATTGTCCCCAGATCCGACGAGCATCAGGGCGAGTACGTCCCGGCCCGCGCCGAGCGGCTGGCCTGGCTGACCGGCTTTACCGGCTCAGCCGGGTCGGCGGCGGTGCTGCCGGATCAGGCGGCGGTCTTTGTCGACGGGCGCTATACCGTGCAGGTGCGCGAGCAGATCGATCTGTCGAGGTTCACCCCGCGCCATGTGGCCGACGAGCCGCTTTCGGACTGGCTGAAGGAAAGTCTGAAGCCCGGCCAGCGCTTCGGTTTCGATCCCTGGCTCCATACCGACAGCCAGGTCGAGCAGCTGAGCAAAGCCGTCACGGCGGCAAAGGGCGAACTGGTGGCCTGCGACAGCAATCCGCTGGATGCGGTCTGGCCGGATCAGCCCGCCGCGCCGCTGGCGCCGGTGGCGCTGCAGGATCTGGCCTATTCCGGCAAACCGTCCTTCGAGAAGCGCGCTGAAATCGCGGCCATGATCAAGGACGCCGGCTGTGCCGCGGTGGTGATCAGCCTGCCGGACTCCATTGCCTGGCTGCTGAACGTGCGCGGCGGGGACGTGCCCTGCACGCCGCTGCCCCTGTCGTTTCTGATCCTGGGCGATGACGGTGTCGCCAACTGGTTCGTCGACGCGCGCAAGCTGTCGGATGACGTCCGCGAGGCGCTGGGCAACGGCGTCGACTGCCGGGACCCGTCGGACTTCGCCGATGGGCTGGAGGATCTGGGAAGGAACAAGAGCCGGGTGATGGTGGATCCGGCGTCCGCGCCCAAGTGGGTGTTCGGGCGCCTGGAAGAGGCCGGTGCGGAAATCGTCAGGGCCAGCGATCCCTGTCAGCTGCCCAAGGCGCAGAAGAATGCGGTCGAGCTGCAGGGCAGCCGCAATGCGCATGGGCGCGACGGCGCCGCCCTGACGCGCTTTCTCTCCTGGCTGGACCGGGAAGCGCCGGCGCAGATCGCCGCCGGGGAACTGAGCGAGCTGGATCTGGTTGCCAGACTGCTGTCGTTCCGCAAGACCGATCCGCTGTACCGCGATAACTCCTTCGAGACGATCTCGGCGTCCGGGCCCAACGGCGCACTCTGTCACTACCGGGTGACGGCGCAGAACAACCGGACACTCAAACCGGGCGATCTTTATCTGGTGGATTCCGGCGCGCAGTATCTGGACGGCACGACCGACGTGACCCGGACCATCGCCATCGGCGCGCCCTCGGCCGAGATGCGCGTCCGCAATACGCTGGTACTGAAAGGCCACATCGCGCTGGCGCAGGCGCGCTTTCCCAAGGGCACGACCGGCGCGCAGCTTGACGCGCTGGCCCGCATGCACCTGTGGCAGGCCGGGCTGGACTTCGATCACGGCACCGGCCACGGGGTCGGCAGCTATCTGAGCGTTCATGAAGGGCCGCAGCGGATTTCCAAGGCGGGATCGACCGTCGCCCTGCTGCCGGGCATGATCGTTTCGAACGAGCCGGGCTACTACAAGGAAGGCGCCTACGGCATCCGGATCGAGAATCTGGTCACCGTGGTGCAGCAGGAGCTGCAGCCCGGCGAGGACCGCGCCATGATGGCCTTCGAAACCCTGACCCTGGCGCCGATCGACAGAGGTCTCGTGGAGATGTCGCTGATGACTGCCGGTGAAATTGCCTGGCTGGACGCCTACCACGCGCGCGTGCGCGCCAGCCTCTCGGACAAGCTTCCGGAAACGGATGCCAGGTGGCTGGAAGAAGCGACCCGCCCGCTGGCGGGCTGAACGGCCTTTCCGCCTGTCCGGCGCGCGGCGTTACTTCGCGTCGGTGAAAAGGTTCTGCAGATAGGCGTTCTGGATGTTACTGATGTGGCGGATGATGTCGGCCAGATCCTGTCCGATGCGCTGTGACATCTGCAGATCCTCGTCGACGAAGAGATCCGTCGGTTCCGCCCAGCGCTGAATCATGTGAATCAGCGCACGGTAGGCGGCCCGCTCATGCGGCTGCTCACCGCGGCCGAGCAGCTGAATCCGGTTGAGGATGAACTCAAGGCTGGCGTGGGCCTTGAGCATATTGTGCTTGCCCAGGCCCGGGAATTTCACCTTGTGGGTGGATTTCGACGCCCGGCGGGACTGCATGCGCATGACCTTGGCCTGGTGCGCCTGCTGTACGTGGGCCGATGTCTGCTGCACAGGCGCAGGGCCCGATGCGGCGCCGTTGCGCAGCGAAGAGTGGAAAGGCCGCGCGACGGCCGCGGAGATTTCGTCGTTTGCCGTATAGCGCGGCCCGTCCATGCCGTCCATGGAGGGTGGCGCGATACCGGTCGGAATGGCGGCGCCTTTCGGCGACAACAGGGATCCGGTGAGGCTTGCTGCTTTCAAAGTCATCTCCGTTACCCCTTAGTGCTGTGTGCCGACACTGAAGGATTGCCTCTGAATCGGAGCTGCTGCCGACGAGGGTATGATCGTCTTGCGCTGCCCCGGAACGAGCCGGCTGTCGATGTATTCCCAGAGTTTGGTGATCTCGCTGGCGGAGCGCGTTGCCTTGGTGATCTCCATGACGGTGCGGCCGTCGATCATGCTGGCGGCGAAATCCGCCCGATGATGGATGATCACGGGCGCGACCGTGCCATGCTGTGACAGGGCAAAGGCGGCTTCGGACGTCATGCGCGCGCGCGGTGTTGCCGCGTTGATCACGAAGACCAGGGGCTTGCCCAGGTTTTCGACCAGTTCGACGGTGGCGCCAGCGGCGCGCAGATCATGCGGGCTGGGCCGGGTCGGAATGACGATGAGATCGGAAACGCGAACCACGTCGGCGATGGTATCGGTAATGGCGGGGGGAGTATCGATGACCACCATCTTGATCCCGGCATCGCGCATACGTTCGAGGTCATCGGCCAGCCGGGATACGTAGGTACTTACGAAAACCGGCGTTTCCGCCTGCCGCTCGTTCCACCAGTCGGACAGACTGCCCTGGGGGTCGGTGTCAATCAGAGCTACCGGACCCGCGCCCATTCTCTCTGCTTGTACGGCCAAGTGACCTGCCATGGTCGTTTTGCCGGACCCACCCTTCTGGGAGGAAATCGCCAACACTCGCATTATTGTCTCGCTCCTATTCCGAACGGCCCCCGGAAGGTTCCGCCTGTGCAGCCGGATCTGGTTCTCAACAGGACCCCCCGGGTCCATCAAATCGCCGACCGTCGTAATGTTCCGAAAAGGCATCTACCTGAACGGGTGACGACATTGAAGCTGTTGCATCAACCAGGTTCTCCCAACAACCTAGGCAAGAGCTCTTAATAAGGTCTTACTTCTCGCCTATTAGTTCACAACTTAAAGTCCCATCAGATTATAGGCAGTAACGCAATATATAAGATACAATTTATATATATATTTAATTTTTCTACGCTTTGTCGGCTTTATGAAAATGTATCATAAATAACATGTAGTATTGTTGAATTTATAATTCTTCAAATAACTCTATATCTGTTTCATTTTTTTGCAAAGTAAAAATATTTCCGTGATTATCTTCATTTTATGTTTGATTTTTATCTGATTTGTTGCTTCAACCGGAAGAAGTCGTCCTCGAAAGCCTTCAGGCCAGGGTGCCTGCGGTGCCGCCCGGTTCGGGTTCGATGAGGGAAGTGGCGGGGGAATACACCAAAATGGCGCAGGCGGAAGGCGGGAGAGACGTGCTCGTGGAGACAGGCTGACGCGTGCGGCGGTCGCGAGAACGTCCGGGGAAAGGCGGAGCGCACCGCCGTCAGGGGAGGCAGGGCGCGTGCGACGCCCGCCAGCTGCAACCGGAATTCAGGTCATTGTCCGCTAAACGGGGCTGTGTCCGCGCGCTGCAGCGATTCCGGCCGAGCGAATGACGCTCTGACAGCCTGTTGTCCGGCCGCCGACTACTTCACGTCCGAGAACAGCACCTTCATGTAGGCGTGCTGGATGTCGTTGATGTGGCGGGAAATTTCGGCGAGGTCCTGGCCGATACGTTCCGCCATCTGCAGATCTTCGTCGATAAAGAGATCGGTCGGCTCGGCCCAGCGCTGAGTTATATGAATGAGGGCGCGATAAGCGGCGCGTTCGTGCGGTTTATCTCCACGTCCCAGGTCCTGGACCCGGTCGAGAATGAACTCCAGGCTGTCTTCAGAATTAAGCATGTCCAGTCCCGCATTGCTGATGAAGGAATAATTTAAATCAAATTCGGTAAATGCCAGGTTTACGATGCCGCTGAGTCAGGAAATATGTAAGGGAAATGCCCGGCTTATACAAAAAACGGGTGCAGTATTCGTGGAAAATCGCGCGACCGTGAAGCTCTCGAATCGTCCATCATCATGCAAGGCTTCCTATGCTCTTGTATTCGCGACGGGCAATGTCACCTCATCCTTGACCGTCTCCATCACCACATAGGTGTGGGTCTGGAGTACTCCGGGTAATTTCGAGACAACCTCCCCCAGTATTCTTCTGTAAGCGTCGATATCCTTGCTCCTGACCTTCAGGAGATAATCATAGCCGCCCGCAACCATGTGACATGACTGGATTTCGGGGATGCGAACGACTGCCGTGTTGAAGGCTTCGAGATCATCGGCCGTTGTGCTCTTCATCTGCACCTGGACCATCACCACATGGCCGGCGTTCACGACCATCGGGTTGAGCTTTGCGAAATAGCCGCAAATGACGCCGGTTTTCTCCAGCCGCCTCAAGCGTTCCGCGCACGGCGTCTTGGTCAGATGTACCCGCCGGGACAATTCGACCACCGAAATCCTGCCGTCTTTCTGGATCTCCTCCAGAATGCGCAGATCCGTCGGATCCGGACTAACTGCCGCCATATGATTTTCCTTTCAAATGATAGATTAATAGGAAATTCGACTGCTTTTTAGCTAAATTTGGAGCCAAATCCTACTTTAAGACTGCTATTCTCCAGGTGTAAAGGAAAATGCCATCCGGCATCGGACTTTCGACGGTCAAAAACAAAGGGAGGAAACGATGACAGCTACCAAACGGGCTCTGCCGAGCCTTTCGCTGGCGCTCACGCCGGTGATATTGACGCTTCTGGTATTGGCGTTGCAGCTTTTCTATTTCGGTGACTTCACACCCCACATACCGCTGGCGATCGGGCTGGCGATCACCGGCCTCGTGGGGCTGAAGCTCGGCTTTAAGTGGATCGACATCGAAAAGGGCGTGTTTCACGTCATCCATGTCTCGTTGCCGTCGGTTTCCGTCCTGATCACCGTTGGTATGATCATTGGCGTCTGGATCGCCAGCGGCACCGTTCCCACGCTCATCTATTACGGTCTTGTCATCCTCTCCCCGGAAATCTTTCTCGCGGCGGCGATGCTGCTGTGTTCGGTGGTTTCCCTGTCGCTCGGCACGTCCTGGGGTACCGTGGGTACTGTCGGGCTGGCCCTTATGGGGATCGGCGCCGGGTTTGGGATACCTGTCTACTGGACCGCCGGCGCGGTCGTTTCGGGCGCGTTCTTCGGCGACAAGGTCTCGCCGCTGTCGGACACCACGAATCTGGCGCCGGCCGTCACCGGCACCAATGTCTTTTCCCACATCAGGAACATGATGCCGACGACGGTTCCCGCGATGCTGATAGCCTTCGCGATCTATCTTGCCGTCGGCTACGCGGTGATCGAGACCGAAAACGTTTCCTTCGCCCGGATCGACAGCATCACCGCCGCACTGCAGGCGAACTTCCTTATTTCGCCCGTGCTGCTCCTGCCCGCACTGCTGGTCATCATTCTCGCCGTCAAGAAGATGCCGCCGATCCCTTCGCTGTTCGCCGGTGTCGTCGCCGGCGGCCTGACCGCCATGCTGGCGCAGGGTGTGGGACTGCACGACATCTTCAGCTATGCCAATAGCGGCTACTCGATCGAGACGGGCGTCACGGAGATAGACAACCTGCTCAATCGCGGCGGCATTCAGTCCATGATGTGGACCATCTCGCTCGTCCTTATCGCGCTTGGTTTTGGCGGGGCCCTGGAGAGGACCGGCTGCCTGGAAACGATTATCAATAGGATCATCACCAAGGTCCACACCTTCGCCGGCATCCAGACGGCTGCGATCGGAACATCCATGGCCACCAACCTCGTCGCCGGCGATCCCTATCTCTCGATCGCCTTGCCGGGACGCATGTACGCGCCTGTCTACCGGGGCATGGGCTATTCGACGCTCAACCTTTCGCGCGCGATTGAAGAGGGCGGCACGTTGATATCCCCGCTGATCCCCTGGAACGCCGGAGGCGCGTTCGTCATAAGCGCGCTTGCTCTTGGTGTGGCAGACGGGAACCTGGAAAACCTGCTCTACATTCCGCTCGCCTTCGCCTGCTGGCTGTCGCCGGTACTCGGGGTGATCTACGCCAATCTCGGCGTCTTTTCACCGCGGGCGACCGCAGAGGAAAGGCGCGAATGGAAAGAGAGCGGCGAGGCTGTGGCGGATCTCGGGGCGCAGGGATGGGATACCGAAGAGGCTGAAGCCGCCCGACCGGTTGCCACCGCCTGACCCACTCCCGCTGCCTGAACATGCCCCTGCCGGTCAGGCAGGGGCATCGTTCGTCCGGATACCTACAATCCTGCTGGATTGCGTTCGGGGATAATGCAATGAAGGTGGTTCAACCGCCTTTTCATGGCCCTGAATCCGGTGCAATGAACGCGAGCCACTCCGCTTCACTCATCACGGTCAGGCCCAGTTCCTCGGCCTTCCTGGCTTTCGATCCGGCATCCGTGCCGATGACGACGAAGTCGGTTTTCTTCGAGACCGAACCGGCGACTTTGGCACCGAGGGATTCGGCCTTTGCCTTGGCTTCACTGCGTCCGAGGGTCTCGAACTTGCCAGTGAAAACGACGGTTTTTCCGGTAATCGGCGAGCCGCTGGTGTCTTCGACAATGAAGTCTTCGACCTTCAGCTCCGCGGCGAGATCTTCCAGGACCTCCTGGTTGTGCGGCTCGGCGAAAAAGGCCAGCAGGTCGTCGGCCATGACCGCGCCGATACCGTCGATGTCGATCAGGTCCTGGTAGGCATCGCTTTCGCGGTCCCCGGCCTGCCGCATGGCCGTGCGCAGCTTTTCCAGGCTGCCGTAGGTCCTGGCGAGCAGACGGGCGGTGGTGTGGCCGATCTGGCGAATACCCAGAGCAAAGATCAAGCGGTCCAGGGAAATCCGGCGCCGGTCTTCGATCGCGGCGAAAAGCTTCTCGGCCGATTGCTTTCCCCAGCCGGGCTGATTGCGTAGCGGTGTCAGGTTGTCCTTGTCCTTGTCCTTTTCCGCGAGGCGGAAAATGTCGCCCGGGCTGTGGATCATTCCCTTCTCGAAGAAGAACTTCACCTGCTTGTCACCCAGGCCCTCGATGTCGAAGGCATCGCGGCTGACGAAGTGCTTCAGGCGTTCGACCGCCTGCGCCGGGCAGATCAGGCCGCCGGTGCAGCGGCGCACGGCTTCTCCGTCTTCGCGCACGGCCGCGCTGCCGCATTCCGGGCAGTGATCCGGATAGACGTAGGCCTTGCTGTCGGCCGGGCGCTGGTCAAGCAGAACCGAGACCACCTGGGGGATCACGTCCCCGGCGCGCTGGATGATGACCCGGTCGCCTTCGCGGATGTCCTTGCGGGCGATTTCGTCTTCGTTATGCAGGGTGGCGCGGGAGACCACGACACCGCCGACGGTGATCGGCTCCAGATTGGCGACCGGCGTGAGGGCGCCGGTGCGGCCGACCTGAATGGTGATTTCCCGCAGCAGGGTTTCGGCCTGCTCGGCGGGGAACTTGTGGGCAATGGCCCAGCGCGGCGCACGGCTGACGAAGCCCAGGCGTTCCTGAAGATCGAGGCGGTTGACCTTGTAGACCACGCCGTCGATGTCGTGCGGCATGGTCGCGCGGGCGGAGCCGATTTCCCGATAGAAGGCGAGAATATCCTCGACGTCTTCGCAAAGGCGCCCGGGTTCGTTGATGGTGAAGCCCCAGGCGGTCATGTTTTCGCGGACTTCGGTCATGGTCCTGCCCAGCGGGGCGGAAATCTCGCCCCAGGCATAGGCGTAGAAGGTGAGGGGCCTCGAGGCCGTGATCGCAGGGTCGAGCTGCCGCAGTGAGCCGGCGGCGGCGTTGCGCGGATTTGCAAAGATCTTGCCGCCCCGGGCTTCCTGACGCGCGTTCAGGGCGCTGAAGTCGTCGCGCCGCATGAAGGCTTCGCCTCTGATTTCCAGGATTTCGGGCCAGCCGCTTCCCTTGAGGCTGTGCGGAACGCCCTTTACGCTTTTGACATTGGCGGTGATGTCTTCGCCGGTGGTGCCGTCGCCGCGGGTCGCGGCCTGAACCAGCTTCCCGCTCTCATAGCGAAGCGCACAGGACAGGCCGTCGATCTTGGGTTCGGCGAGGATTGCGATTTCGGTGCTTTCCTCCAGACCCAGAAACCGCCGGATCCGGGCGAGGAACTCGGTAATGTCCTCGTCGGCGAAAGCGTTCCCGAGCGACAGCATCGGAACCTTGTGCCGCACCTTGGAAAAGCCGGGCGCCGGTTCCGCACCAACCCGTTTCGACGGGCTGTCGGGACGGATCAGATTGGGGAACAGCGCCTCGATGGCGTCGTTGCGCCGCTTCAGGGCATCGAATTCCGCGTCCGGGATTTCCGGCGCGTCCTGCTGATGATAGAGCCGGTCGTGATGCAGAATGGCAGCCGCCAGGCGGGCCAGCTCGGTTTCAGCCTGTTCCGGGCTCAGGTGCTCGGGTGCCAGCTTTTCAGCATTGGTGTCGGATGTTTCCATTGTCATCGCCGTGCTTTCGGACTTGCCGTCCATAATGTCTCTTAAACTCCCATCAGGCGATCCGCCGCGGCCCGGGCTTCGTCGGTGACTTCAGCACCGGACAGCATCCGGGCCAGTTCCTCGCGCCGGTCGCGTTCATCGAGGACCATCACTTCCGTGGCGGTTCTTTCCTGTTTCGCGGCGTTGCTCACCGTGGTCTTCTGTACCTGCAGATGGTAATCGGCGCGGGCGGCGACCTGCGGTGAATGTGTTACCACCAGGATCTGCCGTTCCCTGGCCAGACGTGCCAGCCGTTCGCCGACGGCATGGGCCGTGGCGCCGCCGACACCGCTGTCCACCTCGTCGAATACCAGCGCCCCGACCGGACTGGTTCCGGCCAGGACGACCTTGAGGGCCAGAAGAAAGCGTGCGAGTTCGCCACCGGAGGCGATCCTGCCCAGCGGGCCGGGTGGGGCGCCGGGGTTGGTGGCAACCTCGAAGGCCACCCGCTCAAGGCCGGTCGCGCTCCAGCTGCCCTCGTCGAGATCCTCGATCCGGGTGTGAAAAACCGCTCTTTCGAGTTTCAGGGGCGGCAGTTCGAGAGAGATCTGCCGGTCAAGCTCCTGCGCCGCCTTGCGGCGCAGCCTGCTCAGGGCGCCGGCCTGTTTGACAAAGGCTTCGCGGGCGGCGTCGCTTTCGCGCTCCAGGCGCTCGAGAATTTCGCTGCCGGAATCGATGGTAGCCAGCCGCGCCGACAGAGACTCACGCAGGACGGCCAGGTTTTCCACATCGGTGCCGTGCTTGCGCGCCATATCCCGAAGCGCGAAGTAACGTTCCTCGACGTCGGCCAGGCTGGCGCCTTCGGTGTCGATGTCGGTGGCAAGGGCGTTCAGGTGGCTGAGCGCATCTTCGATTTCAGCCATTGCGCGCTCCAGAGCCGCCATCGCCGGCTCAAGGCGGCTGCCGGTGGCGTCCACGACCCGCTCCAGCCGGCGGCGGGCATCGCTCAGGGCGTCCTCGGCACTGGCCTGCCCGTCGCTGCCGGCCAGATCATTGACCGCGGCATTGACGGCTTCGATCAGATGTTCGCGGTTGAGCAGGAGCTTGCGGCGTTCCGCCAGCTCTTCGTCCTCGCCCGGCCGCGGATCCAGACCTTCCAGTTCCTCGACGGCGTGACGCAGATAGTTCTCGTCGCTGCGGGCCTGGGCCAGATCCCGCTCGGCAAGGTCTTTTGCCGCCTGCGCCGCGCGCCAGGTCTGCCAGAATCCGGAAACCGCCGCGATCAGTGCGGGCTCGCCGGCGAAGGCGTCCAGCAGGGCCCGGTGGGTGGCGCCATCGAGCAGGCCGCGCTGTTCGAACTGGCCCTGGATTTCGATAAGATCGTCGCCCAGCCGGCGCAGCAGGCCGATCGAGACCGCCTGGTCGTTGACGTAGGCGCGGCTGCGGCCGTCGCCGGTGACGACGCGACGCAGCACCAGGCTGCCTGCTTCGGGTTCGATGTCGTGCTCGGCCAGGACCGCGTTGGTGGGGTGATCGCTGTCGACGTCGAAGACCGCGGTGACCGAAGCCTGCGTTGCGCCCTGCCGGACCAGACCCGAGATCGAGCGGTTACCGACGGCGAGTCCCAGGGCATCGAGCAGGATCGACTTTCCGGCGCCGGTCTCACCGGTGAGCGCGCAAAGCCCGCCGTGGAACGTCAGATCGAGGCGGTCGATGAGAACGATGTCGCGGATCGACAAGCTGACAAGCATGGGGTTGGACCCTCATCCCAAGGTTCACGGAGCATGCTCTAGATGACGGAATTCCAGATTCTGGAGATCCACGAGCCCTTGTCCTCTTCCGGCCGCAGATCCTGTCCCGTGAGCAGGGCGTAGCTGTCGAGATACCAGTCGCTGCCCGGGAAGTTGTACCCCAGAACAGATGCGGTCGCCTGGGCTTCGCTGATCACGCCGATCGAGAGGTAGCACTCGACCAGGCGGTGCAGCGCTTCGGGGACGTGGGTCGTGGTCTGATAGTCCTCGATCACCATGCGGAAGCGGTTGATGGCGGCGAGGTATTCTCCTCGGTTCAGATAGTACCGCCCGATTTCCATATGCTTGCCGGCCAGATGGTCGCGGGCCAGATCGATTTTCAGCTCCGCATCGCGGGCATAGGTGGTTTCGGGAAAACGGCGGATCACCTCGTCCAGCGCTTCCAGCGCTTCCCGGGTGGTTTTCTGGTCCCGGGCAACGTCGGAAATCTGCTCGTAATAGCTGATTGCCTTGAGATAGTAGGCGTAGGCGATGTCCTTGTTACCCGGATGGAGCTGAATAAAACGATCCAGAGTATTGACGGCGTCGTCATACTTATTCGCCTGGTAAAAGGCATAGGCCGCCATGAGCTGGGCCTTGGATGCCCAGACCGAATAGGGATGCTGGCGCTCGACTTCGTCGTACAGCCGGGCGGCTTCATCGTAATTCGCGTTCAGAAGTTCGTCGGTCGCGCCGTTGTAAAGCTGCTCCACGGGCTGCTCGATGTAGGGGGCCTCGTCGTCGGAGCTGCAGCCGGCAACAAGGCTCATCAGGCCGAGCGCCGCAATGACGCGGCGTGTCGTCCGGCCCAGAGGCGTTCGTGGTGCCGCGGAAAGCGGCGTGCGCGACGGAAGGTGAAAGTGTGGCTGTCTCATGCGTTCCTGGGCTCTTGTGGTCCGGCCGGAGGAGCGGCCGATTTGCCTCGAGCGAGACTATAGGACCAACAAACCCCGCCCTCAAGCAGCGCTGTCGCCTTTTACCGAAAGGGAGTGGAGAGAGTTGAAAGGCAAGGGGCGCGCCAGGCCTCCCCAGGGAAGTTCCGGCAACGATAGGGTGCAGCGGCAGGGACGGCAGGCCGGTCTTTGGAAGGGAACGGGCGCGGCTCAGGCCTGGGCGGCGACGGCGGGCTGGAGTCTGACCGGGGCCGACAGGGGGATCGCCACCAGATCGTCGTGGGTCATATCGACCCATTCCCAGGCACTCTGATCGGCAAACAGTGTCTGGATCAGGCGCAGGGTGAGGGCATGACCGGCGCGCACGCCCTGAAAATGCCCGATCAGCGGGCCGCCGATGAGGTAGAGGTCACCGATCGAATCCAGCACCTTGTGGCGGACGAACTCGTTTTCGTAGCGCAGGCCGCCCTCGTTCATCACGGTGTCGCCGGAGATGACGACGGCATTGTCCAGCGAGCCGCCGCGGGCAAGGCCGAGTTCAAGCAGCTTGTCGAATTCCTGCAAAAATCCGAAGGTCCGGGCCCGCGACACTTCCCGTTTAAAGGCGGACTGCGAGAGCTCGACGAAGCATTCCTGCCGGCCGACGGCCCGGCTGTCGAAGTCGATTTCGAAGTTGACCGTGAAACCCTTGCCCGGCATCAGCGACGCGGATCGATGGCTTTCCGCCGTCTCCACATGCTCCAGAACGCGGAGGGCGCGGCGAGGCGCGCTCTGCTCCAGCGTGCCGGCGCACTCGATCAGAAACACGAAGGGGGCGGCGCTGCCGTCCATCACCGGAACCTCGGCGCCATCCAGCTCGATCACAACGTTGTCGACTTCATAGCCCGCAAGCGCGGACATCAGATGCTCGATGGTGGCGATCCTGATCCCGTTGGGGCCGACCAGCGTGGTGCAGAGCGGGGTTTCAACCGCGTTTTCCCAGGTCGCCTTGATCTCGTTCGTGCCTTTTTTGATGTCGACACGGCGGAACACGACACCGCTGTTCGCGGGAGCGGGCAGCAAAGTCATGTTGATCTTCGTGCCGGAATGAAGACCGACACCCGAACAATGGATCGAGTTTTTCAGGGTTTTCTGGAAAATGAACTCGCTTGAGATCCGGCTATGACCTGTCATGATCTTCACTAACTATCCGCTTCTGACGTCTGCCCGACGTTTCGTCTTCGGCAAACTGTTGTTCAAACTGGCCTCATCAGACTGGACGCCTGGGGCGGACCCGCCCCTTGATACTCTGCGTCGTATTGCTGATTTTCCCCGGACCAAACGCAATGCTACAATTGCTTAGTGACAGAGTAAGTGTGTCCGCGCAGCAACTCAAATCACTCTTTGTTGCAATATGTTACGGTTCGCACAGCTATAAAATGCCGCGCTGCAATATAAACTATTAACGATAAATGACCGGAAACCTGGCCGGAAATCTGGCCGGAAATCTGAACGACTTTCGTGCCTGCAAAACCACACCGCCACCGGAGAGCAATGAAGGCTCCGGTGGCGGGTTTTGCGTGGGCTGATCCGAGAACAGATCCGGATCAGTGGTTTGAAAACGAGATGCCTGACAGGGGCTTCCCGGTCACGGATTTCATCGCCGGAGCGACTCAGCGGCGAAATCCGGGAGGACCGGCACTTCCGTCAGGCGTTCAGAGTCTGGCCGTTTTGCTCCGGATCGGAGAAAACGGCCGCACTCCAACCAACCGGGGCAGAGGCTGGTTCACGCTTTTCAGTGAAAAGCGACCAGACTCTAGTTCGCCTGACGCCGCAGGAATGCGGGGATATCAAGCAGATCTTCGTCAGCCTGCCTGGCGCCGATCCGCTCGGAAGGATCGAGACCGGACAGACGGGGCTGCTGCTGTGCCGGTGCAGCCTGAACCGGTGCGGCAGGCGCCGCAAACTGCTCAGCCTGCAGGTTCGACTGCGGCTGTGGCATCGGCGGCATCGGCGTATGCATCGTCGAAACCGCGGGCGCTGCCGGCCGCATGTGATGGCCCAGAGGCGATTGCATCTGGGTCGGTTGAGCCACCGGCTTGGCCGCGTTCAGTGCTCTTGCCGCACCACCGGTCATCTTGGCAAACAGGCCACGCGGGCGATTCGGCTCGGCGCGAACCGTCTCGTGGTCCTGCGGTTCATCCCTGTGCGAAACCTCGGCTTCCGGCATTGTAATCGCTGCCGGGGTCTGCGTCCGGTTGGCCGCAACGTCTTCGGCGGTCAGCGGGGCAGGGGCAACGAAGCTGTCCACCTGATGTGAAGCCGCCACGGAGTCGTCGACAAACTGTTCCGGCTCTTCGAACAGCTGGCTTTCGTATTCAGGCTCGTACTCGGCAGCCTGTGCCGTTGCTGTTGCCGCAGAGCCAAACTGTGCCACCGACACGGACGGCATGGCGGCAGCGTGAGATGCCGCGGCCGGGGCGGCCGCAAGCGGTGCCGCCGGCTGGGCCCGGGCGGGAACCAGGCTGATCGGCATGGGACGCGGCGTGACGGCCTCGTCGACATCGATACCGGTTGCCACCACGGAAACCCGCATCTTGCCGTCCAGAGTCGGATCGAACGTCGAACCGAAGATGATGTTGGCGTCCGGATCGACTTCGTCCCGGATCCGGTTGGCGGCTTCGTCAACTTCGAACAGCGTAAGGTCGGGACCGCCGGTGATGTTGATGAGAACGCCGCGGGCGCCCTTCATCGATACTTCGTCGAGCAGCGGGTTGGAGATCGCCGCTTCGGCCGCATCGATGGCCCGGGTCTCGCCTTCGGCCTCGCCGGTTCCCATCATGGCCTTGCCCATCTCGGTCATAACCGCCCGGATATCGGCGAAGTCCAGGTTGATCAGGCCCGGCATGACCATGAGATCGGTCACACCGCTGACGCCGGCTTTCAGAACATCGTCGGCCATCTTGAAGGCGTCCGCGAAGGTCGTCTTTTCGTTGGCGATCCGGAAGAGGTTCTGGTTGGGGATGATGATCAGCGTGTCGACGTACTGGGTCATGTCGGCGATTCCGGCTTCCGCAAGGCGCATACGATGCACGCCTTCGAAATGGAAAGGCTTGGTGACGACGCCGACGGTCAGGATGCCGGATTCCCGGGCTGCCCGCGCAATGACAGGGGCCGCACCGGTTCCCGTACCGCCGCCCATGCCGGCGGTGATGAACACCATGTTCGAGCCTTCGAGGTGACCGAGGATTTCATCCATGGCTTCCTCGGCAGCGGCCCGTCCGATATCCGGGCGCGAGCCTGCACCCAGACCCTGGGTGATGTTGCGTCCAAGCTGGATGCAGCGATCGCAATTGGACTGGTTGATCGACTGGGCGTCGGTGTTCGCAATCAGGAACTCGACACCCTCCAGTTTGGACTGGATCATGTTGTTGACGGCGTTGCCGCCGGCTCCCCCGACACCGATAACGGTGATCCGGGGGGAAAGGTCGGACTTTAATGTTGGTACATTCAAATTTAGCGTCATTGTCGCCTCCACTTACCCACGCAATTGTTTAGGTCTGCTACTGTTTGGTTTTGCCGCTCTGGCAGTCGCTCTTTGTCCCGATACGGCCGGAACAGCCGTTGTTGGCGTCTTGGTCCTACTAAAAATGTTCGCGAAACCAGTGGCCCACACGGCCCACCAGGTTTCCGGGTTCCTTCGCCTGCTGAGGAAGGTCGCGGGGGGCCGCGATGTCCGAGGCGATGGCGTAAAGAAGAAGTCCTGCACAGGTGGCGTAGGCCGCGCTGCTGGTGGCTTCCGCCAGTCCCGAGACACGCAGCGGCCGGCCGATGCGGACCTGTTTGTCGAGGATCAGTCCGGCGAGGTCACCGATGCCCGAAAGCTGGCTGCCACCGCCGGTCAGCACGACACGGCGTCCGGCGATCTTGTCGAAGCCGCTGGCTTCCAGGCGAGAGCGCACCAGCTCGAAGGTTTCCTCGAGACGCGGCTGGATAATGCCGACCAGCAGCGAGCGCGGAACCTGTTGTGTGGCGCTGTGCTCGTCTTCGCCGACCTGCGGCACGTCGATGACTTCGCGGTCGTCGGCCGCGGCCGCAAGCGCATGTCCGAAAAGCGTCTTCATCCGTTCGGCATGCGCCAGCGGGGTCGAGAGGCCGCGCGCAATGTCGTTGGTGACGTGCAGGCCGCCGATCGGCACGACATCGGTAAAGATGACGTTGCCCTCGAAGAAGACCGCGATTGTGGTGGTGCCGCCGCCCAGGTCGATGACGGTGACGCCCAGGTTCATCTCGTCCTCGACCAGCGCCGACAGGCCCGCCGCGTAGGGCGAGACGACGAAGCCGGCGATGTCCAGATGGCAGCGGCGGATGCAGGTCGCCAGATTGCGCACCGCGCCGGCGGCAGCGGTGATGATGTGCATATGGACGCCGAGCTGCTCGCCGTGCATGCCGCGCGGATCGCGGATGCCCCGGCTGCCGTCGATGCTGTATTCCGTCGGGATCGAGTGGATCAGCTGACGCCCCGGCTCGGCATGACCGTTCGTGCTCTGGAGTTCCTGGCCGTATTCGAGTGCGCGGCGAAGGTCCGCCTCGCCGACCTCGTGGCCGTTGATCGAGACCTCGACGCCAACCGAACTCGAGGCCGGATAGCCGCCGGAAAGATTGACGACCACGCGGTCGATGGTCTCGCCCGCCATCTGCTCGGCGGCGTGAACCGCATTCAGGATGGAGGTTTCGAGCTCCTCCATATCGACGACGGCGCCGGCCCTGATGCCGCGGCTTTCCTGCTGGCCGATGCCCACGATCCGCGGGTGCTGGTCCGCTTCGACCCTGGCGATGAAGCAACAGACCTTGCTGCTGCCCACGTCAAGTGCGGCAACCAGACCGTTGTGAATTTTGTCCATTCGCTTATTCATCGTTCAGAGAGATCTCGCCTGACAGCGGTTTCGGTGATTGCCGGTGTGTCGTTATGGTCATCAGGATGGTCATCGGGGTTCGGGACATCAGGTCTCTTCTCCCATGCCCTGACGCTTGGTCTTTATTTTCGTGTTCGAGTTGGTGCGGACCACCAGCCGGTCCGGCAGACGCAGATCGATCACCACGACATCGCGCTCGAGAACGCCCTGGTCGCGCTCGATCTGTGCGAGTTGCGCCCAGGCGCCGGCGGCGTCGATCTCGGGGAGCTGCACGTCGATCCCGCCCTGCAGCTGCAGGTTCCAGCGCCGGCCGCTGACCCGGATCGCGGCGGTCACCAGATCTTTCAGCCGGGGCTCGCTGGCGATCAGTGCCAGCAGTTCGGCGGTGTGTTCCGGCGCATCCGCGCCCACGACCAGCGGCAGTTCGCCGAAATGGCCCGGCTCAATATTCGGGATCAGATCGCCGGCCTGGTCGATCACCGCGAGCTTGCCGTTGTGCTGCCAGATCGCCAGCGGCTCCCGCTCGACAATCCGGACATAGACGTCGCGCGGGAAACGGCGCTCGACGGCGGCGGACTTGACCCAGGGAAGGGTTTCGAGTTCCGCCTTCGCCGCATCCGGATCAAACGCCAGCAAGGGAAATCCGCGCTGGATACCCAGCGTGGCGAGCATCAGATTCGTCGGTGTACGGACCCGGCCCTCGACCAGCACGTCGTCAACCCCGAGCCCGGCGTCGACGCTGAGGGCATAGAAGCCCTGTAGCGTCGCGTCGATCCGGCGATTGAACCAGCCATCGATCGACAGCCACGACACGGCACCGATCACGGCGGTTGCGCCCAGCATCATCCCGCCGATGCGCGCGCGCCGCCAGGTCAGCAGCCTGGGCTGCGGGCGCCGTGCCGGCCTGCGGCTCGTCCGGGCCTTGTTTCGTGGCTGAGGTTTCGCGTTGGGGTTCATGCGGCGTCTCCGGCTGACTCGACGATCCAGGCGCACAACTCGGGAAAGGACATCCCCTTGTACGCAGCCTGTTCGGGGACCAGGCTCAAGGGGGTCATGCCCGGTTGGGTGTTGATTTCGAGGAAATAGAGTTTGCCGGGTTCCGAGTCTGCTCCCTTGCCGGTATCGTCGTAGCGGAAGTCCGAACGGCTCACGCCGCGGCAGCCGAGGATCTCGTGGACTTTGGCCGCAGCCTCCATCGCCTCGCGGTAGATCGCTTCGGGCACCTGTGCCGGTACGATGTGTTCGGTTTTGCCTTCGGTGTATTTGGCTTCGTAATCGTAGAACCCGGATTTGGGCCGCAGCTCCGTCACCGCGACGGCCTTGCCGTCCATGACGCTGACCGTCAGCTCCCGTCCGGGAATGTATTCTTCCACCAGCCAGAGATCTTCGGCATTGGCCGGATCTTCCGGCAGGACCGGGCCGTTGCCGCCTTTCAGAACGATCTGGACGCCGACGCTGGAGCCTTCATCGAGCGGCTTGGCCACGAAGGGACGCGGCAGAATCTCTTCGACCGCAAGCCGCTTGAGCGGTACAACAACGCCGTGCGGCACGGTGATGCCGGCGTCGACGGCGAGTGTCTTCGTGCGGTCCTTGTTCATGGCCAGCGCCGAAGCGAGCACGCCCGAATGGGTGTAGCGCAGGCCGAGCAGGTCCAGCAGACCCTGCACGCAGCCGTCCTCGCCCCAGCGGCCGTGCAGTGCGTTGAACACCACATAGGGTTTGGGATCGAGGGCGGTCACCAGAGCCGCGATGTCGCGAGTGACGTCGATTTCCGTGACCTCGTAACCGGCTTCGCGCAGCGCCCTGGCGCAGGCGAGGCCGCTGGTCAGCGAGACCTCCCGCTCGGCCGAGAAACCACCCATGAGAACCGCAACCCGTTTGGTCATGATGCTGTCCTCGCCGAACCGGAAGACAGTGGCACGCCGATCCGGCGGATTTCCCATTCGAGGGTGATGCCGGTCGCTGCCAGCACCCGGGCGCGGACATCCTCGCCAAGCTGCTCGATATCCTCGGCGGTGGCCGAGCCGGTGTTGATCAGAAAATTGCAGTGCAGTTCGGACACCATGGCGCCACCGCGCTTCAGGCCGCGGCAACCGGCGCGGTCGATCAGTTCCCAGGCCTTTTCGCCCGGCGGGTTCTTGAAACTGCTGCCGCCGGTGCGGGTTCTGATCGGCTGGCTTTCCGAACGGGAAGCCTGAATCTCGCTCATCCGCGTGGCAATGCTCGCGGCGTCGTCGGCGTGGCCCTTCAGGCGCGCGCCCAGGAAGATCCAGTCGGCAGGAACCGATGACTTGCGATAGGTCAGGCCCATGTCTTCCGGCAGAAGACGGTGAATTTCGCCCTGCTGGTCGACGGCTTCGGCCCAGATCAGAACGTCCCTGGTCTCCCGGCCGTAGGCACCGGCGTTCATGCGCAGCGCGCCGCCGATGGTGCCGGGGATGCCGCAGAGGAATTCCAGGCCGCCGGTGTTCTGGAGCTTCGCCGCGGTGGCGACGTTCAGATCGAGCGCCGCCGCGCCGCAGACGATGTCATGGCCGTCGGCTTCGATGTCGGCGAACCCGCGTCCCAGGCGGAGAACAACACCCGGAATGCCGCCGTCGCGGACCAGCAGATTGGAGCCGACGCCAAAGACCGTGACCGGGACATCGGCCGGCCTGTTCCGCAGGAACGACACAAGGTCGTCCCGGTCGGCGGGACGGAACATGACTTCGGCCGGGCCGCCGACGCGGAACCAGGTAACACCGTTCAGCGGCGCGTTTTCGCTGTAGCGGCCACGCACTTCCGGCAGACGGTCGATCAGGCGGGTATCGGGAGTTTTCTGCATGACCATCATTGCCCCGCGCCTTTCTTACCGGACCCGGAGCCTGCTTTGCCAGACAGCGCGTCCAGATCGGCCGGCAGGGTCTGCGCCCAGGCGGTGATGTTGCCGGCGCCCAGGCAGACCACCAGATCGCCCGGTTTCGCGATATCGCGGATCATGGCGGGCAGCGCAGCTGGCGCGGACAGGGCGGAAGCGTGCCGATGCCCGTGATTGCGCAGGCCCTCGATCAGCGAATCCCGGCTTGCCCCTTCGATCGGTTGCTCGCCGGCGGTGTAGACGTCCGCGACGATGACGTGATCCGCATCGTTGAAGCAGCTGCAGAAGCCTTCGAAGAGATCGTGCAGGCGGGTATAGCGGTGCGGCTGAACCACGGCGATGACCTGACCCCCGGTTGCCTGCCGCGCGGCCTTCAGCACGGCGGAAATTTCCACCGGGTGATGACCGTAGTCGTCGATGACGGTTATGCCGTTCGATACGCCGGTCTTGGTAAAGCGCCGCTTGACCCCGCCAAAGCCGGCCAGGGCCTTGCGGATGTCGTCGTCCGACATCCCCATTTCCTCGGCGACGGCAATTGCCGCCAGCGAATTGAGAACGTTGTGCTCGCCGACCATGGGCAGGACACAGGCGGAGATTGTCCGGCTTTGCTCGCCGCTGCGATCGGTGATCGCCACATCGAAGGTGGTCTGTACGCCGGTGACCTTCAGATTGAGCGCCCGGACGTCGGCCTGCGGCGAGGTGCCGTAGGTCACCAGACGGCGATCCGGGATGCGTCCGATCAGTGACTGGACCACCGGATGATCGATGCAGACGACGGCGAAGCCATAGAAGGGGATGTTCTTGACGAAGGTCTCGAAGGCCTCATGCAGCGCTTCGACCGAACCGTAGAAGTCGAGATGTTCCGGATCGATGTTGGTGACTACGGCGATGGTGGCGGGCAGCTTGGTGAAGGTCCCGTCGCTCTCGTCTGCTTCGACCACCATCCATTCGCCGGCGCCGAGCCGGGCGTTGGTGCCGTAGGCGTTGATGATCCCGCCGTTGATCACGGTCGGATCGAAGCCGCCGCCGTCGAGCAGGGTCGCGACCAGGGACGTCGTCGTCGTCTTGCCATGGGTGCCGCCGACGGCAACCGACGACTTCAGGCGCATCAGTTCGCCCAGCATCTCGGCGCGCCGCACAACGGGCACGAATTTCGCCCGCGCGGCCGCAACCTCGGGGTTCTCCAGCTTGATGGCCGAGGACACCACGACGACCTTGGCGGCCTCGACGTTCTCGGCCTTGTGACCGATTTTGATATCGATGCCCATGGCGCGCAGACGCTGAACGTTGGCGCTCTCGGCAATGTCGCTGCCCTGGACCTGATAGCCCAGGTTATGAAGAATCTCGGCGATGCCGCTCATGCCGATGCCGCCGATGCCGACGAAATGAACGATGCCGATGTCGAGAGGCAGGACTTTCATGCTGTGGCCTCCCTGTTTGAATTTTCACTGCCGGTAGAACGGTGCGCGTCCTGCGTTTCGCTGCCGTTGTTGTTCAAGCTGGTTCCGGTGGTGCCCTGAAAAGCGCCGCAGACCACATCCGCGAGCCGGGCCGCCGCATTGTCCGCCGCGCAGGAAAGGGCGCCCTGCGAGGCCCGCGCCAGAAGCGCCGGGGTGGAGAGCAGGCCGGTCAGGCGCTCCGCCAGACTCTCTGCCGTCAGAGAACTCTGGGGCATGAGCCAGCCGCCGCCGGCGCCGGTGAGGGCCTGTGCATTTGCGGTCTGATGGTCGTCGGTGGAGTAAGGATAAGGAACCAGAATGGCCGGACGTCCGGCCGCGGCCAGTTCACAGATCGTCGAGGCGCCCGAGCGGCAGATCACCAGATGGGCGCCTTTCAGCCTGTCCGGCATATCGCCGAAGAAAGCCGCCAGTTCATGCTTCACGCCGCAATCGTCATAGTGCCTTGCCACGGCGTCGATCTCGCCGCCGGGAACCTGCTGGGTCACCGTCAGCCTCGCGCGCTGGTCTTCGCTCAGCAACGCGACCGCCGCGGGCACGAGATCATTGAAGATCTTTGCGCCCTGACTGCCGCCGATCACCAGCAGGCGGATCGGACCCTGGGTTTCCGGCATGCGGTAAGGGCTTGAGCCGACCTCTGCGATCGCCGCGCGGACCGGGTTTCCGGTCTGTACGATCTTGCCAAGGTCACGCTCCGAAACCGCTTCCACCCTGTCGAAGGAGGTGGCGATTGCGTCGGCCCGTCCGGCCAGCAGCCGGTTCGCACGTCCCAGCACGGCGTTCTGTTCATGCAGGATCACCGGCTGGCCAAGATGGCTTGCCGCCAGAACCGTGGGCACCGAGGGATAGCCGCCGAAACCGACAACCGCGTCGGCCCGGCGGGCCTTGAGAATTTTCCGCGCCTGCAGATAGCCGACCCCGAGCTGGGCCACGCCCCTGATCTTGCGCAGGATGTCGCCACCGGCGATGCCTGCCGCCGAGATCCGCAGGGTTTCGACCTGCGGCAGTTTATCGCCGAAACCGCCGCCGCGCTGATCGGTGACGAGCTGGGTTTCGATGCCGCGCGCAATCAGTTCCTGCGCCAGGGCTTCGGCGGGAAAGAGATGCCCACCGGTGCCGCCGGCGGCAAGGATAACGCGGCGCCGAGTCTTCAGGGTCATATCAGATCTCCCATGCCGACCCGTCGCCGCGTCAGGGCGAGGACCATGCCCATCCCCATCGCCAGGGCAAGCAGGGAGGAACCGCCGTAGCTGATGAAGGGCAGGGTCATGCCCTTGGTCGGAATGAGATGAAGGGCCGAGGCCATGTTGATCAGCGCCTGCAGACCGAACTGAGTCAGAAGACCGCTGCAGGCGAGGATGACGAAAAGATTGTTTTCGCGCAGCAGATGGGTAAAGCCGCGCAGAACGACGAAGGCGAAGAGGCTGACGATCACCAGGCAGGCAATCAGGCCCATTTCCTCGCCGGCAACCGCGAAGATGAAATCCGAGTGCGCATCGGGGAGGCTGGCCTTGACCGTGCCTTCGCCCGGACCGCGCCCGAAGATACCGCCGTTCATGAAGGCTTCCATGGAGCGGTTGACCTGATAGCGGTCACCTGACGAAGGGTCGAGAAAGCCATCGATCCGCGCGGTGACATGGGGCAGGGCATAGTAGGCGCCGAACAACGAGACAATTCCTGACGCGACCAGCAGTCCGACCCACAGCATCGGCAGACCGGCGAGAAACAGCTGGACGCCGCCGATGGCGGTGACCAGGACGCTCTGGCCGAGATCCGGCTGCAGCAGAAGCAGCCCGACGATGGTCATCCAGATCGCCAGGGCGATCGGCAGGCCGGGAAATTCTGCCTCGTTCTTCGACATGGCCAGAAACCAGGCCACGGTAACGGCAAAGAAGGGTTTGATGAACTCCGAGGGCTGCAGCGAGAAGCCGGCGATGTTGAGCCAGCGCGACGCCCCCTTGATTTCCGTGCCTGCCAGAAGCGTGAGCACCAGCAGGACCAGCGTGCAGAGGAGGCCAATGACGCAACAGCGGCGGACGCCGCGCGGCGACAGCAGGGACGTGCCGACCACCAGCATCAGAGCGAAGGGCAGCAGTGCAAGCTGGCGCTGGGCAAGCTGAAAGGAAGCCATGCCGATGCGGTCGGCCGCCGCGGGCGAGGCGGCCAGCATCAGCACGCCGCCGAGCGCCATCAGAATGACCAGCGCGATCAGGGTCCAGCGATCGACGGTCCACCACCAGCGGCCAAGTACGCTCGTATCCGTGCGGGTGAAGCTGCTCATGCGGCATCTCCTCCCACGGATGATCGCGCGCCGGCGCCGCTGTCGGCGTTGCTGGCGGCGGCGGGTGCGCCGCGGAGTTTGGCCACCGCGGCCTTGAAGGCGTCACCACGCGCTTCGAAATCGGGAAACTGATCGAAAGACGCGCAGGCGGGGGACAGCAATACGACCGGGTTGCTGCCGTGATCGCGCCTGGCGAATGAGGCTGCTTTCGCGGCCGCGCTAACCGCCTTCGCCAGGGTGCCGCAACGGTTCACGGGGAACCGTCCTTCGAGCACCGAGGCGAAGGCGGCTTCGGCTTCGCCAATCAGAAAAACTTCCGCAATACGGGGATAGAAGACTTCAAGACCCTCCAGGCCGCCTTCCTTGGCCCGGCCGCCGGCGATCCAGTAAACCGTGTCGTAGCAGGCCAGGGCGCGGGCTGTGGCGTCGGCATTGGTTGCCTTGGAATCGTTGACGTAACGGACAGCTTCGATCTCATCGACCAGTTCCTGGCGGTGCGGCAGGCCGCCGAAGCTGCGCAGTCCCTGCGCAATCCGGTCGCCTGGCACGCCAAGCGCCCTGGCAACGGCGTAGGCGGCAGCCGCGTTCTGCGCGTTGTGTTCGCCCGGCAGGTGCGGGAGGTCGCGCAGATCCAGAATTTCCTGCGCCTTGCCGTCGCTGTCGTCGATCAGGGTCCCATCGCAAACGTAAACGCCGCCGCGCGCGGTTTTACGGCCGGAGACCGGAATCACGCGTTGCTCCTGCGCCGCGGCCAGTGCCTCGCAGATCCCGCGGCTGGTGTCGTCATCGATTCCGATCACTGCCGTGCAGGAGAGGCTCTGACGATGAAACACCAGTTTCTTTGCGGCGACGTAGCCGTCGAAGCCGCCGTGGCGATCCAGATGATCGGGGCTGATATTCAGCAGGACGGCAACATCGAAGGTAATCGAGCGGGTGATCTCCAGCTGATAGGACGACATTTCCAGAACGTAGATGCCGTCCTGGGTCAGCGGTTCCAGCTCCAGCGCCGGAATACCCAGATTTCCGCCGACCGCGACCTTGCGTCCGGCCTGCCCGAGGATGTGAGCGATCAGGGCCGTGGTGGTGGATTTTCCGTTGGTGCCGGTGATGCCGACGAAGCGCACACCGCGCTGGGCGCGGGCCAGCAGCTCGATGTCGCTGATGATCTCGCAGTTGTTGTCGCGGGCCAGTTCGGTCACCGGATGGGGCGCCGGGAAGCTGTGCGGGATGCCCGGTGAGAGAATCAGGCTGACCGGCTGCGTCCAGTCGCAGCTTGTCAGATCGACGATCGGAAGACCTTCCGCTGCGGCCCGCGCGCGGCTGTCGTCGTTGTCGTCCCAGGCCCAGACCTCGGCGCCGCCGGCTTTCAGAGCGCGCGCAGCCGAGAGCCCGGACTTGCCGAGCCCCAGCACCGCCACCGTCAAACCGCCAAAGAAACCGAGATCAACCCGTGCCATTACCTCACCTCAGTTTCAGGGTCGCGAGACCCACGAGGGCCAGGATCATTGCGATGATCCAGAAACGAATGACGATGGTCGGCTCGGCCCATCCCTTCTTTTCGAAGTGATGGTGCAGCGGCGCCATGCGGAAGACGCGCTTGCCGGTGAGCTTGAAGGAGGCGACCTGGACGATCACCGATACGGTTTCCAGCACGAAGAGACCGCCGATGATGGCGAGCACCAGTTCGTGCTTGGTCACCACCGCGATGCTGCCAAGGGCGCCCCCCATGCTCAGGGAGCCGGTGTCGCCCATGAAGACCATGGCGGGCGGCGCGTTGAACCAGAGGAAGCCGAGGCTCGCGCCGACCAGGGCAGCGCAGAACACCGCCAGTTCGCCACTGCCGGGCACGAAATGAAGCTGCAGGTAATCGGCGAAGACCGCGTTGCCGACCAGATAGGCGATCAGGGCAAAACAGACCGCGGCAATCATCACCGGAACAATGGCCAGGCCGTCCAGACCGTCGGTCAGATTGACCGCGTTGGAGGCGCCGACCATCACCAGGACCGCAAAGGGAATGAAGAACCAGCCGAGGTTGACCAGCAGGCTCTTCAAGAAGGGAACCGCCAGGTGCGTCGACATGGCGTCGGGGCCGAGCTGCATGATCCAGTAGGTGGCCGCGCCGCCGATGATGACCTGGACGATCAGCTTGACCCGTCCCGGCAGGCCCTTGGTGTTGCGCTGGGTCAATTTCAGATAGTCGTCGACGAAGCCGACCGCGCCGAAACCTCCAGTGACCAGGAGCACGGCCCAGACATAACCGTTTCTCAGATCGGCCCAGAGCAGGGTCGAGATGGTGATGGCGATCAGGATCAGGAATCCGCCCATGGTCGGCGTTCCCTTCTTGGTCAGCAGATGACCCTCGGGGCCGTCTTCGCGGATCGGCTGTCCTTCGCCCTGTTTCGACTTGAGCCAGGAGATTATTCTCGGACCCATAATGAAGCTGATGATCAGGGCCGTGATGACGGCACCGCCGCTGCGGAACGTCAGATAGCGGAACAGGTTGAAGATGAGGTAGTCGCCCGAGAGCGGGACGAGGAAGTTAAACAGCATCGGGCGCCTCCGGCGATATCTTGCCGTCTTTCGACGCGGTTTCGTTCAGCGCTTTCAGCGCTTCGACAATCACCGCCATGCGGCTTCCCAGAGATCCCTTGACCAGAACGATGTCTCCCTGTGCCGCAGCCGCGCTGACGAGTGGCGCGAGGCTGGTGGAATCCTTGGCATGCGCGCCCTGCATTTTGCCGGGCAGGCTTTTGTGGAGCGACGCCATGTGGCTGCCGCAGGTGAAAACCAGGTCGGTGTCCGCTGCCAGCAGGGGCTGGAGCAGATCGCTGTGAAGTTTCGACGCATCCTTGCCGAGCTCAAGCATGTCGCCCAGCACCGCGATCCGCCGCCCCTGGCCGCCGGGCGCGCTGCGCCCCAGAACCGAAAGCGCCGCGCGGATGGATGCCGGGTTGGCGTTGTAGGCGTCATCGATCAGGACGAAGTCACCCTTCGGACCGGTGATGTTGTGACGTTCGCCGCGGCCCTGCAGCGCCGGCAGGGACTTCAGAGTCTGCGCCGCCCGTTCGACATCGGCGCCGCTGGCGGCAACCGCGGTCAGAACGGCGAGGGTGTTCATCACCCAGTGTTCGCCCGGCTGGCCGACACGGTAACTGATGCTCCGTCCAGCGATTTCCGCCGTGACGTCGCTGCCGTTGCCGGTGCTGGTGACCTGCAGGAGCCGGCTGTCCGCCGTGTCGCTGGCGCCGAAGCTCAGGATTGTCCCGACGCCGGCCGCTTTGGCCTTTGCGACGAGATGTCCGAACATGGGGTTGTCGGCGTTCAGGATGGCGGTGCCTTCAGGCTGCAGGGATTCGAAAATCTCCGCTTTGGCGTCGGCGATGGCATCCAGGGACTCGAAGAACTCCAGGTGCGCGGCTTCAATGGTGGTGATGATGGCGACATCGGGTTTCACCAGACGCGCGAGCTCGCGGATTTCGCCCGGGTGATTCATGCCCAGCTCGAAAATGCCGAAAACGCTGTCGCGCGGCATACGCGCCAAAGACAGCGGAACACCCCAGTGATTGTTCAGGCTCTTGGCACTGGCGAAGGTCGCGGCCTGCGGCGACAGACAGGTCCGCAGGGCCTCCTTGGTGCCAGTCTTGCCCACGCTGCCAGTGACGGCGATGAACTTCGCCGAGCTGCGGTCGTGAGCGGCGGCGCCCAGACGCCATAGGGCACCCAGCGTGTCGTCGACCATGATCAGCGGCGCCGTCTCGTCCAGATCCTCGGGGCGGCGGGCCGCCATGGCCGCAGCGGCGCCTTTCGCCAGGGCATCGGCGATGAAATCGTGGCCGTCGTGCACCGGCCCCTGGAGCGCGATATAGAGTTCGCCGGGCTCGATGGTGCGGCTGTTGATCGACAGGCCGTGGGCAGTCCAGGCACAGCTGTTGGTGCCGCCCGTCGCCGCAGCCACTTCGTCCGAAGTCCAGAGCGGTTGCGCGTTCATCGCCCCTCGCTCCCGTTGTCGCTCGTGGCGGCCGCGATGGCTTCTCTCGCAACGTCGCGGTCGCCGAATGGGAGAACAGTGTCGCCGACCTTCTGTCCGCTTTCGTGTCCCTTTCCGGCGATCACCAGCAGGTCGCCCTGCGCCAGTTCGTGAACGGCGGTGAAGATCGCTTCGCGGCGGTCGCCGATTTCACGGGCGTTCGGTGCGGCCGCCATCATCGCGGCGCGGATGGCGGCGGGATCCTCGCTGCGCGGATTGTCGTCGGTGATGATCGCCACGTCGGCCAGCCGCCGGGAAATCTCACCCATGATCGGACGCTTGCCCACATCCCTGTCGCCGCCGCAGCCGACGATCACCCAGAGGCGGGCATCGCAGTGCGGGCGCAGGGCGGTGAGGACGGTCTCCAGGGCATCCGGCGTGTGGGCAAAGTCGACATAGACGGCGCCGCCTCGGGGGCTGTCGCCGACATATTCAACCCGGCCCGGCACGCCGGTAAGGGTGGGGATCACGGCAACGGCTTTGTCTGGCGCGACACCGCCCGAGATCACGAGACCAAGCGCGGCAAGCAGGTTCCAGACCTGAAAGGCACCGGCCATCGGGAAGATGACGTCGAAGGCCCTGCCGGAGATTTCGAGCTTCAGCCGCTGTCCGGCCGGCACGGGTGTCCGTTCGAGCAGTTTGAGGTCGCGGCCCGCGCTGCCGTAGGACAGAACGCGAAGTCCGCGCGCTTCGCAGATTCCGGCAAGCTGTACGAACTGCGGAATGTCGGCGTTCAGAACCGCGGTGCCTTCAGGCGCGACCAGCGTATCGAACAGACGGCATTTCGCGGCGAAGTAGCTTTCCATGCTGCCGTGATAATCGAGATGGTCGCGGGACAGATTGGTGAAGGCGGCGGCGGTGACCGCGACGCCATCCAGACGCGACTGATCCAGCCCGTGGCTGGAGGCTTCCATGGCCAGATGATCGAAACCGTCTCGCGCCAGTTCTGCCAGGCAGCGCTGCAGCTCGATCGGATCCGGCGTGGTCAGGGCCGCCGGTGCATTCGGCCGCGCGGGCTCGACGCCCAGGGTGCCGAGGCTCGCGGCTTCATAACCGAGCTGTTCCCAGATCTGGCGGGTGAAGGTCGCAACCGAGGTTTTGCCGTTGGTTCCCGTGACCGCGGCGATCACACCCGGCTGCGGGCCGTAAAAACGGGCGGCCATCAGTGCGATGGCGCGGCGCGGGTTGTCGTTGGTCACCAGAGCGAGCGGTCTGTCGTAGGTCTTCAGGATCGTTCCGGTAACCGCAAGCACAGCAACGGCGCCGCGTTCCACGGCCTGATCGACGAAATTGCGGCCGTCGACCTTAAAACCAGGAAGGGCACCGAAGAGGTACCCAGGCTTGATCCGGCGGCTGTCGAGTGCGAGGCCCGTGATTTCAGGATCCGGGCCGGTAAAGGGCGACACGGCACGCGGGGCGGCAGTCTGCGCGTCCTGTGGTGTGGTTTCCCGGGTCAGTTCACTGAGACGCAAGGCTGTGCCCTCCCGCCTGTGCCTGGACCTGGACCAGAAGCTGTTCGATGGGTTCGTCGGCGATGCTGTCTTCGATCGGCTCCATGGAGATCAACGGTCCCATACGCTCGATCACCCGTTTGGCAACCGGTGCCGCTACCCAGCCGGCCGTTGCGAAGCCGTGGGTCTGCTTGGTGCCCTTCGGTTCGTCGACCATGACAAAGACGATATAGCGCGGGTCGTTCATCGGGAAGGCGCCGAGGAACGACGACATGCGCGCATTTCTGACATAGCGTCCGTTGCGCAGCTTGTCGGCCGTGCCGGTCTTGCCGCCGACCATGTAACCTTCGGCATTGGCCTTGCGGCCCGAGCCGTGCAGAACAACCAGACGCATGAGCCGGCGCATCTGCCGGGAGGTCGCTTCGCTGATGATGCGCGGGCCGGTGACGGTCTCGCCGGGTGAACGCTTGATCAGGGTTGCGGATTTCAGCTCGCCGCCGTTCACCAGTACGCCCGCGGCCCTGACCAGCTGCAGCGGGCTCACCGAGATGCCGTGGCCATAGGCGATCGTCATGGTGTTGACCTCCCGCCAATTGGAGGGCAGGCCCGGACGGCCGATCTCCGGCAGCTCGAAACTGGCCGGACGGGTCAGGCCGAGATTCGACAAAAAGGCCTTCTGCATCGGCGTTCCGGCTTCCATCGCCATGTGAACGGTACCGATGTTGCTGGAATAGATCAGAATTTCCGGAATCGACAGCCAGCGCTTTTTCGGCTTGTAGTCATTGATGGTAAAGCGTCCGATGCGGATCGGGTCTGTGGTATCGTAGCCGTCGTTGACGCTCACGACGCCTTCGTCGAGGGCCATGGCGGCGGTGAAGAGCTTGAAGACCGAACCCATTTCGTAGACGCCCAGCGTCGCGCGGTTGAAGCGCGAGTCGTCGTTCGCAATGCCGGCGTTGTTGGGGTTGTAGCTCGGCAGGGAGACCATGGCGACAACTTCGCCGTTGCGGACGTCGAACACCATTCCGGCGGCGCCGACCGCACTGAACTCGGATATGGTGGCGGAGAGCTCCTCGGCCATGATGTGCTGGATCCGCACATCCAGGCTGAGCCGCAGCGGTTCGGAGGTGCTGTTCAGCAGTTCGTCGAAAGACTGCTCCATGCCCGCCAGGCCCTGGTTGTCGATCGAGGTGAAGCCGACTGCATGGGCGGTCAGGTCCCCATGGGGATAAAAGCGCTGCTGTTCCCGCCGGAAATTCAGACCCGGAATGCCGAGGCTGTTCACCTGTGCCTTCTGGCGCGGGGTGAGATGACGCTTCAGCCAGACGAACTGCTTTGCCGATTTCAGCTTGGCAAGCAGTTCGGACTGCGAAGTCTCCGGCAGTATCCGGTGAAGTTCGCGCGCGGCCCGCTCGGGATCGGGCACGATGCGCGCATCCGCGAAAAGCGATGCCGACGGCAGGCTGGTGGCGAGGACGACGCCATTGCGGTCGACAATATCGGCGCGCACCTGGGTCCTGGCGGCGTTCGATGTGATCTGCTGCGTTTTATGGTGGGGGCTGCCCTGCAGCAGCGTCAGATCGACGAGGCGGATGCCGATGGCGAAGAAGGCGACGGTCATGACCAGACCGGTCGCGATCAGCCGGGTTTTGCCCAGTTCCAGAGCCTGCTTTACCGTGCCGTCCAGCACCATGTAAGCGGAATGGTCGATGTGTCTGTCGAGTCCGCAGGGATGGCATGGGCGTCCGTCAGGCCCGAAGCCGGTCGGCTCCGTCCGGCTCTGTTCGGTCCGGACCCGCTCGTTCCCGGTGGCTGCGAGCCCGGTTTCATGGGTGACGATGCGGTCCGTACGGTCGGGGCGAAAGCTCATTGCGTTGCTCCCGTGCGCATCAGGGCGGCGCCGCCGTTGCTCTTCTTTGTGTCACGCGCGGGATTATCCGGTGCGTTGCGCAGAAGTTCCTCGATAATGCTGTCCAGGCTGTCGGCATCGTCGCTGCCGCGCGGCGGAATATCGCTCAGGTGAACGACCTGCGTTGCCAGCATCGGCTTGAAGTCGAGATAGCGTTCCGCCAGATCCGCGAGATGCGAGGGCTGGTTCAGGAAGCTCCACTCGGCTTCGAGCACACGGATCGCTTCCCGGTCGCTCTCGATCCCGATCTGGGCGATGCCAAGTTCGGCCTCGAGTTCCTGCACCTTGTACTTGATGTGAAACGCAAACCAGATCGATACGGCGCAGGCGGTCAACCAGGCGATGAGGGCAATCTTGTTCATGCTGCCTCCTCGGTCCAGGCCGGGGCCGACGTCCGTCGGGCGGCCCGCAGGCGGGCCGAGCGCGAACGCGGATTGAGCCTGATCTCGTCGTCGGCGGGACCTTGGGCGCCCTTGAACAGCAACTCGAAGGTCGACGCCCGCGACTGATCATCTGGCGCCATCGGCAGATGCCGCGATCCGCGCGGCGTGGCGCCGCAGCGTTCGATGAGGAAACGTTTGACCGCCCGGTCTTCAAGCGAATGAAAGGATACCACGACCAGGCGGCCGCCGGGGGCAAGCAGACGTTCCGCGGCCCGCAGACCGCGGTCCAGTTCGCCGAGCTCGTCATTGACGTAAATGCGCAGACCCTGGAAGGTCCGGGTCGCCGGATCGATCCCGTCTTTCTTGCTGCCGGGGCGAACCACTTTACGCACGATATCGGCCAGCTGACCGGTGCGCTCGATACGGCCTTCGAGCCGGGCCGCGACGATGGCTCTGGCCACCTGACGGGCACGGCGCTCTTCGCCGAGATGAAAGATGATGTCCGCCAGTTCGTTTTCGGACAGGCTGTTGATGACGTCGGCGGCGTTCGGCCGGCCGCTGTCCTGCGTGCCTTCCATGCGCATATCCAGATCGGCATCCTGGCGGAAGGAAAAGCCGCGCTCGGCCTGATTGAGCTGCATGGAGGAAACGCCCAGATCCAGCACCACGCCGTCGACCTGTTCGATGTTGTGTTCCCGCAGCAGGTTGTCCATCTCGCCGAAGCGGCCCTCGATGATGACAAGCCTGCCGTTGAAGCGGGCGACGAGATCCTGGCCTTCGCGAACCGCGTTGGCGTCCCGGTCGATGGCCAGGACGCGACAGTCGGCGCTTTCCAGAATGGCCGCGCTGTAACCGCCGGCGCCAAAAGTGCCGTCGCTGTAGGTCTCGCCGTCGCAGGGCGTCAGTGCGGCAAGCACTTCACGCAGCATGACCGGGATGTGTGCGTCTTCCCTGGGGGCGACAGGCAGCTCCGTGCGGGGTTCGATCATTTGCCGGCGCCTCCGCTGTCACCCATGGAGACGACCAGTTTCTGCGTGCGGGCACGTTCCAGGGCAACGGCTTTTTGCGCTTCGAGGGCTTCGGGTTGCCAGATCTGGAACTGCCGGCCCTTGCCGACAAAGGCGGCACGATCGGTGATGCCCGCATGTTCCATCTGCGAGGCCGGCAGGATGATGCGGCCTTCTCCGTCGAAAGGAAGCTGCAGGGCTTCTGCAAAGATCATGGTCGCGAGGTCGTCCTGGGTTTCGGAGAAAAAGTCGTAGCCCGAAATCTGCTCGTTCAGTTTTTCAATGAAATCCATGCCGCAGGCTTCGATGGCGTCCGCCCGGTACGAGCGAAAGGCGACGATCCCGTTATAGGACTGGGACGCGAGCATCTGGCGAAACGTCGCAGGAACGGAAACCCGCCCCTTGCGATCCACCTTGTTCTCGAAGGTGCCAATGAACACCACGACCCGTTACTCCTGCGGCAGTACCGCTCCATTTACAAACCCAGATCCGGATCCCCCGGACCCCAGTTTCAAGACGCACTTCGCGTGCAAGTCTCCCACTGGGATCATTTGGGATATCATGGGATATTATGGGTGTCAATGGTGCACAAGTAAAACTGTGCGCATTAATAAGAGGTTAACAGGCGTTTTTATAGCGGTGTTGATGTCGTTTTTTCTCCTTCAACTTGTCTTCACTTACCGGGTGACAGAACTTTCTACTCAGAATGTGGATTAATTGTGTTCACTTTATGTTCCGACCGGGAAAGATTCCAGTAAAAATCGCAGAGACACAATAAAACTACGGGATTCGGGCTGTCTGAAATGACCTGGCAGGTCCTGTCGAGGGGTTGGGGGAGAGAAGAGATGGGGCGGCGGGCCGTGCTCAGGTCCGTGAATTAGGTGTCAGACGGTCTGTAAGCCGGGTTCTGTCCCCCGCGTTTCCGCGGATGGATGGCCATTCATCTGGGACGTCCGTTACCGAACGCCTCGCGCAACTTACCCGGACGGCGGTGCGGAAACCCGCCCGATCCACAGCGGCCGAAGCCGGAGGGATCTGCCGTCCCTACTTAGTTTTGCTCCCGGTGGGGTTTGCCGTGCCGCCCGCGTTGCCGCGCGCGCGGTGCGCTCTTACCGCACCCTTTCACCCTTACCTGCAGGTCCGTCCCATGAAATCCCATGGTGTGACCCATGAAATCCCATTGCGGGCCGGATTTTGGCAGGCGGTTTGCTTTCTGTGGCACTTTCCCTAGGGTCGCCCCCGCCGGGCGTTACCCGGCACCGTGTTTCCGTGGAGCCCGGACTTTCCTCCCGCCCGGCTGCTTAGCGAACAGGGTCCGCTGCTTTTCCGAAGGGGCGGCCATCCAACCGTCTGACACAGGTGACAGGTAGGGCGTAACCCCGGTCACGTCAACAGATTCAGCTTTTACGCGCTGTTGCCGGAAGTCCCGCCGCTCCGCGCGAGCAGCCGCCGCAACTGCGCCACTGTTTCCCGGTCGGGTTCACCCGTGAGGCGGTCAGGCAGGAAGTGGCGCTGAAAAGCGCGGATGACGGCGCGGGTCCCGTCGTCCAGGTTTCCGTGAGAGGGGACGGCGTAACCGTACGCACTCAACATCTTCTGCAGCTCTGCAATTGTCAGCGATGCATCGGCCGGTGCCGGTTTGTCCGACGCATCTTCAGACGGCCAGAGGCCGATACCGGCAGCAGCCAGACGCGGCCAGTCGAACAGCTCACCCGGGTCTTCCTTGCGGAGCGGCGCCACGTCGGAGTGTCCGAGAACACGCTGCGGAGGGATCGGGCGCCGCCTGAGGATATCCCGCGACAGGGCGATCAGCGACATCATCTGCGGTTCCGGAAAGAGACGGTAGCCGAATTCATGTCCGGGATTGACCAGCTCGATCCCGATCGAGCGTGCATTGATGTTGCCGGCGCCTGCCCAGGCGGCGACGCCGGCATGCCAGGCGCGACGGTCTTCGTCGACCAGGCGATAGACGGTGCCGTCTTCATCGATGCAGTAGTGGGCGCTGACCCGGCCCGGCTTCGCCAGCGGATCGCACATCCGTTCCAGCGCTTCATCCGCGCTGCGCATTCCGGTGTAGTGCAGCAGAAGGATGTCGATCGTCTGCCCGTCGCGGGAATCATGGTTCGGTGAGGCACGATCGACGATCTTCACGGGTGGGATCTTCCGGCTGAGGTCTGGTTGATGCTTAACCTGAAAAGAGGTTTCATTCCTGGAGATGTTCAACGTATTGCTGTGTTGATCTGGTTTATTATATCAGGGTTGTGGCGTCGTGCTCTACAGCCTTTCGGCGCGGGTGGAGGCCACGCGCGGGCGGCGCAGAACGATGACCGCAACCCCAATGACGGTCAAGGCGCCTCCTGCAATCAGATAGGGCGTCATGGTGTCGCCGAGAAACACCACGCCGGATACGACACCGATCACCGGCACCAGCAGCGTGAAGGGCATGGCCTGGTTGACGCTGTAGCGGCGCAGCAGCCAGTACCAGCAGCCGTAGCCGAAAACCACCACCAGAAGGCTTTGATAAACGACGGCAAAGGCCCCCATCCAGCTCAACTGCGAGATGGCTTCGATCTGTCCCTCTTCAAGCGCGAAGGAGGCGGCAAACAGCATCGGCGTGGCAAAGACCGCGATCCAGCCATTCAGGGAAAAGCCATCCACTTCGGTCAGGAACTTGATCTGGACATTGGCGACGGACCAGATGCAGGCGGCTGAAATCACCATGAAGAGCGCCAGATACTGGCCATTGAGCCGAGGCTCCCCCGCGATCAGCGCGACGCCGATGAAGGCGATCGCCATGCCGGTCGCCCGGCGCCAGCCGAGCTTGTCCTTGAAGAAAATCGCGGCGAGCAATGCGGCAAAGGGAACCTGAAGCTGGATCGAGATCGCGGCGGTGGAGGCGTCGAGAACTTTCAGGCCGCTGAACATCAGCGAGAAATGCAAAAGCCCGAGGGTGAAGGCGATGGCAATGACCTGCCGCCAGTAACCGCGCGGCGGTTTTACCCAGGGGATCAGAACGATGGCCACCAGCGTAAAGCGCATCGCCATGAAGAGAAGCGGGGGAAGTTCTTCCAGGCCGACTTTCGCCACGGCGAAGTTCAGGCCCCAGATCAGGGCGACGGCGAGAAACATGAGTAGGTGAAGTGGTGCCATGCTTCCCGGCATCAACCGGATGCCCGGCTGGAAGACTTGTCCGAAGAGAGGGCCTCGCGGCGCTCCTCAAGTTCCAGCCAGCGTTCTTCCGCGGCGTTCAGTTCGTTTTTTGCGGCATCCAGTTTTGCCGCCAGACCGGAAAAGGTCCCGGGGTCGTCGGCATAGAGCTTTGGATCGGCGAGCGAGGCTTCGATCTCCGAAATCCGCCCGGTAATTTTTTCGATCTTGGCGGGCAGGCTGTCCAGCTCTCTCTGATCCTTGTAGCTCAGCTTTCTCGCGCTGCCCTTGCCCGGTTCCGCGGTCTGGCCTTGTCCGACGTTCCGGCGCGACGGCTTGCGCGCTTCGCTTTCGTTTGCTTCGGGGTCGGCCTCCGCCCTGCGGCGGGCGAGATAATCGGAGTAGCCGCCGACATATTCCTGGACCTTGCCATCACCCTCGACGGCGATGATCGAGGTGACGAGGCGGTCGAGAAAGTCGCGGTCATGGCTGACCAGCAGCAGGGTGCCCTTGTAGCTGTCGAGGACGTCGAGCAGCAGATCCAGCGTCTCCATATCCAGATCGTTGGTCGGTTCGTCCAGGACGATCAGGTTGCTGGGATTGGCGAAGAGCCGGGACAGCAGAAGCCGGTTCTTTTCGCCGCCGGACAGGGTCCGGACCGGCTGCCGGGCCTGATCGTCTTCGAAAAGAAAGTCTCGCAGATAAGCGACGACATGGCGCTGGATACCCTGGACCATGATTGAATCGCCGCCGTCCGGGGCGAGACTGCGCCAGAGTGTCGTGTTGGGATCGAGGGCTTCGCGGCGCTGGTCGAAGTAGACCGGCTTGAGATTGGTGCCGAGCTTTATCGATCCGGACTCAGGCGCAAGGCTGCCGATCAGCATCTTGACCAGAGTCGATTTTCCGGCACCGTTGGGGCCGAGAATACCGATCCGTTCGCCGCGCTTGATCCGGGTCGAGAAGTTTTCAATGATGGTTTTCCGGCCACCGGCGCCATCCGGGTAGGTCTTCGAGATCTCCTTGGCCTCGATCACCACGTCGCCGCCGCCCTCGGCGGTGTCGACCGCCAGCTTGGCGGTGCCGGGCGCGCTCAGCCAGTCACGGCGTTTGGCGCGCAGATCCTGCAGGCGGGCCAGACGTCCCTCGTTGCGTTTGCGTCGCGCCGTGACGCCGCGCTGCAGCCATTTTTCCTCGCGGTGGATCTGCCGGTCCAGGCGATGCTGTTCCTGACTTTCGCGGGCGAGGATCTCCTGCGACCAGTCCTCGAAGTGGGTGAAGCTCTTGTCGAGGCGCTGGACCCGCCCGCGATCGAGCCAAAGGGTGTTGCGGGTCAGGTTGTTGAGGAAGGTGCGGTCATGGCTGATGACCAGCAGCGCACCCTTGAAACGGGCCAGTTCGTCTTCGATCCATTCGATGGTCGGCAGATCGAGATGGTTGGTCGGCTCGTCGAGCAGCAGCACATCCGGTTCCCTGATCAGGGCGCGGGCGAGGGCGCAGCGGCGGCCTTCACCGCCCGAGAGCTCGGCCAGCTGACGATTGCCGTCCAGGTTCAGCCTGGCCAGCATGGCGTCGACCTGATGCCGTGTCGTCGGATCGTCCGCATGATCCGCTCCCAGACCGGCGGCGACGTGATCGGCGACCGTCCCGCCCGGTTCGAAATGCGGGTCCTGCGGCAGGTAAGCCACCGTGATGCCCGGCTGAACAAAGCGGCTGCCGCCATCGAGTTCCTGAACCCCGGCGAGCACCTTGAGCAGTGTGGACTTGCCGCTGCCGTTGCGCCCGACCAGACAGGCGCGGTCGCCCCGCGACAGACCCATCGACAGGCTGTTGAACAGGGGGCGCTGGCCGAAAGCGACCCTGGCTTCATGAAGAGCAATAAGAGGAACGGGGGGAGCCATGTACTTTGATCCGGGTCGCTATCAACCGATGCCGCGCAGTTTGCGGATCTGGTCATAGGCTGCGTTGATGTTGGCGAGTTTTTCGTTCGCCAGGTCGATAAACTCTTGCGGCATGCCCTGGGCGATCAGGCGGTCGGGATGGTTTTCCAGAACCAGTTTGCGGTGCGCGGCCTTGATCTCGTCGTTGCTGTTGTCGCGCGTGACTCCCAGCATCTGAAAGGGGTCGGCGTCGGAGGGACTGAGGTTTTCGCCGCTGATGCGTTCCCACTGGACTTCCGAAAAGCCGAAAATCTGGGACACGCTGCACAGGAAGCGCAGTTCGTCATCCGTGACCTTGCCGTCCGCCCGGGCGATATGAAAGAGACCGCGAACCAGTTCTTCGAGGACCGCGGGATTGTTCCTGAAGGTCCGGGCAAGCTGTTTCGCGTAAGGTTCGAAGCCCTGGGAGTCCTTGCGCGCCTGATCGAACAGACGGCCGACGTTCCTGACTTCATCCGGCGGGATGCGAAAGACCTGCCTGAAGGCGGTGACCTCGTCGCGGGTGACGATCCCGTCGGCTTTGGCCATCTTCGCCCCAAGCACGATCACGCCGATGGTAAAGGCGATCTGCTTGGTCGCATCGCCGGCTTCACCCTCGTCCGTCGCATCGCGCAGCTTGTCCACAGCGTGTCCGGCGACCGCGCCGATCAGCGCGCCGAGGGGACCGCCCAAGGCCAAGCCTGCGGCGCCGCCAAGAATTTTGCCCCAAATGCTCATTCCGGTCTCTTCAGTCCGTCGTTTCTGTGTGCTGGAAATCGATTGTCTCGCCGCCAGGCCTGTTATCCGGAAGGGTGATATTTACCTGGAGAAGCCGTTTTAACGAACTGCTGCGGGTAATCAAGGTTGGCCGAGGGCGGGGAGGGCGCTGCTGTGGTTATTCCATGGACCGGGGATTTGGGCAAGCCTGTCTCGAACTTCCGTTATCCACCCTGGCGGAAGGCCGGAAGGTTCCTTACGGCAGCCGCCTCTGCGGTGCGTCCAAGCCGCCGATTCTGCCTAATCCCGGCAGCTTTATGGCCAGATCCAGGGGATCGACTCCAAAGGTCAGGCCGAGAACAGAGATTTCCAGGCCTTCCTCCTTAGCGGCCATGACGCCAAGAAGACCGAGGGCGGAAATCTGAAAACCGGTGCCGCTCGGGGACATGGCGGCCAGGCCGGTCATGCCGAGATAGTCCTTGCCGACGGCGGTCGGGGGCAGGTCCAGGCGGATTTCCGGCACCGCGCGGGCGATGGTCGCTGTAAAGGTGTTGGAATTGGGGCCGGGCCAGGTCTTATAACTGTTGGTGAAGGGGTAGGTCCTGACTGCAGCTTCGATCTTGTCGATCACCGCTTCGACGTCGGGCCCTCTCAGGTCCACATAAACCTCGGGCAGAGAGCCGAACCAGCGCCTGTCGGGCGCGCCGTCGCGGCGGACCAGCGGAGACCCACCGCGCCAGTAATGCCAGCCGATCACCTCGTAGGTCGAAAAGGTGGGCGCATCCTGACGTTTCACCGAAATCCAGGTGTGAACCGCAAAGGCGCCGCGCCAGCCGAAGGCGCGCGCACCGTAGACCTGAATCACCGGTTCGCGCACCAGGGCAGGATCCGGGGCGAGGCCGGCGCTTTCCCGGCTGGCGGTCGACCAGCTCTGCGAGACATCGGCCTTTCCGCTCACCGCAGCCATCAAGGGGCCGGCCAGAAGCAGAACGACGAGGAAGCCCAGGCGCCGGGCAACAAGGGCTGCATATGAGAAAAGGCTCCGTTTCATGGGCAGACGCTGTCATGCATTTGTGGTCCGATAAAGGCAATTGTAAGTGATGATTGCGGCGGGCGGCGCTCCTGAAAATTCTATGTTGGCATTTTATCGATATATTATCTATAAAATGCCAACATACGTCACTTGAATGAAAGCAGCGGACATGTCGGGCAAATCTCTTTCGGATCAGGTCGAACAAACCGGAGAATGGCAGTTCTGGATCGATCGCGGCGGCACCTTTACCGATGTTGTCGGGCGCCGTCCCGACGGATCGCTGGTGACCCACAAGCTGCTTTCGGAGAACCCGGAGCAGTATCAGGACGCAGCGATCCAGGGGATCCGCGATCTGCTGGAACTGGCGCCGGACGCGCCGATCCCGGCGGCGGCGGTCGAAGCGGTGAAGATGGGCACCACGGTTGCAACCAACGCCCTGCTGGAGCGCAAGGGCGAGCCGACGCTGCTGGTGGTCACCGAAGGTTTCCGGGATTCCCTGCTGATCGCCTATCAGAACCGTCCGGATATCTTTGCCCGCAAGCTCGAGCGGCCGGAACAGCTCTACAGGCGGGTGGTCGAGATCGAAGAACGGATGAGCGCCGAGGGCGAGGTTCTGCATCCCCTGAACCCGAAAAAGGCCCGGATCGATCTGCAGGCCGCCTTCGACGCCGGCTTCCGCTCTGTCGCCATCGTCCTGATGCACGGTTATCGCTACCACGATCACGAACGAAGGGTCGCGGATCTGACCCGGGAGATCGGCTTCACCCAGATTTCGGTCAGCCATCACGTCTCGCCGCTGATGAAGTTCGTCTCGCGCGGCGACACCACGGTGGTCGATGCCTATCTCTCGCCGATCCTGCGGCGCTATGTGGACCAGGTGGCCAGCCAGCTCGGCGATGCGCGCCTGATGTTCATGCAGTCCAACGGCGGCCTGACGGACGCCCGGCTGTTTCAGGGCAAGGATTCCATCCTTTCCGGGCCGGCGGGCGGTATCGTCGGTGCGGTGCAGACAGCGGCCATGGGCGGGCTCGACCGGATCATCACCTTCGACATGGGCGGGACCTCGACCGACGTGGCCCATTACAACGGTGAATACGAGCGGGCCTTTGAAACCCAGGTTGCCGGCATCCGCATGCGCGCGCCGATGATGCAGATCCACACCGTTGCCGCGGGCGGCGGGTCGATCCTGCATTTCGATGGTGCACGCTATCGTGTCGGCCCCGATTCCGCCGGCGCCAATCCGGGCCCGGCCTGTTATCGCCGGGGCGGGCCGCTGGCGGTGACCGACTGCAACGTGATGCTTGGCCGGGTGGTTCCCGAATTCTTCCCCAAGGTCTTCGGCCCCGACGCCGATCAGCCCCTTGATGCGGAGGTCGTCCGCGAAAAGTTCTCGGCGCTGGCGGCGGAGATTCACGCCACGACGGGCGATCAGCGCAGCCCGGAAGACGTTGCCGAAGGCTTCCGGCGCATTGCCATCGAGAACATGGCCAACGCCATCAAGGAAATCTCGACCCAGCGCGGCTACGACGTGACCGAGTATACACTCTGCAGTTTCGGCGGCGCGGGCGGACAGCACGCCTGCGAGATGGCCGATACCCTGGGGATGACCAAGATCTTCCTGCATCCCTTCGCCGGTGTGCTCTCGGCCTATGGCATGGGCCTTGCCGACCTGCGGGCGCTGCGGGAGCAGGCGGTCGAGGGGAGCCTCGATGACAGGGTGATCGGGCAGATTTCCACGGTGCTCGACGATCTGGCGGTGGAAGCTGCCGGCGAACTGCGCGGGCAGGGGATCGGCGAGGAGCGCATTCGCGTTTTGCGCAAAGTTCACCTTCGGTACGCAGGCACGGATTCCTCGCTGGTGGTCGATTTCGGTGACCGGGCGAAGATCATCGAGGGCTTTGAGCAGGCGCACCGGCAGCGCTACGGCTTCATCACCGACAAGGAACATATCGTCGAGGCGGTTTCGGTCGAAGCCGTCGGGACCACCGACAGCATCGAGGACAAGCATCTGGGCAAGGCAACCCGTGCCGGCAAGCCGGCCGCCACCGCGCAGGTCCGCATCTATGCCGGCGGCAGCTGGCACGACGCGCCGGTGTTCGAGCGCGAGGTTCTGCAGGCCGGCGACCTGGTTGACGGACCCGCCATCGTGATCGAGTCGACCTCGACCACAGTGGTGGAGCCGGGATGGCAGGCGCGCCTGAGCGACCGCGACCATCTCGTCCTGGACCGGGTGGTGCCGCTTGAACGCGCCGTTGCGGTCGGGACCGATGTCGATCCGGTGATGCTGGAGATCTTCAACAACCTCTTCATGTCGATCGCTGAGCAGATGGGCTCGACCCTGGAAAACACCTCCTACTCGGTGAACATCAAGGAGCGTCTGGACTTTTCCTGCGCGGTCTTCGATCCGCAGGGCAATCTGGTGGCCAATGCGCCCCACATGCCGGTGCATCTGGGCTCCATGAGCGATTCGATCCGCACTATCATCCGGGAGCGCTCGGGGAGCATTTCGCCGGGCGATGTCTACGTCCTGAACGCGCCCTACAACGGCGGCACTCATCTGCCGGACATCACCGTGATCACGCCGGTCTTTGATCCGGAAGGCACGCGGATTCTCTTTTTCGTCGCCAGCCGGGGCCATCATGCCGATGTCGGCGGGATCTCGCCGGGCTCCATGCCGCCCAACAGCCGGACGGTGGAGGAGGAAGGCGTTCTGATCGACAATTTCCTGCTGGTTGAAAAGGGACGGTTCCGGGAAAAGGAAACCCGTGAGCTACTGGCTTCGGGGGACTATCCGGCGCGCAATCCGGAGCAGAACATTGCCGATCTCAAGGCGCAGATCGCGGCCAACGAAAAGGGCGTGCAGGAACTGCGGCGCATGGTCGATCATTTCAGTCTGGACGTGGTCCACGCCTATATGAGCCACGTGCAGGACAATGCCGAGGAACAGGTCCGCCGGGTTCTCGATGTTCTGGCCGACGGCAGCTTCACCTACAAGATGGACAACGGCGCTCAGGTGTCCGTTGATATCCGCATCGACAAGGCGGCCCGCCGTGCGGTGATCGACTTCGCTGGCACCTCACCGCAGCTCGACAGCAACTTCAACGCCCCGTCGTCGGTCTGCCGGGCTGCGGTGCTCTATGTCTTCCGGACGCTGGTCGACGACGAGATCCCGATGAACGAAGGCTGCCTGAAGCCGCTGGATATCCGCATTCCCGACGGCTCCATGCTGAAGCCGGAGTATCCCGCCGCCGTGGTCGCGGGCAACGTGGAGACCAGCCAGGTGATCACCGACACGCTTTACGGGGCGCTCGGGGTGATGGCTTCGGCGCAGGGCACCATGAACAACTTCACCTTCGGCAACGATCGTTATCAGTATTACGAGACGATCTGCGGCGGTTCGGGCGCCGGGCCGGATTTCGACGGGACCGACGTGATCCACACCCATATGACCAACTCCCGCCTGACCGACCCGGAGGTTCTGGAGTGGCGCTTCCCGGTGTTGCTGGAGCGTTTTGGAGTCCGCCCCGGCACCGGCGGCAAAGGCCGTCATCGCGGCGGCGATGGGGCGCGGCGCGAGATCCTGTTCCGGGAGGCCATGACCGCAGCCATGCTGTCCGGTCACCGGAAGGTTCCGCCCTTCGGGCTGGCCGGCGGCGGCGATGGTGCTCTTGGCAAGAACTGGGTCGAGCGCGCCGACGGGTCCGTGGTGGCCCTGTCCGGCACCGATTCCATCGAGATGGAGCCGGGCGACCGTTTTATCATCGAAACACCGGGCGGAGGCGGTTATGGCCGTGAAGATGCCTGAGCGAACGGGCCTGAAGCGTTTGACAGGGGAGAGGCTATGACGGCTGAAACCAGGAAAAGACGGACCATCGTCTCCTCTTCTCATCTGGTGTCGGATGAAGCCTCCGAGCTCAGCGAGTTCGAGTTCGGGCTGATCATCGCCTCGAACGCCTTCAACCGCTGGATCGTCCGCTGCATGAGTGCCGCCGGTTACGGCGATCTCAATACGCTGGACATCGAGGTGCTGCATTCGGTCAATCACCGGACCAGAGACAAGAAACTCGCGGACCTCTGCTTCATTCTGAATGTCGAGGACACCCACACCGTCTCCTACGCCCTGAAAAAGCTGATGCGGTCCGGTCTGGTGGCCGGCACGCGCAGCGGCAAGGAGATTACCTACGCCGTGACGGCGGAGGGGCGTGAAGCCTGCGAACGTTACCGGCAGATCCGCGAGGACTGTCTGGTCAAGTCCATGGGTGCTTTCGGAGGGGGCAGCGACGGCGATCTCAATGCGCAGTTCGGCCAGCAGATCGGGCAGGTTGCCGATGTTCTGCGGGCCCTGTCGGGAATGTACGATCAGGCAGCCCGCGCGGCGGCATCGCTTTAGCATCACGATCGCTCCGGTCGCGATCGTTCAGGTCGCGATCGTTCAGGTCACGATCGTTCAGGTCTGCCGGGCCTTTGGTTTGCGCTAAAAGTCTGCTAACCATTGCAAACTATCTTGAATTCGCCGTGGCGTGTCATTTGACCGGACTCTGGTTTGCGGCGATTGCAGCCTCGGGCCGGGTTCACTATATCTGGCGTCGATTATCTTGTGATGTCCGGCGCAGAAGGCGTCGACGCGGGATGGGCGATTATCCCGAGCAAAAGGACCGGCTTTGAAGAAAACCCTATTTGGCATTGCCGCGCTGTTCGGGCTGGCGCTTGCCGCGGTTTTGATTGGTCCCGGTTTTGTCGACTGGAACAGCTACAAGGGCCGGATCGCGGAACAGGCGATGGCCGTTACCGGCCGTGCCGTGCAGATCGACGGCGATGTCAGCCTGCGGATCGTACCGGCAACCGAGTTCACCGCCGCCAAGGTCCGTATTGCAAATGCCGGTCAGGGTTCGGACGCCGATATGGCGGCGGTTGAGCGGCTTGAGGTTCGGGTTGCCTTCTGGCCGCTTCTGAAAGGCCAGGTTCAGGTCGAGAGTGTTTCGCTGGTGGAACCCAGGGTTCTGCTCGAAGTCTATCCGGACGGCAGCAACAACTGGACATTCGGGCCGGCGGACGAGGCTTCCCCGCAGTCGGATACGGCCGAATCCGGCGATGCCGGCGAAACCGCAAGCAATAACACGCTGCGGATAGACCGGCTGTCCCTGCGCCGGGCCACGCTTCTTTATCGCGATGCGGTGTCGGGGCTTGAGGAACGTGTCGAGAATCTGGACGCCGATGTCCTCGCTGACTCGCTCAGTGGTCCTTTTTCTATTCGGGGGCAGGCCCGGTTCAAGGGCCAGGATATCGAGTTCGACACCGTCAGCAGCCGCTGGCGCGACGCGGGCGCGACCCAGATCAGTGCGACGCTGCTGCTGCCCGGACTGCAGACCAAGGCACATTTCACGGGAAATCTCTCGCAGCACGGGCACGAGGTTTCCCTGCGCGGCAGAACCAAACTTTCGGGCGATGACCTGTCCGCGAATCTGGTGGCCTTTTCTCTGACCGACGGACCGCTTGCCGCGCTGGCCCGGCCGTTTCGCGTGGAAGCCGCGATCACGGCGGATTCGGCGCACATTGTCGCCAGCGAAGTGCTTCTGGCTCTGGCGGATGCTGAAATCAGCGGTGAAGCCGAGCTGTCGCACCAGACGCCCCGTAAGGCGCGGGTGACCTTGAGCGCATCGCGTCTGGACCTGGACTCTCTGCTGGCCGCCGTTCCGGCGGTGAACGCCGACCGTCCGACCACCACCGGTAAAGAAAGTCCGTCGGCTTCGAGCGCTGCCGGTCAACCAACGCCGGCAAGCGGTTTTATCATTCCTGAAGATCTTGAAGGCTCGGTCCAGCTGGTCGTGGACGCCGCGATCTATCGCCAACAGGTTCTGCGGCAGATGCTGTTCAACGCAGAGGTTACCGACGGCCGGCTGGTGGTGAGCGAAGCTGCGGTGTTACTGCCGGGTGGATCCGACATCGCCATGTCAGGCGTGCTGTCGACCCCCGAAGGCAAGCCGACATTCGACGGGCGGATAGACGGCGCGGCGGATAATCTGCGCGCTGTGATGCAGTGGCTCGGCATGGATGTGAGGGCTATCCCCGCGGAACGTCTGCGCAAAATGACCTACAGCAGCCGCCTGACGGCGACAGCGGATCTTCTGACGCTCAGCGATATGGACCTGCGGGTGGATGTCACGCGGATAAACGGCGGCATCAGCGTTGCCATGCGGGAAAGGCCCGGTCTGGGCATTGGTCTTGCGGTTGACCGTCTGGACCTGGACGCTTACCTGCCGAAAAATCAGCCGAACACAGCGGCCGCGACCGCCGGGGACAATCGGCTGCAGAACCCCGGGCAGGGTGCCGTGTCCGGCAACGCCGGTAGGAATGGTCTTCCCGCGCTGTCATTCCTCGACGCTTTCGATGCCAACCTTGATCTCAGGATCGGCCGTCTCGACTATAACGACGCATCGGCCCGCAACCTGCATCTGGACGGCACGCTGCAGGCGGCGACCATGACCTTACGCAGTCTCGATATCGCTGATCTTGCCGGCAGCAGTGTCCGGGCAAGCGGCAGTGTCGGCAGCCTGACAAGTCAGCCGGACATTGATGGCCGAATTTTGCTGAAGGTTAGTGATCCGTCGCGTCTCGATGCCGTTTTCGGGAAGAGCGCGCGCGATCTTGCGCGGCTGGGGTCCTTTACGCTGGACAGCAAGCTGCAGGGGACGCTCGAGAACCTGAGCGTCGGGGCGACACTCACGGCACAGGGGGGCGAGGCATCTGCCGCCGGCCGTATCAGTTCCATCGCAGCCGATCCCACATTCGATCTGGCAATAGACGCGCATCACCCGGATTTTGGCGGTTTGCTCCGGGTGTTGTCGCCGGACACCGGCTTTGGGGGAGGATTGGGCGACTTTACGCTCGCCGCCCAGCTGACCGGATCGCCCGACTCGATGACCTTTGACGACTTGAGGCTGCGCGCAGGGAAATTGAATGCCGAAGGCAGGATTACGGCCGACTTTTCCGGCGTGGTTCCGCTGCTGAGCGTGACGCTGTCGACCGGTGAAATTACGGTGTCAGACCTGATCTCCGACGGCTCACCCTCGGGCGCGGGCCGTAACACGTCCCGAAAGGGAACGGCCGGTGGAACGAACGGAGCCGGCCCGAGCTGGCAGAATTCGCGTGACCTGGACCCGGACGGGCAAAGCCCGGAAATCAAAACGGCCGATCTTTCCGGGGTTCATGACCGCTGGTCGCGGGCGCGGATCGATCTGTCGGTTCTGGAAGAAGCCGACGGCGATATAGAGCTCGTTTCCAAGGCTATCGTCATCGACGACCTTCGTCTGGAAAAGCCCCGTATTGAAGCGGTTCTGAATAGCGGAATTCTTTCGGTCCGGCGCTTCGAAGCCGGACTTTACGGGGGGACGATACAGGCGACCGGCGCGGTGGATGGCAGAAATGGTGCGGCGATCGATCTGGCGATCACCTCCAGCGGCATGAATGCCGGACAGCTCGTGCGCCAACTGACCGACTCCGATCGGATCTCGGGAATACTCGATGTTTCCGCTTCGCTGGCGGCGAAAGGCACAAGTGAGGCGGCGCTGGTGCGGTCGCTGTCGGGAACCGGCAGGCTCGGCGGCAAGCTTTCAGCAAAGGTCAAGGCGGAAGAGCAGATCGGCAGCGCCCTGCTCGGGCTTCTGGGCGACAAGGTCCGGGAGATCAAGGGCGTCGGCGATGCGACCTCGGCATTGTTTGGCGCCTTCGCGGGAACGCCGGCTGATCTGAGCGGGACTTTCAAGGTCGATCGGGGTATCGCCGAAACGGCGGATACACGGATCGATGGTCGGGATGCGTCGATCTCAATCGCGGGAACGACGGATCTGCCGGTCTGGCTGCTGGCATCGCGCAGCGAGCTGTTCCGCAGCCAGGATAGCGATCGGAAAGATCCCTATGTTATCGCCGAGGTCAAGGGACCGCTGGACACGCCAAATGTCCGGGTGAGTGGTCAGGCCTTCAAGCGATCGGGTTCGGGGACTACCGGATCTTCAAAGGCCGGTTCCGGGAAGGTCAACACGGAAGACGTCCTGCGCGGACTGCTCAAGGGGCTGGCGCGATAAGAGTCCCAGGCCTGGGCGGACTACACTGTCTCGCCGGGCTGACGCGAAAGAGCCTGCAGCAGCAGGTAGGTTCTGACGGCGCTGGAGAGGTTTCCGGTCCGGGTCGCGTCGATCTCCTCGATCAGCGCATTGATCGACAGGCGGCGTTCCGCAGCCAGAATTTTAAGAAGCTGCCAGAAAGCGTCTTCCAGACTCAGGCTGGTGCGGTGTCCCGCGATCACGACGGAACGTTTTTTCAGATCCTGAGACATATCTGATCCTGAGGTGTCTCCGACGGGCTTTTCAATTTCAGGTTTTTGACCTCGGGCCGGTCATCTCCGCGGGGTTCACCAGGCGCCTGAAGTCCTCGGGGCTGAGCAGACCCAGGGCCGAGGCCGCCGATTCCAGGGTTGAATTCTCCTCATAAGCTTTTTTCGCGACCTTTGCGGCGTTGTCGTAGCCGATGTGGGGATTGAGCGCGGTGACCAGCATCAGCGACTGATGCAGCAGTTCGGCAATCCGTTCCTCGTTCGCTTCCAGGTCCTCGATGCAGTTGCTGCGGAAACTGTCGCAGGCGTCGCCGATCAGACTGGCCGACTGCAGCAGATTGTAGATCAGCACGGGCTTGAAAACGTTGAGTTCGAAGTGCCCGTTGGAGCCGGCGACGGTAATGGTCACGTGATTGCCCATGACCTGCGCACAGACCATGGTCATGGCTTCGGTCTGGGTCGGATTGACCTTGCCCGGCATGATTGAGGACCCGGGTTCGTTGGCTGGCAGCAGAAGTTCGCCCAGGCCGCAGCGCGGGCCCGAGCCTAGCAGGCGGACATCGTTGGCGATCTTCATCAGGGATGCCGCGAGCACGTTCAGTGCACCGGACGCCTCAATCACCGCGTCGTTGGCCGCGAGGGCTTCGAACTTGTTTTCGGCGGTGATGAAGGGTAGGCCGGTGATGCCGGAAACACTCTGCGCGAAAGCTTCAGCGAAGCCTTCGACCGAATTCAGGCCGGTGCCCACAGCCGTGCCGCCCTGCGCCAGCTGGCTCAGTCTCGGAAGGGTCGCCCTGATCCGGTCGATGCCGTATTCGATCTGTTTGGCGTAGCCGGAGAACTCCTGACCCAGCGTCAGGGGGGTGGCGTCCATCAGGTGCGTGCGGCCGATCTTGACGATTCCGCTGAAGGCTTTCGCCTTTGCGTCCAGTGCTGCGTGCAGGCGGTTCAGAGCGGGCAGGGTTTCGGTGGCAATCTGTTTCACACCGGCGATCGACATGGCGGTGGGGAAGGTGTCGTTCGAGGATTGCCCCATGTTGCAGTGATCGTTCGGATGCACCGGAGACTTTCCGCCCCGGCTTCCCGACAGGATCTCGTTGGCCCGGCCGGCAATGACCTCGTTGGCATTCATGTTGCTCTGGGTGCCCGAACCGGTCTGCCAAACCACCAGCGGAAAGTGGTCCAGCAGGTCTCCCGCGGCGACTTCTTCGGCGGCTTTGCCGATCGCGTTACCCAGGTTCTCGTCGAGAAAGCCCAGCGCCAGATTGGTCCGCGCCGCCGCGAGTTTCTGTATGCCCAGGGCCTTGATCATCGCCGGCGGCATTTTCTCGCCACCGATCCTGAAATTCTGTAATGAGCGCTGCGTCTGCGCACCCCAGTAGCAGTCGGCGGGTACGGCCACTTCGCCCATCGAATCGCTTTCGATGCGCATGGCGGTTTGGGGCGTGGTCATGGTCTGGTCCGCTTCATTGTCGTTTGCTTCCATTGCTGAACCCGGAGGCGAAGAGGAAGTCTACGCGGTGACATCGGTCCGTCCAAGTCGAAGATGGCGTTAGCCTTGATCCGGGTCGTCCTGAAAGACCCGCAGCGAGCGTGAGCGGAAATCCCGGCGATAGAGGACCAGCACCACCCAGGTACAGGTGAAGATGAAGACGGTTGAATGCACCAGCCATCCCAAAGTGGCCAGTCCGAAGAAATAGGCTCTTAAGCCACGCTGGAAATGCTGACTTGCCAGATCGATGATTTTTGCGGCCTTTTCAGCGGTCGCATAGCGCTCCGGGTTCTTGTCGGCATCCGGGTCGTTCCTGGGCGTGATCGGCGTGGCGCCGATCAGAATCGAGCAGTAGTTGAACAGCCGGACCGACCAGGCGAATTTGAAAAAGCCGTAAACAAAGATCGTCACCAGAATCAGAACCTTGGCTTCCCAGATCCAGCGTGCCCTGCCGATGTTGAACGGCAGTTCAGAGAGCAGGGTATTCACCTGTTCCGCCGAGCCGAGAACCGCGATCAGACCGCCGACGACGAATATCGAGGTTGAGGCAAAGAAGACGGCGGCATTGAGCAGATTACCCATCAGCGTGGAATCGAGAATCCGGTTTTCCCGCTTCAGCATCTCGAACATCCAGCGCCGCCGGTAGGTGCTCAGTACGTGATACATGCCTTTGGCCTTGTGGGGACCATGTTCAACGTAAAAGGCGTATCCGAACCAGCAGCAGAGAAACCACCCGAAGGCGACGTAGTCGAGGTTAGAAATTTGCGGCACTGACGGGAACCTTGAATTCTGGTTGTTGGGAGCGTCAGGCCGTCGGGATGGTGATCGTCGGACGCGCCGAAGCCCTGCTCTCGAAGGCCGGCAGCGAAGACGCGGCGGTGCTTACGACCGGTGTCAGCGGCTGGTCTCCCCGGATACTTGCCAGCAGCTGGTAGTGATCCGGCATGGTCCTGAGAAGCTCGCTCTTGCGCTCTTCGAGACGGCGGCCGAATGCCTGCCAATGTTCGCGGCGGACGGAGCCTTCCAACGGAAAATGGATGTCCTTGAAGAATCCCTTGGGGTGCAGGGCAAAGATGAAATTCCAGTAGTTGAAAAGCTTGTAATCCGCTGTGTCGGAGATTTCCGGGAAGCGGCATTTCCAGAGCGCGAGTTTTTCGCGCAGTGAAACGGGCAGGCGGCTCTCTTCGCGCGCCTCTTTCCAGAAGGGTTCGGGGCGGTTCGAGGTGTGGTAATGAACGGCGATAAATTCCCGGATTTCCTCGTAGAGATTTGTCATCAGTGTGTTGTAGCGATTGGCCAGGGCCGGGCTGCCCTTTTTGTCGGGGAAATGTGCAACGAGCCAGCGAGCGGCCATCTCGACCGTATAGATCGCTGTTGCTTCCAGGGGTTCGACAAAGCCGTTGGACAGGCCGATGGCAACGCAGTTTCTGACCCAGAAACGGCGGCTGTGGCCGATCCTCATGTTGATCACTCTGACATCCGGATCGGGCGTATCCGCAGACAGGTCGCCGACCGCGCGCAGATGCTGGAAGAATTCCTGCCGGGCTTCGTCGTCGCTCCTGAAAGCGCTGGAGAAGACGTACCCCGTTCCCACACGGCTGTAGAGCGGGACACGCCAGACCCAGCCGGCGCCGAGTGCGGTGGAGCGGGTACAGGGTTCGATTCTGGTTGGATCGCGGTGCGGCAGCTGAAGCGGGATTGCCCGGTCGTTGAGCAGGGAATCCCCATAGGAGATGAAGGGCTCGTTGAGAACTTCCTTCATGATCAGGCTTTTGAACCCCGTGCAGTCGATGACGAACTCGACGGGCACATGGCCGTTCTGTTCAAGCTGCAGACCCGAGATTGCACCGGTTTCGTCCTGGAACACTTCAACGACGTCGTCGCGGATATGTTCGATGCCCCGTGTCAGGCCGACGTCGCGCATGAACTCGCCGAACAAACCCGCATCGAGATGATAGGCGTAGCCGATCGCTTTCTCGTAGTTCCCGGCATTCAGAGGGCGGGGTCCCTTGCGGGCGTGAATGAGGGCCGAGTTGGCGGTGACGTTGTCGGTGATCGCGGGATCCGCGCCATAGGGACCGAACCTGTTGAAATGATAGGCTGCTGTGTATCCGCCGACCGACGTGGGAAAATTGAAGGGATGATAGAAGGCAAAGGGCTTGCCATGGCTGTCGACCGCCCAGTCTCCGAACCGCACGGAGATCTTGAAGGAGGCATTACAGCGCCGGAAGAGTTCGGCCTCGTCTATACCAAGCTGCTGCATCAGCATCGGCATCCCGGCAACGGTTGCCTCGCCGACACCAATGGTCGGCACCTTCGGCGATTCGATGAGAGTGACCCTGACTGGCGGGCCTTCGCGGTAGGCATTGACAAAGGTGTTGATGATCATGGCGGTCAGCCATCCGGCGGTTCCACCACCGACAATGGTTATATGTTCGACTCTGTTATTCATTTTCCCCTCCGACAGCCCGTCGCCCAGCTACAGGCCTCATCCCAGTTCCCTGCCGAAATTCCCCTGCCGAAATCCCCCAATCGAATCCCCCGGGCACGACAATATCCAGACTACACGCAAACGAACATGTGATGCCAGAGCCTGAAGGGGGTACCGGCGATTGTCGCCGGTTCGAATTTCGGTGGAATACCCGTCTGGATCAGATCGGGAGGTTCTTTTTCGAGAATTCGAATGAAACCATAATAGGTGTAGTTAACGTTGCGTTAACTCGATGCCGTCAAAATGCGCGGGAATCAGACGAGACCGTGACCTATCCAGGGCCTGAACTATGGATGACGAACTAAAGCAGCGCGACCTTTCGAGTAAACCCGATTCGCAGCTGAGCGCCGCCGAGCGCAAAGAGCTGAAACGGCGTTTCGATGAATTCGTCGGGATCATGCGTTCGCAGGGTATGGCGCCACAGGAGCCGCAGAAACAACCTAAGAAGCAGGTTAAAAAGTGGGACCCGGCTGTCCACGGACGCCGGAAATAGGTTTTTCTGTTCGGCCGGGACTTATTTTCTCCGTGCCCGAACTTATTTTTTCCGAGCCGGGGCTTATTTCTTCCGAAAGGTGTCCAGGGTAACGACGTTATCCGAATCCTCGTCGCTCTTGCCGGTCTTTGTGTCCGCTTCGGCACTGTCCTTGGCTTTTTTTCCATTGGCCGGTGATCCGACAATATTATCCTGCGATTCCGACTTTTTGCCGCTGCTGCCGGGGGCGGAGTGGTCATCCGTGGCCGCAGGCGAGCCGCCCGCCAAGCCTTCGGCTTTGCCGGCCTCGCCGTTTTCTTCGTCGCCTTCGGTGCTGTCGCCAACGTCGAACTGCAAGCCGAACCTTACCGAGGGATCGGCAAAAGCAGCTACTGCCTCGAACGGGATGGTCAGCTTTTCGGGAACATCGGAGAAGCTCAGGGTGACGCTGAAGTCGTCGTCTCTGACTTCGAGATCCCAGAACTGATACTGAAGAATGATCGTCATTTCGCCTGGATAGCGTTCGTGCAGCTGATCCGGAATCTGGACGCCGGGATGATCTGTTCGGAAGGTGATGTAAAAATGATGCTCGCCCGGCAGGCCGTTTTCGGCTGCAAAGCTGAGTGAACGATGCACAACCGACAGCAGGGCGTCTTCCACCATCCGGTCATATCGCAGCCCGTCGTTCGAGCGATCCGTATCGTCCGCCATACCCCGGTTGTCCCATCCCCCCGTGCGCTCGATCGCTTTTTGCCAGCGAACGCAATTGTCATCATCTTTGTGGCTGCCGAAACACAGCGAATTCCTTTTCGGCAAACGGTGGGGCGCTTCTGTTGCCAGGTGCGCCCCGAACCCCGCCTCGACGTGTGAAGGCCGAGGGCTTAAATTTGGCTTACCAGCCGCAATTAAGCGGCGAGGCGAGCCTCACTGTAGTTGTCATTTGCAACTATAGTCTTGGCCCGATAACGGCGGTACCATGCCGGGCACCAAACATATCTTTACCACGCACGTCGATCCTGTTTCGCCCCCTCAGTTCCGGGCACCACCGCTGCCCCGCATATGCCGGAACTCAGTGAACGTGCCGTTTTTGGTGGAGGCGCCGGGTACTGCCCCCGGGTCCGTAACGCTTATTCCACATGCCTGTGTAGCGCCATAGTCGGTTTCCCGACAGTTCCAATATAGGTGTATTCCTTCAGTGTTGAAAGCCCCAGCGCGTGAAAAATGCCTTCCGCACCCCGTTGGGGAAGGCAAAGCGCCAAATATGGTGGTGCGCAGGGGCCTGCCCCGCTAAACTTTGGGAATACCGCAGGCGGTATCCGCCGGGGGCAGATCCGATGCTGTCGTCAGGCTTCGAGCCCGGAAATCGAAAAATGTTATTTTTCAGTCAGTTGTGAGTGTCGTCAGGCGATGAGACAGTATCTCGATTTGTTGCGTCACGTGCGGACCAAGGGTACGGACAAGAGCGACCGCACGGGAACCGGCACGCGGAGTGTTTTCGGTTATCAGATGCGTTTTGATCTTGCCGAGGGCTTTCCGCTGGTGACCACCAAGAAACTCCATGTCAAATCGATCATACAAGAGCTCCTCTGGTTCCTCGCAGGCGATACCAATGTCGCTTATCTCAAGGCCAACGGGGTCCGGATCTGGGATGAATGGGCCGATGAAAACGGCGATCTCGGACCGGTCTACGGCGCCCAGTGGCGATCCTGGCCGGGTCCCGACGGCCGGAAGTTCGATCAGATTTCCGGCCTGATCGAGCAGATCCGCAGCAACCCCGATTCGCGCCGGCTTATCGTCAGCGCCTGGAACGTTGCCGATATCGAGACGATGGCTCTGCCCCCCTGCCACTGTCTGTTTCAGTTCTATGTGGCCGACGGAAAGCTGTCCTGCCAGCTGTACCAGCGAAGCGCCGACATCTTCCTCGGCGTGCCGTTCAATATCGGCTCCTATGCCTTGCTGACCCTGATGGTGGCGCAGGTGACGGGGCTGAAACCCGGCGAGTTCGTTCATACCCTGGGCGACGCGCACCTCTACAGCAATCACTATGAACAGGCGGATCTGCAGCTGCAGCGCGATCCCTTGCCGCTGCCGCAAATGCTGTTCACGCGTGACGTCGCCAGTATCTTCGATTTCGCTTACGAGGATTTCGATCTGCAGGCCTATCAGTCCCATCCGCATATTGCGGCTGCGGTCGCGGTATAGGCGGCGCAGACGTGAGTGAAAATCCAAAGATCGCCCTGATCTGGGCCATGAGCGAAAACCGGGTCATCGGCAAAGAGAACGGCCTGCCCTGGCATCTGCCGGCCGATCTCAAACACTTCAAGTCGATGACGCTCGGCAAGCCGGTGATTATGGGCCGAAAGACGTTCGAATCGATCGGACGGGCGCTGCCCGGCCGCGAAAACATCGTCGTGACCCGGTGTTCGGGCTATCAGGCTGACGGGATCACGGTCGTCAACGATCTGGATGAGGCGCTGGAGGTCGGCCGGAAGGCCGCGTCCGGCGCCGGTGTCGGGGAAGTCATGGTGATCGGCGGCGCGGAGATTTACAGCCTGATGATGGGGCGGGCGCAGCGGCTCTATATCACCGAGATCCACGGCAGCTTCGACGGCGATGCCCGCTTCCCGGACTTCGATCCGAAAGACTGGATGGAGACCAGCCGCGCATTCCATGCGGCTGAAGGCAAGGACCAGCCCGACTGCAGTTTCGTGGTTCTGGATGCCCGGGCCGGCTGAAGATTATCCCGATCCTTATCGAATGATCGCCGGCTGATTGAACGCTGCCGGATCAGGCGGATGCAAAGTCGACAGGATTGAAAGAGCCGGCAAGTCATTTCCCGGATGACGTTTATGCTGCAGCTGACAGCTGATCCGGCGTTTCCCGCAGAGCTCTGGAATCCCTGAAGCGCATGAGACGTGTCGTCATATTGAACTTGCACCCGGATGGCGCGGTGCATTAGTAATCTGCGAGCCGGGCGCAAATAAAACCCGTATTGGGTTCATTGTCTTTTTCAGTTGGTTCGGCATTATTTCAGGGTTTCGGCCATTTCATGAACATACTTTATGTCGGTAGCTGTCAGGGTTTTCTGGAAGCCGGAAAATCCCATTACATCCCCAAGAAACTCGTGAACGGATTTACCCGGAACGGTCATAATGTGTTTTGTTTCAATGATCGGGATTTCGCCCGTTACTCGAATATTTTCAGATCACGCAAGTGGGGCATCGCCCCGCTGAATAAAAAGCTCATTGAAATCTGCGAAGAGTTCGCGCCGGACCTGATCGTCCTCGGCCACTGTGAAATGATCTGGAACCGCAGCCTGAAGGCCATTCGGGCCGTCTGTCCGGGGGTTAAGATCGTCTATCGGAACGTGGATCCCCTGATTCACGCCCAGAATGTCAAGGATATCAGCCGCCGCATCGGGTTTGTCGACGGCATATTCGTGACCACGGCGGGTGACGCCCTGAAACAGTTCAGCAGTGCCGAAGGCTTTGTCGCTTTTATGCCGAACCCGGTCGACCGCGCGATCGATACCGGCCGCAGTTTTGAAAACGACTGTCCGACAGATTTGTTTTTCGCGGGCGGGCCGCTGGGTGTGGAGGATGCGCGCCGGGACCTCGTGAAGGCCCTGATGTCAAAAAGGCCAGGACTGAAGCTTTCCGTTCATGGCTGCGGGGTCAACAAGGATTATCTCTTCGGCAAGGCCTACATGAACAGCCTGGCGCAGAGCAAAATGGGTCTGTGTCTGAATCGGACCTATGACTACTACTGGTATTCGTCCGACCGCATGACTCAGTATATGGGCAACGGTCTTGTCACCTTTTTGCAGCGTGGAACCGGCTTCGAGGCGTTTTTCGGCGAAGACGATCTGGCATTCTATGCGGACGAAGGTGAGCTTTTGCAGAAAATTGATGCTTTCCTGGCCGACGATGCGCGCCGCGTTCTTGTCGCGGAGAACGGATGGCGAAAGGTTCATGAAGCCTTTTCGGCTGAGAAGGTCACGCAGTATATCCTGGACACGACCTTTGGCCTGGAACCCGCGTACGACTATTGCTGGCCGATGGCGCGGTATTGACGCCGCGGTTTCTGCCGGCCGCCACCGCAGTCACTTGCGGATCTGCTGACGCCTTGCTTTCTCCGCCCTGTCCCGGATTGTTTGCTCCTGGATGAGCAGGGCTTTGTAGTAGGAAAACAGTTGGTAGAGCGCTGCCATGACCGCCAGCAGAAAACCCATTTTTCCCTCGCGGTAGCCTTTACGGCCCCAAAAGGCTTTCAGGAAGCGGTGAAGCGAGCGCCGGAGCACGGTCCTGAAAGGCGGGAGGGGACTTTGCGCCATATCGATGGCGCGCATATCGCTGTACCAGTTCAGCCGCCGGATCATGTCGTTCAGATCGCGGTCGACCAGATGGGTGATGCGTCCGTCCAGCTCCTTCACATAATTTTTCAGCTCGAGACTGGGATGGATCCGCTGCAGGCCCCAGATCTTGCTGCCCTTGGTAAAGAGACAGCAGGCCGCCGACTTTCCAAAGGACCCGGCCCAGCCGTACCGCAGCAGGCGCTGGCCGACGTAGTTGTCGAAACGAATTTTGTAACAACCCTCGGGGCCCGAATTGACGATGTGGCGTATCTCCTCTGCCGTTTCGGGCAGTATGCGTTCGTCGGCATCCAGTTCCAGGATAAAGGGACCGGCGCAGGCCTGGATCCCCAGGTTCCGACGCTCGCCCTCGATCTCCCAGGAGCCTTCCAGAATTTTCGCCGAAGAGCGTTCGACGATTTTTTTGGTACCATCGGTGCACTTGTCGAGAACGACAAGGATTTCATCGCAGAACGCGAGCGATTTGAGCGCGTCTTCGATCATTTCCTCTTCGTTGTGCGCGACGATGAGGCCCGAGAGTTTTTTGTGGTGTTCCATTGAAGCCTTATGTTCCTGCTAGACCAGAGTCTGCGGGCCGGGCGCGCAAGCCGGCCGCTTGCCGGGCGAGGCACCGAAAGTTCCCGCAGGCTCAAGATTTATAGGTAACGGGCCATGGTCGTACAGAGCTTTTCCTGCCTGGTGACATGCCGGCGCTTTTCCACTCGAAAGATGCGGATGGACACTGCAGGTTCTTTGTGAGGCCGATTGAATTCAAGTCGATCTTTGAAGACAATGGCTTTGATTGACGGAATGTTGCTGGACAATCCGGTTCGGTCCCGGGTAGATACGCCTCTGATGTCTCTTTGAATTCCGAGGCTGCTGTGGCTGCTGGAGCAGGCATCGGATGCGATAAACGGCGATCGAAGAAGCGTTTTAACGCGCGGCATTACAGCGATCGGTCTGGGTACAATTTTTAAAGAACGAATAAAATAAATAAAATGAAGTCACGTGGGGAAATTCGTCAGTATTTTTTGGATGTTCATAGAAAAACAGATTTAATAGTTAAAGAATTTGATATTTTTTCTTATTTATATCTAGGGTTTATCTGTTCGTTCTTTGTTTTCGACACCCAATTCCATAGGTTGTATTATTACGTATTGATCATTCCAGTTTTCTTGCTGTTTATGCGATGGGAATTGGTCGGTCGGATCGTTCTTCTGCCGTTTTGGCGTTTTGCGGCCGTTTATCTCTGTTATCTCTGGATGACCCAGTTCTGGAGCACGGACCCGAGCGTTCTTGCAGTACTCAATCAAACCAGAATTGTCTTCATGGTATTGTTTTTTCTGACGATAAGTCTTTATCTCATGTCCGGGAACCGGGATTTCCCGTTCAATCTGTTACGCTGTTTCGCCTGGGCTGGTGCGATAGCGGCCGCGGCAGCAATTGCATATCATTTTTTACTGGCGAGCGATCCGGGGCCGCGACTGTCCGGATTCGGAAGAGCGGAGCATCCCATTCTCGGGGCCGCATTGTATGGTGTCGCTGCGCTGTCTCTGCTTTGCAGTGTGATACCCGCGATGTCCTCGTCGCCGGGCAAACTGGTCGGCTGGGCCGCGTTCCTGGTCCTGATCGCCGCGATGCTGCTCACCCAGAGCCGTGGTCCGGTCATGGTAATGGCGTTCGTCATTCTCACGTTTCTGCTGGCGACAGGACGCTGGAAACTTGCGGCTCTGCTGTTGCTGCCGGTCGGGATCTATGCCGCATTGCTATGGTCGGGCGATATCGCGCCAGGCCGATGGATCACACGCGGATCAACCCACCGTCTCGATATCTGGGTTCACGCGTGGGAACTGATTTCAGAAAGCGCAAAAAGCCTTCTGATCGGCCTGGGCATTCAGACCGACTATGCCTTCAGTCTGTCAAACGGGCGCTTTGTCAAATCGCCCCACAATCTCCTGATCACCAATCAGCTCTATGGCGGGGTTGTTGCAACCTTCCTGTTCATCGGACTGATTTATACCGCGGCGGCAAAAGCGGTTCAGGGATTCCGCAGGAACGGTAATTTTGTTGTCTGTGCCCTGCTTCTGTTCGGCATAGGGATCGGGATGTTTGACTTCCGGACGGTGCTCATCAACGTGAGCCAGGAATGGATGTTCTTCTGGCTGCCGATGATGCTGGCAATGGCTGGTTGGCCGTATGCGACGGACAACAACAGGGCGGAGCGGGATCAGGCGTCCCAGAGTCCGTTCGCTTTTCGCTGAATCAGTCAAAACGATCGCGTTTCTGGCAGCGCGTCTGGCCGAGGCTGAGGCTGAGGCTGAACCGGATACGGTCCGGACCGCAGTGCGGCTATTGCATGACAATATTCGGCGATTTCCGCGAAGAATCGGCACCCGCGGAGACCCGATCCCAGACTTTTCGGGCAATATCGAGGTAGCGGCGTGCATGCTCGCCGTCCGGCTCGGACATGACGATCGGGCGGCCTTCATCCGAGGTCACGCGGATATCTATATGCAGCGGCATTTCGCCCAGAAACTCCAGGCCCAGGGCGGCGGCTTCCTGTTTCGCGCCCCCATGGCTGAAGATGTGGGATTCGTGGCCGCAGTTCGGGCAGACGAACACACTCATGTTTTCGATGATGCCCAGGACAGGCACATCGACCTTGCGAAACATGTTCAGGCCTTTTCGGGCATCGATGAGCGCGATGTCCTGCGGCGTCGAGACGATGATCGCACCGGCAAGAGGCACCTGCTGGGCCATGGTGAGCTGAGCATCACCGGTACCCGGCGGCATGTCGACGATCAGGATATCAAGCTCGCCCCATTCGACGTCCCGCAGCATCTGCTGAAGCGCCGACTGCACCATCGGGCCACGCCAGATCATCGGAGTGTCTTCGGCGACCAGAAAGCCCATGGACATGCACTTGATGCCGAAATTTTCCATTGGCTTGAGGATTTTGCCGTCCGGTGAACTTGGACGTCCTGAGATTCCCATCATGCGCGGCTGTGAAGGGCCGTAGATGTCGGCGTCCAGCAGGCCAACCTTCAGGCCGAGCCTGGAAAGCGCCAGCGACAGGTTGGTGGCGGTGGTGGATTTGCCGACGCCGCCTTTACCGCTGGCGATTGCGACAATGGCGCCGACACCGGGTACCAGCTGTCGTTGTTGACCTGCCGCGCCCTGCGAATGCTTGTGCTGGCTGCCTTGAGCTTTCGGCTGCTGCGGGGCGGGCGCCTGTCGGGAGGCGCCGGAGCCGCCGGTGGAGTGCGCGGTCAGCACGGCCGTCACTGACAGCACGCCGGGAAGTTTGTGGACGACATCTTCGGCGGCCTTGCGCAGCGGCTCCATCTTTGGCCCGCGTTCCGGGGCGACCTCGATGGCGAAGCCGACATTCCCGTCCTTGATGACGAGCCCGGAGACCATATTCAAGCTAATGATATCGCGATTATTTTCCGGATCCCGTATGCTCTTGAGCGCGTCCAGGATCTGCTGTTCGGTGATCTGACTCATCCTTGAAACGATCGCCTTTCTACCAATATGCCCTCTAGTACGTTAGACATGCGACAATTGTCCTGTGGATGCAAATAAATCCGGTTCGAAATCCTATCGCGGCATAACGTCCGTGATATTAGGGTGAAATAGGTCTATATGAACATCACTGCGTGAAAAATCGCGCTTCGAGTGTCTGGACAGTTAATGGGAAGAGTATGAATGCCTTGGGAAAATAAAGGCGGCGGCGGTCCATGGGGCAGCGGCTCAGGTGGCGGTGGCGGTAATAATGGCGGTGGTCCCTGGGGCCGCGGCGGCGGTGGCGGACCCTCCGGTCCGAAGCCCCCTGACATCGAGGATCTGATCCGCAAGAGCCAGGATAAGATAAGAGACCTGTTGCCCGGCGGCGCCGGCGTGAACGGTCCGGTTATCGCGGTCATCGCGGCACTGGTCTTTGCTGTGTGGTTCGGTGTTGGCGGGTTCTACCGGGTTGAGAGTAACCAGGAGGGCGTCGAGCTGGTTTTCGGCAAGTGGGTCAACACGACGAGCCCCGGCCTGAACTGGAACTGGCCCTATCCGATCGGCGCGGTTGAGACTCCCGGGATATCCGACATTCACCAGACCGACCTTGGCTTTACCAGAGCCGGCCGTTCTGGGGGCAATCTTCAAAAGCGCGACGTTTCCGAAGAGAGCCTGATGCTGACCGGCGATCAGAACATTATCGATATCGATATTACGGTTCAGTGGAAAATCTCCAGCGCTTCCGATTATCTTTTCAACATACGCGAGCCTGACCAGACGGTGAAGATCGCCGCTGAGAGTGCCTTGCGGGAAATTATCGGACAGATCGACATTCAGCCGGCTCTGACAGAGTCTCGCCAGGAAATCGAGCTGCAGACCATGGCACTGCTTCAGGAAATCCTGAATGAATATCAGTCGGGGATCGAAATCACCGTGGTTCAGCTGCAGGAGGTTCAGGCCCCTGGTGCCGTGACGGATGCCTTTGATGATGTTGCGCGTGCGATTCAGGACCTTAACCGTTCCCGAAACGATGCCGACAAATACCGGAACGACGTTCTGCCGAGAGCGCGTGGTGACGCCCAGGTGATGACCCAGGGCGCCCAGGCGTATAAAGAGCAGCTTGAAAACGAAGCTGAAGGTGAAGCCCAGCGTTTCCTTTCGGTTTATGAAGCCTTCAAGCAGAACCCTGAGGTGACGAAGCGTCGGATGTATCTTGAGACGATGCAGCGCGTTCTGGCTAAGGCGGACAAGGTGATCATGGACAGCTCGGCGACCGGCGCTGTTCCGTATCTGCCCTTGAATGAATTGCGCGGTAGTCGCGCGCAGCGCAATTAAAGGGATCGGAATTCATGTCTCAAACAAAAGTTTTTATCGCCGCGATCATCGTTATTGTGCTCGGTGTGATCGTTTCGGGTACGCTGTTTACGGTCGACCAGACCCAACAGGCAATCGTGATGCAGTTCGGTAATCCCAAGCGGGTGATCACCGAGCCGGGGCTTCAATTCAAGATGCCCTTTATCCAGGATGTGCAGTTCTATGAAAAGCGGGTGCTCAATCTGGATCCGCCGGTCGAGAGCGTGATCCTGACCGATCAGAAGCGTATTCTGGTCAACACCTTCGCGCGCTATCGGATCGAAAATCCTCTGACCTACTTCAAGGCGCTCAGAACCGAATCCAATGCGGAGCAGAAGCTTTCGTCAATCATCAATGCCAGCACACGTGGCGTTCTGGGTAATGCAACCCTGGCATCGGTACTGTCTAAAGACCGGACAGCCATTCTGAGGGAAATCCGGCAAAAGGTTAATGCCGAAGCGATCAAATTCGGTATCGCTATCCTTGATGTCCGTCTGCGGCGGGCCGATCTGCCGAACGAGACGGTCCAGTCGGTTTACGAACGGATGAAGTCCGAACGTGAACGTGAAGCCGCGGAATACCGGGCCCAGGGCCAGGAACTGGCGCAGCGGATCACTGCCTCGGCAGATCGCGAAAGAACGGTCATTATCGCCGAAGCCACGCGGGAGGCGGAAATTCTGCGGGGCCAGGGCGAAGCCACCCGGACCACGATCCTGAGCGACGCTTACGGACAGGACGCGGAATTTTTCAACTTTTACCGTTCCATGCAGGCCTATGAAGCGTCGCTGGCCAATGACAGCACCTTTCTTGTGCTCTCGCCGGATAGCGAGTTCTTCGACTTCTTCAAGTCTGTCGCGCCGGGCAGTGAGAATTGACGAAGTCGTGGGCAGTCACAGGCCAGCGGTGAGGTAAGCCGGTACACTGTGAGTGTTGCCTTGCAACCAATTCAGCTGGTTGCCGCAGAGTGCGGGAGACCCTGCACCCTGCGGCAACAGGCGAAAGACGAAGCATGACAGATTTTTTGACGGGATTGGCTCTGGTGTTTGTGATCGAGGGCCTGTTTCTGGCATTGTTTCCGAAACGGCTGAGGGAAATACTGACGCTTATCGAGAAGTCACCGAGCGAGGCTCTGCGCATTGGTGGCCTTGCCGCCGCATCGCTTGGCGTGCTTGGTGTGTGGTTGCTGCGCGGCTGACGCCCGGTGTCAGTCCCGATAGCCGGTGGCGCGATTAAAAGAGCTGGAGAGCCGGACATGGCATCATATGCGCCATAATTCGGCCCCTTTTCTCTCACAGCTTCTGGGGCAGGCGCCGTCGCGTGCTTTAAGGGCTTTCCCTTGTTTGTCTGTAAGAGAATAATAGAAAACAGATACTGAGATGGGCGAAGGAACGTCGCTCTGGACATAAAACATGAGGTGATGACGGTGACGCTCAGACATCGATCCCGGTCTCGCAGTCTCGCAAAAGCTGTAGCTGTTGCACGCGAGATGAACCAACAACGAATCCTGGCCATAGCCGTTGCGACCTTTGTCGGTCTGCTGCTTTGGTCGTTCACGGCCCAGGCTCGCGGCGCCCCCGAGAGCTTCGCTGATCTCGCGGAAAAGCTTTTGCCGGCGGTGGTCAACATTTCCGCCAGTCAAACTGTGATCAGTAATGGCGAGCCCGAGTCTGAATCCGAAGATGGTGGGCCGGCACCCGGTCAGGATTTCGAGGAATTCTTCAAGGATTTCTTCGAACGCAGAGGCCGTCCGCCCGAACAGCGCCGCCGGGGCGGCTCGCAGGGATCGGGCTTTATTGTTTCCACTGAGGGCTACATCGTTACCAATCATCATGTGATTGACGGCGCGGATGAGGTTTCTGTCCGCCTGCACGATGGTGTTACATTGAAGGCGACAGTTGTCGGCAGTGACGAAAAAACCGATCTGGCTCTTCTCAAGATCGAGGCGCCGGACAACATTGTGGCGGTCGACTGGGGAGATTCGGACGAGACGCGGATCGGCGACTGGGTCGTTGCGATCGGTAACCCCTTCGGTCTCGGCGGGACGGTGACGGCGGGTATTGTTTCCGCTCGTCAGCGCGACATCAGCGCCGGTCCTTATGACGACTTCATTCAGACCGATGCGGCTATCAACCGGGGGAACTCGGGCGGGCCGATGTTCAATCTCGATGGCGATGTCATCGGCGTGAACACGGCGATTTACTCGCCCTCGGGCGGGTCGGTCGGTATCGGTTTTGCCATTCCCTCGACGCTGGCACGCAACATCGTGAAACAGCTTCGCGAGTTTGGCGAGGTCAAGCGCGGATGGCTCGGGGTTCATATCCAGACCGTTACCGAAGAACTCGCGGAAGGCCTCCGCCTGAATAACTCCCAGGGCGCGCTGGTGGCCTCGGTCACCGAAGGCGGGCCTGCGGAAAAGGCCGGGATACTTCAAGGCGATGTGATCCTGAAATTCGACGGCCGGGTCGTTCCCGACATGCGCAAACTTCCGCGGATGGTTGCCGAGACGCCGATTGGCGAATCGGTCGATGTTGTGGTCTGGCGGCGCGGTAAAGAGAAAACCGTCAAGGTCGATCTTGGTCTTCTGGAAGACGAGCCTCAGACCGCGGCGATCCCCAAGGAAGAACCGAAATCCAACGACGCGGACAGCGCAGAGATTCCCGACCTGGGACTTTCGCTTGGTCAGATCACCGAGGCGCTCCGGCAGCAGTACGATTTGGGTGACAAGACTGGTGGCGTTGTTATCACCACTGTCGAACAGGGCGGAACAGCCGCTGAAAAGGGTTTGCGCGCCGGCGACGTTATCGTGGAAGTCGATCAGGAAGAGGTTGCATCTCCTGCCGCGGTTCTGGAGAAAGTCGAGAATGCCAGAGAAGAAGGCTACCGTGTGGTGACCTTGCTGGTGTATCGCCAGGGTGACTTTCAGTGGGTTGCGGTTCGGCTGAAAAAAGAGGGATAGGATCCTACAATCCGGTTCCGTAATTTTGTTGCGGGTATTGAAAACGGCGGCCTCTCGAGGTCGCCGTTTTTTTTACACCGATAACCGGTTCTATTGTAGGCAGAGCCGGTGATCTGCCGCTCACGCATTCTGGTGAAGCGGACTAATTGAGTTTGCGGAGCAACTCTCCGAGCAGGGAAACGCTCGGCCTTGCCGGTCCGCTGAGATGTGCATCTTTCAGAAAAGCCTGAATGGCGCTGCGCCGGCTCGATGGCGAGGCGTTCCTGCCCTGTCCGCGCAGGTATCCCAGTTCACCGAGCAGCAGATCGATCGTGTCGGTCGGCGCTTTTTCGGCTTTGCTGTTGCTGCGCGGTGGCTTGCTTCCGCGCCAGATGTTGCCCGCGGGACGCAGGATCCTGGCGGCCCGGGCCGAACCCTTGTCCGGATGGAACACCGACACCGAAAGGGCGCCGGCGATCTCCTGGTCTCCGTCGGATGCGCCAATGACGTGAACGCCGGTCGCAAAGATTTCCCCGTGCGTGAAAACCAGAAGGGGGGATCCGGAATCGCCCCGCATGATGCTGCAGCGATGCGCAATACCGATCCCGTGCTTGAAATAACCGGCGATCCGGCACCCAAAACCGGCTTTCAGATGATCGGGGTCATCACCCCTGTAGCCGGCGTGAAACAGCGTCGCGTTGCCCTCGGCGAGATCCTGGAGCAGCGATTGGTCCAGGCGCCGCAACGCAAGCCAGCCGGCATCCTGTCCCAGCGGAAGCGCCAGTTCCAGAAGGGCCCAGTCGGTCAGGGTGTTCTTGACCGAAGCCTCCGACGTTTTCTCGTATTTCCTTGACTGCTTGTACCTTTTGACGGGCGAGGTTATTGAGCGTTCCTGGTTCTGGTATCCGGCCGTGAACCGGATTTCCGAAGTCTTGATCCAGCGGTTCGACTCGCGATCATAGAGACAGTGTGCGGCGGTCAGGACGTGTTTCTTACCAATCAGGAAACCCGAGCAATGCCCGATCGAAGTCTCGATCTTGCCGATCGCACTCCAGGGATACTCCATGGCGTTCACTGAAACCCGATCCGGGACTGCCCAGGCGCTGCTCGCGCTCAGACCGGCACCGAAAAGAGTGGCGCCGAGAAGGGTGGCGCAGAGAAAGGGCGCAAGCCGCCCGGTCAGGGAAGCTGCCCAGCCAATCCGATATGAGGGCCGTTTTACCATCCCGCGAGCATAAGGCCAAAACCTGAGGCAAGATTTAACACCCATGGTTAATGTCCGGGGTTAAAGGCATTTAATCTCGGTTGCCCGGGGGTGCCGATGGTGTCTGGTTTTGCGCCAGTATCAGCTGTTCGAGTAGCTGGAGCGAAGCCTGACCGTCTCTGGTGATGCTTTGACTCAGTTGAAACTTTTTTATTCCCTCTTCCCGATCGGCGGAAGTTGGCGCGCTTGAAACCGGCAGAAATCCCAGATTGTGGAGAAGACCGTCAATGGCTGTGAGCGGCAGCTGAGCGATCCTGCCGCCACGGGGCGGTCGCTGTCCGGGCCCCCAATGCGCCTGCAATGCCTTTGATGCCGGGAGCATCGCAGGCGCCGTTTCCTGCGGATGGAAGAGGTTGAAGGAGAGAACGCCCGCGATATCCCTGCCGTCCCACGTCGCTTGAATCACATGTATGCCAGCGACTGAAAGCAGCCCATGGTCGAGCAAAAGGAGCGGCGACCCGGAATCTCCCTTGTCGACGGGACAGTCGTGGGCGAAACCTGCATTTTGCGCGAAGAGTCCTACTACCTTGCAGCCGAATGCGGCGGTGATGATCTGCGCACGGCCGCGTTGATATCCCGCTTGCAGCAATGTGGCGCGGCCTTCGCGCAGGCGCTTGAGAACGCCGGCATCGAGCCGCCGCAATCCAAACCAGCCGGTTTGCCGTCCGAGTGGTTTTTCAAGCCGTACAACTGCCCAGTCGGTCGCGGCATTCTCCGGCGATACCGACCGCTCAGGGTGGAAGCCGGTGGAAACTTCATAACTTTCGATGGGAGAATGCAGGCTGTAATCTTCGCGCTGGTACGCGGCGAGGAAATGCAGTTCGTTGGAGGCGCGCCAGCGGTTGCCTGTGCTGTCGTAGAGACAGTGAGCCGCTGTCAGAAGTCGGTTCTCGCCGATCATGAAGCCGGTACAGTGGCCACGTCCGCCGATGTTCAGGCGTCCGATCGGGCTCCAGGGAAAGGCGGTTGCATCGACTTCGAGGCGGGAACGGGATTCGGCGGGGCCTGTCTGCGCGGTGCCCGCGTGGGTCAGAAAAACACAGGCCGAGAAAATGCCGGCCAGAATCAGCGTGAAGAGGGCAGGGTCTCCTGTTGTCCTCATCAGATTTCGTTGGCGGGGAGACCTGCGAGAAGTTTCTCTCCCGCGACCGAGCCGACGACCTCTCGAAGAGCTTCGACAATCCGGTGCGCATAGCGGTCCCTGTTGCCGTCCAGAATGGTCAGGGCTTCTTCGTTGGAAAGGCCGGCCCGATAGGAACGCGGTTCAATCCGTGCGACGAAGACGTCACAGGCACCCAGAATCTGTGCCGTCACAAGAATTTCGTCAGCCTTCAGCCCGGCCGGGTAGCCACGGCCGTCGAGCCTTTCGTGCATCTGATAGATTGTCGGCTGCACCGGCAGTTCGAAGTCGATATCGCGCAGTATGAATGCCGCGTGGTCCACATGCTTTCTGATCTCTGCAATCTCGGCCTCGTCGAGGCGGCCGGGCTTGTTGAGAAGTTGTCGAGAGATTGCCAGCTTACCGAGCTGTGAGAGATTGGCGGCAATCTCCAGTGTGGAAATTTCCTGTGCGGAAAGGTTCAGCCGCCTGGCGACCGCGACGGCAAGACTGGCGACGCGTCGGGTATGTCCGGCCAGGTAGGGATCGCGGAGTTCGATCGCGTGCACCAGCGCATTGACCATCTGCCGCATGGCGCGGTCGCGTTTCTTCTGCTCTTCGGCCAGTTCGGTTACATCGCGTGCGACCGAGACGACACCTTTGGACTGGTCCTGTTCGTCCAGGAAGGGAAGCTTTGAAAACTGAAGATAGTAACGGTTGCCGTCGAGATAGATTTCCTCGTTGCTGGTTATGACACTGCCCGATTCCAGTGCTGCGCGATCCGAGAGCGCCAGACGGTCTGCCGTGCCTTTGCCAAAGAGTGCCGCATCGTCCATGCCGACAATCTCCTCCGCCGCCCGTCCCACGGCTCTGGCGAACGCAGAGTTGGCGTAGCGGTAGCTACCATCCGCTGCCTTCAGGCCGATGTGGTCGGCGATACTGCCGTTGATGCTGTCGAGAAAGCGTTTCTGGGTCTGAATGCGCGCCGCAAGGTGTCTGAACTGATCGGCCATCATACGGCTGTGGCTGCTGCGCAGCTGGAACCAGACCGCGCCGAAGACAGCGGTGATTGTGAAGACGACAAGCGCCACCGCAACAATAACGGTTGTTGTGTAGGTGCGAAGATCGGCAAGGGCTGCGCCACGGTCCATTTCGAGCACTGCCCAGAAGTCCTCGCCCGCGATTGCGGCCGCGTGGGCATAAATCTGTTTCGTGCCGTCAAGGGACAGCCCGGCAAAGAACGGCGGGCTCTCGTCGCCCGGTATCAGATCGAAATTGTCCAGCGGCCGTATTTCCGGAGTCTTTGTCGGCAGCAGTTCAACCAGACCGGTTTTCGTCTTGTGGACCAGATGCAGCTCTTCGCCGGTGGGTGTCAGGGGGCGGGGTTCCAGACTTTCAGCCAATTTGACGGCGACGGGTGCGGTTACCACAAGGACAGCGACCGGATCGGTCTGTTCAGTTTCCGAACCGGCGGGCAGGATCGGAATGTAGATATCCAGGACGAGACCGGCGGCCGCGGCATGTGGAGCGCCGAAGCGTCGCTGGCTGCTGTTCAGAACATCGAGCGCCAGTTCGGCCTGCTGCGCCGACAACGGTACCGCGCCCCTGCTGGTGACATAGGCGACGCCGGTCCTGCCGACAATGTATCCTGAGATGAAATCCGCCGAGATCACGAAGTCCGTCAGGACCCGCTCCATGTAGGGAAGCTGTTCAAGCAGGGCGATGCCGAGACCGGTATCCCCGGCATCCGCTGTTTGCGTGGATGAGCCGATGCTGCCGCCGGCGGCGTCGACGTCGCTGGCGAACAGCCGGAAGAGTTCGCTCCCGACAAGACGGTCGGCGAGCCGCGCTGTACCTTCGAGCCAGGTCGACAAGACCTCCGCGCGCGCCTCCACCGTGATGCGCATCCGCTGCTGCAGTTCCTCGACAACCTGCTCCCGCTTCGATGAGATCGTCAGCGATGGAATCACGATCGCGATCAGCACGATGGCGGCAAGACCGGCCAGGGCGGATTTTGGCAGACCATCGGTTAGTCCGCGATCCGGTGGCGGCTGATCGAGGTCTATCGCGGAAAGCTCCAGCTCATTCATCTTGATTCTCGTGGACATCATGCTTGATCTCTGTTGCTTAAACCCTATTGGCGAACGAAATGCGCCCAGCGGGTGGTTTCATTCATCGAGTACTGCGGCAGGTAGTGCTTGTATTTCGAGTGTGACAAGATAACGTCGGAAAGGCTATCGAGGACCAGGATGTCGTTCTTTTCGTAGATTGCCAGAACGGCGTGTCCGATGTTGCGAATGCGGTCCATCACAATGACCACACGCATTTCCTCGTTCGAAAATCCAAGTTCCCTGAGGGCGAAATATTTTGCGATCGAAAAATCCTCGCAATCGCCGGATCGGGTCATGAACTCCTTGGGACTAGCCCAGTATTCGTTCACGCCGAAGACTTCCCTGTCCAGTTTATAGGGCCAGCGATTGAAATAGCGGTTCACGGCGTGAAGCTTTTCGATCCGGCCAAGACCCTGGGAATCGATGATGATCTTACGCCAGGATTTCTGGATTTCGTTTCTGCAGGCCGCCAGATTTTCGGTGCAGGCCCTGAAGGCTTTCTGTTCGAGTTTGACCTTGCTCAGGACCCTTCGCCATTGGGGCAGGGCCTTGAATGACTCCGATCTGAATTCGATTGTCCGGAAGATGCCCGGCGTTGCGGTCTTCAGGGACCTGGTCAGGTCGCCAAGGGTTGTCGCCTGCCCGGACAAAGGCAAGGCCGGCAGCGCAGCGATAAAAGCTGCGATCCCCGTGAAAAACCGTCGCCGATGCACCGTGAATAGGTCCTGTCCATGATCCTGTGGCCCGCGCGAAAACCCGCGGGGACTCTTCCACGCGCCAAGACTTCGGAGTTTTCCATATAATGGTTAATAGGGTTTAAAGATTCGCGGTGAACGAACCGGGACCTCATATTCTGAATGCGGGATCCATCAGATCATGTCGTCGGGTGGCGAACGTGCGGTCAGTTCAGCTCCAGGCGTCAATAAAGGTTCTGCACACCTGTCAGCGCTCACGGAGCGCCTGATCGCGGGCCTTCAGGATCGGTTTGAGCAGGTAGTCGAGGACGGTTTTCTTGCCGGTCAGAATTTCGACCGAGGACGTCATGCCGGGGATGATTGGCAATTCAGCGCCGTTTCGTTTGAGGGTGGTATCGGCAGTTCTGAGATAAACCCGATAGAAGCTCTCGCCCTTATCATCCTTGATCGTTCCGGCGGAGATGGTCTCGAGATTTGCCTTCAGCCCGCCGTAAATCGAGAAGTCATAGGCGGTGACCTTGATGGTGGCTTCCTGACCCGGCCGCAGGAAGGCAATATCCGAGGGTCGGATCTGGGCTTCGATCAGAAGCGTATCGTCGAGCGGCACGATTTCGAGAATGTCTTCGCCCGGGCGAATCACGCCGCCGACCGTGTTGTGCTTCACCTGCTTGATGGTGCCGTGCACCGGTGAGCGAACCTCGGTGCGGGTCACCCGATCTTCACCGGCGGTCAGGGTCTCCCCGATCGACTTTGCTTCTGTCCGCACGCGGCCGAGTTCATTGGAGAGTTCTGCCTTGGTCGACAAAATCAGTTCATCTATCCGCTGCTGGGCTTCCTGCACCGCGGTATCCAGGCGGGGCATGCTGAGCTCTATGGTTTTCAGTTCGCCTTGCAGATCCGAGACCTGCCGGTCAATGCGAATGAGGTCGAGACGCGGGCTGATGCCCCGCTTGACCAGAGGCGCGGTGATGTCGCGTTCTTCCTGCGCCAGCGCGAGGCTGCGGCGTAACTGCTGGCTGCGGCTTTTGGACTCGGTGATTTCCTGTTTACGCTGGGACTTCTGGGCATTCAACACCGCGATCTGTGCTTCCTGCTGACGCTTCCTGTTGTAAAAAAGCATCCGCTGTGTGGCCACTTCGCCCGGAGCGCCTTCGACAACGTCGTCGGGAAATTCGATCGGCCGATCTTCCAGTTCGGCTTCAAGACGCGCGGCGGTTGCCCGCAGGGCATAGGACTGGCCGCGTGTATCCTGAAAGGTTGCCCGTGCCGCTGAATTGTCGATGCGAACCAGGATGTCGCCCTTGTCGACAATATCGCCCTCACGTACCAGGATACCGGCCAGAATGCCGCCTTCGAGATTTTGTATGACCTGGGTCTTGCTGGAGGAAACCACGGTTCCTTCGCCGCGGGTCACCTCATCCAGGACTGCAAAGTTGGCCCAGATGCCGAATACCAGAAAAAACAGGAAGATTGTCAGTGTGAGCGCATAGGCAAATGTCCGCCCGCGCCGCCGTGCCGCGGCATGGACGTCTGGCATGAAGAAAAGGTCTTCGTCTCTATGCGAACCGGATGTCGACATGCGTCCTGTTTCCTTGCTGGCCCGATGGGCTGGGCGCTCAGCGAAGCGTTACCCTTCAACCATTCGTGCCGGATTTCTATGAACCCGACCCGGCTTTAGCCGGCGCCGGCGCGGATGCGGCCCTGCTTCAGGGCTTCGAGAACTTCTTCTTTCTTACCGTCCGCAACGATCTTGCCGTTGTCCATAATGATCAGCCGGTCGACCAGGCTGAGCAGAGAACTGCGATGGGTGACCAGCAACAGGGTCTTGTCTGCCATGGCCTTGCCCAGACGGGTCTTGAAGTTGGACTCGGTCGAGTTGTCCATTCCGCTGGTGGGTTCGTCCAGCAGAATGATCGGTGGATCGAGAAGCAGGGCGCGGGCAATGACGACGGCCTGACGCTGACCGCCTGACAGCGCCATCCCTCGCTCGCCGACCTGAAGATCGAATCCGTGCGGGTGGGTGCGCAGAAAGTCGGTGACACCGGCAACCGCCGCTGCGCGCAGAATGGTCTGATCGTCGACATGGGGCGAACCGAACGAAATATTGTCGCGGACCGACCCGAAGAACAGGTAGTTGTCCTGGGAGACATAACCGATATTACGCCGCAGGTCGGCCGGATCGATCTGTCGCAGATCGGTCCCATCCATCAGTACGGAGCCTGCGGCGGGGTCGTAAAGGCCGAGCAGAAGGCGGGCGATGGTGCTTTTGCCCGAACCGATCCGCCCCAGAATACCGATTTTTTCGCCGGGCTTGATCTTGAAGCTGACTTCATCGAGCGCCCGGGGTTCCTGATTCGGATAGCTGAAGCTGATCTTCTTGAATTCGATCTCACCACTCAACCTCGGGCGATGCAGAAAGGTCTTGTCGGCTCCGCGTTCAACCGGCGACTTCATCAGGATATCGAGAGATTTCAAGGCAACCCGGGACTGCTGCAGTCTGGTCAGCATACCCGCGATGGCGCCAAGCGGTGCGAGCGCCCGTCCGGTCAGCATCGTCGAGGCGACCAGCGCGCCCATTGTGATGTCGCCCAGCGAGATCAGATGGACGCCGTAAATCACAACGCCGACGGTTGTCATCTGGATCGTGACCTGCGCGAAAGTAGTGGCAATGCCGGACAGGAACCGGGCTTTGCCCGAGGACTCTGCGGTCATGCCGACGAAGCGTTCCCAGGAACGCTGAACCCGGCCTTCAGCCGCAGTTGCCTTGATCGTCTCCAGGCCGTCGATGGTCTCGACCAGAAGCGCATGTTTCTGACTCGATTCCCGATGCGTCTTCTCGATAACCCTGCGCAGCGGCAGCTGCAGGCAGAGGCCGACGAAGATGACCAGCGGCACGGCGATCAGGGGTATCAGGGCGATCGGGCCAGAGACCAGGAAGATGACACCGAGGAACAGAAAGATGAAAGGAAGGTCAACGAAGGCCACCAGCGTGCCGGAGGTGAAGAACTCCCGCAGCGATTCGAACTCCCGCAGATTGTTGGCCATGGCGCCGGTCGAAGGCGGCTTGCTGGAGAGCTTCATGGACATCAGCTGTTCAAGCAGCCGGCTGGCGATGATGACGTCCGCATTCTTTCCGGCAATGTCGACGAAGTAGGTCCGCATGTTGCGCATGACGAACTCGAACAGAAACACGGTGCAGACGCCGAGCGCCAGAACCCAAAGCGTTTCCAGCGCGTTGTTGGGCACGACCCGGTCATACACGTTCATGATGAACAGCGGACTGGCGATCGCGAAGCAATTGATCATGATGGAGGCCAGCATCACGTGGCTGTAGATCGGCCAGAATTTTGCCAGCGTGCCCCAGAACCACGCGGTCGGCTGTTTCAATTTGATGTCGGAAGCACGATCGTCGAATTTGTACTCCGGACGGGCGAAGATTGCATATCCGAGATACTCTTCCTCGAGTTCCTCCAGATCGATGGTTTTGGCGCCGCCGCCTTCCGGGACAATGATGTCGGCTGTCTTGCGGCCGTTCAGGCGGGTGAGTACGCAGGCGCCACAGCTTTTCAGAAGCAGAATGCAGGGCAGGGTCACCTGCTGTATCGATTTGAGCTTTGGCCGGCGGACCACACGCGCGGTGAGGCCGGCGCGTTCGGCGGCGCGCACGGCCAGCTCGGGCGTGAAGCTCTGTCCGGCATGCGGCAGTCCGGCCTTGAGGGCTTCAGCAGAAATCGGCCGTTGCAGCAGGGTTGCCAGAAGGGTGACACAGGTGATCAGCGGGTCTTCGAAATCGACGATTGACGGCGCGACATGCCATTCGGCTTTCGGCGCTTCCAGCAGATCTTCCGGTCTGATGGCTTCGGAAGCCTTGCCGTCGTTTACGTTCGGCGGCACTGCGGCGCCCGTTTGCGATGAACCTGTTTGCGGGGCACCGGTCTGGATTTTCACGACTGCGGCTGCGTTGGATTCGGAAGCCGGGCGGGTTGATGCCGCGGTTTCAGCTTTGTTCAACTGCTGTTGCAGGAACGAGGAAGCCGTCTTCGCATCGCCGCTGTAATCGCGTGGTGCCATTTTACCTTTGTAGTCCCCTGCTGTCATTGCGACCTGGTTTGCTCCGGTAACGAAAGGTTTCGTTCGACAGTGGTTCAGCCGATGCGCTGGATTTGTGCCCGCAATAATCTATCAACAGGTGCTTCTTATTGGTTAATACATCTTATTCTCAGGCTACCTGACGGCGCATTATGGTTAAGGGAACGTAAAAGGGCACCAAAAATACGTCCGCTTGAAAATTAAGAGGTGGCGTGGAAACGGCAGCGGTTGTGCTTGGCACATCGCTACCGAAACTTACGTCCAAAACCGGCTCAGCGTGGTCAGGTCATCCCCAGCTTTTCACCGGCCAACAGGTTGACGGCACCGTAATCGGTCTTTCCACTGCCCAGCAGGGGGATTTCGGCGATCTGATACAGGAGCTTCGGCATCTGGATTTCGGCCCAGCCGCTGGCTTTGCCATGTGCCTGCAGTTCCGATATTTCGGGACTGTCACGGGTGGTCAGCAGCAGGATCTGCTCGCCCTTTCTTGCGTCGGGCAGCGCAGCGGCGACATGCCGGTCCTCAGGCCAGAGCTCGGACACCAGAGATTCGACCGCGGTCAGGCTGACCATTTCACCGCCGATTTTGGCAAAGCGCTTGGCGCGCCCGGCGATGGTGATGAATCCGGCTTCATCAATTTTGCAGATGTCGCCGGTGTCGTACCAGCCGGTCTCCAGCGGTTGCAGGACCGCCGGCTGGTCACCTTTAAGGTAGCCGCGCATGATGTTGGGACCGCGGACGAAGAGCTGACCGGCGTCGGGATCTTCCAGGCCGGGGACCTTTTCCAGCCTCGCATCGATTCCCGGCAACAGGCGCCCGACGGTGCCGGGTCTGAAATGCATCGGCGTATTGACGGCGAGAACCGGTGCGCATTCGGTGGCGCCATAGCCTTCGAAAATGCGCAGGCCGAAGCGTTCGGACCAGACCCGGCGGGTTTCGTCCCTGACTCGCTCCGCCCCGGCGAAGATGTAGCGCAGGGAATAAAAGTCGTAGCTGTCGGCCTTGGCGTAGGACTGCAGAAAGGTATCGGTCGCAAAGAGGATCGTCGAGTTCGTGTGATAGATCATCTCGGGGATGATCTTGAAGTGCAGGGGTGAGGGGTAGAGAAAACTCGGCACGCCGGACAGCAGGGGCAGGATCAGCCCGCCGGTCAGTCCGAAGGAGTGGAACAGCGGGAGAGGGTTGAAAACCTTGTCGACCGGGTTGAAGTCCAGCACCGATGCGACCTGCCGGCAGTTGGCGACGATGTTGCGGTGACTGAGGGCCACGCCCTTGGGCAGACCTTCCGAACCCGACGTAAAGAGAATGACGGCGGTGTCTTCCGGCGCAATCGCGCGGCGGCGATGCAGCGTGGCGGCAAAGGGACGCGACAGCAGTGCCAGCAGGCGGTCGAAAGACGTGATTTCCTCCCTGATGTCTTCCAGGTAAATCACTTCGGCCTTCTCGGCCAGGGCTTCTTCCAGCGCGCCAAGTTTGCCGAGTTCGATGAACCGCCGGGAGGTGATGACCTGCCTGATGCCGGTGGCTTCCAGTGCGGCCTGCATTGATGACGGGCCGGCGGTGTAATTCAGCATCGCAGGGATTCGTCCGACAGCGGAGAGTCCGAGAAGCGTAATCACGCTGCCCACGGCGTTGGGCAGAAGAAGTCCGACCGGAATCTCCGGCAGGGTGCGTTTTTCCAGCGCCCGTCCGATGGCCAGGCTGGCTGTCAGCAGTCCATCGTAAGTGAAGGGCTTCTGCTCAATATCCCGAAGAATTTCGGTTTTGCGGCCATGGGCGCGCCGCGCGTCGAGAAAGGCGTCGAAGAGCGTTTGCGGCCGATCCGAGGTTTGGAACATCATTCCCGACATGACGTCATAGAGCTTTAGCGCGACGTCCTTTCGCCGCGCGCGTCCCGTCAGCTGGTCGTCACCCTTGAAGACCGTCGGCTCCAGCACGGTTATGGTGATGCGCGGGAACCAGCGCTGATGCACCTTGCCTTTGAGATAGGTAAAGCGGCTGTGCTGCACGCCGTCGAGGCGGATGGGGACGATCGGCGCGTCGGCCTTGTCGGCAATCATGCCCGGGCCTTCATAGATCTTCATCAGCGCGCCGGTCTGGGTGAGTCGGCCTTCGGGGAAAATCACGCAGCGCTTACCCTTGGCGACTTCCTTGATCAGGGATTTGGTTGCCATGGGATTGGTGGGATCCATGGGGAAGGTTTCGACCAGGGACAGAAAAAGCCGGACCCACCATTTCTTCGACTGTTCGGTATCGACGGCGAAGACCAGCTGCCCCGGCAGAAAGGCCGCCAGCAGCAAACCATCGAGATAAGAGACATGGTTTGCCACGATGACCGCCTTGTCGCCGATTTTCTGCAGATTCTCGACGTCGCGCAGCCTGACCTTGAACAGCAGCCGCAGTATGGCCGCAGCGGCGGTCTTGAAGAGCTCCTGAGGCAGCAGCTTGCAGATATAGATTGCCGCGATGGCACTGCCGACCGCAATTGCCAGGAAGATTTCGATCACGCTGGCGCCGAGTGCGATTGCGCCTGCGGCCAGAAGGGCTGCGACAACAATGAAGAGCGCATTCAGAATATTGTTTGCGGCAATGTTACGCGAGCGATGAGCGACTTCCGACCGGCTCAGCAGGAGGGTGTAGAGCGGCACGACGAAGAGGCCACCGCAGAGGGCCAGGAGTGTGAGATCGATCAGAAAGCGCCAGCTGTGCCAGTCGAGCAGAAAACTTCTGGCGTCGTAAGGGACAGCCGGCATGGTCGCCGAGCTGGCGGCATAAGCGAGATCGAGCGAGAAGACGGCAATCCCGAGGGCGCCGAAGGGCACATACCTGGCGCTGACTTCACCTTTCAGCAGTCTGCTGCACAGTATTGAGCCGCCGGCGATCCCGACGCTGAAGGTGGCGAGCAGAAGCGTGACCACCGTTTCATCGCCGCCGATGATGTTTTTCGTCAGTCCCAGGAATTGGGTCAGATAGGTTGCCCCCACAGCCCAGAACCAGGATATGCCGAGGATGGAAAGGAAAACCGAGCGGTTCTGAGCTGCATGGCGCAGAACGGCAAAGGTCTGACCGAAGAGAAGCGCCTTTTTCCTGCCGCTGTCCCGGGCGGCCGCGGGGCTTGCCGATGGGGCCGCCGTAGCGGGGATGATCCAACTGGCGACCAATCCCAGACCCGCAAAGATCAGCAGCGCTGCGCTGACCAGCGTCCGGCCGGATTCCCCCTCAATGAGGAGACCACCGGCGATGGTTCCGGCCAGGATGGCGAGAAAGGTGCCGCCTTCCACCAGGGCGTTGGCGTTCAGCAGCTCGTCGGGTTTCATCAACTCGGGCAGGGCTGAATATTTCACCGGTCCAAAGAACGCGGACTGGGTCCCCATGAGAAACAGCGTGGTGAGCAGAACCGCAATCTCGCCGCTGTAGAAGCCGTAAGCGGCCAGTCCCATAATCGGGATTTCCATGGTCTTGACCAATCGCATCAGCCTGGTCTTCGACATGCGGTCGGCAATGTTGCCGGCCAGTGCCGAGAAGAGGAAGAACGGCAGCATGAACAGGCCCGCCGCCACATTGACCAGAATTTGCCCCTCACTGTCAGAGCCGTCGGCCAGCTGAAAAATGATCAGGAAGGCCGCCGCGTTCTTGAAGAGATTGTCGTTCAGGGCGCCCAGAAACTGGGTCGCAAAATACGGCAGAAATCGTTTGGTTCGCAGCAGAAACATTGGGCCGTTGGACATGATCGGCTCCCTCGGTTTTTTTTTGGGTGTCGAATGAAATGAACGAAGGCGCGCCTCTGAATTAAGTGCTCGGCGCGCCGGATTCGCTTTCGGGCCGGAGACAGGCTAGTGCGGCTTCGACCAGATCCTCGGTTATGGCCGACATCGAGTTTTCGAGGCGCCCATAGATCATGAAAACCGGCGGCTGGGTGATCAGGCCCATGATGAAGGCGGTCATCAGATTCGGATCGGTCCTGCGGAATATGCCGCTCTTCGCGCCTTCGGCGATAATTCCGTGGAGCACCGACACAGGGGTTTTCCCGACGAGGCCGCCAAGGGGCAGGGCCTGATGCTGTATCAGCAGAAGAAAGCGGAAGCGCTCAGGTTCCTCGTCGTGAAGCTTGCAGATGTCCCGCAGGATCACCGAAAGCTTTTCACGCGGGTCGCTTTCCTGGTGAGCCAGGCCGTCCCAGCGTTCGGCAAGGCCACTGTAGTGTTTGTCGAACAGCGCCTTGACCATGGCGTTCTTGCTCGGAAAGTGACGATAGAGGCTCCCCTCTGCAACACCGGCCCTGGCCGCGAGATCACGCGTCGAGGTTTCCTGAATACCCTGTTCGGCAAAGAGGTGGATTGCGGCCTCCTCAATCCTGGCCCGGGTCGTTTCCGATTTTCTGTTCATGGCTTTTCCGAAAAATGAGTGAGCGTTCACTTAATAGATTGAACCTGGCGATCAATGTCAAGTCTCAAGGCAGGGCATGAGGCGTTGCGTTTCGTCGCCTCAAGATTTTATTGTTCAGATACAATGCGTTGATCTGAAAACGCTGCCACGCCATATACGTTTCTCAGGGCTTCTGAGGCCGCTGCAGGACTAAAATCCGATCTTCTGTTTGTTTACCTGCGGAATGCCCTTAAAGCCGTAAAGATATGCGGTGGTTCGGGAAACGCCGCAGATCGGAGTTCCGAACACAGGGTAATAAAATTGTCGAAGACGGGTCCGTATGAGCATCAATGTTTGATTAACACTGTACCAACTATGATAGCTCCTCGTTAATTAACGGTATATTTTCCGGGTGAAGCGCTCCCCTTCAGGTTGTTGGAGATTGAGGCCGAGAACAGGGACGGAGGCTGTTCAGGGCTTTGGAACGGGGCTGAGCATAAAGCTTCAAGACGTTGACAGTTCGGGAAAAATAGCTGTAAAAGTCTGAATTGAATTCGAGTGCTTGTTTTAGGGGCAGAATCTCTTCTGGGTGGTGGAAAGGCTGAAGAATCAGCCATAAGCATCATCATATAAGGGTCCTGCCGAAATGACGTTGCTGGGGGAAATTGTAAATGCGCCGCTTCGATAATTTTTTAGGCCGCAGCTTGAAAGCGACTTTGCTGGCAAGTGCGGTCCTCTTTCCGATTGTCTCGGAAGCGCAGGCAATTTCCCTGAAGGACGCGGTGGAGCACGCAGTGTCGAGCAATCCCGATATCGGGATCGTGGCGAGTAATCGCGAAGCGGTCGATCAGGAATTGAGGCAGGCACGCGGTCTGTATCTTCCGCAGATCGATATCGCGGCCGGCCTCGGTGTGGAGAATCTCAATGACCGGACCACACGTCTGAACGGGGGCGACAGCAGCACCCAGCAGCGCGGCGAATCGTCGGTCACTCTCCAGCAGCGCATTTTTGACGGTTTCGATGCCGACAACACGGTGGCGCGTGAGAAGGCACGGGTCGAATCGGCCGCTCAGCGCGTGCAGGAGAACAGCGAGTTTCTCGCGCTCGATGTCGTCGGGGCTTATCTGGAAGTGCTCCGGCAACGCGAACTGGTCGACCTGGCCGAAATAAACCTGCAGGCACATCTGGGGATCATTTCGAAGCTCCAGGAGCGTCAGGACGCGGGAAGCGGAAGCAGCGCGGACGTCAGCCAGACGAATGCACGTGCGGCCCGGGCCCGGGCGACGCTGACCCAGACCTACAATGATCTGCGCAATGCCGAAGCCAATTACACCCGGATCGTGGGTGAATTTCCCAATGACCTGAGCGCGCCAACCCTGCCGGCCGACGCTTTGCCGGTCGATCTGACTGCCGCGCTGGAACTGGCAGTGAAAAACAACCCGACCACCAAGATCTTCGAAGCGGATGTGCGGACGGCAAATGCGGAAGTCGGCATTTCCGAAGCGAATTTTTATCCGCGTCTGTCGCTTGAAGCCGAGTCCGAGTACAACGACGGTACCGACAGCTTCGACACCTATGAGTTCAATAACCAGGTCATGCTGCGGGTTCGCTGGAATCTGTTCCGTGGTGGTATTGATCGTGCCGCGCGTCAGGAAGCGCTGTCGCGCGTTTCCGAGAGCAAGAATCGCCGGTTCCGTTCGGTGGTGGAGGTCGAGCGTGAGATGCGGCAGTCATGGTTCGCGCTGGAAGCCAACCGGCAGGCCGTTTCGGATTTCTCGAGCGCAGTGGAGTTCAACGTCGAAACCCGTGATGCTTACCGTGATCAGTTCGAGGTTGCGCAGCGGACTCTGCTGGATGTTCTCGATGCGGAAAACGAGCTTTTCGTCTCCCAGGGGCAGCTGGTTTCGGCTATGACGAACGAGGAGCTTGCGGCTTACCGTGTGATCGCTCTCAGCGGCGAGTTGCTGGCGACCCTTGGGGTTGCGGCTCCCGAGCAGGCCCGGGTGGAGCATAAGTCCTGGGCAGAAGGCATGCTCGACTGAACAACGGGCATCTCGAAGCCGATTCCAGGAATTCGACATAGATTCTCCCGGTAACGGGACTTCAGATGAACGGCCTTGGGTCTGTTGCATTCCCGCAGGGTTATTGTCTTCCATTCCGCTCTTGAGGGAGAGGTTTCTTCGTCTTCGTTCCGTTTGATGGAGACGATTGCCTTGGCCCTGATGTTCAGCTATCTTGCATCGAGATTCCGATTGTCAGGATGTTAACGTTACTATGAGCGTTGTGACCGACCAGTCTTCTGAAGCTGCGTTTGAGGACGATTTTGTCGTTCTCGATCTCGCCGATCTGTTGCCTGATGAAGCTGGCGATGTCGTCCTGTTTTCAGGTGACGAGCTTCCGGTCAGTATTTCGGCTCATGAAGCGGTGACCGGCCATGGGGTAGCGGACAGTCATGTAACCGCAACCGGTGTCGATGTGACGGGGTTGAATTTCTACTCTTTCGAGAGTGGAATAACGATTTACAGTCTTTCGGACGTTTCCATCACCGAAGCCTGACACGCCTGTTGGCTCGGCTGCTGTCGAACATCAATTCCCTGTAAACATTGAACAATGCCGGTCATAGGGCTGGCGGGACCGGCTCAGCGCATCTGCGGTGCGATCGTCAGCCACATGACAGAATAAAAGGTCGCTGAGTCGCTTGAGGTGAGGGCGAGTATCCTACCCTGGGCGGTTGAGACGCGTCCGGGCGCGACGTGCAGAATCCGTGCGTCGATGCTTGACGCTGATCCGTCAACCATGTCTCCCCAGACCTCATTGAGTGATCGGCGGGTCCTGACCTGAACGATGGCGGTCAGATCCATACCGACGATTGAGGTATCCGGTGTCTTCAGCCAGCCGGTGAAAGCCGAATTGCAGGCAATGATGGTGCGGTCGGTGGAAAGGATAACGCCAGGGGCAGGGCAGGCCTCAACGAGATCGATCAGGGATGCGCGTCCATCGTCGAGCTGACGCTCCGCCAACCCCCGTTCGGCTTCCAGCATGCAGAGTACCCGAAGGAAGGACGAAAAGTTCTTGCCCGTGCAGGTTTCTTCAAGCTGGGCGATGAACCTGCCTAGTCTGAACTGGTTCCGTGCCGCCAGCTCTTCGAGAGCGCGCCAGAATACCGGTTCCAACCGGATCGAGTATCGCCGGCTGTTGAACTGAACGATCCGCGGTTTGGGAATTTGCTCGCTGGCTCTCGCCTGTACAGGATTCGCCATCTGGCTCCATCTGCCCGATTATAAAGCAAGGAAGCAAACTCATACAATATTATATAGTTTTTGGCAAGTGGACTCACCACTTCTGACGGGCAACAACGCGGTGTGAGAAGCTCAGGGCAGCAGAAGCTCTTCACTGTCGCCTACGATCGAGCCGAGATCGGTCAGTTTGCTGCGCAGCCCAAATCGGCGCGAGAGCTTCGTTTGAGCGACCGCAGGCAGATCGGTCATGACAATAACCCGCTTGTCGATCAACACGGCAATCAGGTCTTCCAGCACCCGGATCATATCGAAATCGGAGGCGGCGAGATCCCCTATGGCACCGACTTTTGAACCGCGAAGGGTGTTCCTGAGGAACTTCATCAATTCAGGCGCCGATGAAGCGATTTCTTCATTCGCGCCGTTGCTGCGTTCAGCATGAACCGAGACGATCCGGCCGCTGCTGTCTCGTACCACGTAGGGCATTCGAAAACTCCTGATGACTTCGCTCAGGCTATGCCGGAGTGGTTAAGTTTGAGTAACCAGCGGCTGTACTTGCCACAGGGAAAATGCCGGGCGAGAGGGGCCAGGAGCCGACCTCGTCTGAATTTCGGTAGGTACGACCGGGCAAGTAGCGTTATCGTGGGGTTGGTTAACGCAGTGGAATGAAGGGCCCAATGGCAGATAAAACGACCAAAGCATACGATACCAGCAAGTTCATGGGGAGCTCAGGCGCCCGGTCACTGAGGATTCTGGCGGAATACCTTGAGCCGGAGAGCCGGTTCCGCAAGTACAAGATCGACGATACGATTGTGTTTTTCGGCTCTGCCAGGATTCTGTCCCGTGATGCCGCCGAGGCTGCCGTGGCCGAGGCAAAGGCCGAAAGCGGGGATGTGGCCGCGGCGGAGAAAAAGCTCGAACTGTCTCACTATTACGAGGCGACACGTGAACTGGCGCGCAGGATTACGGAATGGTCGAAAGCTCTGAACGATGTGGACCGGCGTTTCGTCGTCTGTACCGGCGGCGGACCGGGAATCATGGAGGCGGCCAACAGAGGCGCATCGGAAGCACGCGGGGTGAATGTCGGCTTGAATATCTCGTTGCCGTTCGAGCAGCATGAAAATCCCTTCACAACCCGGGAGCTGATTTTCGAGTTCCACTACTTCTTCATGCGTAAATTCTGGTTCACCTATCTGGCCAAGGCGCTGGTGGTCATGCCGGGCGGATTCGGAACGCTGGATGAGCTGTTTGAGACTCTGACTCTAATTCAGACGGAGAAAATCAGAAAAAAAATGCCGATTGTTCTGTTTGGCAAGGAGTACTGGGAAAACGTTGTTAATTTTCAATATCTTGTCGACTTCGGGACGATCAGTGAGAAGGACCTGGACCTTTTCCTGCTGACGGACTCAATCGACGAAGCTTACGACTACATCACCAAACAGCTTACAACCTATGCATTGGATATCCGGGGGCCCACTTTGTGACACCACGGCGCTGTTTGTGGTCTAGTTGAGGTAGGTCAAGCTTTTGAAAAATCTGTATGAATTGAATTGTCCCATGTTGTGAAGCGAAGATCGGCCCGCCGGGGGAACTTACTTGTTCAGGGCGGCCATGACACGCGGAGGAGTTATCCGAAAGCTGAGTCGATGCCTTTCATAGATCCGCCACATTCAGAGATAAAATTATTGGCGACGTAAACCGAATGTTCAATTTGAGGGTGCTTTTTAGATTCAAGACCTTTTCCTATGCTAATCTATCCCAATATTCTCTATCTGAGAGGAGGGTAACGGAAGTAATATTGCCCGACCCGAATTGGGCAGGACTAGCAAGAGGGAATGTATCGAGTTCGATGAGTGACAACGGGAGAAACGATAACAATGCCTCGACCGGAATTGTCGTCAAAAGCAAGCCAAAGACGAAAAAACCGGCGATGTATAAAGTTTTGATGCTGAACGACGATTACACGCCGATGGAGTTTGTCGTCCATGTTCTTGAAAGCCTGTTTGGCAAAACACGCGATGAAGCGACCCAGATCATGCTGCATGTGCACCAGCGCGGAGTCGGTATTTGCGGGGTTTACAGCTACGAAGTGGCGGAGACCAAAGTGACCCAGGTGATCGATTATGCGCGACAGAATGAACACCCGTTGCAGTGCACGCTAGAGAAGGAATAGTGCCCAGATGCTCTCGAACAATTTAGAACAAACATTGCATCGCGCCTTGGGCCTGGCGAATGAAAGACGTCACGAATACGCGACGCTCGAACACCTGCTGATGGCTTTGACCGATGACCCGGATGCGGTGGCGGTGTTGCGCGCCTGCGGTCTCGATCTGGAAAGTCTGCGCGGTGATATTCTCGATTACATCGATAACGACCTGACCAGTCTGATCACCAGCCAGCTTGGCGATGCAAAGCCGACGGCTGGCTTTCAGCGGGTGCTGCAGCGTGCCGCCATCCATGTTCAGTCTTCGGGCCGCGAGGAAGTCACTGGTGCGAATGTACTGGTTGCGATGTTCTCTGAACGCGAGAGCCACGCAGTGTACTTCCTGCAGGAGCAGGAGATGAGCCGCCTCGACGCGGTGAATTATATCAGCCATGGCATTGCCAAGGTCGAGGGTATGGAAGAAACCCGCACGGTTCACGGCGCGGACGACGATGCCGATCCCGACAAGATTGTCCACAAGGGCAATGAGGCTCTGGACGCCTATTGCGTGGATCTGAACAAGAAGGCCTCTGAAGGCCGTATCGATCCCTTGATCGGCCGCGCGCACGAAATCGAACGCACGATCCAGGTGCTGTGCCGCCGGACCAAGAACAATCCGCTTTATGTTGGCGATCCGGGGGTCGGAAAAACCGCGATCGCCGAAGGTCTGGCCAAGCGTATTGTAGAGGGCGAAGTGCCCGAGGTTCTGCTGGATGCGACAATCTACTCTCTGGACATGGGGGCGCTGCTGGCCGGAACCCGCTATCGCGGCGATTTCGAAGAGCGGTTGAAGGCGGTGATATCGGAGATTGAAGCCCTCGAAGGCGCGATCCTTTTCATCGATGAGATCCACACGGTCATCGGCGCCGGTGCGACCTCCGGCGGTGCCATGGATGCATCGAACCTGCTGAAGCCCGCACTGCAGAGCGGCGCTCTGCGCTGCATCGGGTCGACGACCTACAAGGAATACCGCACGCACTTCGAAAAGGACCGGGCGCTGGTTCGCCGTTTCCAGAAGGTCGACGTCAACGAGCCCAGCGTCGAAGATACGGTGAAGATTCTTCGCGGTCTGAAGCCCTATTACGAAAAGCACCATAACGTGCGCTACACCAGCGAGGCGCTGCGTGCCGCCGTGGAACTTTCGGCACGCTATATCGGCGACCGGAAGCTGCCGGACAAGGCCATCGATGTGATCGACGAGGTCGGCGCATCGCAGATGCTGCTGCCTGAGTCGAGGCGTAAGAAGACGCTCGGGGTGAAGGACGTTGAAGCGGTTGTCGCCAAGATTGCCAGGATTCCGCCGAAAACGGTATCCAAGGACGATACGGCGGCGTTGCAGAATCTCGAACGGGATCTGAAAACCATGGTCTTCGGGCAGGATGAAGCGATCCTGGCCTTGTCGGCCGCGATCAAACTCGCCCGGGCTGGCCTGCGCGATGCCGAGAAGCCCATCGGCAGTTATCTCTTCTCCGGACCGACCGGTGTCGGTAAAACCGAAGTGGCGAAACAGCTTGCCCGCTCGCTCGGTGTCGAGATGAAACGCTTCGACATGTCCGAGTACATGGAACGGCATTCGATTTCCCGGCTGATCGGGGCGCCTCCCGGTTATGTCGGTTTCGATCAGGGCGGTCTGCTGACCGACGCCATCGATCAGCATCCCCATTGTGTGCTGCTGCTTGACGAGATCGAGAAGGCCCATCCGGATCTCTTCAACATCCTGTTGCAGGTGATGGACTACGGCAAGCTGACCGATCACAACGGTAAGGCGGTGGACTTCCGCAACGTGATCCTGATCATGACCACCAACGCCGGGGCAAGCGATATGGCGAAGCCGGCGATGGGCTTCGGACGTGAAAAACGGACGGGTGAAGACGCGGAAGCAATCAACCGCTTCTTCACGCCGGAGTTCCGAAATCGTCTGGATTCGATCATCAGCTTCAGCAATCTCTCGCAGGATGTGATGGTCAGGGTGGTTGACAAGTTCGTAATCGAACTGGAAGCTCAACTCGCCGACCGCAACGTGGCGATCGACCTGACCGATGCCGCCCGTGAATGGCTGGCCAAGATAGGCTACGACCCGCTTTACGGTGCGCGTCCGCTGACGCGGGTGATCCAGGAACGGATCAAGAAGGCCCTGGCCGAGGAGCTTCTGTTCGGTAAGCTGATCAAGGGTGGTCTCGTGCGCGTCGACGTCAAGGATGACGCTCCGGTCTTCACATACCCGAAGCCAAAGGTGGAAGCCAAAAAAGCGGCAACCAAGAAACGTAAGCCAAAGGCGAAACCCGAAGCGGTTTCCTGAGCGGCGGAAAATGCCCTCGTAAATCAAAGCTGCCGCTCTTCACTGGGTGGCAGCTTTTTTTTTGGCATTTGACTTCTTTTCACCGATGACAAGGTGCTGCGGCCGAGACTCGTCGTCTGTTAGGAGGGCTATTCGTTTTTGAACGGACTGCCTTCACTCAGCATCTCGATATCGCGTTTCACCGACCGCGTTTCCCGCTGCAGAAAGTCCGCGATCGCGTCGCTGAAACCGGCGTCGCGGATCCAGTGTGCGCTGTAGATCTCGACCGGCAGGTATCCGCGCTGGATCTTGTGTTCGCCCTGGGCACCGGCCTCGACGAACTTCAGGCCGTGCTCTATCGCATAGTCGATGGCCTGATAGTAGCAGGCCTCGAAATGCAGGAAGCGGTAATTGCCGTGGCAGCCCCAGTTGCGTCCGTAGAGGGTGTCGTTGCTCTTGAGGTTCAGGGCGCCGGCGACGATTTCACCGTCGTCCTCGGCGATCATCAGAACGGTCTTCCCGGACAGGCTGGAACCAATGCGGTCGAAGAACTCACGGGTCAGATAGGCCTGGCCCCATTTCTTGTCGCTGGTGTCCAGATAGAAGTTGTAGAATTTGTCCCAATGAAGGGCCGTGATGTCGTCGCCGCTGAGTGCCTTCAGGACGATGCCGCTGTCGGCGACCTTGCGGCGCTCCTTCTTGATTGCCTTGCGCTTGCGCGAGGCCAGATCGGCGAGGAAGTCGTCGAAACTGCTATAGCCGCGGTTCTGCCAGTGATACTGCAGGCCGATGCGCTTCAGCAGGCCCGCGTCGCCCAGTTGCTGCCACTGTTCGCGGGTCGGAAAGGTGATGTGCAGGGATGAGGCATTGTGGCGCTGGGTCAGCTCCAGCATCCCGGCAATCAGCGCGTTGCGCACTGTCTTCTGGTCGCAGTCGGGCCGCAGCAGCAGGCGCGCTCCGGTGGCCGGAGTGAAAGGTACGCAGGCCTGAAGTTTGGGATAGTAGGAACCGCCGGCACGGTGATAGGCGTCGGCCCAGCCCCAGTCGAAGATGTATTCGCCGTAGGAATGGCTTTTCAGATAGAGCGGTACGGCACCGGCGATGCGCCCGCTGCCGTCCGCAATGGTCAGATGCTGCGGTTGCCAGCCGGTTCTGGCGCAGGCAGACCCGCTTTGCTCGAGCGCGTCGAGAAAGGCGTGGCTGACGAAGGGGTTGTCGCCGGCGCAGGCGTCCCACTGAGCCCAGGGAATATCGGCGATCCTCGGGTGGACCGCGATGGCTATGCTATCGCTTCCGTCGGGCAAGGCGGGTTCCTGTAATCATTGGCATGTTCATTCTCTAAGACGCAGTGTTGTTTTCGGATCGATCCAGGACAATAAGGCACTCCGCTATCGCTTCCAACTTTCGGGCCTATCATGAACATGGTGCTGTTGTCGTTTTTTGACCATATATCGATTATATAATCATAGAGGCCTCTCCAGCCAAAAGATCATGAGCCAAGGATTGCGGGACGAATGATGGACCGACGTTTCAGTCATTTTCTGTGTTGTTTCACCTTGTTACTCGGCGGTTTGAGTACATCTGGAACTGCGCTCGCCGCGGCAGCCGTCGAAATCCCTCTCCGGCAGGCATCCTACCAGGCCGATGCGGTTCTGCAGCTCAATCAGCGTGAGATTCCCTCCCGGGTCTATCATCATAACGGCAAGGAGCGGCGCGAATTCCAACTCGGCGGCGTTCAGCAGATTTTCATCCTGCAGCCCGAGCGCAACCGTATCGTTTATCTGCTGCCGCTGATGAAGGTCGGCATGGAGCTGACTCTCAAGGCTGGGGAGGCTTTTCCCGATCTGGCGGTCTTTGCGTCGCTGAAACCGCGGAAGCTGGGTCGTGAAGAGATCGGTGGTCTCTGGACGACGAAGTACGATGTCGAGCGTCTCAAGGCGAAAGAACCCTATACCCTGACGCTGTGGCTGACCGACGACGGCATTCCGGTACAGGCGGAAGCGTCCGAGAGCAGCGGAGATTACCGCCTGATCCAGACCAATATTCGCCGGGGGCCGCAGGACGCCGCACTGTTTGAGGTGCCGAACGGTTTCAAGCTCGCGCCGGTCGACGCCGAGACGTTAAGGGGGATCCTCGGTAACTGATTTCAGCCCGCCTTAATGCCAGGTCAGCCGGTATTCACGTCAGTCGGCCTGCAGATACCATTCATATTCGACCCGGCTGATGGAGCCGTCGAACGCCTCCAGCTCCGACTGCTTGCAGGCAATGTAAGCCTTCAGATAGTCGGCGCCGAAGTAGCCGGCCAGCAGCGGATTCTGCCCAAGCCGGTTCAGCGCCGCACGCGGTCTGAAAGCGAGGTCGGGATCGTAGGCATGACCGGCATTACCTTTCGACGGCGCTCCGGGATCGCATTCATGGGTCAGGCCGTGATGGATCCCCGCCAGAGCGGAGGCCAGAGCAAGATAGGGATTGGCGTCGGCCCCGGCGACCCGGTGTTCGATGCGCCGCGCCGCGCCGTCACCGAGCGGGATTCTCACAGCCACCGAGCGGTTTTCGAAATCCCAACTGCGCCGGATGGGTACGAAGATATCCGGAACATAACGGCGAAAGGAATTGATGTTGGGCGCCAGGAACGCCATGGCCTCCGGCAGGATTTCCAGGACACCGCCGATTGCGTGTTTTAGCCTGGGACTTGCCGGCGAGTCTTCTCCGCCGTCAAAGACGTTCCGTCCCTCGTCGTCCAGCAGTGAAATATGCATATGCAGACCACTGCCGGCCTGGTCCAGGAAAGGCTTGGCCATGAAGCTGGCCTGAAAACCGTGGCGCCGCGCGACACCTTTGACCGCGCGCTTGAACAGGGTGCAGTGATCGGCGGCCATCATGGCATCGTCAAGATGATGCAGGTTGATCTCGAACTGTCCGGGCGCATATTCCGCCGTGATGGCACCGGTGCGGACCCCTTGCGCCGTACAGGCCGCGCTGATGTCCTCCATGACGTCGGCAAAGCTGTCCAGTGCGTCCATGCCGTAGACCTGGGTGGCGTCGTCACGCAGGCCGGTCAGTGGGGACACAGGCGGCTGGGGAACGCCGCCTTCACCGCGCTGACGGTCAAAGAGGTAGAATTCCAACTCGAAGGCCACTACGGGATGAAGTCCCATGTCCTTCAGCCGCTTGAGCACGGACTGCAGGATATTGCGGGGCTCGAAGGGGTAGGGCGACCCATCCGGTTCGAAGAACGTCACCATGGCCTGCGCGCTGGGCTGCTCGGCCCAGGGTACGGGAAGCAGGCTCCCGGGAATGACTTTCGCCACGCAATCCGGGTCACCGTCGGTAAAGCCGATGCCCGCGGGATCGTGGCTGTGACCCATGGCGTCGAGCATGAAGACCGAGGCCGGGAAGGCGAGACCGTTGGTCATGACGCTGGCGAACTCGGTCATGGGGAAGCGTTTGCCGCGGATCACCCCCGACAGGTCCGGGAAGATTGCGTCAAGGCTCCGTGTTTCGGGGTGCCGGCTGATGAAGTCCGCTGCCTCTGGGGGCAGGTTTTCCGTGAGGTCTGACATAGTCGGTTATTCAGCCTCGCGGACGGTTCCGGGTCAAGCCCGTAGATCGAAACGCGGGGGCTGAAGCGGGGCGGTTTGTTTCGCCCATGCAACCTCTGTTCTATTCGATCTCCGCCGTGGCCTCGATCTCGACGGCAACGCCAAGAGGCAGGGACGCGGCGGAAACCGCGGCTCGGCAGTGACGGCCCTTGTCACCGAAGACTTCGACCATCAGGTCGGAAGCGCCGTTGATGACTTTCGGCTGATCGGTGAAATCCGGCGTCGAGTTGACGAAGCCGCCCAGACGCACGACCCGTTTGACCCGGTCGAGATCGCCGCCGCAGGCGGCCTTGAGCTGCGAAATGATGTTGATGCCGCAGAGGCGCGCGGCGGCCTGACCGTCTTCGAGCGAGATCGAGTCGCCCAGCTTGCCCTGATATTGAAGCGCACCGTCCTTCAGCGTGACCTGGCCGGAGACATAAACCATCTTGCCGACGACCACATAACCGACGTAATTCGCCACCGGCGCAGCGGCTTCCGGCACTTCTATCCCAAGTTCGGCCAAGCGCGCATCAATCTGTCCCGACATTGTGTCTGTTCCTTGTTCATGAGGGATGAATCCAGAAAAAGACTTATAGCGGAACAGCGCGCGGATTAGCCAGCGGCGAGAAGAGGCGTCGGTCCCGATGTCGGCTCATGCCTGGAAGCCGGATAACTGTGTTGCCAACTTTCAGTCTGCGGATCGTGTCGGTACGAAAAATCAGCCGGCAGCATCTGACAACAGGAGACCGGGCGGAAAAACGGGGTGCCCTTTTCAGACACCCCGAAGTCGACAGGGAGAACTCATACTTTGAGTTTACAGGTTAAGCCTGCTCCCGCTTTGAATCGCTCAGGAGCAGCCGCTGGTGCTGCCGCAGGTCGCGCACTTCATGCAGGTCCCGTTGCGTACCAGCGTAAAGTTGCCGCAGTCTCCACAGGGATCACCCTCGTAGCCTTTTATGCGTGCTTCGCGCACGCGCTCCAGGCGCTTGTTGGATGCAGCCGAGACCGAGGCCTCACCGGCGTCAGCTGACGAAGCTGCTCCGGACGGAGCCCTCGATGCTGACAGGGATGCTCCGGCGAGTTCAGGGGACGGGCCGGTTCCGGCCGAGGCCGGAGCTGCCGTCGAAGAGGTCATCTGGGAAACGGTCGAAGTCGTCGATGATCTTGCCGTTGTGGCCGAGGCAGAGCCGCCGCCGTTGAACACCAGAAGCTGGTTGCGGACATATCCGGTCGAGGCCACGCGGCGTACGGTTTCGGCTACTGCTTCACGGGTGTCGTCCGGCAGGTTGCCTTCCTGATCGCCCCGCCCGACGGAATCTGGCATGACGTCGGCAGGTTCGACGTGGGCGAGATCGTTGCGGCCCAGATAGGAGATCGCCAGTTCCCGGAAGATATAGTCGATGACCGAGGTCGCCATCTTGATGGCTTCATTGCCTTCGACCATGCCCGAGGGCTCGAAGCGGGTGAAGGTAAAGGCCTCGACGTATTCCTCAAGCGGGACGCCGTACTGCAGGCCGATCGAGATGGCGATGGCGAAATTGTTCATCAGGCTGCGGAAGGCGGCGCCTTCCTTGTGCATGTCGATAAAGATCTCGCCGATGTTGCCGTCTTCGTATTCGCCGGTCCGCAGATAGACCTTGTGGCCGCCGACGATGGCTTTCTGGGTGTAACCCTTGCGCCGTTGCGGCAGCTTGGCCCGCTCGGTCCGACGTTCGATGATCCGTTCGATGATCCGTTCGGCGACGATTTCCGCACGCTGGTTCGCGGGGGCTTCGGCGAGCTGCTCGGCCAGCGTCTCGTCGGCGTCATCGTCGTCGATTTCCAGGATCGCGGTCGAGAGCGGCTGTGACAGCTTGGAGCCGTCCCGGTAAAGGGCATTGGCTTTCAGGCCGAGACGCCAGGACAGCATGTAAGCATTCTTGCAGTCCTCGACCGAAGCCTGATTCGGCATGTTGATGGTCTTGGAAATGGCTCCGGAAATGAACGGCTGGGCCGCGGCCATCATGCGGATATGGCTTTCGGCGGAAAGATAGCGCTTGCCGATCCGGCCGCAGGCGTTGGCGCAGTCGAAGACCGGAAGATGCTCGTCCTTCAGACCGGGCGCGCCCTCCAGCGTCATGGCGCCGGTGCAATAGGTGTTCGCGGCTTCGACATCCGCCCTGGTGAAGCCAAGGCTCGTCAGCATGTCGAAGGAAACGTCGTCCAGCTGCTCAATGGTGAAGCCGAGGACCTTGGTGCAGAATTCTTCGCCGAGAGTCCACTTGTTGAAGGTGTACTTGATGTCGAAGGCAGAACCCAGGCTGGACTCGATCGCCTGTAGTGCCGCTTCGGTGAAGCCATTCGCCCGCAGGCTTTCGTGGTTGACGCCGGGGGCGCCGACCAGAGTGCCCTGACCGACCGCATATCCGACGATGTCCTCGACCTGGCTGTCGTCGTAACCCAGTGTCTCAAGCGCCTCGGGAACGGTTCGGTTGATGATCTTGAAGTAGCCGCCGCCGGCCAGCTTCTTGAACTTCACGGTGGCGAAGTCCGGCTCGATTCCCGTGGTGTCACAGTCCATAACCAGACCGATCGTCCCGGTTGGGGCGATGACGGTCGTTTGGGCATTGCGGTAACCGTGCTTCTCGCCCAGTGCCAGGGCATCATCCCACGCCCGTTTCGCCGCCTTGATGAGCGCCTTGTCCCGACAGTTCTCTGCGTCAAGAACAACGGGCAGGACGGACAGCCCCTCAAAGCTTTCAGTCTGGCCATAAGCCGCACTGCGATGATTGCGGATCACCCGCAGCATGTGATCGCGGTTCTCCTCGAACCCGGGGAAAGCACCGAGCTCGCCGGCCATCTCGGCCGAAGTCGCATAGGCGACGCCGGTCATCACCGCGGTCAGGGCTCCGCAGAGACTGCGGCCTTCGTCCGAATCATAAGGCAGGCCGGCCGCCATCAGCAGACCGCCGATATTGGCGTAGCCCAGACCCAGGGTGCGGTAGGCGTAGCTGAGCTGCGCGATTTCCCGCGACGGGAACTGCGCCATCAGGACCGAGATCTCCAGTGTCAGCGTCCAGAGGCGGACGGCGTGCTCGTAGGAGCCGATATCGAAACGGCCGTCTTCGTGCCGGAAGGTCATCAGGTTCAAGGACGCCAGATTGCAGGCGGTGTCGTCGAGGAACATGTACTCGGAACAGGGGTTGGATCCGTTGATCCGCCCCGAGGCCGGACAGGTATGCCACTCGTTGATGGTGGTGTCGTACTGCATTCCGGGATCGGCGCAGGCCCAGGCGGCCTGAGCGATCTTGTCCCAGAGTTCACGTGCCTTGATGGTCTTGTGCACACCGCCATCGGTACGCCGCAGAAGCGCCCAGTCTCCGTCGTTTTCGACCGCTTCGAAAAAGGCGTTCGATGCGCGCACCGAATTGTTCGAGTTCTGACCCGATACGGTCAGGTAGGCTTCCGAATCCCAGTCGGTGTCATAGGTTTTGAATTCGATCGAGACATAGCCCTGACCGGCATATTGAATCGTTCGCTGGATCGCGTTGTCCGGCACCAGAGCTCTGCGGGCGGCTTTCACCACCGCTTTGAGTTTCGGATTTTTCTTCGGATCGAGCGCGTCTTCCGGAGACTGCTCGATATCCATTTCGCGACAGGCCTTGATGACTTCGTTCAGGTGCTGTTCGCAGGTCTTCGAGCCGACGACCAGAGCCGCGACCTTCTGTTCCTCAACCACTTTCCAGTCGATGAAGTCTTCGATATCCGGATGGTCGAGATCAACGGTGACCATCTTGGCTGCACGGCGCGTGGTGCCGCCGGACTTGATCGCCCCGGCCGCCCGGTCGCCGATTTTCAGGAAGCTCATCAGTCCCGAGGATTTACCGCCGCCGGCGAGGCTTTCGCTGGCGCCGCGCAGGCTCGAGAAGTTGGTTCCGGTGCCTGAGCCGTATTTGAACAGCCGAGCCTCACGGACCCAGAGATCCATGATGCCGTTCTCGCCGACCAGATCGTCGGCGACCGACTGAATGAAACAGGCGTGCGGCTGCGGATGCTCATAGGCCGAGGCCGAGCGTACCAGTTCACCGCTCTCGTAATGGACGTAATAGTGCCCCTGTCCCGGACCGTCGATGCCATAGGCCCAATGCAGGCCGGTGTTGAACCACTGCGGTGAATTCGGGGCGGCCATCTGACGTGCCAGCATGTAGCGCATTTCATCGAAGTAGGCGCGGGCGTCTTCTTCAGCGTCGAAGTAACCGCCTTTCCAGCCCCAGTAGGTCCAGGTGCCGGCCAAACGGTCAAAGACCTGTTTCGCGCTGTGTTCGCCAACGATCCGGCTGCTTTCCTGCAACTCGGACAAGGCCTTCTTGTCGGGAGCCGAGCGCCACAGCCATGCGGGAACATTGTCTTCACGCAGGCGGGTCAGCTTGCGCGGGACGCCGCGTTTGCGGAAGTACTTCTGTGCGAGAACGTCGCATGCGACCTGGCTCCAGGCAGTCGGGACTTCAATGTCCCGCGCCTCAAAGACGATCGACCCGTCAGGATTACGGATCTCGCTCGATGTTTTTCGGAATTCAATCGAGTCGTATACGTCTTTGCCGACTTCGGTGAAGCGACGTGCAATGCGCATGCCGTGTCCTCTCTTAAACCTAAATGTGTGTTTCGCCAGTTTGCTATCGGCCCTGCGCATGAATCCACCCCGATTCAGCTAGGCCTTGCCCCCATGCGCCGGCAGAATGGGCATAAAAGCCCTCGTAACAGCACATCTTGTTGCATGACCCGAGTAAACCACAACATTTGCCCCGCGTCACCAGATATTGTCTTAACAAAGGGTTAACCAAGGCGTTCCTATGATAGCATAAAGAGCGGTTCGACACACTCAAAGATACGTAAAATATGGTGCTAAACTGATTTTTTTCAATGGATTAAGACATCGTACATATAACGGTGATTTATAGTTAATTTTTTTGTAACCTCGTATCGCCGGACTTTGGGGCGAGGACAGATCTAGTGGTTTCGACCCGAAGCGCAGGTGATGCCGTCAGACCTTTTCAAGGTACCGGAACCGGAGCCGGGAACTGCAAGGGACGGCCGGGCCACTGGAGCGTCGCATTCTGTAAAGACGTCGGTGCTAAGGTTCCGCGCGGCGATCGGGTTGCGACAAACATCAGGCTTTTGCACTTGAACAGGAGCTGTCGGAGACGCCATATCAAGGTTCGATCCCGGCCCATGCTGCTGGACTGCGATCTGTCTTGATGCAATAGTCCGGCGCATTGCAACATGTGAGTGAGAATAAGGGGTTTTCATGGTTGGCGGCACGTTTGGTACATGGCTTTACACCAAGCTCAAGGGCGAGCTGGTCGGTCAGGACGCGCAGGGCAATCGTTATTACCGTCAAAAAGGCGGTGGCAACGTGCACGACGACAGTCTGCGCAAGGAGCGCCGCTGGGTCTATTATAATGGTGAAATCGAGGCGAGTCGGGTGCCGTCCGAATGGCACGGCTGGCTTCATCACGGAAGCAATGAGGTTCCCCGGGAAGGCGGTCCAGCCAAATACGCCTGGCAGAAAGAGCATTTGCCGAACCGGACCGGAACCGATCAGGCCTATCGTCCGCCCGGACATGCGTTCAAGGGCGGTACGCGCGACAAGGCGACGGGAGACTACGAGCCCTGGAAGCCGGGGTGACACAGACCGGTGCGGCGCCTGTTGAGCAACAGATGCCCCGGGAAGCTGCCTGTCTCCTGGAATACCCGTGCCGGCGAAAGTGCTGTTGGGTCGGACCAGTTACAAGAAGCCGTAGCCTTGATACCGCGAACGCGGGAACGAGACACTTGCTATCAGGGAAACCGTAAGATGCGCAGAAATATTATCGAGACCATCATGGGCGGGATTGTCATCCTGGTCGCGTTGTTTTTTGTCGTATTCATGTTCAACAGCAGCGGTGTCGGCACGGTTGACGGCTATGAGATCACGGCTGAATTCGATGATGCCACCGGCGTGGCGCCTGGCACGGACGTTCGTATGGCGGGGGTGAAGATCGGAACCGTCGTGGAGCAGTATCTGAACCCCGAGACCTATTTTGCTCAGATCGTTCTGAATATCGATGACGAGATCAAGCTTCCCGTCGGGACCTCGGCGCGGATCATCTCCGATGGGTTGCTCGGTGGAAATTTCGTCAGCCTTACACCTGGCGGTGCCCAGGAGATGATTTCTGCGGGGGGCGAGATCGAATACACTCAGGGCTCGATCAATGTGGTGGACCTTCTGGGACGCTTCGTCTTCAGCGCCGCCAAGTCCGGCGACGACGGAGCCGACAGCGGTTTGGAGTAAGTCGTGCCGGCCATGACCTCTGCAGACGACATCAATCCGGCAGACGGAACGACCGAAATTCCGGTCTGGCGGCAACCCGACGGGACGCCGCTTTCCTGCCGTGAAAAGATCAAGGTTCTCAATGAAAATCTTCTGGAAATCCAGGAGATGGCTCAGGACGCTCTTGAGGATGCTATCCTGATGGGGTGTGACGAGCGTCAGGTCCGCGAGGTTCTGAACAAGCTGATCGATCGGCTCGACAACCCCTACACCGACAAGGTCAGCCGGGATTTGCGCCCGTCGGACGAGAAGGATTCCGAATGACATTCCATTCCGGACGGCTCGGAACGGCGCGGGGCGCCGGAGTGCTTATGGCCGTTGCGTTGCTGCAGGCGCCGGCCGCGTGGCTGACACCGATAGCAGCACTGGCGCAGACCGTGTCTCCGGCCGGGTCCTTACCTGTGGCCACCGACAGTCCTGATCCTGCTGCCGGCGACTCCGGGTTGCCGCCGCAGGAGCCAATGGATACGAAGGACCGCGCGGTTCTGCAGGGGTTGGACAAGATCACCGCAAGGGTGTTCGAGTTCGAAGCGCCGATCGGCGAAGCCGTGCATTTCGGCAGCTTTGAAATCGTTGTGCAGTCCTGTACGAAGACCCCACCTGAAGAACCGCCTGAATCGACGGCCTTCCTTGAAATCACGGATGTCCGGCCCGATCAGCCGTTCCGGCTGGTCTTCAAGGGCTGGATGTTCGCGTCGTCGCCCGCGCTCTCTGCGGTCGAACATCCGGTCTACGATGTCTGGGTCACCGGGTGCCGTGCGGCCAGACCTGAACCAAAGGAACTGGCTGCGCCTGGAACGCCCGGCAGCGACGACGCCTCCGGCCTGTCGGATGGCGCGGCGGGAGCAGGAGCCGACAGCGTTCAAGAGAACGCCCCGACCGTTCGTTAATTTCTGAAATTCAGTTTCAGCTTCCAGAAGACAAGCATCCTCCGGCCGGTCCCTGGCCGGAGAATCAGGCGGTTCAGGATTTCGCGCGCGTTGTCCGCTTTTGAGCCAGGCCGGTCTCCGTCATCTCCATCAGCTTCTGGCTAACCGTTTCGAACTTGTTCTGCAGATGGTGCTTCAGAATGCCGGCGAGCATCTGCCCGTCCCGGGCTTCCAGGGCGCAGATGATTTCTTCATGTTCGGCGGCGGCCTGAGCCCAGCGTTTGGGGGACATGTTCGCGAAATAGCGGGCGCGCCGGACGCGTCCGGCGAGGGAACGATACATGGTGATCAGACTTTTATTGCGTGAGCCGGCCAGAATCGCTTCGTGAATGTTTTGATTGAGCTCGAAATAGGGCTTCAGCTGTTCCTGGCGGTAATGCGCGATCATGCGGTTGTGCAGGGAACGGACGGTGGCAATTTCACGCGCGGTCATATGCTGGCAGGCCAGTTCGCCCGCCAGGGCTTCCAGGGCACCCATAACCGGAAAGACCTCTTCCAGGTCCTCGATGGTGATGAGGCTGGCCGAGGCGCCCCGGTTGGGGGTCAGGGTGACCAGACCTTCGGAGGCCAGGACTTTCAGGGCTTCGCGCAGGGGCGTACGGGAAACCCCGAAGCGTTCGCAAAGTTCTCTTTCCGGAATCTTCACGCCAGGTTGCAAGTCGCCGTCGACAATCAGTTCGCGGACGAGCCCGACCAGTTCTTCATGAAGTGACTGGCGGATGATTGGTTGCTTGAGGGCAATTGAAGCCATCTTTACGTTCCCTGACGGTCTGCCGGAGTTGTTCTTCAAGTTCCGTATTCAACTTGTGGAGTTTCTTTCTCCAGAAAGCAACGAAACCTTGCTGCTTATCGTCAGTGTAAGGCCGAATTCAAGATTTGGGCAACATGAAGGGCTTCCCGACCGGCTCCATCGGCGATCTGATGGCGGCAGGAGGTGCCGTCCGCCACGATCAGGTGGTCGGCTTTTGCTGCTCGCACCCTGGGCAGCAGCGAGAGTTCGCCCATCCGCATGGATACTTCATAGGTCTCGGAACCGTAGCCGAAGGCTCCGGCCATACCGCAGCAGCTGCTTTCGATCAATTCGACCTTCAGGTCCGGGATCAATCCCAGCACCTGCTGCACCGGTGTCAGGGCGCCGAGGGCTTTCTGATGGCAGTGGCCGTGCAGAAGCACCTTGTCGGCAATCGGCTTGAGGTTCAACTTCAGGCGTCCCGCATCGGCTTCCGCCGCCAGGAATTCTTCCAGAAGCACCGCCCGGTCGGCGATGACACCGGCTTCTTCGGCCCGGACCGGGTTACTGGGGAACATTGTCGTGTATTCATCGCGCAAGGTCAGCAGGCAGCTCGGTTCCAGTCCGACGATCGGAACCCCGCGCCGGGCATAGGGCAGCAGCGCTTCAATCATGCGGCCGGCTTCCACCTGTGCTTCTTCGATCAGACCGGCGGTCAGGAAGGTGCGGCCGCAGCACAGCGGCCGCTTGCCGTCTGCCGCATCGGCAAAGACCGCCTTGTATCCGGCGGCCTTCAGCACCGCGAGGGCGGCGCGCAGGTTGTCGGGTTCGAAGTAGCGATTGAAACTGTCGGCAAGCAGGACGACCTCCCGGCCGTCTGCGCCGGCCGCTGCGGTGCCGCTCTTCGCCGATTCCCGGCGCTCATTGAAGGCGTTCGCGCTCCATTGCGGTAATCTGCGTTTCGCCGTGAAGCCGGTGAGCTTCTCCGAGAGGGCCGGCAATCCGGGAACGCGGTCGCGCAGGTTCATCAGCCAGGAAAGCCTTGCCGCCATGGGAGCATAGCGGGGCAGATAGGCGACCAGCCGTTCACGCAGGCCCAGGCCGTGGCTCTTGATCCTTGCAGCCAGTACTTCGGTTTTCATCTTGGCCATGTCGACGCCGGTGGGACACTCGCGTTTGCATCCCTTGCAGCCGACACAGAGCTTCAGGGTCTCCAACATTTCGTCGGAAGTGAAGGCATCCGGTCCGAGTTGCCCGGACAGCGTCAGGCGAAGCGTGTTGGCGCGGCCGCGCACGCTGTCGCGCTCGTCTTTGGTGACCCGATAGGACGGGCACATCACGCCTGCGTCTAGTTTGCGGCAGGCGCCGTTGTTGTTGCACATCTCGACGGCGCCCTGAAAGCCGCTCGCCGCGCCGGGATAGGCGCTCCAGTCGAGCAGACTGCGCATATCCGGCGCCTGATAATCGGCGTTGAAACGCAGCAGTGTCCGGTCGTCCATTTTGGGGGCGCGAACGATCTTGCCGGGGTTTAGCAGGCCTTCGGGATCAAAGCGGTCCTTGACCTCCTCGAAGCTGCGGATCATCTGTGACCCGAACATGCGTTCGTGATGTTCCGAGCGAACAATGCCGTCGCCGTGCTCGCCGGAGTGCGAGCCCTTGTATGCGGCGACCATGTCGAAGGCTTCTTCGGCGATCGCGCGCATTGTGCGCAGATCTTCATCGAGCTTGAGATTGAGCACCGGGCGGACATGCAGGCAGCCGACAGAGGCGTGGGCGTACCACGTGCCTCGGGTTCCGTACTTTTCGAAGATCCCGGTCAGCCGGTCGGTGTATTCCGCCAGATCGGTCAGGCGCACCGCGCAGTCCTCGACGAAGGAAATGGGTTTCCCCTCGGACTTCATGGACATCATGATGTTCAGGCCTGCCTTGCGCACTTCCATCAGCGCCGCCTGCTCGGCGGGGTTGGTGATCTCGACCACACCGCCCCAGTGCGTGCCTTCGTGACTCCAGGCGAAACCAAGATCACCCATGCGTTCGCCGAGTTGCCGCAAGCGCCGCAGGTTTTCGTCCAGGTCGTCGCCGGCGAACTCGACCAGCAGCAGGGCCTCTGGAGTGCCGCGGACGACCTGTTCGATGGTCGGGCGGTACATCTCCACGTCTCGTGCCAGATCGATCATGGTCCGGTCGACCAATTCAACGAAGGCGGGATCCAGCGAAACCAGATGCTGGGTTGCGTCCATTGCCTCGTAGAAGGAGGCAAAGTGGCAGACACCCAGAACCTTGGTCTTGGGAAGTGGCGACAGCTTCAGCTCGATCCGGGTTGAGTAGGCGAGGGTGCCTTCCGACCCGACCAGCAGGTGGGAGAGATTGTTGCTCCCGCCCGTCCCGCCCGGGAAACCGGGGGGAATAAGGGCGTCGATATTGTAACCGCCGACCCGTCTGGCCAGGTCGGGAAAGCGCAGGCGGATCTCGTCGGCTTCGCGGGCACCGAGGGCAAGCAGATCGCGGAAGAGATCCTGTTCTGCCGACGACGCGGCGGGGCCTGCGGCGTTCGCCGGTACCTCGCCGAAATGCATGGCGGTCCCGTCGGCCAGCAGGGCGTCCACGGACAGTACGTTGTCGCGCATGGTGCCGTAGCGAATCGAGCGGCTGCCGCAGGAATTGTTGCCGGTCATGCCGCCGATGGTCGCGCGACTCGAGGTGGAAACGTCGACAGGAAACCAAAGACCATGCGGCTTCAGGGCGGCATTGAGGTGATCGAGTACGATCCCGGGTTCGACGACGCAGCGGCGGTTCTCCAGGTCGAGTTCGAGCAGTTTGTTGAGGTGTGTTGAGGTGTCGATCACCAGGGCCCGGTTGACGGTCTGGCCGCACTGCGACGTACCACCGCCGCGTGGCAGCACGGGGATGCCGGTATCGCGGGCGATGGCCAGTGTCTTTTTGACGTCTTCCAGAGTGTCGGGAATGATCACGCCGAGAGGCATCATCTGATAGACGGATGCGTCGGTGGCGTAACGGCCCCGGGAAAAAGCGTCGAACAGGGTTGTGCCGCTGATCTCGGCCGTCAAACGGCGCCGGGTCGCAGGATCGAGGCCGGAATCCGATTTCCTGTTGCTGCTCAGGGGCGGTTCGCCGTTCAATTTAGTTGCAATTTCACCGGGCATCGCATAATCCACTTGACTTGTAATTTGAATTCATAATTCATTATTGCAACATTCAGTCTGTCCGACAAGCTGCGATCTGCCGGGTGAATGGGGACCAGGAGGTCCGATGATTTCCGCGAGATCGCAGGATCGCCGATGCAGGCAGTCGTCTTGTTCGGACCATGAGGGAGAAGTCTTGATGCGTAACCAGGGACGCCATTTCCTGCAAATTCCCGGCCCTACCAACGTGCCGGATCGCGTGCTGCGGGCCATGGATATGCCAACCATGGATCATCGGAGCCCGGCGTTCGGTGAACTGGGGCTGCGCGTTCTGAACGGCATGAAGTCGATCTTCAAGTGTTCCGGGCCGGTCTTTATCTATCCCGCTTCGGGGACCGGCGCCTGGGAAGCGGCGCTGGTCAATGTGCTGAGCCCGGACGATCATGTGCTGATGTACGAAACCGGGCATTTTTCGACACTGTGGAGATCGATGGCCGAGAAGATCGGCCTGCAGCCGGAGTTCCTGCAGGGCGACTGGCGCAGCGGCGCTGATCCCAATGCAATCGAAAACCGCCTGCGCGATGATACCGCCCATGACATCAAGGCTGTGTGCGTGGTTCACAACGAGACCTCGACCGGCGCGACGACGCGTATCGACGAGGTCCGCAAAGCCATTGATGCCGCCGGACACCCGGCCCTGCTGCTGGTCGATACCATCTCTTCGTTGGGCTCGATCGATTTCCGGCAGGATGAATGGGGAGTCGATGTCGCCGTCGGCTGTTCTCAGAAGGGCCTGATGCTGCCGCCCGGACTTTCGTTCAATGCGGTCAGTGAAAAGGCGCTTGAGGCCGCGAAAAGCAGCACCTCGAAGAAAGCCTTCTGGTCCTGGGAAGATATGGCCGGCCCCAATGAAACCGGTTTCTTTCCTTATACGCCCGCGACCAATCTGCTCTATGGGCTGGCTGAAGCCATCGACATGCTGCACGAAGAGGGGCTGGACAACGTCTTCGCACGCCACGACCGGCATGCGGAAGCGACCCGCCGCGCGGTGACGGCCTGGGGACTCGAAATTCTCTGCAACGAGCCCAAAAACTATTCCAGCTCGCTGACGGCGGTGCGGCTGCCCGAAGGCCATGACGCGGACGCTTTCCGGAAGATCGTCGCCAAGAACTTCAATATGTCGTTGGGCAACGGTTTGAACAAGCTGGCGGGCAAGGTCTTCCGTATCGGCCATCTGGGCGATTTCAACGACCTGATGCTGGCGGGAACCCTCTGTGGCGTGGAGATGGGACTGGAACTCGCCGCTGTGCCTTTCGAGCGCAAAGGGGTTCAGGCGGCTCTGGACTATCTGGCCTCCGAGGCGCGCGCAAGAGCGGCGGGACTTGAGGCTGCCGAGTGAAGTGACGAAAACACTGCCAAGACGTAATCAATCGGGAGTCTGTAACCGCTAAAGTTGAATACGCGGAGCCGTTCCCGCAATGTAAGCCGGTTCGATATGAGTCCGGCTCAATGGGAGGAAGACGATGAAACTGATAAAGTTATTGGTGACCGCAGCGATTGCTTCCACGATCGCGAGCAACGCTTATGCAGATAAACTTCAACTGAAATTCGGGCATGTCGGGGCGCCGGGGTCGCTGTTTGCCGCGTCTGCCGAAGAATTCGCCAGGGTTGCAAATGCCAAGCTGGGGGACAAGGCTGAAGTTGTGGTTTTCGGTTCCAGCCAGCTCGGCAAGGACAGCGAGCTGCTTCAGAAACTGAAGCTCGGTCAGGTCAATTTCTCGCTGCCGTCTTCGGTGATGTCGTCGGTGTCTGATGAATTCGGCGTTTTCGAGATGCCTTATATCATCAAGGACCGTGCGCACATGAAGCGGGTTGAGGGTGCGATTTTCGACAGCGTGCTTCAGCCGGCCGTTAAAGCCAAGGGATACAGAATCCTGGCGCTTTGGGAGAACGGCTTCCGTCATATCACCAACAACACACAGCCGATCAACGTTCCCGCCGACCTCAAAGGCGTGAAGCTGCGGACACCAAAGGGCTCGTGGCGGCTCAAGATGTTCAAGCTCTATGGCGCGAACCCGACGCCGATGGCTTTTTCGGAAGTCTTCACCGCGCTGCAGACCGGTGTGATCGACGGGCAGGAAAATCCCTATGCCCAGATCTGGAGCGCCAAGTTCCAGGAAGTGCAGAAGTATCTCTCGATCACCGGGCACGTTTATACCCCGGGCTACGTTCTGACGTCTGAAAAGCACTTCGCCGCCTTGCCGCAGGACGTTCAGGATGCCCTGACCGAAGCCGCTCAGGAAACCCAGGCCTACGTTTATGCGACTGCGGCTGCGATGGAGACCGATCTCCTGACCAAGCTCAAGGCCGGTGGCATCGCGGTTAACGAAGCCGATAAGGCTGCATTCGTTGCTGCCTCGAAGCCCGTCTATGACGAATTCTCGTCGTCGGTCGATGGTGGTGCCGCATTGGTCAAGACCGTTCTCGATCTGGCGCAATAAGCCAGCCAATAAACGCGGGACCGGTGCCCGGCGATTTCGCCTCGGTGCCGGTCCCGTTCCTGCACTCGCCGCGGAACGCCGGCCGCTCCCGGTCAAGAACAAAAAACGCAAAACAGGGGACAAAAGATTGCTTTCCGGGATTTCGCGAACGCTCGACACCACCCTGCAATGGGTGCTGATCGTATTGATGGTCAGCCTGACGGCGATTGTCATTATTGCTGTGATCTATCGTAAGTTCGATGCTTCACTTTCCTGGTATGACGAGGTCGCATCGATCACGCTGGCCTGGATCACCTATTACGGCGCGGCTTTGGCTGCGTTGCGGCGGCAGCATATCGGCTTCGACAGCGTCATTCTCGCAGTCCCGGTCGGGCTTCGGGTGATCGCGGTCTTCATTGCCGAAGTGCTCGTCATCGCATTTTTTCTCCTGCTGGCCTGGGCCGGCTTTGAAGTTCTTGACGTTCTCGAAGGTGAAACACTGGTGAGCCTGACCTGGCTTCCGATCCAGTTTACCCAGTCGGTCATTCCGATCGGCGCGCTTCTCTTTATCGTTGCCGAGCTTTTCAGCGCTCCGGCTTATCTGAAATCCGTCATGAGCGGTATATCGTCCGAACACCCGGAATTGGATATTGAAGCGGCGGGCGGAGGTTCCAGGCCATGATCATGTTTTTGATGCTTGTTGCTCTGGTCGCGATGATCTGCCTGAACGTGCCGATTGCGATTGCCCTGGCGATCTCAGCTATTCTCGGACTGCTGGCGACTGAGGGTGCGGGCAGTCTGGTGACGGTCGCTCTGGATATGTACGACGGCTCGACCAAGTTCTCGCTGATTGCAATTCCGATGTTCGTGCTGGCCGGGGCAATCATGAACGCCTCCGGAATCTCGCGGCGTCTGATTGCTTTCGTAACCTCGCTGCTCGGGTTTGTTCGTGGCGGGCTCTCCATGGTGACCATCGGAGTTTCCCTGTTCTTTGCCGAAATTTCCGGTTCGGCGGTTGCCGATGTTGCGGCAATCGGTTCGATCCTGATCCCCGAGATGAAGAAACGCGGCTACAAGAAGGCTTTTGCCGCTGCGGTGACCTCGTCGTCGGCATCGCTGGCGATCATCATTCCGCCGTCGATCCCGATGATCCTCTATGCCGTTTCCGCTGGTACGTCGGTCGAGCAGCTGTTCGTGGCTGGCGTGGTGCCAGGCTTGATCGGTGCAGCCGGGTTGATGGGCGTCGCCTATTATTCGGCCCGTCGTTACGATCTGCCGATTGAAGAAGCCTTCAATATGGCGCAGGTGCGCAAAACCTTTATCGACGCGCTGCCGACCTTCGCATTGCCGGTCATCATTCTGGGTGGGATCTTCGGAGGTTATGTGACAGCTACGGAAGCGGCCGGACTAGCGGTCCTGGTCTCGCTCGTCATCGGCTTCTGGTATCGGGAAGTCGATCCGGGGCGCCTCAAGACAGCCGTGCTCGAAGGCGGTATGCAGACGGCGGTCGTGATGTTGCTGGTGGCCGCCTCGGTGCTGATGGGCGGATTTCTGACCCGGGCACAGATCCCGCAGGAGATCGCGCAGTCGATCATCGATTTCACCGACAACAAATTTGTCATCCTGGCGATCCTGAACGTATTTTTCCTGATCATCGGTTTCTTCCTGCATTCCGCTGCGGCGATCATTCTGGTGATCCCGATCGTCATACCGCTGATCCAGCAGGCGGGGATCGATCCGATCCACTTCGGTCTGGTGGTGACCCTCAATCTGGCCATTGGACAGCAGACTCCGCCCGTAGCGTCGGTGCTGATCACGGCTTGTTCCATTGCCAAGGCCAACATCTGGGAAGTCAGCCGGATGAACCTGCCATTCGTCGGCGTTCTGCTCGCGGTTCTGGTTCTTTGCACCTACGTGCCGGCAGTGCCGTTGTTCCTGGTCGAGTTTTTCTACAGGTAAGGAAACATCGTGAACGACGGATCAAAGGCACCGGATCGGGATGAAATCCGCTATGAGGTGAAAGACGCTATCGGCGTTGTCACCTTCAATCGGCCGCAGGCGCGCAATGCGCTGACTTTCGGCATGTACAGCCGCCTGGCGGATATCTGCCGGAACTCCCCACAGGCCGACGGACTGAAGGCCATCATCGTCTGCGGGGCCGGTGAAAAGGCCTTTGCGGCGGGCACCGATATCGCCCAGTTCAGGGACTTTTCGACGGCGCAGGATGCGCTGGATTACGAGCAGCGAATAAGCGGGGTGCTGGAGGCGGTCGAACGTTGCAGCGTTCCGACCATCGCCGCCATTCACGGTGCCTGCACCGGCGGCGGGGCGGGGATAGCAGCCGCCTGTGATCTGCGTATTGCCGCGGCCGATTTCCGTTTCGGATTTCCCATCGCGCGAACCCTGGGGAATTGTCTTTCCATTGAAAATTTGTCGCGCCTTGTTTCTCTGATTGGCGCCGGGCGGACCCGCGAGGTCATCTTTACCACACGTCTGGTCGAAGCGCAGGAAGCGCTGTCGATCGGCCTGATCTCGGAAATTCTGGATGATCGGAATGCTGTCATGGCGCGAGCTACGGAACTGGCGGCGCAGATGGCGGAGTTCGCACCGCTGACCCTGCGTGCCACTAAAGAAGGTCTGCGACGTCTGCGCGCCGGGCAGTCTGATCTCGACGACCACGATCTGGTGACGCTTTGCTATACCAGCGAGGACTTCAGGGAAGGTCTCGAGGCTTTTCTGGCAAAGCGCAAGCCCCAGTGGAAGGGGCGTTGAGGGAAATGTCTGGGAAGGTGATGTCTGAAGATTCCAAAGGTCCCCTTACCGGCATGAAGGTGATCGAGCTGGCGCATATCATGGCCGGGCCGGTCTGCGGCCTGATGCTGGCGGATATGGGGGCGGATGTCATCAAGGTCGAGAAGGCGAAGGGGGGTGACGACTCGCGCCGTTTTCTGCCGCCTGACATCAAGGGCGAGTCTGCCGCATTCATGATGATGAACCGCAATAAGCGCGGCATCGCCGTCGATCTGAAATCTGCCGCCGGCCGGGAGGTGTTGCTGCATCTGTTGAAGGGCGCCGACTGCGTCATCGAGAATTATCGCCGCGATACTATGCAGAAGCTTGGGTTGGGGTACGAAGAGCTTCATGCGATCAATCCGGGACTGATCTATTGCGAGATCTCTGGATTCGGACGGACGGGGCCCTATGCTGACCGCGGCGGTTTCGACCTTATTGCCCAGGGCATGTCCGGTTTGATGTCGATCACCGGCGAGGGCCCGGGGCGCCCGCCGGTAAAAGTCGGCGCGCCGGTTTCGGATATTTCGGCAGGTATACTGGCGGCGATGGGGTGCGTGTCTGCCTACGTTCACAAACTCAAGACCGGCGAAGGACAGCGGGTCGATACTTCGCTGTTCGAAGCGGCGATCACCTATACCTATTGGCAGTCGGCGATTGCCTTTGCAACCGGTGAATCGCCGGGGCCCATGGGCTCTGCCCATCCGCTGAACGCGCCTTATCAGGCCTTTCAGACCCAGGATGGCTGGATCAATCTGGGTGCCGCGAACCAAACCAACTGGGAACGCATGCTGCGTGTGATCGGCGCTGAGGGACTGCAGAGCGATCTGCGTTTCGCAACCAACCAGGCCCGCATGGAAAACCGCCTGGAGCTGGAAACCCTGTTGAACGGCCACTTTCGCGGGCGGATGACGGCGGACTGGATCGAAGCTCTGGAAGCGGTGGGGGTACCGGCCGGGCCGGTGCTGTCGATCAGCGAGATGCATCGCGATCGGCAGACCCTGGCCCGAGAAATGGTGGTCGAGACGACGCATCCGGTTGCGGGAGTGGTGAAAACGATCGGTGCGCCGGTGAAATTTCACGGCACGCCCGGCGGCATCCGCCGCCCTGCGCCGTTATTTGGCCAGCATACGCGTGAAGTGCTTGTGCAGGCCGGTTTCACTGAGGATAAGATAGAGGCCTTTATCTCCGAAGGCGTGGTCATTGCCGCCGCTGTCACCGACGACGACGGCATCGCTGACGGCTGAGCCGGAACAACGGACGACATCCGACAGACCAAACTGCCCGATGAGCTTATCTGACCAAGGACAGAGAAAATTCATGACTGAACTGAAACTTGAACAAGCACGCCTTATCATCAGCACTGCGCTTGCCAAAGGACGCGAGATGAATCTCAAGCCTCTGACCATTGCGGTGCTGGACGCTGGCGGGCAGGTTAAAGCACTGGAGCGGGAAGACGGAACCTCGACGCTTCGGGCAAAAATTGCTCAGGGCAAGGCCAATGGCGCGCTGGCCGTGGGTGCGGGGACACGTACGCTCTACAAGCGCGCGCAGGAACAGCCGTATTTCGTCGCTGCGCTGAATGGCCTTGCCGACGGAAATTTGGTTCCGGTGCCGGGTGGCGTTCTGATCCGTGATGCCGACGGCAAGACCATCGGCGCCGTCGGCGTCACGGGTGACAGCTCCGAGAACGATGAAGTCTGTGCTGTGGCCGGTGTTGAGGCCGCAGGCCTCAAGGCTGACGTCGGATAAAAGGGCTTCCGGAAGAGCTCTATCTACCCGTCCATGACGGCGGCCAGGCGGCCGTGGTCATGGTTTGCACCCGTTGAAGAGGGTTGGCCGTTGGATTCGGAGGTCAGGTGTCCGGCTTTTCTCATTCGTTACACGATTCGGGCGTTTCAGGTGCAGAACAGACAGCCGGTTCGGAAGCCTGTTATCCGAACGGGAAGAATCGATACTTCTGCAGTGGCTGTTTTATCTTCTCCAGGGGGACAAGCAGCTTAAACGCATTTTAATGAATTTGCCTGTTATTGGTGGTCTGAGGCACCGAAGCGCCATGGTTATTGGAAAAATTATAATTTTACAGGCGACATCGGCTGACAGGAAAGTTAAATTCCCTCCGCCTCTAGTCCATTTTCTTCTAAGTAGCTGTCTATTATGAAGTTTCTCGTCACTGGCCATGCTGGCTTCATCGGTAATCATGTTGCGCTTCAATTGCTGGGGCGTGGGGATGAGGTTGTCGGCCTCGATAATTTAAATCCTTACTACGATGTCAGCCTTAAACAGGCGCGCCTGGACCGGCTGCTGCCGCTTGAGGGCTTCACGCACTGCCGGCTTGATCTTGAAGACACCGAGGGTGTGGCGGAACTGTTTCGGACGCACAGGCCCGACAAGGTCATTCATCTGGCCGCCCAGGCAGGGGTGCGCTACAGCCTGGAGAACCCGCGCAGCTACATCGACAGCAACATCGTGGGTTTTCTGAACATTCTCGAGGGCTGCAGGCACAACGGGGTAAGGCATCTGGTCTACGCGTCCTCAAGCTCGGTCTACGGGGCCAATCAGAATGCGCCCTTTTCCGTGCATCACAATGTGGATCACCCGCTGAGCCTCTATGCCGCCAGCAAGAAATCCAACGAAATGATGGCACATACCTACAGCCACCTTTTCAGGCTTCCGGTGACCGGCCTGCGGTTTTTCACGGTCTATGGGCCGTGGGGCCGGCCGGATATGGCCCTGTTCCTCTTCACCAAGGCCATTCTCGAAGGTAAGCCGATCGATGTATTCAACCGCGGGCAGATGCAGCGCGATTTTACCTTCGTCGAGGACATTGTCGAAGGTGTGATCGCCTGTGCCGACACTGTCGCCGCCGTGAATCCCGATTGGAACGGCGCCGCGCCCGATCCCGGCACCAGCGGTGTCGCGCCCTATAAAGTTTACAATATCGGCAACAGCCAGCCGGTCGAACTGATGAAGTATATCGAGGTGCTGGAACAGTGCCTCGGCAAGACCGCCGAAAAGAACATGCTGCCGATGCAGCCGGGCGACGTTCCCGCGACCTGGGCCGATGTCTCGGATTTAAAGAACGACGTTGGCTACCAGCCTTCGACCAGCGTCGAGATGGGTGTCGCCCGTTTTGTCGACTGGTACCGGGAATTTTATAAAGTCTAAGTCTGCCAAGTTCCGGCCGGCAATCGGCTGGTTTCAGGCGCCAATGGTCTTGACTGCGCGGGAGACAGCTTCAGGGGCTCCCGGTTGTTCCGCAACTCCACCTCTCACAGTTCAACTTTCGACCGCAGCCGCCAGACGCTCATCCAAGACACGCGTGGCTTCATTGCGCCTTGAAATATAGGATGCGACCAGCACGCCCATGGCAACCAGACCGACCAGAATCGTTGAGATCGCGTTGATTTCCGGCGTTACGCCCAGACGCACCTGACTGTAGATTTTCATCGGCAGGGTGGTTGCACCAGGACCGGTGGTAAAACTGGCGATGACCAGATCGTCGAGTGACAGAGTGAAAGAGAGTAGCCAGCCCGACACGACGGCCGGCAGGATGATCGGAAGCGTGACCGCGAAGAATGTCTTGGCCGGTGGACATCCCAGATCCATCGCCGCTTCCTCGATTGAGTGATCGAATGTGGCCAGCCGCGATTGCACCACCACCGCCACGTAGCACATGGAAAAGGTAATATGGGCGATAGTCACTGTCAGAAAGCCGCGGTCCAATGAAATGGCGACAAACATCAGCAGCAGGGAAAGTCCGGTTATGACTTCAGGCATGACCAGCGGCGCATAGATCATACCCGAGAACAGAGTCCGGCCGCGAAAGGCGCCGCTTCGGATCAGTATGACCCCCGCCATCGTCCCTAAAAGCGTCGCGGCGCTTGACGATATGAAGGCGACTTTCAATGTGACCCAGGCGGCGTTCATCAGGCCCTGGTTATTGAACAGCTCGCTGTACCACTTGGTCGAGAACCCGCCCCAGACGGTGACCAGCCTGGATTCGTTGAAGCTGAAGAGAACCAGTAGAATGATCGGCAGATAGAGGAAGCCAAAGCCCAGAATCAGCGCCGACCAGGTGAACCAGCTCAGGCCCTTATTCATGGCTGTGCTCCTGCCCAGGGCCAGACCTGAATTTCTGTTTGCGTGTAAACTGGTCTGTCATTTCACAGTGCCCGATTCTTTTCCTGCATCTTCTGGAACACCACGATCGGGATGATCAGAAGCAGCAACAGAACGACGGCGACCGCCGAAGACAGTGGCCAGTCGCGATTGGAGAAGAACTCGGCCCAGAGAGTCTTGCCGATCATCAGGGTGCCGGATCCCCCCAGCAGGTCGGGGATCACAAACTCGCCGATGGCCGGAATGAAGACCAGAAAGCAGCCGGCGGCAACGCCCGGGAGCGAGAGCGGGAAGGTGATCTGCCAAAAAGCCTTTACCGGACGGCTGCCCAGATCCGCCGCTGCTTCCAGCAGACTTTCATCCATCTTTTCCAGACTGGCGTAAAGCGGCAGAACCATGAACGGCAGATAGGAATAGATGATCCCGATGTAGACTGCGATATCGGTGTTTAAAATGGTCAGCGGCTGGTCGATCACCCCCATATTGAGGAGCAGAAGATTCAGCAGGCCTTCTTTCTTCAGGATGCCGATCCAGGCATAGACCCGTATCAGAAAGGATGTCCAGAACGGCAGGATCACGAGCATCAGCAGGGCGAGTCGCCATTGGCGCGGTGCGCGAACCATGGCAAGGGCAAGGGGATAACCTACCAGGAGCGCCAGAAAGGTCGAGATTCCAGCGATCTTGACGCTGTTGAGATAGGCGCGCCAGTAGAGGTCATCCTGGAACAGCAGCTGATAATTTTCGAGATTGAGCCTGATCTGCAGGTAGACGTCGTCGATCAGTTCGAACAGGGCCGTATAGGGTGGCTGGCTGATGGCGTATTCGGCAAAGCTGATTTTGAAAACAATGATAAATGGCGCCAGGAAGAACAGCAGCAGCCAGAGATAAGGCGGAAGGATCAGCAGGGCCCGGGCGCTGATGCCGCTGTAGGCAAGGGCTGCGCTGATCCAGCGATAGGGCGGTATCATCATCAGTCTGTTGTGAAAGCCGTATGCGGCTTCGGACAGGGTATTTGCTATTCCTTCACGCGTCTGCGGTCTATTGTCCATTGGTCATTGCCCCAGAACGATGCCGGCATCGGGTGTCCAGGTTAGATAAACCCGGTCCTCCCAGGTGATCGGCCGCTCCAGGTCCCGGGTCCGGTTGGTCTGGGCGACCGTGACCATGACCCCGCTGTCGAGCTTGATGTGATAGATCGAGAGTTTGCCGAGGTAGCCGATATCCCAGACCTCGCCAGCCATGCAGTTTGTGCTCGTGTCTTGCGGAGCTTCCAGGGAAATCACCAGCTTTTCCGGTCTGAGTGCAATCCATACGGTCGCGCCGGCCGGTACATCAACCGCATGGCGGGCCCGGATGCTGCAGCCCGCCTGCTGGCTGGTGATGTTCAGATAACTGTCGCCGACTTCAACAACCCGCCCTTCGATGATGTTGACGTCGCCGATAAAGCCGGCGACATAGCGGGAGTTCGGGTATTCGTAGATCTCGGTCGGTGTGGCCACCTGTACGATCCGCCCCTGATCCATCACCGCGATCCGGGTCGATACCGTCATGGCTTCTTCCTGGTCATGGGTGACGATCACGAAGGTGATGCCCAGCTTCTCCTGAATGTTCATCAGTTCGAACTGGGTCTGTTCGCGCAGTTTCTTGTCCAGAGCGCCCAGCGGCTCGTCGAGCAGCAGCATTTTGGGCTTCTTGATCAGCGCCCTTGCAAGTGCCACCCGTTGTCGCTGGCCACCCGACAACTGGTGCGGTTTGCGCTTGGCGAAGCTGCTTAACTGAACGAGATCAATAACTTCTTCGACACGCTGCGCGATTTCCGCTTTCGGCACCTTGTCCTGTTTCAGACCGAAAGCGATATTGCTTTCCACTGACATATGGGGAAACAGGGCATAGGACTGGAACATCATGTTGACCGGCCGCCGGTAGGGCGGGACTCCGGCCATGTCAACGCCTTCCAGGAGTATCTGTCCCTCGCTGGGCTGCTCGAAGCCCGCCAGCATCCGCAGCAGCGTTGTCTTGCCGCATCCCGACGGACCCAGCAGCGAGAAGAATTCACCCTTGAAAATATCGAGTGAGATATTGTCGACGGCAGAGAATTCGCCGAAACGCTTGCTGACTCCGATGAGCTGAACGTGCGGGCGCGCTTGCGGGTCGTTCCAAGGTTCCCATTTTTTTCGGACCACATTACCCGAAACGGCCATGTCCACTTTCCCCTATATCTTGCCCTGGTCTGCTGACACTTGTCTGCCGTCCGATGAACGAAAACGGCAAAGGCATCACCCGGGAGTCTGACCGAAGCAGATTTCGGCCAGGCTCCCGGGCGTAGGCGTTACTGGCTGCTTTTAACTTTGGTCCAAAGACGTGTGACGACGCGTTGGACCTTCGGGGGGTAAGGGGTGGTGATATAGAGAGTCTCCAACGCGGCCGCAGCCGGGTAGATCGCGGTGTCACCGATGACTTCCTGGTCCAGAAGCTCCTGGGAAGCCTTGTTGCCGTTGGCGAAATAGACGTAGTTGGAAGCCTTTGCCATGACATCCGGGCGCATGATGTAGTTGATGAACTTGTGCGCATTATCGGTATGCGGCGCATCCTTCGGGATCGCCATCTGGTCGAACCACATCAGGGCGCCTTCGACCGGAGTGGAATAGCTTATCTCGACGCCGTTGTCGGCTTCGGCCGCACGGTCGCGGGCTTGCAGGACATCGCCGGACCAGCCGACAGCGATGCAGATGTCACCGTTTGCCAGGGCATTGATGTATTCGGAGGAGTGAAATTTCTGGATGTAGGGGCGAATCGCCATCAGTACGTCATTGGCCTTTTCGATGACCTTCGGATCATGGCTGTTCGGATCTTCGCCGATATAATTCAGAGCCGCCGGGATTATCTCTTCGCTGGCATCCAGCAAGAAAACGCCGCAATCGGCGAATTTTGCAAGAATCTCGGGATCGAAGATCAGCTTCCAGGAGTCCACCGGCGCATCGGGCATCCGTTCCGCGATTTTCTTGACGTTGTAGCCAATCCCCGTGGTGCCCCACATGTAGTTGATCGAGTAGGCGTTACCCGGATCGTAAATAGCCGTGCGCTTGCTGACGACATCCCACATATTGCCGAGATTGGTAAGCTTGGACTTGTCCAGTTTCTGGAAGACACCAGCTTGAATCTGACGGGAGAGAAAACCTCCGGTGGGCACAACGACATCATAACCGGTGCCACCCGCAAGCAGTTTGGTTTCCAGGATGTCGTTGGAATCGAAGACATCGTAGACGACCTTGATACCGGTCTCTTTTTCGAAGTCCTCCAGGATGCTCTCGTCGATGTAATCGGACCAGTTGTACACGTTTACGACCGCATCCTGGCTCCAGACCGGTGCGGTGGAGCCGGCAACGAAAAGTGCGGCGAGCACCGATTTATGCAAGAATTTCATCTATCTTTTCCCTGTTTCGTTAAGCATTAAGCCTTGTGACTCGTAGTTGGCAGCCGGTTTGCATTTTCCTGATTTCAGGCCGGGCGCACCCTTCTGTCAATCTCTCTGGCGATCCAAAGCGATTTTTTTGGCGAATTTTCAGCTATTAACGCACGACTATATTACAAATTACGACATTTCCGACAATCGCCCTCGCGTGCTACTCTAAAGGATCAGACACAAAATGATCACATCCTTTCGGCTTTGTTTACTTGTAGGGGTAGGGTGTTGCTCTGAGGCGACTCAGGCGGGAAAACCTGCCTTAAGGTCCAGATCGGGTAGGAAATGCGGACAAGGATGTTGAATCGAAGTATAAACAGGCGACATAAGTAGGTCACAGCGACTGAAAGTCGAGATTTGGATTATGATTCGTCCTTGGGCCGTAGTAGGGCTGGTTTTTCTCTTGGTGCCCGGTTGTGCTCAATTTGATTTTCCGGGCCCCAATCCTGAAGAAGTACAGGCTTCGATCGAGTCCGACTCGACCGTGCCGATAGACCTGTCCGAAGGCAAGGCAATGGAGGATGCTATTACGTGGCAGATTCCAACACCACCGCCACCGCGTCGAAAGCCTGATTCCGTTATGAAATCCCAGGCGGTGGAAGAAGCCGATCCGGATATGCTGATCGGGTTGAACTTTCATGTGACGCGGGCTTTGCTTGGTGAACCGTCTCTCCAGACGGATGTGTCGCCGGCAAAGATTTGGACCTACAATGGCCAGAAGTGCATGTTGAACGTCTTTTTCTATCCAAGTGTCGAGGGCGGTGCATTCCGGCTTTTGACATACGAAGCGAAAGGCGGCGAGCAGGCGGTGGAAAAGGCCGGTGCCCAGGCGAAGACGACAAAACCGCAAGCGGTACAATTGCAAAGTAAAACCGAGAGTTCCGAAGAGCAGTCTCAAGACAAGATCGTTGCCTTCACCAGAAGCTGTTTCTCTGAATTGCTGCGCGAAGCGGAGCAAAAGCGTGAGACGGATCGTCTGAAGCAAGCGCAGCGAGCCTCTGAGAGCGATCAATCACAGGACAAGGAGCCGCCGCTGGCGGAGTAGCGAATGGGTCAACCAATGATTATTGAGGCAACTTATCCAAGAGTTGTTATCGTGGACGACGACGATCTGTTTCGTGAGTCGCTTGGATTGAATCTGGCTGAGGAAGGTTACGAGGTCGTCGATTTTCCAAGCGGAGATTCTGCGCTGAACTACCTTCTGAATGAGGAGGCGGCCGACGCAATCCTGCTCGATTGGCGTATGCCGGGCCTTGATGGCCTTGCGGTGCTGCGCAGATTGCGTGAGGCCCGCCTGCAGACGCCGGTTATTTTTCTGACCATGCTCAGCGATGAAATCTACGAGGAAGCGGCCCTTAAGTGGGGCGCGGTGGATTTCATCGACAAGTCACGGCGGCTGCCCATTATCCTGCAGCGTCTTAAAATCATTACCGAAGGGGCTAAGCCGTCATCCGCCCAACTGGCATCGGCTGAAGGAAGTTCAACAGGTTTCAAGCGGGGGCCGTTGGAACTGCGCGACAATATCAATCGTGCATTCTGGAACGACCAGCAGATCGATCTGACCTTGACGGAATTCGCCATCGTCCGGTTCCTGGCGACGCAGTCCGGCGGCGATGTGTCGTATCGTCAGATATACGACATTGTACACGGCAAGGATTTTGTCGCCGGCTATGGGACCGACGGGTTCCGAGCCAACGTACGATCCTTTATCAAGCGGATACGCAAAAAGTTCCGTGACGTCGATGACAGTTTCGACAGGATCGAGAATTATCCGGGTTTCGGTTATCGCTGGCGTGATGAAGAAGGTGAGACCACGTCCGGGGTGTACGGGGCTGGCTGATTATGGCGCGAGTGGAAGAGGCGCCTGTGCTGACGGGAGCGATCTCTAAGCGACCGTCGTCGCTATGGCGCCTGTTCCACTCCGTTGTCGGCAAATTCATCCTGATGCTGATTGTGTTCGTGACCGTTCCGGTCATGCTTTACACGGAATTCCGTCAGGCGGATCATGATCGCCAGACGCTGATTCTCAAGAGCGTGCGCGAACAGGGACGGATCATTGCCGAGAGCCTGCGACCGCTTATCGAGCGCGAGGGGCCCTCTCCCCTGCCGGAACTCAACAGGGAGGTAAAACGCTACGCGACCGCGCAAAGCGGTGTGAAGGTGCTGTTTCGTCCTGCCGAGGAGGCGCGCGCACAGGCATTCTACTTCGTGGCTGCCGAACCCACGCTGGCGGCGGCTGAGCTTGCCGTGGAGCGCGACAGTCTGGTTGAGCGCGGGGTGTTCGACAATCTGGTTCAGAGCTGCCAGGTGGAGTCGCCCATTGCCCTGCGCCATCAGCGTCCAAGCGGCAAGGAAGAGCTGCTGACGTCCATTACCGCGATAACTACCAAGGCCGGATGCTGGGCCATTATCACCACCCATTCCACCGGCGCATTTCTGGGCACCTCAATCGGCCAACCCTACTGGAAAACGCTGGAAGTTCGTCTTGCCGCAATTATCTATCTGGCGATGGCGGCGCTGACCATCGGCCTGTTCGTCAGTATCTGGCGCGGCCTGATGAATTTTCGGGACCTTGCCCGGGACATCCGAATCGGACGGCTGGAAGGCGCAAACTTCTCGGTTCGGAACAAGGTGCCCGAGCTGGCGCTGGTGGCGGAAGAATTCGACCGGATGACATCGTCTTTGCAGAATTCCGCCGACAGCATTCGTCTGGCGGCAGAAGACAACGCCCATGCCTTCAAGACACCGATCGCGATCATGCGCCAGTCGCTGGAACCTCTGAAGCGCATCGTTCCCTCCGATAACCCCAGGGGACAAAGAGCGCTCGATGTCATCGAGGAATCGGTCGACAGGCTGGACCATCTGGTCTCCAGCGCCCGGCGACTCGACCAGGCAACGGCGGAACTTCTGGATCCCCCGCGGCACGCGGTCGATCTGTCACAGCTGGTTGAGCGTATGCTTGCGGCTTACGTCAATACCTTCGACAGCCGCAGCATTGTCCTCGAGACCAGGATAGAAAAAGGCGTGATCGTACGTGCGGGCGAAGACCTGCTCGAGACCGTGATCGAAAACGTCATCGATAATGCTATCGAGGCTTCGCCGCGCGGGACCACGGTGATCGTCGAACTGCATCGCGAACAGTCCTGGGGGCGGCTGGTCGTGAGCGACCGCGGTCCCGGCGTGCCGTCGGGTGACCTGGACCGTATTTTCGAGCGTTACGTCTCATTGCGTCCGCAACAGCTGGCACCGCCGGCAAGTTCCGTAGTGTCCGGAAAGAAGCGGACATCGAGCCCGGATTCGGAAGACCACAGTCCGCATCTGGGAATCGGCTTGTGGATCGTTCGCCGGAATCTCCAGGCGATCGGCGGCCACGTTCAGGCGGAAAACCGCAAGGACGGCGGGCTTTCGATGATCCTGCGTCTGCCGATTGCGGCGTAACAAAAACCCTCATCACCGACTTCTTATCTCTCCGGCGAAGTAGGGATTTGTTAAACATGATTAATTCATGTACCAGCCCTGACACAACGTTGGGGGGTCCAGTGACACACAATTCACTCACCTACGAGTTCGGTCTGCAGGCTAGGCTCCCTAAATCAATTCGGGACGTTTCCCGTACGGTAATTCTAGCAGGGGATTTTAGCAGATATGATGGCAGCGGTCGCGGAAGCTTATAAAACAGAAACACCGGAATTTGCCGGATTTAGCTATCCGAGCACCGGGCATTTTCTATGTGATCTTGACGACACATTGCGCCGTGTACGCGGGGTCAGATTGCGTCTCAGCCTCTGCAGGGTGGATTTTCCTCTCGGGCAGGAAACCACCCTGGAGCTTGCCGGGGCCGTGGACGATCCTTCTCTGATCGCCGGTTACGATGCCTGCGGGCGTCTGCTGATACTCTTCATCGGGCCACGTCCCGACGGCGCGAGAGGCGATGCGGTTGCCTTTACGACCATCATGTCGAAGCTGCGTAATGTGATGTCTCGCGACTGCGGGCAAATGAGCGCAGAAGGCGGGCGAATCGTGACCGTGCACAGCTGGTCGGACGTTTTCTCCGATGCCAGGTCCATTCTTGCAGAACTCGATCAAGCGGCGGTTATTCCCCTTGCCGCGGTGATGGCGCACGCCGCCTGAAATTGCTCCCTCGGGCGAAAGCGCATCCCGCCAGTCCGGGGGGCTTTCGCCACATAGGCTCCTGATTACAGGATTATCGGAACGATAAATCGCCAAAGGCGATTCCATCCAAACCGGGTCTACTCTAGCGGACTGCCGGTTCTCCCAATTCGCCAATACTGTGTTTCAGAGCCGGATAAGCGACTCCGAGCGTTACCGCACGCGCGACCATCAGAGTCATGAACGACAGCCAGAGACCGTGATTCCCCAGCAGCGGAACCAGCAGGTAACAGCTGACCGGAAAAATCATGAGCGAGATCGCCATGGTGCTACGCATGGCGGCGGTCCGGGGCGCGCCGATAAACAATCCGTCGAGAAGATAGCTCGGGGCGGAAAGAATCGGCGAGACAATCATCCAGGGCATATAGATGAACGCCGTTTTCAAGACCTCGTCGATGTTTGTGAACAGCCCAGGAATCTGCTCGCCGAACACCGCATAGATGGAATTGTGGACAAGTCAGGATCCTGCCGGACTGAATTTGCCCGTGCCGATTGTGTCTTTGCGCAGCCTGTGGCCCTGCGCCCACCGACAGCCGCCTCAAGGCGGGATGCCACGATAACATTGATCTTGTCTTATTGCGGCAAGAAGCAGCGCTTAAGCTTGCAAAGAGGGGGGTGTATTCGGCAACATGCCGCGCTTGCGGTCAGGAAGGTTCTTTCCGGGGCCGATCCAACATCGTGCAACAGCTTACTCGCGGTATCATATAGATGAACATTCAGCACCCTTATCTCATGTTTCTCGGCGATGCGCCGGACCGGCTTGCCGCCAAGACGGCTCAGGGCGTCGCGGACTGGCGCCCGGAATGGTGCCTGGGCCAGTTGCGTATGGAAGGCTGCAACGCCGATCTGAACCTGCCGGACATGACCATGGAGCAGGCGGCGGAAGCCGGTATCAAGACGGTCATCGTAGGGGTTGCCAATCGTGGCGGGAAGATTTCCGGGCCTTGGATCGCTCTGCTCGAACGGGGTCTGGAGCTCGGAATGGATATCGCAGCGGGGTTGCACAACCGTCTCACCGACGTGCCGGCCCTTCGTGCCGCTGCAGAACGTCACGGGCGGTCGCTGTTCGACGTGCGCCATCCTCGCGAGACCTATACTGTTGCGTCCGGCAAGAAGCGCAGCGGCAAGCGTGTGCTGGCGGTCGGAACGGACTGTTCCGTGGGCAAGATGTACACCACGCTCGCACTGGAGAAGGAGATGCGGGCGCGTGGGTGGAAGGCTGACTTCCGCGCTACCGGTCAGACCGGGATCTTTATCGCCGGTAGCGGCGTTTCGATCGATGCCGTGGTCGCCGATTTCATTTCCGGTGCAGTGGAGGCGATCAGCCCGGCGAACGATCCCGACCACTGGGATCTGATCGAGGGTCAGGGGTCGTTGTTCCATGCCTCGTACGCCGGTGTCAGCCTCGGGCTGATCCATGGCGCCCAGGCCGATGCGCTGGTGCTGTGCCATGAGCCGACGCGTGCACATATGCGCGGTCTGCCAGAGTACAAGCTGCCGACCCTGGAGGCCTGTATGGCCGCAAATCTCGCAGCGGCGCAGCTGACAAACCCGGAAAGCAGATTTGTCGGGATTGCGGTCAACACCTTCCACATGCCCGCTGACGAGGCCGAGCGCTACCTAAAGGAAACCGAGGACCGGCTAGGATTGCCGGCTGTCGATCCCGTCCGCAACGGCGTAGCGCGGATCGTGGATCAGTTGAAATAAAGACGGCGGGAGAGATCGGACAGTGACCCTGGGAAACATCCAACTCGAAGTCCGGCGCGAGAACTGGCCGATTGCCGGTAAGTTCACCATCTCGCGCGGCAGCAAGACAACGGCGGAAGTCGTCGTCGTCGAGCTCACCTGTAATGGCAAGCTTGGCCGGGGCGAATGCGTGCCCTATGCACGCTATGGCGAGACGGTCGAAGGGGTGATCGCACAGGTCGAGACCCAGCGCGATGCCCTGATGACGGGACTGGATCGTGAATCTCTGCAAAAGACGCTGCCGCCCGGTGCGGCCCGCAATGCGCTGGATTGTGCCTTCTGGGATCTGGAGGCAAAGACGAGCGGCAAGCGGGTCTGGGCGCTGGCCGGACTGCCCGAGCCGGTGCTGGTCACGACGGTTTATACCCTGTCGCTCGATACCGCGGAAAATATGGGGGCCGCTGCCGCACGTAATGCCGACAGGCCGCTGCTCAAGCTCAAGCTTGCTGGTCCCGAGGATCTGGCTCGGGTGCGCGCGGTCCGGGCCGCGGCGCCGGGCGCGAAAATCGTCGTGGATGCCAACGAAGGCTGGACCCTCGATCAGTACGTTGCCTTCGCACCGGAACTGGCCGGACTTGGAGTGGCGATGATCGAACAGCCGCTGCCTGCCAGCGAGGACGCCGGTCTGGCCGATGTGGCTCATCCGGTTCCGGTCTGTGCTGACGAGTCCTGTCACGACACGGCCTCGCTGGCGGATCTGGCGGGTCGTTACGACATGATCAACATCAAGCTGGACAAGACCGGCGGCCTGACCGAGGCCCTGCGCCTGAAGCGGGCGGCGCAGGAGATGGGAATGGAGATCATGGTCGGCTGCATGATCGCAACGTCGCTCTCCATGGCTCCGGCCATCGTGGTGGCGCAGGGTGTCGCGGTGGTCGATGTCGATGGCCCGCTGTTGCTGGCTGAAGACCGGCCCGATGGACTCTTCTTCGACGGCAGTCTGGTGTCGCCGCCGCAGCCGACGCTCTGGGGGTGAGCCGGGCAGCTGTCCGGGCCTGGGAGGGGTGACGTGATGATCGGCGTTTTTGATTCCGGAGACGGCGGCCTGACCGTTCTCAAGGCGCTGGTGGAACGACTGCCGGAGCAGGACTTCCTGTATCTGGGCGATCACGCCAGAGCGCCCATTGGCGGCCGCGATCCGGAAGACATCTATAATCTGACGGTTTCCAACGTCGATTTCCTCTTTGATAAGGGCTGCCGGCTGGTGCTGCTCGCCTGCAATACCGCTTCCGCGGTTGCCTTGCGGCGCCTGCAGCAGACCTGGCTGCCGGGGCGCGATAGCGTGCTTGGCCATCCGGGACGGCGGGTGCTCGGTGTTCTTGTTCCCGTAGTGGAGGCGATCGCGAAGGTTCCCTGGCATGTCATCGCGGCGAAGTCCGAAGCAGGCACCCTCTCCGCTACAGCATCCAGATCCGCAGCCGGGGCCAGGGCAGGGGCTGGGGCCGGGGCTGGGGTCGGGACTGCACCCGAACCCTCCGTGGTCGCGATCTTCGCCACCCGCCGGACGGTGGAAAGTGGCGCCTATCCTCTGGAAATCGCCTTGCGCGCGCCGCAGGTGGAAGTGATCCAGCAGGCCTGCCCTCATCTGGTGGCAAGGATTGAAGCCGATGCGCCCGAAAGTGAACTGAACGCCATGGTCCGGGACGACGTGGACGCGCTACTGGTGGCAATGGCGGGCCGGATTCCCGATACGGCGGTGCTGGGTTGCACCCATTATCCGCTTGTGGCCACGGCTTTCGCGGCGGCCTTGCCGGGCTCTGTCAGGTTGCTGGACCAGCCGACACTGGTTGCAGAAAGCCTTGCAGGCTATCTACAACGTCATAAAGAGTTCGGCGGCACGGGCGATGGCGGTGCGAAGGCCGGCCCTGCTCAGGCCTCCAGTCTGCGCTTCCTCACCACTGGCGCGGTCGATCTGGCAAGCGCCCGGGCCAGCCGTTTTTTCGGCCGCCCGGTCACTTTCGAAGGCTGCTCTTTCTAGATCGGATCCGGTGCGACGGATCGCCGCCGCAGGCGATTCCATCCAAACCGGAACTGATCTAGGGTCTTGCCGCTCTCTGGCTGCGGCGTCTCCGTCCGGACTGAAACCGTGTGAGACGGGTGCGTGGAAAGGCTGAGACCTGACGGAGCAGGTCGAAGACCCGGTGGATCGATGTGCCCGGCTTTTTGCTTAAAGTCGTTGATGCGGGACTATCGTAATGATCGATCAGGTTTTCCGCTGCAGTCGCTGGATCGCGATCCGCCGCGAGGCTCAGGAGCCAGGCGAAGACCTGCTGTTCCGCCGAGCCGCGGAACCTGTCGCCGGCCGCCACGGCCTCGGCGATGACATGCGAAGGGTCGTCAAAAGATGGATTTGAAGCGTTTGCTTCAAGTTCGGATAAGCGAAACTCTGCCATACAATCCTCCCCGGCACACCCCGTCCGGTCTTTGGTTGTGTCAAGTGTTGGCAGGTCTCCTGGCTTGCGGATCTCTGCGTTTCGCCGGCCTTCCCAGATTTGATCCAGTGGCCATTCGCGTGGCGAAACGCTCTCCGTTTACAGTTGCGGGGGCAGCTTCGGCTTAATTTCTTCCAGTATTGTCTGGAGGAGCATTACCGAATTCCCGTTTTAATCCCCGATGAAGGGGAACCAACACAGCGAGGCTTCAGATTACGTTGCGCTGCACAGATGTCAATTGCTCTTCAAGCGGTCTTCGGTCTGGCTTGGCCGTATCAGGGATGCCGCAGCAGGTTCAGACGGCTTGGGGCCGTGAAGTGATAGGCGCCATCCTTAAAGTTTCCGGCGGCTTCGAAGGCCTTGCGCAGTTTTTCGTCTTGCGATTCGACGGCCGCGCGACGTTCCGGGTCCACCGCAATGATGCCATCCCGGCAGGCCTCGAAGCTGTCATAGCGCCGCGGTGCGCTATAGGTCAGCTCCCGGTGTTCCGAGACGGCCGGCGTCTCGGCCGCGGCGAGAATGGCTTCGTAGGCCCGGGCGCGGACATTGGTTTCGTCTTCGATCGGCTTCATCATTTCGAAAAAAGCCCCCTCGGCGAGAGGTTCTAATATGTAGACTTCGCCTTCGGACCTGAGCAGGCGCATGGCTTCTGCGATGGCTTTCGGCTGGTCATCGACGGGGACGTGATGAAGAGAGTTGAAGAAGATCACGGCATCGAAACTTGCGTCCTCGAAAGGCAGATCCTGCCCGACGCCCAAAATATAATCCTCGTCTCCGGCTGGCGTTGCGGCTCTGGCGCGCGCAAGCTGTCCTTCGGAAGTCTCCATTCCGGTCACCCGGGCGCCTTCACGGGTCATGAAGCGGACCAGGCCGCCGTCACCGCAACCGATATCGAGAATGCGCTGCCCTTTGAGCGGCAGGATACCGCGCATGACTTCGGTGTGCTTTCGAGGTCTCTGTTCCATGGGTTGTCCTTCTATCAGCAGCTTCTCTTACAGTGCGGCGACCGCAGTGCAAAGCTGCGCGATTTCCTCATCCGTATTGTAGTAGTGGACGCTGGCGCGAAGGATATCGCTCAGGCCACGCCGTTCCATGTCGATGCGGGTCGACATGATGGTCGAATTTGAAAGATTGATGTTCTGAGAATGCAGAGCTGCTCTGGCTTGGGGTGCGCTGATGCCGTCTTTGACGAAGGTCACGATCCCGCATTTCGCGGCGCCGATATCGGTCACGGTAACGTTGGGGATTTCCGTCAGCGCCGCGCGCAGTCTGTCCGCCAGCATGACAACCCGGCTCTCGATGGCGTCAATGCCCCATGACAGGGCATAATCCACCGCCGCGCCGAGCCCGAGGACTGCGGCGTAGTTGAACTCCCAGTTCTCGAAGCGCCGGGCGTCGCCGCGCAGCTCGTAGCGGTCCCGCGCCACCCAGATGGCAGCATGGTTGTCCAGAACCGGCGGTTCTATCTTGTCGAGTACAGACTTGCGGACATAGAGGAAGCCGCTGCCGCGCGGCCCGCGCAGATATTTCCGGCCGGTTGCAGACAGGAAGTCGCAGCCGATCTCCTTGACGTCCAGGGCGATCTGGCCCGGTGACTGGCAGGCGTCGAGCAGATAAAGGATTCCGTTGTCGCGTGCAATGCGGCCGACGTCCGCTGCCGGGTTCACCAGCCCGCCGTTGGTCGGTACGTGGGTGATGGCGATCAGCTTGACCTTCGCGTCGATCATCTGCGCCAGGGCTTCGACATCGAGCTGACCGTTGCCGTCGCTGGGGACGACGTCGATGATCGTGCCCTTTTCGCGGGCGACCTTCAGGTAGTTGATGTAGTTGCTGGAATACTCGGCCTCGGTGGTCAGAATCCGATCGCCGGGTCGCAGATCCAGGGCATAGAACGCCTGACACCAGCCGACGGTCGCATTCTCGACCAGAGCAACTTCCTCGCGGCCGCAGTTCAGCAGCCGGGCGATGGAGTCGTAACAGGCATCGATCTTGTCGCTGACCTTGTTGGCCGCTTCGTAGCCGCCGATGCAGGCTTCCAGCTGAATATGCGCGATCTGCGCGTCGATCACCGTCTGTGGCATCAGGGCCGCGCCGGCGTTGTTGAAATGAATGACTTCCCGGCATCCCGGGGTTTCCGCTCGGGCGCGCGCTATATCCATGATCCGTCTCGCTCGCTGACTTCTGCTGATATCAGCGGTAATGACATAAAACGGCGCGTCTTTACAGGGGGCAGTTGCCGCTGCGCAGTGGTGCCCGCAGTCCGCGTCGTTCCGTCATTCCGGACCTCGGGGGCTCCCGCCGGCTATTGTCGATGCTTTTTCGCGAAGTGTCTGTCTTTGACGTTCGCGGCTGTCCGGCTTATCGCCACACGCCCGCTGAGGGAGAGGCGGGCTGATCTGTGGAGGGGCGCGTGAGCGTTGCCTGTTGCCGGCTTTTTTGCGCTTGCCGCTTTGCGATCTGTATCGCCCTCTGCTGCCGGTTTTCTTCGTGCCGCTCGGCCCGCCAGGCCTGGAAGACCTTGCGCCGATATTTGTGTGCGAAGGCGATGGTTTTCGAGTGGTAGTCGCCGATGGCTCGGGTCCAGGAACCGGCTTTGCGGCGCAATTCTTCCAACAGGGTAGCTGCATAGGCGGTGTTGTGGCGCGGGTCGAAGGCCTGCTCCAGAGAATCGAAAGCATCGGCGTGGTAATAGAGGTTGATCTGCATGCAGCCGACGTCGATGTTTTTGATGCCGCGGGCGCGCAGGGATCTGACTTCAGCGATGGCCGCCGCCTTGCTGGGCAAATACCGCCCCTTGCCCTCGGCCATGACCGTCCAGGGCCAGGCAAGATTTGCCTTGGATTCAGCGTGCCAGCGCCCGGACTCGACCTTGGATATGGCCGTCAGAAGGTGCGGTGGCAGCTCAAGTTGCGTCTCGGCTGCGCGGATATGCGTGGGACAGACCGCCCAGATATCGTCGATTGCGCCTGGCTCGGCGGCCTGGAGAGCTTTCGATTCCCCAGACAGCAAGCCAAAAAGCAGGCCCAGAAGCAGAATTGACAGGCCGGCGATGCGTGTCGGGTCTTTGCCAAAGCTGTGGGGCAAGAGCGGTCGGCTCATTGATTGAGGCTTTCTAACGATTCGCGGCAGATGCAAAAAACAGGATTTCATCGCGGTCACTCCTTGCCAAGATCATCAGCAAGCCGCGTGCCAGTAATTTTATTTCATGACGGCCTTTGGAAACGATCTGAAATTTTGATTCTCCGGGGAATTTTCTCACAAGAGTGCGCTGCAGCAGATAACTAAGCATATTAATTGTATACGAATGATTGTTTTTGAATATATCGAGAAAAATCAATGCTATGCAAATTTGTGTTTGCAATCTCTTGCCGGATCGTCCTATTGTGCAGTGCGGCATGGATTGAGGACGCCCGTTCTTGATCCCCCGCACGCCCATAGGGCGTTTCCTCCCTAAACTTGGACCGTGCGTAAGCACGGTCCCTTTTTTTGCTTTTTTGAGCCTGGCATGATTCACCGGCTGTAAAACTGTGACCGGGAGCCGAAAAGCATCGCCGTTAAGGCACCGGGGCTTCAGAGCCTCCAGAAATCCCGGTCGAACATCACCAGAAGTGTGAGAATCTCCAGGCGTCCTGCCAGCATGGCCACGATCAGCGCCCATATGGCAGGTTCCGGCAGCGCCTGGAAGTTACCGGCAGGGCCGATGATTGTTCCCATGCCGGGACCCACGTTTGTAATCGCGGTCACGCTTGCCGAGTAGGCGGTGACGATGTCCAGTCCCATCATGGATAGAAGGACGGTAAAAAAAGCGATGGTCGCGACAAAAACCGACAGAAACGCGAGAACGGACATGGGGACTTCAACGGGAAGAATCTGGCCGTTGTATTTCAGCGGTATCGATCTGTTGGGAGAAAACAGGCGTTTCAGGTGGGCGCGCACAAAGATTACAAGAACCTGATAGCGATAGATTTTGACGGCGCCCGACGTCGAGCCGGAACAGCCGCCTATAAACATCAGAACCAGAAACGCCCCCACGGCGCCCGGGCCCCAGGCGGTATAGTCGGCGGAAGCAAAACCCGTCGTGGTGACCACCGACGTAATATTGAATGATGTCAAGGTAATGGCCTCGAATAAGCCGATGTCCTGATGGGCCATCAGCCAGAAGGCCAAAGCGATGCTGGAGAAAGCCAGGAAAAGTACGAAGGCGCGGACCTGTTGATCCACGAACAGCGCGCGCAGGTTCCCCATGGTCATTTTTACATAGAGAATGAACGGCAGTGCCCCGCAGATCATGAAAAAGATCGCCGCCCAGTGCAGGCTCGGTTCCTTGAAGAAACTGAACGAAGCGTCGTGTGTTGAGAAGCCGCCGGTCGACAATGTAGACATGGCATGGGTGAGCGCGTCGAAACCGGACATGCCGAGGAGAAAATAGACCAGCGCGCAGGCCATCGTCAGTACCGTGTAAATGCCGCCGAGCAGCAACGCGGTTCTCATGGTCGAGCCCATGTTGTCGGCATCGGTACCCGAGCTTTCGATCTTGAACAGCTGCATACCACCGATTCGCAGAAACGGCAGTATCAGCACGGCGATGGCGATAACGCCGATGCCCCCAATCCACTGAAGAATGGCCCGCCACAGCAGGATGCCCGGCGAAAGCGTATCCAGATTGGTCAGAACGGTGGATCCGGTGGTGGTGATGCCTGACATGGTTTCGAACATGGCGTCGGAAAAGCTGATTCCGACCGCAAGAAACGGGATTGCGCCGATAAGGGCCACCAGAACCCAGCCGATCGCGATAATGAGAAACGCCTGCCGGAAATTAAGCTTCTGGGGCCTGCTCGCAAGAGTCGAAAGGATGATGAGAACGCCCATGAAACCCGCAATGACCGCGGTCCGGGCAAAGCCTATCCAGTCATTGCTACCGTAGGCCAGGTCAGCGGCGGTCGGTATGAGCAGCATCGAGCCGACCAGGAGGACAACCCACCCAAGCACATGAAAAGACGCATGAATCCCAAACATCGGACCTACCGGAAAAGTTATGACGAGCGAAACCTTGGCTCTTCAGATTGAACCATTATGGTTCGAGGCGGGCGAATCAACCTGCTTTACTCTTCAATGGATAGGGGCGCAAACCCATTCGAAGCTTTACCGGAAGCCTTTCCCGTCAACGCCGGTTCACATCATGTCCGCTCTCGACCGGAAGCCCCTGCTTGCACCGCAAGCGCGTCTTTCGTTCTTTCTCCGGGCAGTTTCTTTCCATTGCACCTGAAACATCCTGCTTTTAACCGGCTGTGTATCGGAAGAGGCGCGCAAACATGGGCTGCCACCCGGATCCTTTGATCTCTGCCGGTTGGTCAGTGTGCCGCTTCAGGGGTCTTCGGAAGCGCGCGCTTTCAGTCTCCAGGGGGCGTTTCCGCCTGATCGGGGTTGGTCCCGTCTCCTTCGCCGATCCCGCGCTGCATGATCACGCTGTCGATCCAACGGCCGAACTTGAAGCCCACGGATTTCAACTGCCCGGCGTGCCGGAAGCCGTGCTTTTCGTGCAGACGGATTGAACTCTGGTTGCCGCTGTCGCCGATAACGGCAACCAGCTGCCGGTAACCAAGGGCAGTGCAACGCTGGATCAGCGTGTTCATCAGGGCCGAGCCGACGCCGCGGCCGACTGCTTCCGGCGTGACATAGACCGAATTCTCCAGCGAAAAGCGATAGGCCGGACGCGGGCGGTAGGGGCCGGCATAGGCATAGCCCATGATCCGGTTTTCGCTTTCAGCGACCAGGAAGGGAAGGTTGCTGTCCCGGATGGTCTGATACCTGCGGGTCATTTCGGTGATGTCGGGCGGCACCTGTTCAAAGGAGCCCAGGCCGTTCAGGACGTGGTGCGCATAGATCTTTTGAATCTGCACAATGTCGTCGGACGTTGCATCGCGTACGAGGACGCTGGTGTTTGGACTGCCTGTCATATTGCAGCTTTCCGGTGTCTGATTGGTGAAGAGATTAGAGGGCATCAATTCTCGCTGTGAAGCGCCTATTCCGCGGCGATCGCAGGGTTCAGATCTGACGCTTCGAGCTGTCCCAGCCGTTCAATCAATGTCCGCGTCTGCGCTGCAAGCCTCGGCAGATGAGAGCCGCGGCGCAGGCTGGCTTCGTCCATGTAGATATCGCGTGAAATTTCAATCTGCAGGGCATGGACGGCATTGGCGGGACAGCCATAGTGCGTGGTTATGAAGCCGCCAGCGTAAGGCTTGTTCAGATTAACGCGGTAACCGAAGCCGCGCAGCACCGATGCCGCGCAGCCGGTTACGGCCGCGCTGCAACTCTCGCCGTAGTGATTGCCGAGGACGAAATCGATGCGGTTTGAAATGCCCGGGTTGCCGGGCGCAGAGGCGAACGAGGGCATGGAGTGACAATCGATGACGATGCAGTAACCGAAACGCTCGACCGTTTGTGTGATCAGGGATTTCAGGGCCGCATGGTAGGGGTGATAGCACAGCCGGATCCGCTGCTCGACTTCCGCAAAAGACAGTTTGCTGCGATAGATATCGATGCCGTTGCCCACAACTCGCGCGATCGTCCCCAGACCTGCGGCGATTCGCGGGGAATGGGTGTTGACGAAGCTTGGCAACGGGTCCTCGAACATCGTGGGGTCAAGCTCGAAGGCTTCCCGGTTCACGTCAACATAAGCCCTTGGAAACAAAGCTTTTAGAAGCGGCGCGCCGCAGTCCGGAACTGCGCTGAAGACCTCGTCGACGAAACTATCCTCGGAGCGCCTTAACGTTGTCGGGTCAAGCCGGGATCTGGCCACGAAGTCAACCGGGTAGTGGCTTCCGCTATGCGGCGACGAGAAGACCAGCGGGATCGTCTGCTCCCGGGGCATGAGGATCTGATGCGCGCAGAGGGTGCCGCTCTCGGATGTTTCCCTGGGATTTGGGGCTGGCCATATCTTTTGAACCACGAAAAAACCTATATATTACTGATCTGTAATCGCCAAACCGGCCCGAATTCCGGTGCCCGGGATAAGCCTTTTGTTGCCAACACCGCCGGGTACTGTTTTTATGCTGACGAAACCGGATCGGTTTACGTCTGCTTGATATGTTAAAGACAATTTAGTGGATATGACATAGGTTACGTTCTCATTGGTCTGTTGGTGCGTTCAAGCCTTTACGGGCTGTGTCAGCTTAACCGGGAGTTAACGATGTTCTGGCGGCTGCCGCGCAGAACCACAGGGCAGGGCGACGCAGGGCACGATGGCGCAGATTTTATTGGCTGAAGATGACGACTCCATGCGGGATTTTCTGGCAAAGGCACTTCGCCGCGCCGGCCATGATGTTCTTGCCGTCGGCGATGGCCTCGATGCCATGGAAAGTCTGACCCAGTCGCCGATTGATCTGCTTCTGGCCGACGTCGTGATGCCGGGGCTCGATGGGATCGAACTCGCGCGCCGGGCGGCCCAGGAACAGCCAGGTATCAAGGTCATGTTCATTACCGGATTTGCTGCTGTTGCCCTGAAAAATCGTGAGCAGGCGCCTAAAGGTGCCCGGGTTCTCTCCAAACCATTTCATCTGCGCGAGCTGGTCGACCAGATCGAAGTCATGCTAAGCGCCTGATTTCCTTTTCAAATCAAGTTAACACCCGTTTCGGCGGTCCCGGTTTCCGGTCAGGATTCCGCTGGTTGCGGCCACACTGATTATTGCTTTTCCGGCATAAGGTCAGACGGTGCGTCGACCTGACGATCCTCCGGTGTGATTTATCCATTCCGAAGCGATGCCAGCTCAGGAGCGTCGAAGTTTATCAGACCATGACCTAGAGGCTTGCAAATGCATTCTGATGATGTTACTTCGCCGCTCATCAACGTCGTTTGATGGCGTCTGGTGACTTCAGACGGCCCAGTTTTACGGGCCGTGGGCACAGCGGATATCCTCTGCTGGAGCCGAACTTCGGAATGGGCGTATAGCTCAGCGGGAGAGCGCCTCGTTGACATCGAGGAGGTCCCTGGTTCAATCCCAGGTACGCCCACCATTCCTTTCAGACCGTATCATGACTGCCGCAGCCGCGCGGTGATTGCTTGCCGTTCCCTGGATCAGATCCGGTTTCGATGAAGTCACCTCCGGCGATCCGTCGTACCAGCGAATCTGATCGAACTATATGATTTAGTTGTGATTTAGTGTGGATTCACACGTTACGCCGAAACCACGAAGTGGTTACGACAAAATATGATCCTCTCTGACCTGGCAGATCGCTTTTTCCCCGAGTCAGGCCACCGGCTTGAAATAGTCCGGATTTTCGCGCTGAAGGATCTCGATCCGGCCGACGGTGCCAGCCAGATGAGTGCGAACGGCTTCCTGCGCGGCCAGCATGTCGCCTGTTTCGATCGCGTTGAGGATCGCGTTGTGTTCGGTCATAATCGCGCGCATCTTGCCCTCTTTGGGCAAGTCGAGCCGACGGGCGCGTGCCAGATGCCCCGCCTTGGCCTTGAGCATGATGTGCAGGTTCAACTGGCCGATTCCGGCGAAGAGAGTCCGATGAAAGGCTTCATCGAGTTCGTCGAACATTTCGGCTTCATCGATTCTGCCCACCAGAGCCTCCTGCATCGTGAGAATTGTCCTGGCCTTGCTCAATACGGCAGGGTCGGCTGACTGCGCCAGGCGGCGCATGACCTCGGTTTCGACCGCAACCCGCAGAAAATGGGCCTCGTAGAGCTGGGCAATGTCGATCTTGGTGACCACTGTCCGCGATTGCGGGTAGATCCTGATGAGCCCGTCCTGCTCGAGCCGCTGCATCGCTTCGCGGATAGGCGACTGGCTGACTTCGTACTCCTTGACCAGTTCGACTCTGGACAAGGTGGTGCCGGGCGGGAGATCCAGGCTGACGATGCGCTGCCGGAGGTTGTCGTAAACACGCCTGGCAGCCGTGGATGTCGCCACTCCGCTCGAAAGGAACAGGCCTCCATTCTCAGCCCGGATTTTTGAAATTGATGCGCTCATGTCTCGTCAGCTCTTTTCCGGTCCTGTTCTTTTCTGGCTCTGCTCTGGAATTCATATCGTGAATCCAACGATTAAATGATAGCGCGGAAAAATAATTGATTCAACTAGACCACTAATATATCAGTATGGGACGTCAGTGCGGGTCTGCCAGGTGGCAGTCGAAAAAAATTGCACGACCCCTTGGGAGGAAAATATGAAATTCACCAGATTGAGTGTCTTCACCAAAGCCCTGTCTTTTGCGGTGGCCGTGGGAGTCGGACTGAGCGCGACTGCCGAGGCACGGACTTTAAAAGTGCAGACGAGCGCGACCGCCAGCCACTTCACGCTGGGCTTCCTGAATGAAAAATGGGTGCCGAAACTAAAGGAAATGACCGGTGGTTCCCTTGAGATCGAGCTGCTTCCGATCCGGGCGGTCGTTCCTCACCGCGAGACACCCGAAGCCGTCTCCATGGGCATCCTTGATGGCGATCTCACGTCGATCAATTACTTCGCGGGGCGCGACCCTTCCTTTGCGCTGATGGGCGACCTGATTGCCGGTTATGACAGTGCGGATCAGATCCAGGATTTCTGCGCCAACGGCGGCGGCAAGGAAATGCTTCAGAAAATGTACGACAAGTTTCAGTCGGGCGTTAAAGTCATCGGCTGCGGCGCTTATGCCCGCGAAGCTTTTGTTTCCAAGGTGCCGATTCGCAGCGTGGCTGACTTCAAGGGGGTAAAGGTTCGTTCTCCGGAAGGTCTCGCGTCGGAAGTCTTCAAGCGCGTCGGTGCTTCGCCGGTTTCCCTGCCGGGTTCCGAGGTCTACACCTCACTTGAAAAGGGCGTCATCGATGCCGCTGACAACTCGGCTTACGCCAACAATGACGCCAACGGACTGCACAAGATCGCAAAGTTCCCGATCTTCCCGGGTATTCACTCGACGCCGATTCTGCAGTTCACCGTTTCACAGAGTGTCTGGGACAAGTTGACACCGGCTGAACAGGCCGCGCTCGATGTATGGTATGTGGCAGCCTACAACGACATGCGCCGTGTCGTGGATATGGTCGATCGTGAGCTTGCTGCGCGTGACCGGAATTCGGGCGATATTGAAGTTATTGACTGGGTCCAGTCCGAGCGTGATGCCTTTCGTGAAATCGCGGTCGGTGCATGGAAAGACTATGCTGCGTCCTCGGACATGGCCAAGGAAGTCTACGACACGCACATCAGCTTCATGAAGAACATCGGATTGCTGAAGTAAGGCTGTCGAAAAGACCGGTCACGCCCGTGCCTGTTGTCGCGGGCGTGACCTCTTTTTCATCGACCGGCACTCAGGGAGCGATCTCCCGATAGGGGCCGTGTCGTATAGTGTTTCCTCCGCGGCCCGGTCAACGAGCCACGAGAACGGCAAGGGCCGCATTCATGAGCGATAGCATCGAAAAGATCGCGGATACCGAGGTGGAAATCGGTGCCGACGATCCGCTGCACGAAGAACAGGTCCTGCCACGTTCTGACTACACGATCATCGATCACCTGAGCCATTCATCGGGGGTGGCGATTTCGGTCCTCTATCTGGTGGCTGCGGGCGCGACCCTCTGGGAAGTGATCGCGCGTTATGTCTTCAATGCTCCGACCCAGTGGGCCTTCGAAGTCGTCATGGTTCTCTGCGCTACCGCCTGGATGATCTCGTCGGGCTATGTAACGCTGAAAAAACGCCATATCGGCATCACGGTTTTCCATGTTCTGGCAACGCCTCGGGGGCGCTGGTGGCTTGACGTTATCGCCATGACGGTCGGCATCGCGGCACTGTTCTTCCTGCTGTCGGATGCATCGATCCGCGCCTATACGGCCATCGAGAATGTCGAGCGGACCGGAAGTGCCTTCAATTCGCCGATGCCGATGATCCTCAAGGCTCTGCTGATGCTGGGAGGATTCCTGTATCTTGCACAGTTGACGATGAATCTCTATCGCCATTTCGAAACGCCGGGCTGGCGCCTTGCCGTCAAGGCTCTGAGCGCGCTGATGGTGTTCTATTTCGTGAGTGCGCTCATCGGCCACTTCACCGGGGGGGAAGGTTTCTTTGGCCAGATCCAGGGGTTCTTCAGCGGCATCGGTGAAGCCCTCGACCCCAGCGCCGCGCTCGATATGCGCTCCTACGATCTGGGTACGGTCTCGATTATCATGGTGGTCCTGCTGATCAGCCTGATGATGACGGGCATGCCGCTCGGCATCGTGACCCTGATCGTGTCGGTGGTGATGGCGGTGGCCTTCTTCGGTCCGCGCGGCCTCTATCTTGTATCGACCAATGCCGCGGGGCTTCTCGATCACTATACGCTGGTGGCGATTCCCTTTTTCGTTCTTATGGCCTCGATCCTGGAACGTGCCGGTATTGCCGAGGACCTGTTCGACGCCATGTCGATCTTCGCCGGCAATCTGCGCGGCGGTGTGGCGGTGCAGACGGTTGTGGTGGCGGTAATCCTGGCCGCGATGTCGGGTGTGATGGGCGGCGAGATCGTGATGCTGGGTCTGGTGGCGCTGCCGCAGATGTTCCGCCTGGGATACGACCGCAAACTGACGATCGGCCTGATCTGTGCCTCCGGCGCTCTGGCGACGCTCATTCCTCCCTCGATCATCATGATCGTCTACGGTCTGTCGGCGGAAGTGGGGATCGGCGATCTGTTCATGGCCGGTGCGGTTCCAGGTTTGATGCTGGCGGTCTTTTACGCTGTCTTTGTGCTTGTGAGAGTGAATCTGAACCCGAAACTGGCGCCGACCGCCGCGGAAGTGGAAGCCATTACGGGTAGATCCAACAAGATGTCGCGGGCGCGGATGAATGCCGTGATGCTCTGCATCGTTCTGATCGGCGCCGTCATGGGCTCGATCTACGGCGGGATTGCGTCCGTGACAGAAGCGGCTGCCGTCGGCTGCATCGGGGCTATCCTGGTGGCAGCCGTACGTCACGAAATGAAGTGGTCGGTCATCCAGGCCGCTCTGCTTGGGTCGATGACGACGGTCGGCACAATCATCTGGCTGATTCTGGGGGCGGTCTCCTTCGTCGGGATCTTCAATCTGGTCGGTGGCGGCGACTTCATGCGCTCGCTGTTCCTCGACCTCGGGCTGCCGGCCATCGGCGTTATTCTGGTGATGATGGCGATCCTGGTTGTGCTGGGCACATTCATGGAGTGGATTGCCATCGTCTTCATCACCGTTCCGGTTTTCGCGCCGGTGGTCATGACGCTCGCACCGGAACTGGGGCTGACCGCGGATCAGGCGAAAATCTGGTTCGGCGTTCTTTTCGTGATGAATATCCAGATCTACTTCCTGTCGCCGCCCTTCGGTCCGGCTTGTTTCTGGCTGAAGTCGGTGGCGCCAAAGGATGTGAGTCTGCAGGAAATATTTGTCTCCGTCATACCCTTCATCGGGCTCCAGATCGTCGGCCTGATCCTGGTGATGATATTCCCGCAAATTGCCCTCTGGCTGCCCGAGACGCTGGGCGGTTGAGATCTGGACCAAGGAGAACGAGATGATCGGACGAGACAGTAAGGAAGACCTTGAGGCATACGGCATCTGGCCCTGGATCGCCGGGCTGGTGCTGGCAGGCATTCTTATTTTCACGATGTTCACCCTGGCCCGCGGATTTGCATGATTTGGTGTTAGGAAATTCGCTGTGACGAAACCAAGAAAAACCTATGACGAGCTGCGCAGTGCGCGTTGGATGGCGCCCGACGACTTCCGGTCGTTCGGCCACCGTTCGCGGACCATGCAGATGGGCTACGGCCCTGAGGATTGGGAAGGCCGGCCGATCATCGCAATCCTCAATACCTGGTCCGATGCCCAGCCCTGTCACGCGCATTTCAAACACCGGGTTGAGGATATCAAACGCGGAATCCTGCAGTCCGGCGGTTTCCCGATGGAATTGCCGGCGCTGTCACTCTCGGAAAGCTATGTCAAACCCACCACAATGCTCTACCGCAATATGCTGGCGATGGAGACCGAGGAACTGCTGCGCTCGCATCCGGTCGACGGCACCGTGCTCATGGGCGGTTGCGACAAGACCACTCCGGCCCTTGTCATGGGGGCGATCTCGATGGGCATTCCTTTCATCTACGTTCCGGCCGGACCGATGCTGCGTGGCAATTACCGCGGGCAGGTGCTGGGTTCGGGCACGGACTCCTTCAAGTACTGGGACGAGCGCCGGGCCGGTACCATCAGCAAGGAAGAGTGGGTCGGTGTCGAAGGCGGCATTGCGCGGTCCTACGGTCACTGCATGACCATGGGAACCGCTTCGACCATGACGGCGATTGCCGAGGCGCTGGGGCTGATCCTGCCTGGTGGCAGTTCGATCCCGGCGCCCGATGCCAATCATCAGCGCATGTGCGCCTCCGCCGGGCGCCGGATCGTCGAGATGGTCTGGGAGGATCTGACACCCGACGAGATCGTCACCGAAGCCTCGATCAAGAACGCGGTGACGGTGGCCATGGCGACTGGCTGCTCGACCAACGCGATTATCCATCTGGTGGCCATGGCGCGGCGTGCCGGCATTCCCCTTGAACTGGATGATCTCGATCGTATCGGCCGGACAACGCCGGTGATCGCGAACGTGCGGCCCTCGGGGAAGGGCTATCTGATGGAGGATTTCTTTTACGCGGGCGGTCTTCGCGGTCTGATGAAGAACCTCGGCGACAAGCTTGATCATTCGGTGATGACGGTGACCGGCAAGTCTCTCGGCGAAGGGCTGGAGGGTGCCGAAGTCTATAACGAGGATGTGATCCGCTCGCTCGACAATCCGGTTTATCGCGAGGGCTCGCTCGCAGTTCTGAAAGGTAACCTCGCCCCGGACGGCGCAGTGATCAAGCCGGCGGCCTGCGATCCGAAGTTCCATAAGCATTCCGGACCCGCGCTGGTCGCTGACAACTACGACGAGCTCAAGAAAATCATCGACGACGAGAGCCTGGATATCGACCCCGATACGGTGCTTGTGCTGCGCAATGCCGGACCGCAAGGTGGTCCGGGCATGCCGGAATGGGGCATGATTCCGATGCCCAGGGCACTGTTGAAGCAGGGCCACCGGGACATGCTGCGCCTGTCCGATGCGCGTATGTCGGGGACGTCTTATGGCGCCTGTGTTCTTCATGTTGCGCCGGAGGCCTATGTCGGCGGGCCGCTCGCGCTGTTGCGCAACGGCGATATCATCGAGGTGGATATTCCGAAGCGTTCGCTCAATATGCAGGTGTCTGACGAGGAGTTGCTGCGCCGCAAGGCCGAGTGGAGTCCGCCGCCGCCGCGCTTCGGCAGGGGCTACGGCTGGATGTTCGCCAAGCATATCGAGCAGGCTGACAAGGGCTGCGACTTCGACTTCCTGAAAACCGAATTCGGGCCCAGTGTTGGCGAACCGGATATCAATTGAGGTTTCCGCCGAACACGGCCGACGCCTGCAATGAAATATGAAAATCGAAAGAAGGCAATGACCCACCACACCCTTTCCGATGCGACCCGTGAGAAGCTGATGCATGTCTCGGTCGCTACGCTCGCGACCGCGCTGTTCAAGCGGGGATTTCGCAACCAGACCATCCAGGACGTGCGGCCGGTGCAGCGCAAGGGGCGCAATATGGTCGGGCCGGCCTATACCCTGCGTTACATCCCGGCGCGTGAGGATCTGAACCAGCTCGTCGAGTTCCGCAATCCCGAGCATCCGCAGCGTAAGGCGATCGAAGACTGCCCGCCGGGGGCGGTTCTGGTGATGGACAGCCGCAAGGATCCGCGCGCGGCATCGGCGGGGGACATCCTGATCACCCGGCTGCAGATGCGTGGTGTCGCGGGTGTGGTCACCGATGGCGGCTTTCGCGACTCGATGCGCATAGGAACGCTCGATATGCCAGCCTATCACAACCGGCCGTCCTCGCCGACAAACCTGACGCATCATCAGGCGCTTGATCTCAACGTACCGATCGGATGCGGCGATGCGCCGGTCTTTCCGGGTGATATCGTTGTTGGCGATGACGACAGCGTTATCATTATCCCGGCGCATCTGGCCGATGAAATCGCCGACGAAGCGACCGAGATGACCGCTTACGAGGATTTCGTGGTCGAGGAGATCAAAGCCGGGAATACGATTGTCGGCCTCTATCCCGCGACCAAAGAAGAAAATCTCACCAAGTTCGCGGCATGGCGCAAGGCAAACGGACGGTAAAACTCAAAGCGGTTAAATTCTTGAACATTTGCGCTTTCGCGCGCGGTAACACCAGGGGACGTCTGCAAACATCATGAGTAGAGAGAACCTTTCTCCCGTCATTCGCCTGGACGAAGCAGATAATGTCGTGGTCGCCCGCGTGGAAATTCCGGCTGGGATCTTCGTGGCAGACGAGAACGTCACAACGCTCCATGAGGTGCCGCTTGGACACAAGATTGCCACGCGTCCCATTGCCAAGGGCGAAGCGGTCCTGAAGTACAACACCATTATCGGTTTCGCCGGCGAGGACATTGAACCGGGCTGTTGGATGCACAGTCACAATGTGCTGATGGATCGGTTTCAGAAGGACTATCGCTTCTCGCAGGATTTCCGGCCCGCCGAGCTGCTGCCGCCGGAAGAGCGCGCGCGCTTCATGGGGATCCGGCGTCCGGACGGAAGGGTGGGCACGCGGAACTATATCGGCGTGTTCATCACGGTGAACTGTTCGGCCACGGTTGCCCGCCGCATCGCCAGCTATTTCGACGAGGAACGGCTGGCCGATTTTCCGAACGTCGACGGCGTGGTGCCTTTCGTGCATGACCAGGGCTGCGGGATGGAGATGACCGGCGAGCCGATGGATCTGCTGCGGCGGACGCTGGCCGGCTATATCCGGCATCCGAACGTTGCCGGTGCTCTGGTCTGCTCGCTTGGCTGCGAACGCAACAACCTAGCTCGCTTCTTCGAGGAACAGAGCCTGGAAACCGGCAAGATGCTCAAGAGCGTCACCATGCAGCAGGCGGGTGGAACCGCCGCGGCGATCGAGCAGGGCAAGGCGCTGATCCGGGAGATGCTGGCCGAGGCGAATGCGGTGACCCGCGAGCCCTGTCCGGCGGAACACATCATGGTCGGACTGCAGTGCGGCGGCTCCGACGGTTTCTCGGGACTTTCGGCTAATCCGGCGCTTGGCAAGGCCGTCGATATTCTGGCCCGGCACGGCGGGACCGCGATTCTTTCGGAAACCCCGGAGCTCTACGGCGTTGAGCACACCCTGACCGCCCGGGCGAAGACACCGGAAATCGGCCGGAAATTTGTCGAGCGGATCGACTGGTGGCTTGAGTACAACAAGGGACGCGACACGCAAATCAATGGCAAGGTGTCGCCGGGAAATAACGCCGGCGGGATTGCCAACATCATCGAAAAGGCGCTTGGCGGTGCCAAGAAGGGTGGTTCATCGGGCATCAATGAAGTCTACAGGTATGCCGAGCCGGTGACCGAACATGGACTCGTCATCATGGACACGCCGGGCTACGATCCGGTCTCCGCTACCGGGCAGATCGCCGGCGGCGCCAATCTTGTCTGCTTCACGACCGGACGCGGGTCCTGCTTCGGTTCTTACCCTTCACCCACGATCAAGCTCGCAACCAATACGCCGATGTACAGCCGGATGAGCGGTGACATGGATATCAATTGCGGTCCGGTGATCGATGGGACCGCGACCCTCGACGAGATGGGGGAAGTGATCTTCCGGAAATTTCTCGCCATCGCTTCCGGTGAAAAATCCAAGAGCGAGGTGCTGGGAGTCGGCGAAGACGAGTTTGTGCCCTGGCAGATCGGGGTGCTGGCGTGAGGACGGCAAGAGAGGCGCTGCGATCCGGTTCCAGAACCGAAATAACAGTAAAGTTCATTTACTTCAGCGTGAATGTGCGGACAATCGCCAGTTAATGAATTTTCTTCAAATGCGTGCAGCGAAAACAAGGATAGACGAATGACTTCTCAACTGACTGGAAAGCATCTGATTGCCGGCGAATGGCTCGCCGGAGATGCGACATTCGATTCCGCGCCGGCTCACGGGCCGGTGCACCAGTTTGCCGTCGGCACGCCGGCTCACGTCGACGCGGCGGCAAAGTCGGCCGAAGAGGCGTTCTGGAGCTTTGGATATTCGAGCCGCAAGGAGCGCGCGGCGTTCCTCAATGCGATCGCCGATGAGATCGAAAAGCGTGGCGACGCCATTACCGAAATCGGGTGTCAGGAGACCGGTCTTCCGGAAGGCCGGCTTGCTGGAGAACGCGGCCGGACCACCGGCCAGCTGCGCCTTTTTGCGTCGCACATCGAAAAGGGCGACTACCTCGACCGCCGCCATGATGAGGCGTTGCCGGACCGTCAGCCGCTCCCGCGTCCCGACCTGAAGATGATGCAGCGCCCGATCGGCCCGGTTGCGGTCTTCGGCGCTTCAAACTTCCCGCTCGCATTCTCGACGGCAGGCGGCGATACCGCAGCGGCGCTGGCAGCGGGCTGTCCGGTTGTGGTCAAGGGGCATTCGGCCCATCCCGGCACCGGTGAAATCGTTGCCCAGGCGATCGACGCGGCGATAAAGACCTGCGGTGTCCATCCGGGAGTCTTCTCGCTGATTCAGGGCGGTAACCGACAGGTCGGCACCGGTCTGGTGCAGCATCCGATGATCAAGGCAGTGGGCTTTACCGGTTCTCTCGGCGGTGGCCGGGCGCTGTACGATCTTTGTGCCGCGCGTCCCGAGCCCATTCCGTTCTTTGGCGAGCTGGGCTCCGTCAACCCGATGTTCCTGCTGCCCAGGGCTCTGGCTGCCCGTGGTGCCGAGATCGCCAAAGGCTGGGTCGGGTCGCTCACCATGGGCGCCGGGCAGTTCTGCACCAATCCCGGTATCTCGGTGGTTATCGACGGCCCCAATGCCGACGCTTTTCTGAGCGTCGCAAAAGAAGGCCTCGCCGCTGTCGCGCCGCAAACCATGCTGACAGACGGCATCGCCGAAGCTTATCGCAAGGGCGCCAAACGCATTCAGGATTCTACCGGTGTTCAGGACGTGCTGACGACCTCCTGCGATCTGCGCAATGCGTCGCCTTATCTCTTTGTCACCACCGGCAGAACCTGGCTCGCTAACGAGGCGCTTGGTGAGGAGGTCTTCGGTCCACTTGGTCTGATTGTGAAGGTCGCTGATTTCGATGAGATGCTGGAAATTGCCCGCTCGCTCCAGGGGCAGCTGACCTGCACACTGCATCTGGACGAGGCCGACAGGGATCAGGCGCGTGCCCTGATGCCGGTGATTGAGCGCAAGGCTGGCAGACTGCTCGCCAATGGTTTCCCGACCGGTGTCGAGGTGTGCGAATCGATGGTGCACGGCGGGCCTTACCCGGCCTCGACCAATTTCGGCGCGACTTCGGTCGGAACCTTGTCCATCCGCCGTTTCCTGCGCCCGATCTGCTACCAGAACATGCCTGCAGGCGTGCTTCCGGACGATCTCGGCTGATTGTCTTTCGACTTCATCCGCAAAAGTGCAGGCGAGTGCCCGAATCTTCAAAAAAATCGAGGGGCGTATGAAACTTCCGAGGAATCGTTTCAAGTCGGCAATCCTGGCCGGGCAGCAGCAGATCGGACTCTGGTGCATGTTGCCCGGTGGGGGATATGTGACTGAAGCCCTGGCAGCAACCGGTTTCGACTGGTTGCTGCTTGATACCGAGCACTCGCCTGCGGACGTCCTGACGGTTCTGCCCCAGCTACAGGCTGCTGCGCCCTACGACGTGTCTCTGGTCGTGCGTCCGGCGTCCAATGATCCGGTCTTGATCAAACGTTATCTCGACATGGGGGCGCAGTCGCTTCTGATTCCCTACGTTCAGTCAGCCGCAGAGGCCGAGGCGGCTGTGGCGGCTATCCGCTACCCACCCGCGGGGATACGAGGGGTGGCGGGTTTTACCCGCGCAACCGCTTTCGGCCGCATAGCAGGCTATGCGAAGCGAGCGGAAGAGGAACTTTGTCTGATCGTTCAGACGGAAACGCTCGAAGCGCTCGAGCAGATCGAAGCTATTGCGGCGGTTGAGGGTGTGGATGGGATCTTTATCGGTCCCGCCGATCTTGCGGCAAGCATGGGGTATCCGGGAGATTCGACCAATCCCGCGGTTGTTTCGGCAATCGAGGATGCCATTAAGCGGGTGCGGGCCGCAGGTAAACCGGCGGGTATCCTGACCTATGACACAGATTTTGCCCGGCACTGTATCGAGCTGGGTACGGTTTTTACGGCGGTTGGAGCCGATATGCCGATCCTGCTGCGTGGTGTTGAAAAGCTTCTGGGCACCTTCAGGACAGGATGAAAGCCGGACGGTTATTGCCGGGTCCGGGTGAAGTCTGGTCTTCCCGATGTTCAGGAGCGTCTGGGGACTGATGACAGGGCCGGGGCGACCCGATGTGCTAAAGTCTTCGTCTCTCGATGAATGGAGTTATCCGCGTCCAGAAGTGTTTTAAGGGAGCGTGCGGCGCTGGATTTTGATCGTTTTCGACAGACGCGGTCAAGAATGTAAACCGCCCTCCAATCCATTAAAGATGTGACCCGCCTGACGCCATAGGGTGAGAGCGGACTCACCGGAACAACGGATCGCCAATGGCGGTTCCACCTGAATCGGATCTGTTCTGACGTGATTTCAAGTGAAGTTGCTTAATGTTTTCAGGTGTTCTGCGCATTCCGGGCGTCCGAAATGGGCAGCTGGACACCCGCAAAAATGCAGTGCTTTTCGGCGCCAGTACCTTCTGATGTTGAGTTTAAGCGCGTTTTCCGCCATATTCTGCGGATTCTGATGGATTTTGAGGTCGGTTTCATCGGTGTTTTCC